>Ga0207122_1151_pt1 | contig 11154 bp, 10 predicted proteins | sample Alteio_BWMinHeat_38_FD_153504 | JGI IMG/M metagenome (GOLD analysis project Ga0207122, IMG submission 153504) | Enriched cells from forest soil in Barre Woods Harvard Forest LTER site, Petersham, Massachusetts, United States -... | ecosystem: Environmental > Terrestrial > Soil > Temperate forest >... | reverse complement strand
ATCACCCCTCTCGGAGCCATCAGCGGCAGATAGTCGAGAAAGTCTTGATAGGCCCCTTGAAAGGATCTGTCGGCATCGATGTGCAAATAATCGATCTGCCAATCACGCCCCTGATTCAAAGACACCTGATGCGTCTTGTCGATGATGATCTCAATATCCGGGAATTCCTTGCGAAAAAAAGAGTCCTGAGGCATCCACATAGGGCTGCCGTAGATCCCTGTATTTCCATCGACCAAAATTGTCCTGGCGGCCTTCAGCCCTAGATCGCGCTGCGCTTGACGCATCACCCTCGGCACGAAGCCTCCTCCGGAACCTAAGCAGACGCATAATTGTGCTTTCTTGATATAGGCCAGGGCATAATAGAGCATGCCCGCCCCGAGATCATCTGAAGAGGCTCCATGCGTTTGAGACCAAGCGGCGTCTTTGGTCAAATAGTTTTGGATGTATTCTTTGTTGATTAACGATCCCCCTTCATTTCCATGCAAAAGGGGGAAAAAGCAAACAGCAATAATAATCATCCTCATTGTACTGTGATCACTAAAGGAGGAGAGCTTTGTACTCCGTTTGCATTGACAGAAGTCAAGGAATACACATCTATCTCCTTCTTCTTACGATTGTGGTCTTCAAACTGAAAAGGACCTGACGCGGGTATAGAAGCGATAAGTTGGCCATTGCGATAGAGGAAATAGCCGACAACGGTAGGATCTTGGCTAGGGTTCCATTGCAGACGGTTAATGTAGTCTGTTTGGGTAAGAAATCTGTTGGAACGGCGGGTTCCAGTAAAGTTGGAGGGGGAAAAGGGTATACTATTAAATGCCCCTATAACGGCTTGAACGACTAGATTTGGCGGATTATCCCCCTCATTCCAAACCACGGTGGCTTGGCCGGCACTATTCGTAGCCACGTTTGGTCCTTGGATATCTTGGCCTACATTCGAAAGTAGAAACGGCTGGGACCACGTTCCATTTGAAATCGAGTAGATGGCTCCAAATGCCTGACGAGCATCATCTAATTCCCAAGTCGCTAGGGCATCTCCTTGAGCATCGACAACGACTTCGGGCGATTGCAAAAAGGTTGTACTCAAATCATACGGTCCTCCAATTGTCACAGGGCTTTGAAAGACACCGTTAAACAACCTAGCAACTTGTATGCTCGTTGTATTTAAAGTTGTGTTGATGATGGTCCATATCACAAAACCGTTTCCTGCCGGATCTAGAGCAGCTCCCTGAAACAAGACAGACCCCTGACTCGGATCCGATACTATCTGCTGAGGGCCAAAGAGGCCATTGACTAAACGGACAGCTTGTATTTCGAGATTGGGAGAATTATTGTTCATCCACGCGATCACAGCATCACCGGAAGGATTCATCGAAACGGAAAGCTGAGGCAACCCGCAAATTTGTGCAATGTTACTAGTAGGAAAGCTGGTCACAGTCCACCCCACTCCGTTAAATTGTGCAGCCTGTACAATAGATCCAGTAAGATTGAACCATGCTGCTAATGCCTTTCCAGCATGGTTGGAGCTTAGGGCCGGGGTCAGCAAAAAATCTGTTGAGCTAAAAATCGTCTGTTCGGGCAGCCACACTTGGCTGACGAGCTGAGTCCATTGAATTTTGTTTGATGCTCCTACGGATTGCGCCCAAACAACAAGTCCATTGCCGGAATCATCGATAGATACTCCCGGTGTGGAATAATTGATAACGAACTCTGTGGCGATATTAGAAAACACCTGAGGAGCACTCCAGACCCCATTGAAGAAAAATGATCCTACGTTTTGATAATCGAAAGAGGAGTTCTGTTCCCTCCATGAAGCGATGGCATTGCCACTTGGGTTGACAGCAACATTAGGGGCTTGAGCTGAGGTTGCATTGGCAGACAGTGGAAAAGTATAAGGATTCGTTGGCACGCCGTTGACCAGCTGAGAGGCTCTGACCTGAAATTCACCGGAAAGTTCATCTATAAAAACGATGACCGCATTTCCGGAACCATCGACACCGACCTGTGGAGAAGCTGAATTCCCCGCTGTCGGGATGGTAATTGGAGGGCTAAATGAACTAAATGCAGCATGGATGTGAACGCTTATCAGGAGAAAAGTCATAAGGAAAGATAGATTCATTGTTTGCCCCCTTTTTGATTATCCCCACCATAAAGATTTAATTGTATAAATGCAATAAAACAAGAAGGAACCATTTGCACCTCCGAATGGGGGTGCCGGAATCACACGGACTTCTGCAATTGACTCCTATGGTCCCTTGTTTTATTGAATTTTAATTCTGGGAAGACTATAAATAAAGCAAAAGGATTTGACATGCCTACTGAACTCATCAATGCACCACGCTTTCTTAGGTGGCTGGACACGAAAGCCAATGCCGAAACACATCTACTGACCGGATCTCTGCCTGAAGAGATCGAGAGCAAATTCTGGCCAATTACAAAGATAACGACTTATCGAATGCTAGCTATCCCGTCAGGGGTTGCCCTCACAGCTGCTAACTTGGCTATCCTCATTCTGACAGGGTTCATCTATGTCCCTTATTTGGGAGTTCGCACTGTTACATGCTTCTTTCGCATATTCGAGTGTAGAAGATTAGAAAACTGGACATCCTCGATCTCCTCAACCACCAAGGAGAGCTTCATCATCACCGTTCGCAACATCTCAGAGTTGTTCCATGGCCTTCGAGCTCTCTTCTACGGTTATTCTTCTTCGTCCGTGTTCACACCGGAAGAAATCAAACAGATGCTCGATGGGCAGCGCATTCAAGAGATTCAAAAATTAAAAGCTCCCGATTTTATTATGAATAACGGCAGAGAATTCCCCTTTCATAAAGAGCTTATAGAACACACGCGAGCTCAACCATTTATTAAATTTATTTCTTCCGCTTTTAAAGAAGCGAATCAACCCAAAAGCCAATGGGATAGTGTCCCTTTATCTGATGCCGCAATGATTGCTTTACGCCGGTTTGTATATTTTGGAAGAACGCCTCTGGATATGTCATTAGCTCAAGAACTTCTTATCTTTGCCCGTCGCTGGGGATACGAATCGCTAGAACAACAGTGCATCAACAAAATGCAAGAAGAGATTAATGAGTATACCATTGCGGCAATGATGGCTCTGGCGGATAAAGAGGATCTCACCTCGTTGCAGCATGCCTGTTTCACCTACATCCTCAATCATAATCATTTTATTGACTTGATTAGAATTTCGACGACACTCATGAGCCGATACCACGCATTTCTTGAAGCCTCCGACATCCCATCCACCGCCTCCTTTATTAGGTCCAAGAACTTCGCAGATGTCGAAATTATGGGTACAGGGCCCATAACTCTAGGCAAACAAACCAATCCTTGGAAACTGTATGGGCACATCATCCTTTTCAAACTTCACTGTCCATCCCTCGTTGAAATGTGTAGTAAAAAGAGTGAAAAAGAAAACTCTTATATCTTAAATACTTTTTCTGAATTCAGCCAGCAGGCTGTCGACGACTTCCTAAACTACGTTTATTTCAAAGAATTGCCTGAGGTCGTAATCAAAGACAACTCGATCGATCTCTCCCCTTTGGCTAATTGCCTAGCTGTCATCAGACATGTCAATGATGACATGGTAAATCGTGGAATTACACACATACTAGAAGACCATCTAACTAACGTGTTGAAAGATCTGATGCGGCAGCATACCGACAAAATTTTGGATACAAAAATCTTCAACTCTCACATCGAATCAATCCAAGAATTGGCTGACCTACAGACCCTTCCTAAAATTGTCAACCTTTGCGTGAAAATGCGACTTAATCTCCTGGACAACTTACAAAAAGATTATCCTAAGCTCATTCAGCCAACACGCAATATAACAGAATTGGATCTAACCGATTTCGAAGAGCGATATCCTGGATCCGACCCAATTAAAGCAATCTTGAAATGGGTCATAGAAAAGCCAAAAGAGACGCCTTTCCTTGAGACAATCCTGGTTTATACTACAGATCGGGTTGACCTGAAGATCTTATTTGAAAATGCCCCCAGAGTCAAAACTATCGTCATCCATGGCACTCCCTATCATAGCCGTTCCTAAGAAAAAGCTAAAAGCTCAGAGCTAAAAGCTAAAAGAAAAGCTAAAAGCTAAAAGTTTTCCTTCGGATTAACACGTTTGTTTATCACCGAAGGAAAACTTTTAGCTTTGAGCTTTTCTTTTAGCTTTTAGCTTTTTTTAGAGGACGACGCCTTTGTAGACGAGGGCTTTTTCCGGGTCGAGGGTGGCGAGCTGCCCATCTTTCAGTGTACTCCAGGCGTCATCGGCGCGAAGAAGCAGCGGCTTGCCCAGAGTGACCGCGACCGACTCCGCATATTTTTCCGAGGCGACATCGTTGATATGGTTTTGAAGGATGATCCCTGCAGCTTCTTTCATCAAAGGTAAATAGGACTCGTCGCACTTCGTGATGACTAACAGCCGATTTTTAACAGAAGAAGCCTTCTTGGCATCGGGCGACAGCACAAGCGCCACTTTGCCGTTGACACGGGCTCCATAGCCAACATGTCCGCGGACGAGGACTTCTCCGATGCTTTGAACTAACATGATGTTCGTCGTCCCTGAAATGCCGAATGGAGACCCTGCTGTGACGACAACGAGGTCGCCATGGGAGACGATCCCATTCTCAAGGGCGAAAGCGCTGATCTTTGCAAAAGCTTCTCCGATGGTCTTGCAGATGGGGCTGAGACAGGGGATCACTCCCCAATGCAGAGCCATCTGTTGATAGCTTTTTTCATTGGGAGTCAGCGCTACGATAGGCATGCGGGGACGCAGGCGAGATAGAAGCCGCGCCGTGGAGCCGCTGTTGGTAAAGGCAAAAATCGCCCGCGCATTCGAGCTGTAGGCTGTCTTCACGGTCGCCAGGGTGACTGCAGACGGGACGTCGTGATATATCAGCGAAGCATGATGCTCAAAAAATAGATTATAGTCGAAGTCCGCTTCCGCTTCCTGGACGATGGTCTTCATCATATTGACAGTTTCTACAGGATAGCGCCCCACAGCCGTCTCTCCGGATAACATCACTGCTGATGTGCTATCGTAGATGGCATTGGCAACATCGGAAGTCTCCGCACGCGTTGGCCTCGGGTTATAGATCATCGACTCAAGCATATGCGTCGCCGTGACGGAGGGCTTCCCGGCAAGGTAGCTCTTCCGGATCATCATCTTCTGTAGCCTAGGCACCTGGCTTATCGGCACCTCGACGCCCAGATCTCCGCGTGCTATCATGATCCCATCCGCAACCTGGACGATGCTTTCGAAATTCTGCACGCCCTCTTGATTTTCGATCTTGGCGATGACGAGGATGTTGTCTTTCTTTTCATCAGCCAGCAACTTCTTGATGGTCAGCACATGCTCTGCAGAACGCACAAAGGAAGCTGCGACGATATCGATATCATTGCTACAGCCGAACTTGAGGTCGCTCACGTCTTTGTCAGTCAGGGCAGGGAGGTTGAGGTTGACGTTAGGGATGTTGACCCCTTTGTTGGTCTTAATGATCCCCCCGTTGTGGATCTGAACGGCAACGCCTTCCGGTACTACCTCAACAACATGGGAGCGGATATAGCCATCATCGAAGAGGATGACAGTGCCCACAGGTATGTTGTCGAGGATGGAGGGCGGGTCGATAGAGACCCTATCTTCATCGCCGATGATCTCTTTTTTAACCAGCAGCCACCGTTGGCCTGGCTGTAGGACGATCTCGCCGTTTTTGATCTTACGGAGGCGCAGCTCAGGCCCTTTGGTGTCGAGCATGATAGATAACGGTGTTTTCAACTTTTTGCGCGCTTCTTTCAACAGTTGGATCACGGCCAAATGTTCTTCATGTGTGCCGTGGCTGAAGTTAAGCCTGGCGACATTCATTCCGGCAGTGATGAGAGCATCGATTTTTTCCCGTGTGTTGACAGAGGGGCCGATGGTGCAAATGATCTTGGTTCTCGTCGTCAACATAAATCATCCTTTTCTTTTCAATTTAATCCGTACCGTTTATTTTGACAATTGAATATAGGAGGGACTATGAAAACTTATCTCAGTGCCGCTGTTGCTTTGCTAACCTTTTTTTCTTCTGTTCAAGCCGAAGTCGTCGATGTCCTGATCACCTGGTCGCCGGGACTATGCCAGCAGACGTGCGGCCAAGGTCTTCAGAGATATCTGTCAGAGATTCCAGGTGTCGCCCAAGTGGATATCAACCTAACTTCGGGCTCTGCCAAGATGCGTTGGAAACCCAACCAGCCCTTCAACTTCTCTTATATTGACCACGCGACCCGCGTCGTCGGCCTACCGCGCATCCTAAACTCGAGGATTAAGGTCCGAGGCACTATCCAGCGCTCGGGCGACACCTTCAACCTCATCTCATTGGGCGACAACACCTCATTCCTGTTGCTCGGCACCACACAGCCAACGCCGGGGCGCTACGAGATCCAAACAAGCCTCTACAACCGCCCTCTGAGTGAAGCAATCAAGAACCGCCTTTTAGAAAGCCAACGACAGCACCAGGTCGTCACAATAGATGGTCAGCTGTTCGAGCCAGTCCGCCAAATAAACCCAGTGATAATCGTTGAAAATATCACCGTCGAAAAAAAAGAAAAAATGCCCGGAGAGTAAGTTTCGCAGCTCTCAAAAGCAATTTCACGCAAAGAACGCAAAGGAGCGAGCGCAAAGCACGCAAAGAAGGACATTAAGGGCCTTAATGTCCTTCTTTGCGTGCTTTGCGCTCGCTCCTTTGCGTTCTTTGCGTGAAATTGCTTTTGAGAGCTGCGAAACTTTCAACTCGGGAGTTGCGAAGTCAGCTTCCGATAGGCGATAGCACGGGCAATCACTACCGTTGGGATAGCTGCGAATAAACCGACTACCAAGCACAAAAGACCGATCAATTCGATCACATAAGTCACCAATATCAGAGCAAAGACATCCCATTTTGCGCCTTTGGTCGCTGCAGCGCTCAATTTCAACGCTTCGATTGGGCCGACTCCTTTGTCGACAATAAAAAATCCAAAAAACACATAGCGCACGCCCCAGATAACTCCCGGAAATACCAAAAGAACAAGCCCGACAGCGACAATGATCAAATAAAATAGCTCAGCAAGAAAGAAAGTGATGACTTTGGGAAAGCAGTTGAAGAGATAGCCCCATTTGACTTTTTCGTTGACCGACAACGCCAAAGCAACTTTCAATAATCCCATGATCACCGTGATGGCAAGGACAGCATGGACGATCGCAACCGAAATATGTGCAATAGGCGGCAGCTGACTCTCAAAAGTATATCCGTAGTACCATCCCGCCACTCCATACGGAATCGCCGGAATAAGTAGGTACAATATCAAAAACCCAATGAAAAACCACACATGGTCCTTCATTGAGCGCCAGCCCGCTTTGACTAACGCCCCTACTGAAAATTCCTTGCCTTGCATCGTCCACCTCTGATTGCATGATTAATTCTAAATCTCATCATGCGCAATCAAAGATTTTATTCAACTAAAAAATCGACCTGTCAGCAGGAACAACAATGCTTTCGGTGCAGCTTCTCCTCCTTCAGGAGGCTTAACTGTTCCGTACCTATGCATTAATTCCATCCACCACCCTTTCAAGAAGACGTAAACGTGTTCTGCCCACGAGACTAGAGTATGAAAGGCGTCGGGGAAAAAGACCGAGATCAGATAAAATATAAAACCAAAAAGGAAAAAGTTGATAATGAACCGCATACAAACCTCCACTTAAGGATTTATTCGGCCACAAATTCTATTATAACTTATTTTTGATTTTATGCAATAAAGAAAATAATGAGTGATTAATGAGTGATGAGTGATTGCCCCAAAGCCCGAAGGGCGCCTGATCATAGCCCACTGCGACCGAGTCCCGAGCTTGCGAGGGACGACGGAGCTGTGGGCTATGATCAGGCGCCCTTCGGGCTTTGGGGCAATCACTCATCACTCATCACTCGTTACTCATCACTTTCAACTTTCAACTCAGCACTTTCCACTGCCTTGAGATAATCTTCGTAGTACTCGTAGGGCGCAGGCTGGTCTTGTGTCTTTGATCGGCCGCGGCATGATTTGCAGCCAGTCACTTCTTCTACAGCTACTAGATTTCCAAAGATCACCAGACTCAGGCAAATAAGATAGGCTTTTTTAATCATATAAAACTCTCCTTGAATAGTTTACGCTTTGCCGAATACCCTCCCCCGCCGCCTTTATTTAAGTTCAGAAGTCTGCGCTCCGGATGCAATTCTTTGAATTTTTGGATAAAATAGACTTCCGCTTCTTTAGGATTCTCGTTAAGAGGGACCTCATAAAGGATTTCTACCGCCCATTCGTCAGGGTTTTCCCTGATGCACGTGTAGAGGTCCTTAATAGAATGATTAATCTCTGACTTGTATCCGCTCATCCTTTCTTTCAATGTCAGCTCTGTCTCGCCGATCAATGTATCGCCGTTTTTCACGTTAACGACGGCATAAACAAGATGAGACTTTTTTGCGCCGTGCGGTGTCAGAAGGATAGAAAAAACATCTTCGGTTTTTTGGATCGGATATTTCTTCTTCGGAGAAGGAAACTCGACTTTTATGCCTGATGATGTCTTGAGCGGACTTTGAAGTGGGTCATAGGCGACGACATTGCCTCCTCCCCCGCCGCTATTCTCATTAAAGGTGGGATTGAATTTCTGGATGGCGGCAATTTCTTTCCGATTCAATTCATCTACATCACTAGCTCGGTCGATGATTCTAACTTCAAAGGATTTTTCATCCTTTTTCAATCCTTTTTTTAAATACAAATAAAGACCGGAATCATCATTTTTCACATGTTTGATTTTACTTTTGTGAACATGCAGTCTATTAGGAAGATCTTGTCCAGTTTTACCAATATAAAGATATTTAATATTCTCAGAAAGCAAAGATTGATTTTCTGCCTGATCTATCTCCATCCGGTTTTCTTTATCGGATTCATCCTTCTCGACAATAGCATAAATCAAATTTTTAGTTTTCATAAGCTCTTCTGGTATTGGTAGGATAACTTGGTTATTACCTTCCAAGAAGATTTGAAAATTATAATTATATGTTGTAATCATGTTAAATACTGTTTTTAAATATTATTTACTAACATTTTAGCATGATTTGATTAAAAAAGAAACATAAATTAATAATTACAACAAACTTTTTTGTTTAAATAAAAATTGTTCTGATAGTTAACTTGATATTTAAAAATGGAGTTATTCTACACGAGATGAAGAGCTTCGATTCTCTTTTCCATTTTGCGAAGCTCTTCTACGATCGTTTTGAGGCTGTAAAAAAAGACAAAGAAATTCTGAATATCCGGAAGAGGAAATTGACGCGTTGGGCGGGCTGCACGGAAGCGGATCAGCTCTTGTTTAAGCTTTTCCAACGAGTCGGTGAGGTCAATGGCTTCTAGCTTGTTCTGAGGATAGATTAACATGGCAGAGATCTTACGAAAGTATGCTTCAGTCTGTCGTATCAGGCTATCCAACTGCCTCACGAGGTCTTGGTCAAAGATTTCGTACACATTTTTGTTGTAGACATACTGCAGGGACAGGATGGAGTCGAGGAGTGTCTGAAGGTGCTCCAGAAGGTAGGACCAGATCTCGATGTTGTTCGTCTTTGTGACCAGCTCCATTTTGGCTTCATCAAAGATAGTGTGGCTTTGAAGCAGAATCTGCTCGATGTCATCGACAAGGGGCCTTAGGCTTTCATCTTGCTTCTCGGCTATCGGAATGAGCACAACAGATAGGGTAAATAGTCTGTTCAGCTTGTCGATGGCTTTGGAGAGGCTCTCTCGCAATTTTTTTGTGGCCTGCTCAGGCCAAAGGACATGAACTACTACGATGGCGATGGCGATCCCCACAACAGAATCCAAAAAACGGTAAAGGCTGATTTCCCACGGGCTATTCAGCGGTTTGAAAGCCCACGAGACCATGACGACGGCAGAGGAGAGAGAAGCAAATCGGACACTCTCTTTGAGGTTGAACAGGGAACAGAGCGCCACAGTCATACCCACGCTCACTCCCAACGAAAGCGGTGAGGCCCCGAGAAGCATCGTGAACAGACCGCCGGTCAAGGATCCGATGCCGATGCCGATGAAGCGGGCGACAGCGACTTTGTAGGCGGCTCCGAGATGCTCCTGAACCACGACGATGGAGGCAACGACGCACCACAGGCCTGAGATGAAGGTCTCCGGCCTACCTGTGGCTAGGGCATAATGTTCCCCGACAAACCAAGCAAGCGCAGCGACGACGCCTGTTTTGATGGCCATCTTCAGATCCATAGATAAAAACTTGCCTTGATTTCCGGTTTGAGTTACACAAGGAGCATATACTAAGAGCATATACCAAAAACTTTCTTTAATGTGGAGGACGCTATGAGCCGAGTCAACCAAGTGACCCCTGAAAAAGCTTCGGGCAAGGTGAAGGACTTTTATGAAGCAATCCAAAAGAAGATGGGGCGCATCCCAAATATTTTTCTGAATATGGGCAACTCCCCTGCTGTCCTTGAAGGGTATCTTAGCTTAAGCGATGCAGTAGGCCACACATCCCTTTCACCCCAATTGCGAGAACAGATCGCGCTGGCTGTTGGTCAAGCCAACCACTGCAACTACTGCCTATCGGCCCACACCACCATCGCCAAAGGGGCCGGCATAGCGGACAACGACATCATCAAGGCGCGCCAGGGACAGTCCCATGACCCAAAAATACAGTCGATTTTGAAGTTTGTGAAACACGTCGTCGAAACTAGAGGCAATATCAATAACCACGATGTTTCCAACCTTAAAGCCGCCGGAGTCACGGACCACGAGCTGGTAGAAATCATCCTAGTCATCGCCATCAATATGTTTACCAACTACTTTAACCATATCACCGATCCCAAAGTCGACTTCCCCGAAGCCCCTGCGATTAAATAATTAACTTCCGGCACCTCGATCGTGAACGTGCCCGAGCCCGTGCCCGTGCCCGAAACTGTCCTTTTTCGGGCACGGGCACGGGCGCGGGGCACGTTCACGATCGAGATGCTACACAAAAGGAAATCTATCATGAAAGCAATCATTATAGAAGGTTTTGGCGGGCCCGACAAACTCAAATTCACTGATGTCCCTACGCCTCAGGCAGCCGATGATGAGATCCAGATTAAGGTC
>Ga0207122_1165_pt1 | contig 11155 bp, 8 predicted proteins | sample Alteio_BWMinHeat_38_FD_153504 | JGI IMG/M metagenome (GOLD analysis project Ga0207122, IMG submission 153504) | Enriched cells from forest soil in Barre Woods Harvard Forest LTER site, Petersham, Massachusetts, United States -... | ecosystem: Environmental > Terrestrial > Soil > Temperate forest >... | reverse complement strand
AAAGTTGAAAGTGATGAGTGGGAAGTTGAGAGTTGAAAGTTCCGAGTTGAAAGTTGAGAGTGGTCTCGTTTTAGCACCGAAGGTGCTGAGTCCCGAAGGGACGAAAAGATGTATAGCCCACAGTGTAGCACCGGAGGTGCAAACTGTGGGTATTGCATGAGAATAAGATACCTAGCCCCAACGGGGCGGTAAGAAATTCTCCGTGTGAATCTTCAAGGTTAAAACTCTGAGATCTACTTATTACCGCCCCTTCGGTGCTAAAACGAGATCACTTTCAACTTTCAACTCGGAACTTTCAACTTTCCACTCATCACTTCTTATTAATTTTCAGGAAGTAGCGTAGGGCCGGTTCCCATTGTTTGGTGTGGGAGCCCAGCCAGATAAAATGACCTGTGTTGCCGACCGTGATCAGCTGTGCTCCGGGGATTTGCTGTGACACGAAGACTGCCTCAGGATAGAAGCCGCTGGTGTCGTCCGGCGAACTGATAATCAGTGTGGGGGTATGGACCGTTGGGTAGGCGCTGATATAAGCTGGAGATTGCCATGGATCCAGGTTAGCGATATCATTGAGCAGTCCATCTTTTCTTGGGCTAAGAGGGATATTCGAGAGGATAAATTTTCTTAAAAATCTTTTCTGTTTTCTATGGTCCATGACGTATGCGATTCTATTGTTCAGATCAATGGGAGAAAGTGAGTTGTCCAAAGAAAGGACGACTTCAGAAGTACCGCGGAAGTCGGACCGCGTAGCGAGGAAGAGCAGCCATGAGCTGAAGTCTGTGAGGGCATCTATGGAGACAAATTGGGTCAACAGCTGATATAGTGGCCCCTGCTGAGGTTGGCCTCCGAGGCATTCCAAAACGAGTCCCCAAACGCGGGTTGGATGGCGCACAGCCATTTGGAAAGCGACGGAGCATCCGGCTGAATATCCGATGACACCCACTTGATCAACACCTAAAGCATCCATCAAGTTGACCATGGCATCGGCCTGTTGCTCCGGTGTGGCGCCGACATAGAGCGGAGTGCGCAAGTAGCCGGGGCGTGATGGAGACAGCACTTTAAATCCTGCCTCGATGAGGGAGTCTCCTACCAGCTCACCCTGATCATACCCGCCGAAGCCACCGTGTAGGGTCATCACAACAGGACCGGAACCCTCAAAAGAATATTCGATGGGGCCGCTTGCCGTTTGGGCGATAGAGCTATTTGCAGCAAGTTTTCTCAGAGTATGGGTGACCCATCGTTGGAAGCAGTTTGTTTCATCTTCGGTGCTGGCGCCTTTGGAGGCTGACGCTGCTCGGTGGGTGAAGTCAACCTCACCTTGAATAGTGAAGATTGGCAACGACAGACAAGCGAACAAAAAGTATTTAAGCATAGAGATCTCCCTATTGGGTTGAACAATCACTTATCAACTTTTTGAATTAGTCTGTCCAGAATTTTCTGAGAACTGAGGCTAAAGATATCTCAAGTGACCATCCGAGGCTGGACTATATGGACGGTTGCAATGTCCATATAGTCCAATTCGTCCATATAGTCCAGTCCATTTGACAGGCCATTTTTCACAGCCTTGAAGGGACTCAACAACGGCTTATAAGCAGAAATTATATCCTAAGCCAACACCAATTGCAAAACCGCTTAGTTTGGCGTCATTGCGAACCACAAATCCATCATCTTCGGTATGTTCTTTCTCGAAATCCAATTTAAGAAATGAATAGTTGGCGAAGATGTCTAGAAATAAACCGCAATCTAAATTAACAATGCCCCCAACTTTGACTATGCCTCCCCAGCCCCATTCATGAGGATGTTCTATCACAAACTCAGAATGATCTCTGTTTTTGAAGTAGTTGTACGTTGCTCCTGCGCCAGCGTACAGGTCGACATTCCAGTCACAAACGCATAATTCATACATATATTTAAGCCCAAAACCGATAGGGACAATGATAACCCTTGTTGCATCGTGGTCTCCTATTGACCTTCCTTCATTGCAGAAATAGTCGGCGCTGATCCAAGGAGCAATTCCACACCATACCGGAACAGTGATTTCACCGCCAAATATCCCTCCTCCGTGTCTTCCATAGATATCGCGAAACACTTTATCCGATGGGAAGAAGGCGCCTGCTTTGGCTTCGACTAAGACTTCAACGCTGTTGACTTCGCTTGAGGCGAAGAACAAGACAGCTAACATAGCAAGATAAAATTTCTTCATAGTGACTCCAATCTTCATGGTTGCTCTTTTCGTGCTTATGCCATTTCAAGAAATTCCACGCAAGAATCCTTTTTCAATCCATCATTTTTTGACACCATTTCTTTTTGACTGAAGTGTGGGCATTCTTGTACAATAATGTGAAAGTCGCTGTGGTGACTTTGTGAATACAATATCAAACATCACTATTCTTAGTCCTCTTAAGTGTTAGATACATAGTTGATTAAAAATTAATTGACTAGCGAGAAAAAAGCCATCTTTTGATATGATGATTTCTATTGTGTCTGAGTTCACGAGATCATTGTTAGAACATCAAATCTAGAATAAATTTTTTGGGGGAAAATCATGCACATACAGTTGTTGACAAGATTATTGTTATTTTGCCTCGTCTTTACAAATACTGCGTTTGCTGGGACTACGTGGACACCATCTTTCAATATATCCCTTTCAGAAGAATCCCCAGTGACAAATCCACAAGTCGGAATTGATCCTAAAGGTAATGCTGTTGCTGTATGGGAAGGCAATGATGGCATTGATGCAGCAACATTTCAAGCAGGCGGATCATGGACATCACCAGTCAATATTTCAGCTGTAGGCCATCGCCCTCAAGTATCTGTGGATGCTTCTGGTAATGCTATCGCTATTTGGTCAGGTTGGTCAGGCCCAAATGCTTCCAATCAGATGTCTGCCATCCTTGCAGCTACTCTTCCTTTTGGTGGAACTTGGTCAGAACCTGTCGTCGTATCTTCTCCGACAGGATGCACTCCATTTGATCCACAGATTGCTATAGATTCTCAGGGTAATGCTGTTGCAGTTTGGCAACAGCCAACTACTGCATCTCATTATGATATTTATGCTTCTACACTGCCTTTTGGATTGTCCTGGACAACTCCATTCATTATTTCTGATGGTGAAAGTGATGCACAAGTACCTCAAATCGTCGTTGATGCTTCCGGCAATGCTGTTGCGATCTGGCATGGTTATGAAAGTGGTTTTAGAATCATTCAAGCTGCTACCCTACCTTTTGGAGGTACCTGGGAGCCTTTGATCAGTTTATCTGCGATAGGTCAAAATGCTTTCAATCCCCATTTTGCTATCAATTCTAAAGGGTATGCTGTAGCTGTCTGGACCCGATTTAATGGATCTAATTATATCGTTCAAGCATCTACTAGATCCTTTGGAGGGTCATGGTCGGAACCAAGCGATGTATCAACTACAGGGAGGGATGCTGGTTTTGGACCGAATTCAACTTTGGATGTTACTGTTGATGATAATGGTAATGCAGTCGTAGTATGGGGCTTCCAGACAGGGTCTGGTTATATCGTACAAGAGGCTTCACTTCCATTTGGTCGTTTGTGGACGGCACCTATCTCGCTCTCAACTATTCGTGCAGACTATGTTTCAGCCCATGTTAAGGCCACTCCTGACGGCAAAATCATGGCTGTTTGGGATTTCTTTAACCTCGATACAAGTCAGTATTATCTTACATATGCGACTCTACAAAGTGGATCAAATTGGTCGAGTCCAACTAACCTTATAGTCTCTTCCGAAGGTAATATTTCCCTTTCCCAAATCGCTTTGAATTCGTCTAATGATGCTTTTGTCGTTTGGTCTTATTCCGACCTTTCAAGTGGTTCAAATAGTTTTATTCAAGGTATGATCTATTATACCCCTCCTGCTCCGCCATCGACTACCCCGCCTTCAGAGCTACCATCTGTATTGGGTATACAATCACCGACTAATTTTAACGGAAAACAATTTAAGACAGGATTTATAACTCAAACAGAATATTTTAATGTCCTAACATGGGCGCCACCTTCAGGTCCAGTAAAACCTGTTGGATATAGGCTTTATAGGAACGATTTGACCAATATGATTGCTACCATACCTGCTGGTTCGAAATTGAAATACGAAGATCATAACCGGACAAAAAAGATAAGCTACACCTATTTTCTGGTAGCTGTAGATGCCAATGGAAATGCATCAGCTCCGGTCAGTGTGAATGTGGCGCCACTATAAAACCATGCTGCATAGCTGCATAACACGGAGACTCGGGTTTCTTTTTTATGCAGTTATGCTTTCATGGCATTGTATTTTGATAAGAGGTTGACAGTTGACACAAAAAGTTATCTGGAAATCGCACAAGTTTTCAAGTCGTCAAAATTAAGAGAACATTATTTTCGATAATTTCAGCAGCCAAGGTCCCTGCTAGCACAAATACAAAATATAAGAGAAAGTTCCGCATGATTTTCTCCTTTTTTGAATGGATACGATTTTTTCAAATTGTGAATTTTTCTTGCGTCCAACATAACCCTATATTAAACTTTATTTTTTCTCCATCTCATAGGGCAATGCCATGCAATTCGTCGTCCTACTCCTACTGTGCTTGTTCACGCAAGGCAATGCCCTCGAAAATGATTTTACTACCCTTGAGCCTACCCGTTGCGTTTCAGCCACTGATGGTCTACCGTCTAGCCTTATTGCAGGGCATGTCTGCGCTGTCAATGGAGTCTTTGTCGACTCCATCCTCGACGCAGCCATCGAAGGCCCAGAAAAACTCGCTCTGGAACGATTCTACTGTGGCGACCACGTCGCAGCTAACCTGAGCCAAGGGTGGGCTCTCAATCATCTCAACAAAATCCACTTTGAACGAATCAGTAATACGCGACTCTATGCGACGATCACCCAGCCAACCGGTACTTCGCTACTGTATAAATTCGATTCAAATAGTCAAGAGCAATCTAATGAATTCTTCATGAATCTATCCATTCCTGAAGGCTTTACAAATACGGGACGAGGGGAGCTCAGCGGTCGTACTAATATCAAAAATGACAAAGTCCAAATTTCTCTCACACACAATGTTGGCTATGTCACGGATGGAGATGGCACACAACATTACTTCGGCCATCCCCAAAAAGAGAAGCAGAATAAGTGGCATGAGATCCAAAGAAGATCCCCTTCAGGATATGTGACGAATTACATCACCAGTGAAACAGGACATACAAGTAAAATCAACATCGAGAATCCCTCACACCGTGAATGTAGCTCAATGACGATTGGGGCAGTGCCATATTATGATTGGAAGGACGCCACTCAAATTTCGACGAGCAACGGCCAAACGATTAACTATTATTTCAAGTACTATTCGTACACTTTAAAAGATGCAAACGGAAAAAAACATCATACAGATCTCAAATATTTATCCCGCGTTGAGAGGACGACAGGTCCAACGGAGGAGTACGAATATGTCGAGAAAACCGGTGACCTGAAAACATACCATCATGTTTCCCTCAAGAAGCTACCCGATGACCGATTTCTATCTGTGGAATATTTTGCGAACAAAGTATCGGCCCTAAAAGCCCCTGTCGGGCCAGACCAAACACCGATCACGACACATCAATTTCGATACCTCACACCCAACCTCACAGCTGTGACTGATGCCTATAATCGAAGCGACCACTACGCATACGACAACCAGAAGAGGATCACTTGCATCGGGCATTTCGACAAGCACAATACCCTCTATAGCACAGAACATTACTTCTGGGGAGCCGACAATACCGCCGACCATGGCAACCTCACCCATAAGATTGTCAAAATCGGAAATGAAAGATACTACAAAATCCAATCGTACGAGTACGACAACCGCGGCAACATCGTCGTCGAGAGGCTATCAGGTAAGCTGACAGGAAAATACGACACAGATCTTGGCGACACAGAAGAAAAGCGCTTTACTTACTCCAATGACGGCCTCAACCTCCTGATGAGCAGCAAAGAGGCCAATGGACGAGAAATCCATTACGGCTATATGCCAGGTACCAACCTGATGACCAGCCTGCTCGTATGTGACCATGGGGCCATCGTTAAACGCACCTATCACGTTTACGATGACAATAATATTTGCGTGGCAACCATAGTCGATAATGCGACAGATGTTCTTCCACAGTATGCGTCCAACATCACAGAACGCCATATCACCCGCTATTTCCCTCGGGAACAAGCCCCCGCTATGGGACTTCCTGGTGAAATTCAGGAACTGTTCTTAGATTTTAACACCATGCAAGAAGTGTTGATCAAACGACTCGTCAACACCTATGCCGCGGATGGCAAACTGACCAAACAAGACGTCTATGGCTCTGACAAACAATATGCCTATTCACTCGAATGGAAGTACGACAGCCACGGCAACCTCAAGGAGGAAACCAACGCTCGCGGAGAAAAAACCTACTATGACTACGATAAAAACGACAATAGAATCAAAAAACAAACCCCAACCCATACCTTCACCTACACCTACGACTACTCTAACAGGCTTGTAACGGAAGAAAGACACGATTGGGAAGGCACCAAACTCGTTACAAGGCACCGCTATGATAAGCTCAGCAACCGCACTGCCACTATCGACCCGTTAGGCCGTGAAACCCAATATGAATACGATGAATTCAGCCGCCTGAGCAAAGTCATCCATCCACAAGTCTTCAACGAAAAACTTGAAGTTATCTCTCCGACAGAAACGTTTGACTACGACATCGGAGGCCATGTCATCTCACAGACAACTCTCAAAGGTGGCACCATCGCCACAACGCGTAACATCCGCGGCCAGCCGCTGTCGATCCAATACCCTGACGGCACATCAGAACGTTTTGAGTACACTCTCGATGGCCTTTTAGAATTAAAAGTCGCCAAAAACGGTATTACGACACGCTACACCCACGATATCTTTGGGCGTGTCACCTCAGAGGAATCCTTTTCCTTAACAGGCGATTCATTGACAAAGACCTCTTCTGTCTATAACGCCTTCCATCTGATGTACACCATCGATGCTGCAGGCACTGTGACCTATTACACATACGATTTTGCCGGACGCCTCGCTGCCGAGACCACCAACGACAAAAAGACGACCTATGAATACGATACCCTAGGACGCCTCTTTAAGACCTATTCATGGCTGTCCGACACAGAAGCCAGGGTCACCGTCACCGAATACGATAACACCGACCGCATCATCGAACAGCGTGTGGAAGACCTTGAGGGTAATGTCCTCCAGTTGACCCGAAAGGACTACGACTGCGATGATAATATTCTTAGATTGCAAGAAGGCGATGCCGTCACCCTCACAAAGTATGATGGGCAATGCAGGCCCAAAACAATCACCGACCCGCTTGGCAACGTCACCCAAATCACTTATAAAAACTTCCATGTTCCATTCGGATATTACGTCCGGGAGCAGACAGAGACCGATCCCTTAGGCAACCAGACCATCACCACCTTCGATGGACTGGATCGCGCCTATTCCACAGTCAAAAAAGATCCCTTTGGAATACTCACAGCCAAGCAAATGATCCTTTTCGACACTGCCAACAACGAATGCCTCGTATCCGACTTTGTCATCATCGACGGACAAATTGAACGGATCGTAACCGCCAAACAAGAATACAATCTGAATAACGACCTCATCGCTCAGACAGAAGCCATCGGAACGACTGAACAGAAGATCACCCGCCGCGCCTACAACAAAGCCGGCGAGCTGTGGACCATCACAAAGCCCGATGGAGTCATCCTGATACATACCTACGACGCACTAGGACGCCTCAGCACCGTGATTTCGTCCGATGGCACCATTGACTTCTCATATACGTATGACAACCATGACCTCGTCCTCACCGCCACAGACAATACGGCCCAGATGACAACCTACCGAGAGTACGACGCCAACGGACGCATGAAGAAAGAGACCCTAGCTCATGGCATTGCCCTCGCCTATGACTACGACACCCTTGAACGAGTGATCAAAGTCGCGGTCGGAGACAGAGAAATTCTCTATACCTATGACCCGCTCGATTTGAAGAGCGTCGACTGCCGCGAAGGCTCCCACAAGATCCTCTCCCGAAACCTGGCAGGCCAGCCCACCCAAATCAGGAAGATGTGCGGCAGCGAAGCCGCTTATGCCTATGATCTCGCAGGACAATGTGAGATGATTACTCATCCCACGTTCACACAAACAGGGAAGTACGATGCACTTGGCAATCTTATCTCGACAGTTCTCAATCAAGAAGACAGATCATACTCCTATGATCCACTTTCTCAGCTGACCCAAGAGAACACCCACACTTATGCCTATGACTCCATCGGCAATCGGCGCAAGCGTGACAGCGATGCCTACCAATATAACTCCTTGAACCAGATCGTAGACAACAGCTATGCCTATGATGCTAATGGCAACATGAAAGCAGGACAAGGCAATATCTATTCATACGACGCCCTGGACAGATTGATTCAGGTCGTCACACCAACGTCGACCCTATCGTATGTGTATGACACCTTTGGTCGGAGGTTGATCCAGAATGTCGATGGACAAGAGAACCAGTATCTGTACCAAGGTGAAGAGGATATTGGTATCAGCCAAGATGGCACAATCAAGCAGCTTCGGATGTTAGGCGAAGGCACCCAGTCCGTGGCAATAGAGCTGGAAGGGACACTTTATGTGCCACAGTATGACCTGAGCGGTAATATCGCCCTGCTGCTCGATCTGCAAGATAACGTAGCCGAGCAGTACACCTATAGCGCCTTTGCAGAAGAAAGCCCCAGAGCAAGCCAGAACCCCTGGCGCTATGCTGGAAAGCGTACAGACCCCGAGACTGGCTTTGTTTATTTTGGTAAGCGTTATTACAGTCCCGATCTAGGGCGATGGATCACACCCGATCCGTTGGGCTTTGCCGACGGCCCGAACCTGTACACCTATGTGCACAATAATCCCCTCCGCTACTTCGATGCCCATGGACTTTTCTCCTTGCCATCTTTTTCATTTAAGCCAATCCTTACAGGAACAACATTTTCTTCAGGGCCTTCCAACCTCACGTACTTTGATTCGTATGAAAAGATGCAACCGTGGTATGCTGGTTCCGAATGCTATAGTCTGAATAAGCCTGATAACCCTAATTTTCGCATTTGTTTTACAAATGGTATGTGGAATAATAAACAAGAATCAATGAATCACATGAATTATATCTCTAAGCTGAGTGGAAATCAAAATATACATGGAGTGTATAACGCAACTCACGGAATTATGGACCCTGTTGAAGTCCTTTTAGGATATAATTATGTGGCCACAACGCCAGTAAGAAAACATCATGAGCAATGGGATAGTTTTTTTGATAACTGTTCTGATTCAGCAACTCTTCTACAAGTATGCACAAGCCAAGGAGCCCTTCACGTCAGGAATGCTCTTTTGGGATGTTCAGAAGAACGTAGGCAAAGAATTCATGTTGTTGCTATTGCCCCTGCCGCGTATATTTCTAGTGAGACCTGTGGATCAGTAGTACATTATCGAGCCCCATTTTGGAAAGATCCAATACCTTATCTCGATCTTGTTGGGGCATGGCGTGAAAGAAACACAACTATTACTTTGAACTCTAACCGAAAAGCTCCACTGCATGACCACACTATACAAAGCCCAACTTATAGAGGACCATTGAAATATGAAATAGATAATTATATTCAAAAGGCAAGGTGATAAGATGAAACTCAAAACTTTTTTATTCCTTTTGGTGGCATGTTTTTTTTTTCAAACCATTTTACAGGGTAATGCTGTGTTCGATAGACATGTTTCACCTGAATACGTTTTAATTGCTGATACAATCATAAAAGAGATGGCTCAAAAGCTTTCAAAACGCTATGAGATGAAGGTTATTGGTGAAAAAACCGGAATGGCAAAATGTATAAATCTTGTGGGATTAAGATTTCAAAAGCTTGGACCTCTATCAAAAGAAAAACTTCGTGAAATTTTAGTAGATTGTGTCGAGGAATTTCTTCAAGCTTTAAACTCAAATGAAAAATTGCGTCCTCATCTCAAAATGTATCCATTTACTTCTGAAGGCCTTGATATAGCTATTTTCCTTGTTGTATGCGGGGCCTGTGGAAAAAATCGAAAAGTTCCTTCCCGATCTTGTCATGCCCCTTACTGTTGATCTAGCAATTCCAGATAATTTTGTAGTAAAAAACAAAATAAACTCTGATTCAAAACCCAACCTCTATGATGGTGTAATTTGGGGAAGTGAAGATGCTGTTCAGGCGGCTCTGGAAATTAAAGATGAACAGATTTTTGATAAATTAAAGGATATTGTATTCAGTGTACGTATATCTAGTAATGTCGCTCAAATATCTGAAAACAGTTTTACTGGCGAAGACACTATTGAGAGTGATTTAATGTCCATTGGAGCCAAAGATATTAAAATTCGTAAATTATCATGGGGGCAATTCCCCGTATTAGCAGTAAGTGGAACATGCGATGGAAGACCAGCACGCTTTGCCTGGGTTGGGTTAAACTATGCTTCTAATGCTCTTGTCATCATCGAATATTTCCCATCCAACCCAAAAACCCATGAAAAAGGGATCAAAACGTGGGATAATTTAATGAATCATACTGTAGAGATGTCTAAAAGTGATATCATGAAAGCGATGGGATATCAAATGGAGCCAGGAAAATCCTCTTTGACACGTGCGAGAGCCACCGTGACGATGCATAGCGAAAAAGTGAAGGGTCAAAAATTGTCGCTTTGATAGAAAAATCACATCCTTCAGTTAAAATTCAAGTAGAACAGACACGGGATGACAGTGTTATACAGCCCGGAGAATTACTCACTGATCTTTTAGTACAAATTGATAGTTTTATCGATGGGTTAAATGTTGTGGACAGTTCCTGGATTCCACTCATTCCAGTGATTACGGATAAACAAGAATTAACAGGGCAAAAAGTCTTTGAGGATGAACGCGTAATTGTTTATGAAAAATAACCTGAAAAAAATAGTTTAAAAAGTCCAGACCTCCCAGGTGATTATTAAGATTCCTAATCTTTTTCAACTGGATCCAAGATCCCAGGGCTTTGAAGAGTCCTTTGAAGTGAGGTTTGTATTCGACCGCTTTTCCCCTTTAACAATATTCAGAGCGGTATCGTAGTTT
>Ga0207122_1164_pt1 | contig 11230 bp, 11 predicted proteins | sample Alteio_BWMinHeat_38_FD_153504 | JGI IMG/M metagenome (GOLD analysis project Ga0207122, IMG submission 153504) | Enriched cells from forest soil in Barre Woods Harvard Forest LTER site, Petersham, Massachusetts, United States -... | ecosystem: Environmental > Terrestrial > Soil > Temperate forest >... | reverse complement strand
AGATAGTGAGAGATGTGGTGGAGTCCCTTGGGCCTCATGCCGAACGCTACGGCATCCGGTTTGATTTGACGGTTCCCGGAAACGTTCCACTCGTTTTAGGAGATGCGCGAGCTATCCGGCGCGTTCTTTTAAATCTTCTTGATAATGCGATGAAATATTCACCCAGGGAAGGAACGGTGGAGGTTCGCTTGACCGCAGCCGAACAGGGAGCGATGTTGAAAATCGCCGATCAAGGTTCCGGAATTTCAAAAGAGGATCTTCCTCATGTTTTCGAACGATTTTTTCAAGGAAAGAAAAAATCGGAGGGAAAAGGTTGGGGACTTGGACTTCCGATTGTGAAAGAAATTGTCGAGGCTCACGGTGGGAGAATTCGTCTTGAAAGTCAGGAGGGGCAGGGAACCACGGTCACCGTGATTTTCCCGGCCGAAGGACTCCAGGTGGACGAGAGGAAACCTTAGCTTGTGGTTGAGCTGACTTTTTTTGTTTCACCCGAAGATGAGGCGCGTCTCCGCGTTCTTCTGGACAAAATGGCCATTTCCGAACGCGAGTTCCTTTACCGCGCTTTTACTCGCTATCTTGGCTTAAAAGAGAAGGAACTGACCGGAAAAGCCCAAAATTAGCATCAATATCTTACTTCGGGGAGCTTTCGATTGTTTACTCATCAGATCGGACAAAATAGAATAGCGCCGCTTTTTTCCAAAAGTGGAATTGTGCCTCAGTTCCATGAACGAGTGGGTTCAAGGGAAGATCCTCCGCGCTTGGCGGAGCAATTTTTAAAATTTTTGCGTGGAGATCTCACAGCTTCGATGTATCCTTTGGTTTACTTTACGAAAGACGGCGGAGTGAGGTCGACTCATAGCCAAGGCCCCCTTTCTTTGAAAGCTTATGAGGACCAACAACGGAATCTTCTGCTTCTTGTTGTAAGCGTGTCTACACGGCAAGGGGCCTTGGGTAATCCACACCGTTACCAGTCGATTGGCTTTGACACTCTCCTCGGTGGCTTTATGTCCACCCGATGGAACATGGTCCACGCCTCTTGGAGAAACCGCTGCCATGATATTCCTCCGGATCTCGGGTTCGATGAACAACTGAAATCCGACGCCTTTAAGGAAAAGCCGGACGCTCAATTGGGATCGTTCATCCATAATGTCGATCAGTTGGTCTGCGAAGTTCGGGAGAAGAGAAATGGAAGAAGCTTCCCGGATGCATTTCGAAGAGTTCTAAGATCTCGCAACTTCCGATTGAACGGTTCAAACGATCATTATGAGTTAGGACAAAAGTCTTTGTTGCTCGAGACAGCCTATTTTTCCAGATGGCCGGATGAACGGCTGAACCTTGTTTCCGTGGCTGCTCACACTCCGGAGCACGTTCAGGCAATCGACCTAATCGTGAGCGATGGAGGCCAGAGGCTGGTCGAAGCGTCCAATACTATTCTGGAAGCTCCGAATCCTCTCGATGAGAGACCACACATCAGCGCTTACTTCCATGAGGGCAATCCAACGAACCCGGAATCGTTGGGACTGACGCCACTTGATCTGAGTCGCCTCGGTGAAGCTGACCGGCATTTCACGCGGGATTACATCGACCAATAATCATTTTTTTGCTTTCCTGACAGGCACAATCCATTCGCAGCCGTGCGAGCCTTTTCTTGTTTCCAGGATCACCGCGTCGCCGGCGTTGAGAGCTCCGCGAATGGCCGGGATTGGAATGCTGAACTGAATGGGCGGTTTGTGCCAGGAGGAAAAAACAGCGTAAGCTTGCTTGCCGAAGCGGGACCATCCTGTCTCAATTCCGGTAACCGTCACTTCGTGCTCCGAATTCTTGGAATGATCGAAAAAGCCGTTCGTGAAAATGAAATAACCGGTTCCGAAAATCATGGAAAAGATGAGAGGGGAAAAGAGAAATCGAGTAAGCTCCGCTATCGGCGCGTTTAAAATTCCGTGCCATCGGGTTTCAAATAGTATCAGAAGTAACGCCAATAATGGGAATGTGATTTCAAACCCAAAGACAAGCGCTTTTTTCAGAGCCATCTTTTCGTCAAGCGGTGGATAAAGTGTTGCTCCGCCTAAGAGAAGGAGCAACCCAATACTTCCAAGTACCGCGTAGTTTTCGAAAATAAAATAAAGAAGTCTTGCGGAAAAAGGAGGCACCGGTTCAACGGAGAGATCCCCGGAGACGAGCATCGGGTAGCCCCGTTCAATTCCGCGATGGTGGCCTGGACACGATAAGCTGTAATCATTCGGTCCTTTTCGATTATACTGATAAAAAACCGAAGCAGCCGGACAAATCGGAATCTCGGTAATGTAATCGGGAATCAACGCATCCAAGCTCTTCGGCGGTTCCCCGTCGTGGGCCAATGAGTAGGCTGCGATCGCGCGAGCCAAGCCGTTTAAATTCTCCTCGCAGTAATTCAGTTTTTCTTGCTCGCTTAAATAAGCCGGCTCTTTCCGGACCGTCACACTCCAATGATCGCTTCTCTCATCTCGGATGATTCGAGGATAACCCCTGAGGATGCCCGGATGATAACCCGGACACGAGAGCTCATAAACATCGTCCTTCCAACCTTTGCGAAATCGAGTCCAATATTCATAATTTCGAACGGCAGTTGGACAGTGAGGAAGCTCTTTGAGATAGAATGGAACCAAAAGCTCGATTTTAGCTGGAAAATGACCCCCATTGTGGCGTGCGAATTCGTGGAGCGCCTGGGCCAATTTTTTAAGATTTTCGCTGCAGATGTCTAACTGATATTGACCGGGTGTATTTTTGGATGGTTCGGCAGAAACAATTGAAGCGATGAACATAAGAGTCAAAACGAAGCTCAATAATTTTTTCATGACAATAGTAACGAGGGACGGCTTCTTTTGCCTTCGAAGCCTGGGTTGCTGAAACCCAGTAACGTTGCCGCTACGTCCCTCTTGCCTTTTTTATGCCCCCGGTACCCGGCGTTTTTGCTTTCACCGACTGCTGTGGCCTTTTAGGGGAGTCAGGCTAAAACCCCCGTTACGTCTTCGCCATGCAGGTTCACATGGAGCAGAGCTGCGTTTACTTTTACGATTTCCTTGGCGCGTAACCGTCCAGAATCGTTTAGCCCATCTTATACGTCATCCGGCAAGACCATCGGTCACCACCGGCTCCGTGCCTGAGTGTTGCTTTCGCCTCACTCCTGCTGGGCACTCCGTCGCAAGTTCAGCATTTCACGATGAAGAGGGTTTTTCAGTCTTTTCCTTGACCGCACTGCCGGTTGCCCTGCAGCACATCGTGAGAATACCAGAAAAAATTCCAGGTGTCAATTGGATAAACTGTGGATTAAAAACTTTTTTTTGTGGATTTCGTTGTATAACTTGTGAATAACCGGGAGTCATTCGGCTTTTATCGCATCGCGTCGCGGGTTTCGAGCATTGCAAACATTTTTAATTTTTTGATCGCGGAGGAGAAAAGTTAAGAAGAGGTAATAGACTGTTCATGAAAAGAGCGCTGATTGCAATTCTTATGATGTTGTCGTTGAGCAGTTCGTCGTTCGCAGATACCGTGAATCCACCGGAGTCTCCTCCGCAATCGGGAAAACCGGCACCTGAGAAATATGACAAAGGTCTCTTCGGAAGAATAAGAAGTTGGGATGGATTTATGGTCGGATCGGGAGGAACTGTCGGAACCTCGCATGGCTTAAGCTCCGGCGGAGAGTTGAGTGTCTTTCGGGATGATTACAATCATGAAATCACGCTTTCCGCCGATCTTCTTGATGATCTTACTTCATATGCGGGGAAAAAACTTCTCGTCCCCGTATTGGCGAATTATCGTTGGTACGTGGGCCCCGATCCATTTAAAGGGATTTTCTTTACCGCAGGCCTTGGTGAGGCGATTCCGTTTGGATTGGATCACGGTTCCGGAAGCCTAGCATGGGGAGGCGCAATCGGGTACGCTCCATCGAAACGAATCTCTATGGAGCTTCGCTACATCGGAAGGCGAAGACAACAAGTCACAAACGGGACGGCCACCCTGACGACCGACAATACGTTCTATGGCGCAATGGTGAGCATCAAGTTTTTTTAAACCGACTTTTTCTTATCCGTTTGCCAATATCGATCGATCATCGAAGGGACAATGTAATAAAGCAATACAAAAGAGTAGAGGAAGAGCGTTAATTTCGTACTGTAGAATGCTAGAGCCCCGAGCGGAACGGCACAAACTGGGGCAAGCAGAATTCGTTTTTTTACTCCCTTGATCAGTTCGGGGGAAAGTGGATCCACCAAACGATTTTGATCGGTGGCATAATCCCAATGCCAATAGAGCACGAGGGCGGTCACGATGGTACAGGCGAAATAGGCGAGGAGCGCCGCTGGATGATCGACGTACTTGGCGAGCAGCGATGTAAAGAACGGGAAGACGGCCACACCCATTAAAAAAAGAATGTTGATCCAAAGAAACATTCGATCGGTTCGTTTGATGAAGTGATACTGATTATGATGTCCAATCCAAAAAATGCCCAATAAAATAAAGCTGAAAATGTAAGTCACAAAATCGGGCCAAAGCTCTAGCAGTTTGTGTACGAGTTCGGTGTGCACGGCATTCGAAGATAACTCAGGAACTTTGATGCTGAGAACCAGGAGCGTCATAGCCACCGAGAAAACATTGTCGCTCAACGACTCGATTCGCGCCGTTCCAAGTCCCTCACTTTCAATTTTGGGTTTCATGCTTTTCATGGATTGGCAAAGAAAAATGGGTTTACCTCTTTTGCGAAGAAATCCCGTTTGCAATGTTTTGTCCCAAATGCGGTCATCCGAACAATAAGGAGGGTTTGTTCTGCGGCGAGTGCGGCGCAGACATCAGCCATGTTTCCGCGCCCGAGCCGGCGGCGGCGCTGAAAAAACCGGAAAACGCCGGACCCTGGATTGCGCTATCCATCGCGTTTTCCCTGATTGCTTTGCTTTTTTGCCCGCTTCTCTTCGGCGGGCTTTCCATTTATTTTGGATACCGGGTGCATCGCGCCGGAAACGAGAAGCTTGGTACTATCCTGATGATCGTGGCTGGAGGTTGCATGATGCTTGGATTCTTGATTGGTCTCTTTGTATATGGCTTTTTTAAGATGCGTCATGTGTTGCCGTGACGATTCTAAAGGCCTTTAACCGATGGCTATCGTAAACAAAGCGTATGGGCGCTTAGCTCAGCGGTTAGAGCACTCGGTTTACATCCGAGTGGTCCGGGGTTCGAATCCCTGAGCGCCCACCACGAAATTTGGGTCCATACTGGGGCTGTGGCTGACAAATTATACCGGAGACATGGTTGACACTTTTGGACCGAATGAATTTTCAGCCGTCCCAGTTTTCAAGGGTAATAGGATCCCAATCATTGCTGACTTTTCGAGCTTCTTCCGCTTTTTTCCGGTAGCCTTCAATCAGCAGTTTATCTAATTCGGATTTCTTTGTCTTTCTCAATTTTTCTCCTGATATTCCATCTCTTCAACGTCATTCACCTGGAAATAATTATACACGTTTTGAGCCGCATTATCAATGCGCATGACTAATTCGAGATCTTTTTCACCAAACACCGATGTCTACTGGGTTTTCAGAAATTGGACGTGTCCCCATTTACGCGAACTCGTTGAGCAAGAGGCCGATCACGGGGGTCGTGCTGTTGGTGGCCACTCGTGAAATCGGGAATCGGGGAGGGGCGCCATTGCCGTTGGACCCGCCGCCGTGGATGGCTTTCATGATTTTTTCAGCGGCTGCGCTGTTCTTGTCGATGGCTGAAGAAATGACTCCTTGGGTTTTCAAAAGTTGATCGAAAATTTTCTGGTTTTGCAGTTTGCTGATCACGCGATCGATTTTGTCCAATTCGTTTTGCAACTCTTGGGGCGATTGATTCGGCTTTAATCCTTGAGGAACCTGACTATTGTTCAACGATTTTAACTTGTCGGTTAAATCTTGTTTGGTGGAACGAAGTTGCTGAAGCACGTTTTCTTGGGTGGTTGGGTCGGAAGTTGTGTCACCGGTTTGATCCGAGGCGGAAGTTGGGGACGAATCAGTGGATGAACTATTGCTGCTGTCGGTCGGCTGCGAAGGAGACGACGATGATTGAGAGGAATTGCCTACGACGATCGTTCCTCGAGATTCTCCGCCGACCACTTCCAAACGCCCTGTTTTCGGATCAAAGCCATACTTCAGAATGATATGCTCGTCGACAAGCGTTCCGCCAACTTGCGCCGCGTGGCGCTCAAAAGCAAGAAGATTAGCCGCTTCGTGCGCAGAAACGACCGCCGGTGCTTGATCGGGTGTTGCGAATTTTGTTTCTCCTTCTCCTTGATAAGCAAGAACCGGAGGTGGAGAATACGGAACTGGATTGATGGCCATCGTGAGATCCCTCTCTACTCCCTACTATAGCACCATCCGTAGAAAATCCCACTTGACTTTCGGACAAAACGAATTAAAAGGGGACAGGAAAATCTCACGTTTCGCGGCTAAAGAATTGGTCGATGCGGGCGTATAGGTCTTTCTGGTCGGCTTTCATTTGGTTATGAAGCGCATTCCAGCCGCCAAGACTGGTCCCTGCGGTGGATTTTTGCGAACTCGGATTCGGAGGAGTAGGGGTTGCTGATCCCTGGGCGATCAAGGGCTGCGCGACTTGCGTCCCTGGAGCAAGATATTCGGGCTGTCCGTTTGTAACTGAATAGGTGGAACCATCAACGTTACAAATGACCGTGGCGGTGCTTGTGACGGCGCCATGGGTTGAAGTGGATTCGTTCCAGACAAGGGAGCCGTTTTGCCTCGGGTTGTAAGTTTCATTAGTAGTCCAGCCTAAATCGGCGTCCGAAGCTGTTTTCGTTAAAACACCGGTTTTCTGATTATACACGTATTGAGTGACTGTGTTGTTTTTTTTCACGGTGACATCGATGCTGTCCGGATTATTTGGATCGACTTTTTTCGTGACTGTTCCACCTGCGGTTGGACCGCTTTGCGATGAGCTGGTTCCCATCGGAAGGTTGTTAATCATACTCACGTCTTTCTGATACGCATTATTTTTTTGCTGCCAGATGCCATTCGCGTTTTGAGCCGCTGTCGAAGATACGGAGGAGTCGCTACCGAGAGAAGTGCTTAGGGCCTTATCCATTCCCCGAGCGATCGACGAACCGGGGATACCGGTGTCCAGACTCGGTTGTTGAACACGGTTCGTGGGTGTAAAAGTAGGGACTCCAGCTGGATGGATATTGACCGGATTTGCTCGACCGGAAATCGGACCATTGGAAGCCGGGCTTGTCATCAAAGTTTCACCTTTCTTGAGGCTCTTTTACTATTCTATCACGGAGTCGGGTGAGAGATGTTGTAGATTTGTTGCAGGCAGTTTAAAAGAATGTTAACAATGTTAGAAAATGGCGCAGATTTGCGGAAAAACCTATGGAAACGCCAGATTATTGAGAAACGTCGGATCGGGTGGGGAAGGCAACGTGCCCGCTAGCTGGATATTGTTTGCCGTGTATTGGCTTGCAGGCGCGGCCGGGCCATAGCTGGATAGAACCGGCTCAAAAGCCAAGAGCTGCTTTTGGAATTGAAGTTGATAATCGAAATATGGAACGATTCGTTCGATGCTTGAATAAAGGCCGTGAGAAGCATCCAAGAGATTATTATAGTCGTCCACTAATCCGTTATATTGAGTGACCTGACGGTTCAATTCTCGCAAACTGGCCGCCGCGGCGACTTTTGCGCTTGTTTCCTGCTCCCGAGAAAGCAATTGTCTTAAGGGGCTTCTCTGCCAAGTTGCGCTGTTGAATCGTGCTGCAAGCTGGTGATTCGTTTCATCGATGGAGTCGGCGACGTACCCGTTCATCCCAAGAAAATTGCGAATCGGAACCAGCACATAAAGCTCACCGTTCACCGTCATCATGCCGCTTCGTCCAACCACGACATGCTCGTCTGAAGCATATCGAATAGACCACATCCTGGGCGCTCTTTCCGGCACGGGCGGTTCTTTGCCTTTTTCGGAAACCCCGATTCGATAAGCAATCATAAGCGCCAACAAAAGGATCACATTGATGAACCGATTCATTTTTCAGGCTCCCTTCTTTGCATGATGACGTGCGATTTATTTTTTTGTTTTGCTTTCTGTTCTTAACGGAGGAGCTGCGAGCTCCATGGAATTGAGCAAATCGGTAACCGCGGGAAAGTATCGATCATAATCATCCGTTGAAGCCAGATATTCAACCGTGTCGACTACAGTCACGAAGGTTGATTTTCCATACGGAAAGCCGCGAACAGTCCAAAACCACGAACCTTTAATCGTGAGGCCCGTGGGAGGATGAAAAATGGTGAAGAGCGCGCGGTTTCCAGGAAGTGCGCCAAGCGTACAAGGCGCGGTTTCCAAGAGTTTGAATTTGGGAAGGAGGCCCAGGCTTTTCAACTGCAGTTTGCTGACTTGATCCAGGCTTCCAAATCGAAGCGCGGAAAAATAACGTTCCTCTCGGATCACGATTTCGGTTCCTTTTTTGTCGGGGAAAAGACGGCAAAGAATGAGCGATCCTTCTTCTTCTCCTCCGTCACTTCTCATCCATGACTTCGGGTAACGAAACCTGACTCCTAAATGGTCAAACTGTTCGAAGCGGAAGGCTTTAGGAACAGCAGCTTCAGGAGTTTCCGTGACGACCGGTTCAATGCTTTTCTCGGGAACGGGCGGTTCTTTTTTCGGCTTGACATCTGATTGCTCGGTGAAGCCGGTCACACCCGGAATGACATCCACAATTCCGGTTTCCTGATTCACCGAGTATTGCGCTCCCGCGCTTTCCACGAAGCTTCGAATCCGGACATACCATTTTTCGTCATCGTTCCTGAAAGCATCCGTAAACAGTTTTCCGTCCAGGAAAATTTTTCCGGCTTGAATGGTTTCGGGCGCTTTTCCAATCACCACGGCATCGTTCTTTTGTGTAACTTGAAGATAAAGCGCTTTTGCCAATGGGACAAGTTCCGCATAAAGTGTGCCATCGATCGAGATCACGTCTCCTGAAAAAGGGCGATTCATAACGTAAACTTCGAAATCGGAAGCTTTGGCTAATTGAAAAAGGACGCCCACAAGCAAGAAAAGAAGAACGGCAATTTTAAATTTCATCCCGTTCTTCCATTTCTTGCGGCTTTCCAGAACTCCTTGAATCAACTTCAATTCCGGTCAGAGATCGATCTCCATAAACATCGCTCCGGGATAGGAATTGTCATTATAACGCTCGATTGGCCTGAAGCCGATCGATTGGTAAAGATGAATCGCGTCAGCCAATGGCGGCACGGTATCGAGCCTCATTTTCCGATATCCAAGATCCCGTGCTTCAGTCATCGCGTTTTCCACCAGATGCCTTCCGACGCCCTTGCCACGAAAATGGGGAGCTGCGAAGAGACGCTTCATTTCGCAAATCCGGGGGTCAAGTTTTCGAATGCCGACACAGCCGGCAGGTTCGTTTCCCACATACGCCAGGAATAGTTTTCCGTTGGGCGGCGAATAGGGTTCCGGCAAACTTTCCAGTTCCTTTACAACTTCAAATGCGCCGGGATCCTCATATTGAGCAAGAAGTTTCGAATACTCCGCAAAAAAGGTCTTGACCGCCGGAACAGTTTCGGGCGTGTCGGCTTCAACAATTGAAAAGGTTCGAGCAAGACTAAGAACATTTTCTTCATAAACGAACGTCATTTCACTAGCTTTCATAAACATAATACTACCTCCAAAATAGATATACCCATCGGGCGTTGGTTGGCGTGAAAAAAAGTTAATGAGATTCTTAAGAAAGGGTTATCGTCGTCGTCGGAGACGACGTTTTTCGAGCGCGGAACCGAAAGAGGAATAAAAAGTATTCATGATGACCTTTTGAGTTTTTATCTTAGCATATTGAAGTGGGGGATGTCAAGACTCAGATTCGCGTGCTGAAGCATATTTGGCTCTTTTTCGGTCTTCTTCATGGAGCAGTCGTTTGCGAAGCCGGATGGAAAGAGGCGTAACTTCCATGAGTTCGTCATCCTCAATGAACTCAAGAGCCCGTTCCAAGGTTAAGATTTCCGGCGGGGGAAGATCGGGCGAATCGTCGGAACCCGCGGCTCTCATATTGGTGAGTTGTTTGGCTTTGCACACATTGACGGTGAGATCTTTGTCGGTGGTGGCTCGACCGACAATCATTCCTTCATAGACTTCGGTTTGAGGCGCCACAAAAAAAGTGCCTCGTTGTTTTAAATTGTCGAGGGCATAAGCGGTAACGGTTCCCGTTTCGGCGCTGATGAGCGCTCCCACTCCGCGATGCGGCAGTTCGCCCGCCAGGGGTTGATGCTCATAATAAGTGTGATTGAGCACCGCGGTGCCGCGGGTCAACGTGAGCAACTCGCCGCGCAAGCCGAAAATCGCGCGAGTCGGCATCGTATACTCCAATCTTTGCTGCGACCCATAACCGATCATGTTCACCATTTGTGCGCGGCGGCGGCCCAGTGCTTCGATTGCTGCGCCCGCATATTGTTCCGCTACGTCGACTACGACATACTCCACCGGCTCCAACTTTTTTCCGTCTCTTTGAATGATCAATACTTGAGGCTTGGAAACTCCAAGCTCGTACCCTTCGCGCCGCATCGTTTCAATGAGAACCGATAAATGAAGCTCGCCTCTACCGGAAACGCTAAACGTGTCGGGCGATGCGGTCGGGGTGACGCGAAGTGCCACATTGCTTTCCAGTTCGCTGTCCAAGCGATCCCGAAGATGCCGGCTGGTCAGGTATTTCCCTTCGCGCCCCGCGAATGTGCTGGTGTTTACCACAAAATCAACCGCCACAGTCGGTTCATCCACCATCACCGCTTTCACCGCTTCGGGTTGTGTCACATCAGCCAACGTTTCCCCGATGTTGACCCCTTCAACTCCCGAAAGCGCCACGATTTCTCCCGCTTTGGCTTCCGAAAGCTCGTTTCGCTCGAGCCCAATGAATTCAAGGATTTTAGTGACGCGATGGGGCGTGATTTCTTCTCCGCGAATTCGGACAATCGGCTCACCCGGATGAATCTTGCCGCGAAAAATTCTCCCGACCGCGATTCTTCCGACATAATCGTTATGATCGATATTCGACACCAACATTTGAAAAGGGCCGTCGATTTCTCCGGGCGGTTCCGGAATATGCGTGATGATCGTTTCCATAAGCGGACGCAGATCTTTTCCGGCTGTAGCCAGATCGCCGGTTGCAGTGCCAACGCGCGCATTGGTGTAAAGGACCGGAAAATCAAGCTGGTGA
>Ga0207122_1162_pt1 | contig 11262 bp, 12 predicted proteins | sample Alteio_BWMinHeat_38_FD_153504 | JGI IMG/M metagenome (GOLD analysis project Ga0207122, IMG submission 153504) | Enriched cells from forest soil in Barre Woods Harvard Forest LTER site, Petersham, Massachusetts, United States -... | ecosystem: Environmental > Terrestrial > Soil > Temperate forest >... | reverse complement strand
CGTTGTTCGTGCAAATACAGATAGGAAACATCCACGCTGAACGCGGACGTCGCATTCCACGTCGCGCCGAGACCGAGCAGCGTGCGATCGCCGATCGGCACGCGCACGCCGCGCGTCGAATCGGGCACCGGCGACACGTCGTAAGCGACGCCGGTTCGCAGCAACCACGTGTCGTTCCAGCGATACGTCGCGCCCAGCGCGTAACACCAGGCGTCGCGCCAGCGAAAATCCTCGGTGGAATGACTGAGATCGATCGGCGCGGTCGGTGCGCCGTCATTGATCACGGTCAGTTCGCGCAGCCGACTCCAGCGCGTCAATGTGGCATCGCCATAAAACGTCCACGCAGCTGTCGGTGCATGCGAAAAACCAATATCGATTTTGTCCGGCGTGGTCAGCGCCAGGCTCGCCGGATAACGCTGTGTTGGCGTTGCATTCACCGCGGGCGGTAATCCGTCCAGCGCCGTATGACCATCGAGCGTGTAGGACACGCGAGAGAAATAGCTGACTCCCCAACGCGTATTCTCGCTCCACCGATACAGCGCGCCGACATTGAAACCCCAAGCCGTGTCGTCGCCGGAAAAGCCTGCGTCGACATCGTGGCTCGCATCGAGCGCGTTGTAGATCGTCTTGTCGATTTCCGCATTCATCCGATTGAACGTGGGGCCGGCGCCCAGCGACCAGCCGTTTTCGAAGCGATAAGCGATGGTGGGCTGCGCGGTCACCGCCCATAATTTGCTGCGGGTGCCGAAATAACGGCCCTGGAAATCGCGCTCATAATCGGTGATCAGACCGAACGGTACATAAACGCCGAAACCGATGGCCCAATGCGGGTCGAGCGGCTGCGCGTAATAGCCGAACGGCACCGTGGTCGACGGCACCATGTCGCCGCGATTCGTACCTTTGACACGCGTGGCGCCGACCGAACCGCTCGCGTCGGAGATGTCGGTGTATGCATCGATCAACGCGAAACCGGCGCTGGCGGTCGGCGCGTCCAACAGTGCAAGTCCGGCGGGATTGTCGCCGATCGTCGTCGCGGTGGCGGCCTCGACGACGCGCCCGGAAAAGGCCTGGCCGATGTCGCGTGCGCCCTGTGCATTGAGCGCGAAACCCGAGCCGAACGCCGCATCCGAGCCCATGCCACCGATCAGCAGCAGCCCTCCGCAACGCCACCACGAACCCCGCATATCTGCCCTCCCCGTCGATTATTAGCGTTAGATGACGATGCGCCGCCGACCATATCACGGCATAGGCTTTGAGTATAAAGTAGCGGCGCTTTCAGATTTCATTTTCAGTGATGGGGTACGACACATGACCACGACATCCTCTTCGACTCGCTACGATTTCTCCGGCAAGGTGGCCTTCGTCACCGGCGGCGCCTCTGGCATCGGTGAATCCTGCATCCAGCAATTCGCCGCCAATGGCGCGGCGGTCGCCATCGTCGACCTGAACGAAACCGCAGGCCGCCAGTTGGCCGACGCAATCAATCGCGAAGGCGGCAAAGCCTTGTTCGTACGCGCCAGCATGACCGACGCCGCGTCGGTGCAGGCCGCGGTGGACGAGACCATCAAACAACTCGGTCGAATGGATTTCGCAGTCAATTGCGCGGGCATCTCGGGCGAGTCGAACATCCTCACCGATTATTCGCTCGAGGGTTGGCACCAGAATATCGATGTGAATCTCAACGGCGTGTTCTACTGCCTGCGCAGCCAGATTCCCGCGATGGTGAAACAGGGCGGCGGCGCGATCGTGAATCTGTCGTCCATTCTCGGCCTCGTCAGCGTGCCGACCTCGCCCGCCTATGTCGCGGCGAAACACGCGGTCGCGGGCATCACCAAGAATGCTGGCCAGACCTATGCCAGCAAAGGCGTGCGCGTCAATGCGATCTGCCCCGGCTATATCGACACGCCGATGCTGCGTAATTCCGCCACGGACGAGATGATGAAAATGGGCGCCGCGATGCATCCTATCGGTCGCCTCGGCCGCGCCGAGGAGATCGCCGCGATGGCGGTGTTCCTGTGCTCGGATAGCGCTTCGTTCATCACTGGTGGGGTTTATCCGGTGGATGGTGGGTATCTGACTCATTGATTTTTTTGATTGGCATGTCTTCAACAAAATGAACTGAGCGTACGTGCCAGGGATCGATATTTCGTGCCGGTTCATTTTGTTGAAGACTGCTCTTTATAGCCGCCGCACCTTCTTCATTCTTGGTTTTCAGAATTGGCACCTTGCGTGAAGGCGCGGCGGGTGTACCTCCGTTCCGGGGCGTCGACCGCCATGGATGGCGGGCGACGAGCCTTGCAGGGAGGCAGCTGTTTGGCGTCCCCGGAACGGAGGTACACCCGCCGTGCCCCGCTCGGTGTCGAATCCCGCTCCCAGCCCACAGTCAAACTCCTTGACCATCTTTTGATCACAGGCATATATTCCGTGCAGCAACGGCCATAACACGAATAATCAGGGCGATTCGCCCACATACACGGAGATTGCACGATGAGCCCAACCCCGGAAGTCATAGCCTCGACCGGCGAATTACCCATCCCCTTCGGCTGGTACGGCATCGCCTACACCGATGACCTCAAAGTCGGCGAAGTCAAACCCCTCACCTACTTCGGCAAGGAACTGGTGCTGTTCCGCACCGAGAGCGGCCAAGCCAAGGTACTCGACGCCTACTGCCCGCACCTCGGCGCGCACCTGGGTCACGGTGGCAAGGTACACGGCGAAAGCATCGCCTGCCCATTCCACGGCTGGCAGTTCAACGGCGCGGGCCAGTGCACCGCAGTGCCGTACGCGAAAAACATGCCGCCGAAAGTGGCCGGCGGCAAAGAGGCGCTCTACGCGTACCCGACCGTCGAACGCAACCAGATCATCTGGGCCTGGTATCACCCCTTCCGCGCCGCACCCACCTATGAAGTCACCGTGCTGCCCGAGTTCGAATCTCCGGATTGGGTGATCGGCGAGCGCCGCGAATGGACCATGAATGCGAAGATGCAGGAGACCGCCGAGAACGCAGCGGATGCCGCGCATTTCGTCTACGTACACGGCACCACCGAAGTCCCGGCCGGCGAAGTTGAATATCGCGGCGTCGAGCGCATCACCAAATACACGGCCAAGGTGCCGAAATTGATGGACGATGGTTCGTTCGACCCGAGCGGCGCCACCGCTGAAATTTATCTCACTGCAGTGGGCAATGGCACCGGCCTCGGCTATCAGCGTTTCACCGGCGCATTGGAAACGGTGATGATGGGCATCTCCACGCCGATCACCGCCGACCGCAAGGAATTGCGCTTCGTTTTCGCCGAGCCGAAAAACATGAACCCGGGCCAGAAGATGATCGCCGAATACGCGAAGATGGAACTGTGCCGCCAGGTCGAAGGCGACATCCCGATCTGGGAGCACAAGAAATATCTGGAGAGCCCCGTGCTCTGCGACGGCGACGGCCCGATTCACCAGTTCCGCAAATGGTATCGCCAGTTCTATGCCGAGTTCGGCAACGCACCGGGTAACGTGCGCGCCGTCAGCTGAGTCAGCGATCGGAAATAAAAAAGGCGAATCCTCGATTCGCCTTTTTTATTGCACGCGAGCCCGTCAGCCAAGAATTTCCTTCAGTGCATCGACCAGTATCTGGCACTGCGCATCGGTGCCGATCGTGACGCGCAGAAACGCATCGATGCGCGGCTTCGCGAAATGACGCACGAGAATATTGCGCGCGCGCAATGCCTGGTGCAATGCCGCTCCTGCATGCGCAGGATGACGGGCGAACAGGAAATTGGTCTGCGAAGGCAATACTTCAAAACCCAGCTCGACGAGACGCTCGCGCAGCCATTCGCGACTCGCGACGATTCGCGCGCAGGTGTTTTCGAAATATTCGCGGTCGCGCATTGCCGCCGCGCCGCCGATATTGCCAAGGCGGTCGACCGGGTACGAATTGAAACAACCCTTCACGCATTCGAGCGCCGCGATCAGCGACGGCTGGCCGATGGCGAAACCCACGCGCAAACCGGCCAGCGAACGCGATTTCGATAACGTCTGCACCACCAGCAGGTTCGGGAATTCGCCGACCAGCGACAACGCCGACTCCGCACCGAAATCCACATAGGCCTCGTCGATCAGCACCACCGATTCGGTATTCGCCGACAGCAATGCGCGAATCTCGTCGAGCGACAATGCGATGCCGGTCGGCGCATTCGGATTGGCCAGCACGATGCCGCCATTCGGCCTCTGGTAATCGGTGATGCGCACGCGCAATTGTTCGTCCACCGGCACCGCCACGCGTTCGATACCATACAGCGCGCAATACACCGGATAAAAACTGTAGGTGATGTCGGGCGCAAGGATCGGCAACGGATGTTTCAGCAGGCCGAGAAAGGCATGCGCCAGCACTTCGTCGGAGCTGTTGCCGACGAAGATCCATTCGAGTGGAATGTCGTGGAACTCGGCGATGGCGCGCTTCAATTCCAGGCTATCGGGATCGGGATACAACCGCAGGTCGGCGTCGGTGGCGCGCTGCATGGCCTCGATGACTGCGGGCGACGGCGGATACGGATTTTCGTTGGTATTCAGCTTGACCAGGTTCGCGGCGTTGGATTGCTCGCCGGGCACGTAGGGTGCGAGATCGCGAATGCTCTCGCTCCAGAATTGTTTCATGGAGATACCTTGGTGGATTGGGTTTCGGTGGTTCAATGCTTCAGTTCAGATCGGCCGCATACTGCCGCAACAATTCCAGCGGCACGGTGTCGAGCGCCTTGCGATGCGAGCGCGCCAGGAATACCCGCGGCGCCATGCCCTGCTGCTGGGCCTCCAGCCAGCGCGCAGCGCACAGGCACCAGCGGTCGCCGGGCTTGAGGCCGGGAAAATCGTATTCGGGCAATGGCGTCGACAGGTCGTTGCCTTTGAAACGCGAGTATTCGAGAAATTCGCGCGTCACTTCGATACACACGGTGTGCGAACCGACATCGCTGTCGCTGGTATTGCAGCAACCATCGCGAAAGAAACCGGTCTTCGGGTGCTCGCTGCACGACCCCAACGGCTCGCCGAATATATTGATCGACTCATCGAGTTCCATAATGTGCTGTTGCCTCTCGTTGCGCTCGCCGCTCCGTCGGTTGCGCTCTTGTTTCCCGCACTAAAAGACCATCACGTGGTCGACCAGGTAGCGCGAGTTTTCCTCGACCAGCACCATCTCCGCCACATACTCCCCGGGCATCCTGGAAAATTTCTGGCTCCAGATGACCGCGATCGAATCGGGCCGGCGAAAGATCGCCACCAACTCGCGCTCGGTAAAAAAGCCCTTCTCCGTCTGATACTGTACACAGACGCGCTCCAGATAGGGCTTTGTCACTATATTTTTGATTCTATCGGTAAAATCGCGCACGTGGCGCTCGTGATCGATGTCGGTGGATGCCGCCATCAGGTTATCCATGATCGGATCGACGATTTTTAATATTTCTTCGTCTGACTTGTTCGCCAGCTCCATGCCGCGCTCCCTGTTGAGTGGTCGTTTTTTCTGATCGTTGATCGCATTATCGTCAACCGACCGCAAAAAACCAACCGCGCGCTGCGAACGACGGCATCAGCCGAGCTGACGCTCCTCCATGCTTTTCTCCCACTCCTGTCCGTTGAACGGCTTTATCGTCATGCCGGCGACGGTACCGGCGTCGAGGCAATGCGCGTTTACGCTGAAACCGTCGGGATGCGAGCGCGGCACGTAAAAGGATTTGATGCCGCATACCGAGCAGAATAAATGTTTCGCGGCGCCGGTATTGAACGTGTATTCGGTGAGGAATTCGCGCCCCTGCAACAGATTGAACTGCGCGCCGCCGACGATGAGATGCAGGTAGCCGGACTTGGCGCACATCGAGCAATTACAGTCGGTGACGGCGCACTCCGCCGGCGCGAATACTTCGAACCGCACGCGACCGCAATGACAGCCGCCGGTGTGTTTGATCATCGTCATCCCCTGCGCAACAGCACTTGCGAATAATCGAGAAAATCGTCCAGATGTTTTTCGATGATGGCCACGGTAATCGGCAGTTGGAGCTTCTGGTAATCGTGTACGGCGATATTGCGAAAGCCGACCATGCGTTTGAGCACGTCGGCCAGCGCGGTATCGATCAAGCCGGATGAAGCCAGCAACTCGAACACATCGCGCGCGCTTTGCGGTACGCCGAGGCGCTCGCGACGAATCAGATAATGCCCCATGTCCAGCGCTGCCTCGCAGGCGCGCTGGATATTGAGAATCGCCGCATCCTGTCGCGTGAAATCATCAGCGAAAGTGGCGGGATCGCGCACATACTCCTCGCGAGCGCGGGCCACGCAGCGCTCGATGGTGGCAGCTTTGTTGATCAGGACATCGTCAGCCATAGACCTTGCCTTCGCGTGCGATATCGGCCAGTAAATCTGCCCGGGCTTCGTCCAATGAGAGCTTCTCGCCCAGCACGAAACTTTCGTACAACGCAGCCTGGCTATCCTTCGCCCACAATAACCGGCCACTCGTTATGATCTGGTACTGCATCACCGTGGAGGCCGCGCGCAAGTCGAGCAAGTCGACTTCGCAACCGAATGTCTCCGCCAATCGCCCGGCGCACTCCCACAAGCCAACCGCATCGGCGACGCCATCGACCAGGATCGCCAGATCCAGATCGCTATCCGGCCGAGCCGTGCCCTGGGCCTGGCTGCCGAACAGATAAACCGCCATCAACTCCGCAAAGTGTGTCTGCAGAGCGGAAACTATTCGGTCATCCGGGGTTTCGGATTTCATTGCCGCGGCTCCTGCATCCGCATACGTGGCCCGTCACAACGCAGCCAATCCCCGCGCCATATCGTCGCGCAGATCCTCGATATCCTCGAGGCCGACGGCGATGCGGATCATGTTTTCGGTGATGCCGGCATCGGCGCGTTCGTGCTCGCTGATGCGACCGTGCGTCGTGGTCGCCGGATGCACGATCGTGGTTTTCACGTCGCCGAGATTGGCGGTGATCGAGCAGATACGCGTTGCATCGATGAAACGCCACGCGGCGGCGCGCGCATCATCCGCCGAGCGCACGCGCACGCGAATCGCCATCACGCCGCCGAAGCCGCGCTGCTGCCGTTTTGCGAGCGCATGCTGCGGGTGCGATTCGAGCCCCGCATAGAACACCGCCTCGATGCCCGGCTGTTGTTCGAGCCATTGCGCGAGTTCGAGCGCGTTGCGGCTGTGTGCGTCCATCCGCAGGCGCAACGTCTCGAGGCCCTTGAGGAACACCCAGGCGTTGAACGGGCTCATCGTCGGCCCGCCCGAACGCAGATAGGCCAGCACTTCGTTCATCTGTTCGCGGCGCCCGACCACAGCGCCGCCGAGGCAACGGCCCTGGCCGTCGAGATATTTGGTGGCCGAGTGCACGACGATATCGGCACCCAGCGCCAGCGGCTTTTGCAACGCCGGCGTGCAGAAACAGTTGTCGACCACCAGCAGGCAGCCGCGTTGTTTCGCGAGCTGCGACAACGCCGCGATATCCGCGATTTCGTTCAGCGGGTTCGATGGCGTTTCGAGAAACAGCAATTGGGTGTTGCTCTTGATCGCATCCGCCCAGGCGCTGGTATCGGACAGCGCGACGAAGGTGGTCTCGACACCGAACTTCGCGAGAAATTTGGTGAAGATCACCGTCGTGGTGCCGAACACGCTGCGCGAGCAGACGACGTGATCGCCGGATTTCAGCAGCGCGACACACACGCTGACGATCGCCGCCATGCCGGACGATGTCGCGACCGCCATCTCGGCGCCTTCGAGCGCGGCGATGCGCTCCTCGAACGTACGCACGGTGGGATTGGTATAGCGTGAATAGACATTGCCCGGCTCGCTGCCGGCGAAACGCGCGGCCGCCTGCTCGGCGCTGTCGAACACGTAGCTGGATGTGAGGAACATCGCCTCGCTGTGTTCGCCTTCGGCGCTGCGGATATGACCGGCGCGGATGGCCTGGGTGTCGAGGCGCGCATTTTTCAGCGCCTCGCGGCGGAGTTCTTCTTTGCTGGAATTTTTGTCGTCAGACATGACCATCGTCCTGGAACTGGCCCTGAATCTGTAGGACCCATGGGTCCTACATACGAGGCGTCTTAGAGTATCGCGTTGTGCAATCCGACGATCGCCCCGCCCGTATCGTCCACTTCGCTCTGCTTCTTCGACTTGTTGCTGTCGGCGCGAGCGAGGGCGATGTGGTCGAGATAACGCTGGTCGACGTCGCCGGTGATGTAGTTGCCGTCGAATACCGCGCAATCGAATTGCTTGATCTTCGGGCTGCCCTCGGCGGAACTGGCGACGAGGTCGTCGAGATCCTGGTAGATCAGCCGGTCGGCGCCGATCAGGCGGCAGACTTCTTCATCGGTGCGATCGTGCGCGATCAGCTCCTGCGGCGTCGGCATGTCGATGCCGTAGACGTTCGGATGCCGCACCGCCGGCGAGGCCGATGCGAAATACACCTTGCGCGCGCCGGCTTCGCGCGCCATCTCGATGATCTGTTCGCAGGTGGTGCCGCGCACGATCGAATCGTCGACCAGCAATACATTCTTGTCCTGGAATTCCAGCCCGATCGCGTTCAGTTTCTGGCGCACCGATTTCTTGCGCTGATTCTGGCCGGGCATGATGAAGGTGCGGCCGATGTAGCGGTTCTTCACCAGGCCCTCGCGGAATTTCACGCCGAGCTTCTGCGCCAGCGATTGTGCGGCGACGCGGCTCGAATCGGGAATCGGCACCACCACGTCGATGTCGTGGTCCGGCCACAGCCGCAGGATTTTTTCGGCGAGTTTTTCGCCCTGCCGCAGCCGTGCCTTATACACCGACACGCCGTCCATGATGGAGTCGGGACGCGCGAAATAGACGTGTTCGAAGATACACGGCGACAGGCGCGGATTCTCGGCGCACTGCTGCATGCTGACATTGCCGTCGATGTCGATGTAGATGGCTTCGCCCGGATCGATGTCCCGCACCAGCTTGAAGCCGAGCACATCGAGCGCGACGCTCTCGGAGGCCAGCATGTATTCGGTGCCTCGCGGCGTCTCGCGCGTGCCGAGGACGATCGGACGGATGCCATTCGGGTCGCGGAAGCCGACGATGCCATAACCGGCGATCATCGCCACCACGGCATAACCACCGCGGCAGCGCTCGTGCACGCCCTTCACGGCATTGAACACGTCGTCGGCGCTCGGCACCAGTTTGCCCATGCGCTGCAGTTCGTGCGCGAAGACGTTCAGCAATACTTCGGAGTCGGATTCGGTATTCAGGTGGCGCAGATCGGATTGGAAAATTTCGCGGCTCAGCTCCTCGGCATTGGTGAGGTTGCCGTTGTGCGCCAGCGCGATGCCGTAGGGCGAGTTGACATAGAACGGCTGCGCCAGCGCGCGGCTCGAGGTGCCCGCGGTGGGATAACGCACATGGCCGACGCCGATGTTGCCCTCCAGCTGCTGCATGTGGCGCGTGTGGAACACGTCGCGCACGAGGCCGTTATCCTTACGCAAATTGAACTTGCCGCGATGGCAGGTGACGATGCCGGCAGCGTCCTGGCCGCGATGCTGCAGGACCGTCAACGCGTCGTAGAGCTCCTGATTGACGTTGCCCTTCGCGACCATACCCACGATGCCACACATGTATCCGCACTCCGCTCGTTTCGGCTGATTCAGCCAGGGTTGCCTGTATTCCGGTTACTGCTATTCAGTTGCCTGCCGCTTGCGTGTGTATCAGAGCCGCGAAGTTCTCGCGATCTCGGCTTTCTGCACCACCGTCTGCCGCAAGCCCATCACCGCGGCGAACGCCTCGCGCGCCAGCCCCTCGGAACTCTCGAAATGTGGAATCAGCGTCGACTCGCCCCACCACGGATCGCTCTTGACCGGCATCGCCATCGGCAGCCAGATCACTATCGCCATCACGATCAGCAGGCCGCGCGCCAGCCCGAACACCATGCCGAGCAGGCGATCGATGCCGCCGAGCCCGCTCGCCGCAACCAGCGTGCCGAGCAGTTTGTTGACCAATGCGCCGAGCAGCAACGTGGCGAAAAACAGTGCCGCGAAGGCGACGATGAGTTGCAGTGAAGGAGTGTGAATCCAGCGCGCCAGCACGACGGCGAGGCGCTCGTGAAAGGCGATGGCGACGAAGGTGGCTAGCAACCAGGCGGCTAGCGACAGCGCCTCCCTCACGAAACCGCGCAACAGACTGAAGGCACAGGAGACGCCGATGATGGCGACGATGGTCCAGTCTGCCCAATTGAATGATCCGTGCAATGACGTCACGGCACAACCCGCTGCGGCGAAGAGAGCCGGCATTGTAACAGAGCGGATTTCATCGCAGCACCGGGGTTTTCCGCAATGCGGCCGTTCACCGCATCGTCATCGGTGTCAGTTGGCGACAAAGCGCACGACCATCGCGTTGGTTTTCAACAATTCATCGATCGCCTTTTTCTGCGTATCGGCGCGTTCGCGGCTGAGCTTAGGACCGACGAACACTTTGATACCGCTGGTCTTGTCGCTCTTGAAGGGTTCGGTGTACGCCTTGAAACCCTTGTCCTGCAGCGCCGCCTTGATCTTGTCGGCAGCCGGCTGCGTCGAGAACAACCCCACCTGCACCACCCACGCCACCGGCAGGCCGTGCTGGTCGAGCTGGAAAGTCTCCGGCGCGGCTTTGCTCTCCGCAGGTTTCGCTTTGACGGTCGCATCCGGTTCGCTGTTTTTTGTGGCGGGCGCCGGCGTTTTCAAGGGCGCGGTTTTCGGCGCCATCGCCACGGCCTCGGCCGCAACGGCGTTCGATTTGCCGATGGCGGAATGGCTCGCGCCGACCTTGGCGGCATCGATCTTCGGCGCCGCGGCATTCTGCGCAGGCTTCGGCGGCGGCGCCGCGCTGACGACGGGCTTCGACTGCGGTTGCGGTACCACATCCGATTGCAGCGCCGGCACGGCCTCGCGCGCGCTGCCGATCGGCTCGATATTCTGCGGCTTCGCGGGCTCCTGCACGGCGAAGGGTTTGATGTCCGGCGCCGCCGGCACCTGCGACTCGCGCGCGACCGGATCGACCGGGCTGTCCGCGCTGAGCAGCCAGAACCAGGCGATCACCGCCACCAGCAGCAGGGTCGCCCCGCCCACCAGACGCTGCTTCAATGCATCAGCCGCCATCGTTCATCCCCTCTCTCTGCATGTAGGCCAGCACGGCGGCCACGGTAAAAAACGAACCGAATACCAGCACGCGCCCGCCGGCCCCGGTTTCTTTTAAGGCATCCTCAAAGGCCTGCTCGACACTGGCCGCGCGCG
>Ga0207122_1161_pt1 | contig 11283 bp, 12 predicted proteins | sample Alteio_BWMinHeat_38_FD_153504 | JGI IMG/M metagenome (GOLD analysis project Ga0207122, IMG submission 153504) | Enriched cells from forest soil in Barre Woods Harvard Forest LTER site, Petersham, Massachusetts, United States -... | ecosystem: Environmental > Terrestrial > Soil > Temperate forest >... | reverse complement strand
CTTGAACTCAGGGGGTGTTACCACGTGAATGGTCGGGAAATTCCCTGACCGCAGCTCGCCCTTTCGCTCTCCCGTCCACTTGACCTGGGTTTCATAAATGTGCGATGATGGATTCGTCACTGAGCGCCTCCTTTAATAGGCATATTTTGTATCTCAATTATACCCGTCCCCAAGGCTGGCGACTATCCGTTCGAGAGTGTATTTCCAACAGGGATCCTTTCAAAGAAAATCAGGTGGGGAGTCGATGGCAGCCGGCAAGCCTGTGCGGTACAATAGAATTGAAAGGAGCTGAGACAGATGATTGTGAGAGAACGCTGGTTCGAGAATGACATTGACGACTACGATGAGGAAGTCACGCGAGAAAAAGATTATCAACCGATCAAGGTTTGGCTCAATCGCCCATCTTTTGAACTGACAAAATTGGTGAAACAAGATCACCATCAATTGGATGAATTTCTTGGTCAATTTCGAGAGTTGAAGGGGAAGAATAGGAATGAGGCGATGAAGCTTTTTCTTAGTTTCAAAGCTGAAGCGGAAAAGCATATCGAATGGGAAGAAAAGATCATCTTTCCGATGTTCGAAGAGCACACCGGGATGTATCACACAGGGCCGACTCAAGCGATGCGGACCGAGCATCGGATGATTTTGGAAATGTTGAAAGGTCTTGCCGACGCGATTCTCCACAGCAAAACAAGAACCGATGAGCTTGCGGAGACGCTGATTGAAAAAAGATTGATGGAACTTTTCAAAGTCCATGAGCAGAAAGAAGAAGAGATCCTTTATCCATGGATTGATTCGGCTCTCTGGCAAAGCGAAAAAGAGGTTGCCATGGCTGCGACGGAAGCTTGTCATGGAGTTTAATGTTACGGCGCAACCTTTGAATTGCCGGGTTCAATGTCTCCGGATTGAAGGAGAGCTGGATATTTCCACGCTTAAAGCCGTGAGACAAGCGATTGACGATCTCTTGGAAAACGGTCATCGAAGCATTGTGATCGATCTCAGTGAGCTGCAGTTTGTCGATACGGAGGGGATGGAAGCCCTTATCCATGCGGTCGTGCATGTTGAACGACACGAAGGGCTCCTGAGTTTTGTCGGCGCTCATCCTCGTGTGATGAAAATCTTTGATATCATGGGACTTTCCAAGTCGAAACATTTCCGGATTTTCAAGAGTGTTGAGGATGCTTTGAGCGGTTTGGCGACACTGGCTCCGGCTTGCAAGAACTGCGCAACCCGGAGCATTCCTTTCTGCGCCACGGTCAGAAGCTTTGCGTATCCATCAGCCGCGTGTGACCCGAGGGCGCGCCTCCCTTGGTTGGCGAATTCATCCTGAAGGAATAGTCGGTTAAAAGCATGGAATCACCGTTCATGGAAAATTCGGAAAGAGAGATGCTTTGGACCGGCCTCTTGACCAGCGCGCTTCGAGTTAGCTTTTCAGTCATTTGGATGATCGATGCGGCGCTTAAATGGCAACCTTCGTTTGTCAGCAATTATTCCGGATACATTCTGAATGCGTCGAAGGGACAACCGCAATGGCTTTCGGGTTGGTTTAATTTCTGGATCCATCTCGTGACACCGCATGCTCATCTTTTTGCTTGGCTGACCCGTTTGCTCGAAACTGCCATCGCTTTGGCGCTCTTTCTCGGATTTGCGCGAAAGCTAACTTATATCGTGGGGTTCGTTTTCATGTTGCTTGTTTGGAGCACTGCGGAAGGGTTCGGCGGTCCTTACACTTCCGGCGCCACGAACCTCGGTTCCGCCATTGTGCATGCACTTGTTTTTCTTGCCCTTTACGCGATTAGCAGGATCAAGGGGACTTCCCCGTACAGCGTCGATTATTATTTGCAGCGCCGTTTTCAGTGGTGGGGGAGAGAAAATTTTCATGAGGTGCCCCGCCTCTCCAAAAAGGCTCAGGCGGCCATCATTATTTTTGTCATTGGCTTGACCGGCATTTTAATTGGAACGCTTCCAAGCGCCTTGGGAGCTTCGAGCGCAACGAGCGAAAATGCAGCCAAAGCGATTTCGCCTCTCGTAGCGGAAACCGAGATTCCTCCAGAAAAAACCCGCGATGCTTCTCTTCCACCGGTTTTGTCCAACGGGAAAACCGCCAAGATAAAACTTGAAGCCACCGACGATATCGTCATGATTTCAGAGGGCGCGGGATACCAAGCATGGACTTTTAATCACACAGTTCCGGGGCCTGTTTTCCATGTGCGCCAAGGTCAAGTGGTGGATGTCACCTTGACAAATCATGGCAAGATGCAACATTCGATTGATTTTCATGCGGCCGAAATCGATCCGCATACCGCGTATAAATCGATTCTTCCGGGAGAATCGATCCATTTCAGTTTTACGCCGCAAGTCCCCGGAGCCTTTCTTTATCACTGCGGCACTCAACCGGTCCTTATGCATATGGCCAACGGGATGTACGGCGCGATCATCGTCGATCCTGAAAATCCGCTGCCGCCGGCGGCAGCCAGTTATGTTCTGGTGCAAAGCGAGTGGTACACGCAACAAGTGGGGCAAAATCTTTTTGCTGTGGACGAAGATAAAATGGAAAGCGCCGATCCGAAAGAAGTGGTGTTCAATGGAAACGCTTTTCAATACAAGCGGGAATACTTGAGCGCGCATGTTGGAGATCGGATCCGGTTTTATGTCGTGAATGCAGGGCCGAACTTGGCAAGCGCGTTTCATCTGATTGGCGGAATGTTTGACAAAGTTTATCCGGATGGAAATTTCAGCCACTCGTGGGAAGGGGTTTCAACTTTCGATGTAGCGCCGGGCGCGGGGGCCATTTTTGATGTTGTGATGAAAAAGCCCGGAACGTATCCTTTTGTTGATCACAGCATGCGCGCCATGGAAAAGGGAGCTGTGGGGATTTTGGATGTGGAATCGAAATAACCCTTAGAATGGGTTGACCAGGTTTGAAGCCTTTTGATCCTGAAAGACGGTATCGGAGATTGGCTTGTTCACTTGGCAATTCTTGAGCGACACGTCAATTTCAGCCTGAGTCTTGGGCGAGTCGTAATAAGTCCTGATTTCCCGTGCAACGTAAGCGTCGCCGCATGGCAGGTAGCGTTTCTTCTGCGTCAGCGTCGAACCATCGTTGTAAATCAGAATGGCTAGTGGCATGGTGTATTTTTCCGCGTCAACCCAAACCAGAATTCTAGCCACATTTTCCTTGGTTTTTGGGATCAGCTTCACCGTGTAGCACGATTTCCCGTCAAGCTTGATTTGATCGACTACTCCTGCATCGTACTCGGAAGTAATCTCTCGTCTGAGTCCCGCCAAAATATTGACGCTATTCAATACGTTTGCGTTTTCCTGATTGAGAAGGAAACTCGGAATCCCTTTGACCTGAAGAGTCGTTCTATCCGGTTCTTTGTAATAGTAGGTCCCCGTGCCATCGAAACCAACGCCGACATTGATCAGCTTGAAGTGAACGCTGACGTCCGCCGAGAGGTCATTAATTTTGTTGTACGCGGTGGCAATCCGGGTTGAAAGTTCTTCGCTCGTGATGTTAGCTCGCAAAGACGATTGCGTCAGCTTTTCGCTTCCGCTTGCCGGTGTGTTGCCCAAGTGAAGACACAGCGCAGTGCCGGATACTATGAGAAACACGAAAAACCGGTGAAGCTTATTCAATTTATGCCCTCCTCTTGCATTGAAGAGTCCTTATTCATATACCCTAATCATTCGTTCGGGAAATGGGCGGCTCCTTGAAAGCGACTTGTGGCTCGCGCTCACAGTGTCAGGTCGTTTGAATGTGGGTATACTAAAGGGTAAGTAGTTCGCGGATCACAAAGGAGGCAGAGTTCATGAAACTTGTCATGGGAAAAATTTTGTGTAATCTATTGGTTGTCCTTTCATTTTTATCCCTCAGTTCATTGGCTTTTGGCGGCGCGTTAATCCATACCACACTAGAGGGGAAAATCGTTGCGGTGAATCAGTACAAAGGTCACACGGTGCGGGTGGCAGTCCGAAATCACGCTTGGCCGAATGAGCAGCATGACGTTGTCATTGAGTCCGCTACGAAGATCTATTGGAATGGCCGTCCGGCTCAACTCGTTTCATCCAACACGCTGCACAAAGGGGACACGATAAAGGCTTCGGGCGGTTTAACCACTTTCGGAAATCGCATTGTGGCGGATACGATTATTATTATAAGGAGAAAAACATGAAAAAATTCATGAAGATACTTCTGTTATGTGTATTTGTTTGGGCCGGAGCGGTATTTGCGATGGGAGCTCCGCGGATTGACGGCATCACCCACAACGGGTTCGGAATCCTGATGCCCGGAGACACCCTTTCCGTCGTTCTCAACGGAAGCTCCGGAGGAGTGGCCACTTTCGACATTTCAACTGTAGTGAAAGGAGTGCCGATGCAAGAAACTTCTCAAGGGGTATATCAAGGACACTATACGATACAACAAAACGAAACCCGTGTGGTGCCTTTTGCGAGCGTTGCGGGGCACCTTGCACTTTATGGAAGATCGGCTACGCTCGTAGCGATGAAGGCTGTTTCGATAGGAACCAACGTTGCTCAAATCAATCCGGCACTGCAATTGTACCCTGCCCCTGGATTTCAATCGACTTCCACTCGCCCTCAGATCAAGGTTGTTTTCCAAAATCCGATTCAGCCGTCCACGGTTTACCTGATCGTCGATGGTGTGGATGACACGTCGCAGGTTCAATCCACCCCGAATTCGGTGGAGTGGTCTCCGTCCAATAATCTATCAAACGGAGAACATCATGTGGTGCTCTGGGCGGTTGATACGCAAGGTCAGCAACTTCGTCGGGAATGGAACTTTTACGTCGGCAATGAGACGAGCAACAACGATCTCATTCAGTCTGTCACGGAGTCTCCCCGCACCATCAGCCCCGGCCAAGCCGTCACGGTTACGATGAACGCGGCGCCCGGTGGAACTGCGGTCATGAGCGTGGAGAAGGATCAGGATATTTCCATGATGGAGGGCCCTTCAGGAATTTATACGGGAAGTTACTCGGTTCCAAGCAGGCTGCAAGGTCATTATGCTTATTTAACCGTCAAACTGCAAACCCCGGATGGACGGATGGAAACGCTCAACGATGCGGATGTCGTCTATGTAACGAAAGGAATGCTTCCTCTCAATATTAGCGGCCCTTTTGGCGGATCGCAAGTCCCTCAAGCTTTTGATGTCACGGGAACTACGCAACCAAACGCATCCGTGAGAGTACGCCTCTGGGGACCGGATAATTCGGGCGCATGGCACGAGATCCTGAACGACCAAACTCATGCGGATTATAATGGAAATTATAGCATTCATATCGATTCCGGCAGCCTACCCTCAGGCTCCAAAATGACCTTGTTTGTTCAAGCGCAAGGAGCTCAAGGTTCACAGTCCGGTGAATTACGGATTGAACTCACACGACAGTAGATAAAAAGGAGCGTTCATGAAAACATTACGTCTGCTCACTTTGGTGGCTGTTATTTTCCTTGTCTCGGTTCAATCGCGCGCCGGGCTTTTCTCAATCAGTGACGATGAAGTGATTCAGGCCGGTAGGCAAGCCCATGACCAGGTTATGCAGCAGTATGGCGCATGGGAGGACCCGAGCCAGCAAGCCAGAGTTGACAGGATAGGCTCGAACCTGGCCCGTTTTTCCCAGCGTCCGGAAATCCACTATACGTTTTATCTTCTGAACACCGACGTGATCAATGCCATTGCTACGCCCGATGGATCGCTTCATGTCACACGGGCGCTGTTAACCGCTTTTCCGGATAACGAATTGACGTTTGTGATGGGGCATGAAATGACGCACGTGGAACTCCGCCACGCCAAGAAGCAAGCGGAGCAAGCCGCAACCACGCAAGCCGCAGGAGACATCATCTCCATGTTTCTTGGGAAAAATAGCAATCTGGCGCAGCTCGGGATTAGTGGGGGCGCATACTGGTTGACCATGAAATATAGCCGGGATGACGAAACACAAGCCGACGAAGGAGGGCTTCGTCTCATGCAACAAGCCGGCATCGACCCGCATTATGGCGTCGCCGCACTGCAGCGCCTTCAATCGTTGAGCCAAAATAATCCGGGGTTGCTCGATCAATTCTTCTCCGACCATCCTCTCGATTCGGCCCGAATCGCCCACGCGCAGCAAATTGCGGATCAGCTCACGCCTCAAGGTTCGGTCGTTCCTCAGGCTCAAAGACAGATTGGCTCATCCAACTCGACGACCAGCATTCCAGCAGGATACGGTTACCTGAAAGGACATGTCTCGGTGGGTCCGCTCTGCCGGAAGCCTTGCCCCGATCCTCCCGGACTTGACTATACGAAGAAAACTTTGATCTTTTATGACTCGAGCCGCAACGTAGTGAATCAAATACATTTGAATCGTAACGGTTATTACAAACTAGCGGTGCCGGTTGGAGAGTACCTTTACAGGGAGCTTCCTGATGAGATGACCGCGGAGTTCGACGCGATTGACCCTTCCGTCCAACAAAGCACGGCGCAGAGTCAACGCATCAGGGTCGCACCCAATACAACCACTTATTTTAATTTTACCATCTGGGAAAAAAACTAATTTTTGATTAACTGAAAAGGAGGTGAATCAATGAAAAATAAGTCTCTGATTTCTTTAGGAGTGCTTGCGGGGCTGGTCGGATCACTGATCTGGACGAGTCCAATGACATCCGCTGCTTCGGTGGTGAAAAAGATCGACAAGAAAATCACCGTGACCGAGATCAAATCCGACAAACGAAATATCGGAAACGATCAGCAAAGAATAACCAAGCTGACCGCGGATATCAAGAACGATCAAGCCATGGTGAAGATGGATGCGACAAATTCAGCCGCCCTTGCAAAAGACAAGAAGAAGCTTGCGCGAGATCAAAAGGCTCTAATGAAAGCCCAACAGTCTCTGGTCAAGCATCAGGCTGCCTTGATGCAAGATGAAAGAGATCTCAACCAGGTGAAGTAGCAATAATTATTCTTCAAGAGTCAAAGAAGGAGAGCGTCATGCTCTCTTTTTTTGACTCTTGATTTACGCGGGATACCTCTTTCATTTGCCGAAAAGGGGAATGGAATGGAGAGGGGCTTCACCATACAACGCTCTAAAAATTCCGCCACTCGCGTAGGTCCGACTCGCTACGATATTATCGTGATCGGGGGCGGATCGGCGGGCTTTTCCGTTTTGAGTCAATTGGAAGGCAAGAAGCTCAAAGTCGCCTTGGTGGAAAATCGTAAACTCGGAGGTTCCTGCCCCAATTTTGCGTGCGTTCCAACAAAAGCCTTGGTGAAATGCGCAAGCGTCTTAAATACGCTGAATCATGCGGATCATTTTGGAGCCTTCTGCAAAAGAGTTGGGTTCGATTGGGCGACTGTTCAAAAATACAGAGCCTCAAGAGTTTCAATGACGGCGGCGCAAACGGCTGAAAAAGATCTCAAAGAAAAAGGGGTCGATTTAATCTGGGGCACAGCTTCTTTTGTGACGCCCCATGAAATTAAGGTGGGGAATAGAATTTACTCCGCCGATCAATTTGCGATCGCCACGGGGTCTCGGGAACGTCTGCCGAACGTCGTCGGATCGCAAAGCATCGGCCTCTTGAACTCCGATGAAATCGTGGAAATACGAAGACTCCCGGAATCGTTGGCCATACTTGGAGGGGGGCCCGTTGGAATTGAGCTGGGACAGGTCTTTGCTCGATTCGGCGTCAAGGTCTTCGTTCTTCACAAACTTCCGGAAATCTTAAACAGAGAAGAACCGGAAGTCGCTGAGCTCGCGCGACGCCATCTTTCAAAAGACGGTGTGCATTTTGTCCTCAACGCGGAGCTCCAATCGTTCAGCCAAAAAGGTCAATCCAAACAAATCCATTTGCGGCAAAAGGGGAAGAAAAAAATGATCGCGACCGATCAGATTTTAACCGCCATCGGAAGATCGGCAAACATTGGCGCGCTCAATTTAAGATCGGCGAACGTAAAACTCACTGAAAAAGGAATCCAGACGAATGGCTATCTGCAAACCACGCAGTCTCACATCTACGCAGCCGGTGATGTCGCGGGGAATATGCTTTTTACCCACGTGGCCTCATACGAGGGGGAGATCATTGGACGAAATCTTCTCGGAAAAAAGATCCGAGCCACTCATGAAATCATTCCAAGAGGGACATTTTGCGATCCGGAAATCGGAAGTGTCGGAATCACGGAAAAGAATGCACGGAAGAGAAATCACAAAATTCTAACGGCGATCTTGCCGTATGGCGGCGGCCGAGGGTTCATTCATGACGATCCGGAAGGGCTCATTAAGGTGATCGTTGACAAAAAAAGGCGTGCGATTTTGGGCGCAAGCGTTATTGGGAGAGGAGCGGCTGAATTCATCCATTTGCTGACCATCGCCATGCATGCTTCGCTGACGGTCGATGATCTGGGCCGGATGGTTTATGCCTTTCCCACTTACGCCGAGGCCGTTGGCGGCATCGTGTCCGTGCTGAAGTAGTCTCACCTCATGCTCCAGTTATCAGAGTTGGGTATAATCAAGTGGAGGAGTCGAATATTTGGAAGCTATTTAGCATGATCAGACATTGATAAAACGATCTGAGGATTCAGCGACTTCGTCAATATTGGCGCTCTTGATCGGCGCCGCCGTGATAACGGTTTTATATTTCGCAAGGCAGGTGCTGGTTCCATTTGCATTGGCCGTGTTGTTCGCGTTTTTGTTCGCACCGGTTGTCGATCTGCTGGAGAGATGGCGATTTCCCAGAGTGTTCGCGGTATCCCTTGTTTTGATTATCTCTTGCGCTGCAATCGGCGCAATCGCATGGATGGTGACCGATCAACTTGTAGATGTGACGAGTCAGCTCCCCAATTACAAGGCCAATATCGTCAGAAAAATTCAATCGCTCCGCCCCATGCCGGGCGGCAGTTTTAGTCAAGCGACGAACACGGTTGCCGACATCAGCAAACAATTATCGACGCCTATAAAGTTCCCTCAAAAACCGCATCAAAAACTTGCGCCGGCTGTCCCCTCCGTCCCACCCGCAGGGCCCGTTCCCGTTGAAGTTGTGACCTCTGCGCCCATCGCAATTCGCGATTTTCTTGGGCCGCTTTTCGGGCGAGTGGCTGTTTTCGCACTGGTGATCGTCTTCACGTTTTTTATGCTGATTAAACGGGAAGACCTGCGCCATCGGTTGCTTGAGCTTGTCGGGGAGTCCCAAATGCGTCCGGTTGCCGAAGCGCTGGAGGACGCCGCTCGGCGCGTCAGTCGCTATTTGCTGATGCAATTGATTACGAATTCGGTATTTGCCATCCTCGTAGGCACAGGCCTTTACTTCATCGGAATTCCTCAGGCGTTCGTGTGGGGAGCTCTCGCGGGGCTTCTCCGTTTTGTTCCTTATGTCGGCGTTTGGATTGCGGCGGCAATGCCTGTTCTGTTGGGACTTGCTGTTTTTAAAGGCTGGACTCAATCTTTAGAATCCTTCGGCCTTTTTCTCACTCTCGAACTCCTGGTATCCAATTTTTTCGAGCCGTGGCTCTATGGAACGGGCACAGGCATTTCTTCCTTGGCCATTCTCGTGGCGGCGGTTTTTTGGACCACCATGTGGGGACCGATCGGATTGTTCCTTTCGACTCCTTTGACGGTTTGTCTGGTTGTTTTGGGTCGTCATATTCCCCATTTGGAATTTCTCTCCGTTTTATTGGGGGATGAGAAACTCTCAAAATGAAATTTCGTTTAAGCGATCATCGTCTGCTTCAACTGATCGTTGATACATACAAACGTTATGAAGATGATTCGGGTGGATATCTGGCGGCAGCCATCACTTATTATGCGTTCTTGTCGGTTTACCCACTTCTCTTGGTCCATTTGTTTGTTCTTGGATGGCTTTTCGCCGGCGACACAGTGAGTCAAGCCGCGTGGGAAGCAAGGCTATTCGCTTTTGTGCCCGGAATCCAAGCACTGCTTGCGCACAACCTGAAGGCGCTCATTCACGCACGCGGGACCATCGGAGTGATTGGGTTTGCCGGGTTAATCTGGACAGGATTGGGAATGGCCCATGCGGCAAGCTGGTCTCTTGCACGGATTTTTCGCGTTTCTGCTCGTGCGGGATTTTTTCGAAGAACGGCTACTTCTTTCTTTTCGTTGGCTATCTTAAGCATGTTGGTCTTGATAACGATCGGTCTTTCCGGCATTATCGGGGGTACTACTTTCTTGGGGATGAAAGGGGTTGTTTTGAGAATCATCGGCATCATCGTCACACTCGCCTTGGATTCTCTCATCTTTCTGATGGCTTATTGGAATTTAGCCCCCACAAAAGAATTACGGTTAAACCATTTATGGAAGGGAGCGATTCTTGGCGGTTCGGGGTGGACGGTTCTCCGGATCGGAAGTGTATGGTACTTCGCGATTGTCGTGAACCGATGGAGTCTGGTGCACGGCACATTTGCCGCTGCGTTAGCCGTGCTTGTTGTGCTGTACTTCGGCTCCTGTTTGTTTCTCTATGGCGCCGAGCTCAATGCCGTGTTGCAAGAAGAAAAGAGCACTTAGCGAGCTTTGGCCAACACTCCGACCGCCATTTTGACGATGTGTTTCGGCGAATCCGAGCCTTTGATAAAATAGTCATTGGCTCCAAGCATGATACCTTTTGCCCTCTCTTTTGGATCTTCCAGGACGGTCAGGATGACAACAGGAATACTTTTGGTCGTTGAATGCGCTCGAATTTTTTTTAAGACCTCAAAACCATGCAGTTTGGGAAGCATCAAATCCAAGAGAATTAACTCCGGAGTTTTATCCTTCGTCATTTCCCATCCTTGTTCTCCATCTTCGGCTTCCAAAACAGTATATCCATCGGCTTCCAGAACGGCTTTGTAACAAAACCGGAAACCAGGATTATCTTCGATAATCAATATCGTGCCTTGATGAGTAATTACCATATTCCTCCCACCTTTCATTCTTGTTTTTAACTGTTTCTAAGCTGCTTTTCCGTTCGATCTTGGAAACTTAAAAGTAAAGGTGCTGCCTTGTCCAACGGTGGACGACACCGTCAAATCGCCTCCTTGGAGTTTCATAAGACTTTTTGAGATGTAAAGCCCCAAGCCTGATCCTCCTCTCGGCCGTGGATTATCAAACACCAACTCTTTCTTGAAAATTTTGGGCAAAACATGTTCGGGGATTCCGGTTCCGGTATCCTTGACCTCAATAATTCCAACATGGTCGTGCTTGCTGCTTTGAATCATAATAGAACCTTGATCGGTAAATCGGACCGCGTTTTCAATGACATTCTTGAGGGCTTCAACGGCTTTCGGGAAATCGGCTAAAACCC
>Ga0207122_1160_pt1 | contig 11289 bp, 10 predicted proteins | sample Alteio_BWMinHeat_38_FD_153504 | JGI IMG/M metagenome (GOLD analysis project Ga0207122, IMG submission 153504) | Enriched cells from forest soil in Barre Woods Harvard Forest LTER site, Petersham, Massachusetts, United States -... | ecosystem: Environmental > Terrestrial > Soil > Temperate forest >... | reverse complement strand
CTGTAGGTTAGGCCTATAAGATGTCTTGTGAAGGAGTTTGAAGTTTGTTTCAAATTGCAGACTTGCAGGCTCAAACAGGATCCAGACTGCCCAGAATAAAGCAGTGCTGATACAGCGTGGGTTTAGATCAACACGAGATTTCGAGATTGAGCGAGTTAGGTTCTCAATGTCGCAGGAGGCATGTTTTAGCGTTAGCATATTGGCTAAATACTTTGAATGAAACTTAGTCATTTAAACAACTGAAATTTAATGTGTTGTGTGAAAGTTTAACAGGTGTATCGTAATAACGCAATTAGTAAAATTTAATTTAACGAAAATAAAATAATTTATATTTAATTTTAAAAATAAAATAAATATATGATGGAATCAAAAAAAATTAACACAGGAGTTGTTGACATGACAGATTTTTTCGGGTATATTCCGCGGATCATGGCAGTAAAAGGGGTTATGACTGCATAACTTGGACAGCGATGGAGAACAATATTTTTATATGACTACCTATCATCCAGTCAACAAAGTCCTATTTGAACTCTATAGATTTATTGACGACGCATTTATTGATTATTTCATTTCATTGCCAGCTCCAGAGTTTTGGCGTTCTCAAGTTGAGCGATATGAGCAGGAATTAGGAAATCTCTTTAGATCTAACGGTGTTTCTGAAGTTGACATCAAATGCCGTATTGATCAGCAATCAAAAATGTTTGTAGAAGGAGAATTCAAAGTACAAACCACAATTGCTAACTTAAAAGCCAATTTGGAACCGGGTCGTTGGGAAAACATACAGGCACAGAGAGCAATTAAAACGATTTATGATGATTGGGATTCGCAATATCGCGTCGAATTAAAGAAGATAATTGGACATACTGTGAAGGGAGACATATGGGGAGATTTGCGTTTTATTAGGCAGTCCCTTACTCATCGTTGCGCAATTGGAATTAATGACCTATCAAAGACAAAACTTATCAAAGATTTTTTACCTGATCAACCTATTATTTTCACACCGGCAATTATGAAAAAAATTCAACAAGAACTTGAAAATTGGTATACAGAATTTCAGATAAAGTATTTTTCTCTTTAAAAATCTACACCTAAAGAAAATAAACACAAAATAAGTGGAAAATAGGCTTGTTATTCTATAACTTGAAGTGACAGACTAGCAGACCTGACACAAGTGTCAGGGGACGGTTTTATACCATCCCCAGACAAAGAACCGTCCCTAGACAATTCTTTGGAGTTAATATGGATTTTCTTTTTGATGAGGCAGGTCTTCCTGTTTTTGATATTGCATCAAAGACTGAATGGCCTCCGTTTCTAGTCGTGGGAGCTATGCTTCCATATCGTAGTCAAAAATCTTGGTTAAAACGATATTCACGATTACCAAAGGGATCAACAATGACTGAGGAGTTTGCAATAGAAGTTCTTGATTTTATGAAGATCAGTTGCATCAGAGGTGTATTAATAGCATTGGATCACCGAAATATTTCGGGTAGGGAGGTAGAAAAATTTCGTGCAGATCTTTTGAGCGATGTTTATAAATTTGCTAAATCGGAGCCAATAGAACGTTCAGAAGCTTTAATGTATTATTGTAAAGAAATAGAATTGCTATCTCAACAAGATTTTGCTAAAACATTTACATTTTTAGAGACTATTTTGAGATTAATTAAACAATACCTACAATCACCCAGGCTTGTTCAATCGATCGATCAACGAAAAATTCAAACTTTGATAGATGATCAATGTCAACGCGCTTGCCCCTGTCTAAAAAATTTTTTACATTTTTTTCTTTATATTCGTAGTTATCAAGGTCATTTTAATATACCAAAAGAGAGCAAAGCCTTTAGATGGTATACAAGACTAGATACTCAACGACGTTTATTGGATTCGAGTAGACTCTTAGGAAATATTCAGGTTTTTGCAAATGGTAGGTTAGATGATAAATTTCCACAGTTAAAAATTGCCGATTGCCTTGCAAGCATTACTAGAAGGACAATAAAAGGTGAGCTTTCTGCAGATGTTGCTCTCAAACTAACCAAAATTTTAGAACTTCGAGAAGCTCTGCATTTGAGACTGGATATTGAAGAACTAGATGTTAATGTACCTTTAAATGCTACAGAACAGGTTAGGATAATTTTTAACAAATAAAAGGGTCCGTGACAGCATGGCCCATTTCACGCCACATTCATTGTTTGGTGATCAGCCTGCAAGTCTGCAAGGCCTCTGGATTCTTTTTAAATGAGATTTTCATATTGTTTTAAAATTGATACGGTTCGTGGAAGTAGATGGGAGAGATTGCTCAGATATTGATTTGGTGAAATTGATGTAAATTTTGAGGGGTCCAATATTCTAGGGGTGGTTGCTTTGGAATGTAATTCCTTGGTAGCTTTGTCGTTTCCCCTCGAATCTCTCGGGCTAAAGTGGAATTTAAAAGCCGATCATGTGGAGATTGTCCACGGAATAAGCAGTTATTTTTTCTGGATTCTAGTAGGTGTGTAAGTTCATCGAGCGAATCGGGCGCTAAAGTCATTTTGATCATCATCTCCTATACGCTGTAATCCACACAGATTTACAAAAATTCCATTTTTTGTCAATCACCAAATCGAATATTCTTGATTTGGTGACGTGAAAATGATAACATAAATTTATCACCAAATAAGGATTCAAAAATGCAGCATTCATTTGTAGGTCGGAAAAGAGAGCTTCAGATGCTCGGAGAACTCTTTAAAAAGAAGTCAGCTAGCCTTGTGGTCATTCGGGGAAGACGCCGTATTGGAAAGAGCCGTCTAGCACAAGAATTCGCTCAGAAAACCCCTCATTATGTTTTTTCTGGGCTTCCACCGACAAGAGACATTACAGCTGCGGACCAAAAGGAAGAATTTGCTCGTCAACTACAACGTGAAATGAAAATCCCTCTTCCAAGAGCTGACGACTGGGGCGATCTATTTTGGCATTTAGCACAGCAGGTTCAAAAAGAAAAAATTGTTCTTGTTTTAGATGAAATTAGCTGGATGGGTTCAAAAGACCCCACGTTTCTTGGAAAGCTCAAAACCGCTTGGGACCTCTATTTCAAAAACAATCCTCAATTAGTCCTAATTCTATGTGGATCAATTTCAAGTTGGATTGAAGAAAACATCCTTAGTAGTACGGGATTTATGGGGAGAATATCCTTAGACATCATTCTGGAAGAGCTTCCCTTATATGAGTGTAATGAATTTTGGAATGCAGAGCAAGAAAGGGTATCAGCTTTTGATAAGCTTAAGGTGCTTTCTGTAATGGGAGGTGTTCCACGGTACCTTGAAGAAATTTTGCCAAATCAAAGCGCTGAGACAAATATCCAAAGATTGTGTTTTCGAAAAGAAGGTTTTCTCTTTAGTGAGTTTGAAAGAATTTTTTCAGATTTATTCTCCTCCAGAAGTGCTACTTACAAAACCATCGTTGAAAGACTTGCGGAGGGGCCTTGTGAACTAAAAGATATTTACACAGCCTTGAATGTAGAAAAAAACACCCTTGTTTCTCACTATATGGACGACCTTGTCACTGCAGGGTTTGTTTCTCGCGATTTTACCTGGCATCTTAAGACAGGTCTAGATTCGAAATTAAGCCATTATCGACTCAGGGATAATTATTTAAGATTCTATCTCAAATATATTGAACCGAACAAAAAGAAAATTGAAAAACAAGGGCTGAAACTACTACCTCAATGGCAATCTGCGATGGGCTTGCAATTTGAAAATCTTGTCCTTAGCAATCGAAAAACGGTACAAAAAATCCTTGGTATCGATCCTTCCGAAATTGTGAATGACAATCCATTTTTCCAGCGTAAAGCGAATGATCGGCCCGGATGCCAAATTGACTACATGATCCAAACGAAATTTGGAACCTGTTATCTATGCGAAATCAAATTTAGCGCTCAGGAAATTACAAAAAGCGTCATCGATGAAGTAAAACAGAAAATCAAAAGCATTTCTCTTCCTAGAAACATGTCCGTAAGACCTGTTTTGATTCATATAAACGGGGTAGATGAATCTGTGTTGGAAAACGATTTTTTTTCGACTATCATCGATTTTAAGGATCTTCTACACAAACACTGAGATCTACTATAAAGAAGATCAAGAGAAAGAAGATCGCGAACGGATCAAACAATATAGCGGTGGTTAGTCCTCTTCGAGGAATCGACCTTTCGATGAAATACCTCGATCCCTTTTAGGAACTCGAGTTAGTGGTAAAATAAAAACCATGAAAATTTTATATTCATTCTGATATGGTGCTTGTCTGTAATTATGAACATCCAGGGAGAAACTATGGAAAAAGCTTATTTAAATGAGACGAATTTTCCGATTATCAAGAAAAATTATGTGGTTATCTCAGGATGTTCAGGCGGAGGAAAATCAGCTCTTCTATCTGAACTGGTAAGAAGAGGCTATTTCGTTGTTCTTGAACCTGGACGGCAAATAGTGAAAGAGCAACATGCAATTGACGGAGATGCTTTACCATGGACTAACCTGCAAAAATTTCTCGATCTTGCGCTATCACGTTATCTATATCAATTTAATTCTCAGGACCAAACAGACCAGTTTATCTTCTTCGATCGTGGAATTATCGACGCTGTTCAGTTAGATTTCCCTCAGCCCAAATATTTTCAAAATGCTGCTAATAACTTTAGATATAATCGTCTAGTTTTTCTAGTACCTCCATGGAAAGAAATTTTTGCCAATGATGTGGAAAGAAAGCATGATTTTGAATCAGCAGTAAAAGAATTTAATGAGCTTCTTATCAAATATAAAAACTTTGGCTACGAAACCGTGCTTATTCCTAAAGTTTCTGTGAAGGAGAGAGTAGATTTCATTCTTGAGAAGCTAGCCTGAGTTTACGAGTTATTTTTTGCGTCTGACGCAATCTTTTGACCTACAATAGCTTATATTTTGCTCGAATTACCGAGGTAGGTAATACGAGCAAAATATAAGCAATTGTAAGTCAAAATCTTGCATCATACGCAAAAAATAACTCGTAAACTCAGGCTAGGAGTTTTAAATTTTCAAGGCGATGATGCTGATCAAATTCAATGACCCAGGGAAAATTTTTTCTCTGGGCAATTTGTCCGGTTATGTATACAATCACCTTTCGAATGAGATACTAGCTCAGGAGTATATCAAAAGATGTTTGACCAACCAAAATGGGAAATCGATGCTGCATCGGAATGCATTCGGAAATGGACTGAAAATTTGCATACTGAAGCTAAACGTCTCTTTGCTCAAGATGGCACGCATGCAAACTTGCTCTTTTTATTTAACAAAGAAAGTGGGCTTATTTGTGTGAATCCCGTTCCTTCGAATGTCGACTACGACCAATTAAACGCTGCTGTTGCCAATTCTGTAAAAGAATATGATTTATACGGTGTTATTTTGATCGGGGAGACGTGGGCCTATTACATCAAAGAGAATGATCATACAGCTTTTCAACTTCTCGATGGCGAAATGAGGGTCTCTGATTTAAATGCTGAAGATAAAAAAGAAGCATTAATGGTTAAGATGGAAAATAGGGATGGAGATTGTCTTGTCTATTTGGATGAGATTATTAGAGATGAAAAGGGTGTCATTCTAAAAGAGGGTAAGTTGGCCGAAAGCGCTCAGAAGATTTGGATGGCTTAAGAGTAAAAGCGGAACAGATGATCGGACATAATGGGCGGGTTGACGAAGCTCTAGCTCGGTGTTTTGAACAATATGCTGTGAACGGGATAACACCTAGTCAAGAGACGATAAAAAAATCATTAAATCAGCATGTAACACTGGGTGTTATTACACCTCAGCAAAAAAATACCCTTTACACCCGGATCTCGGCCATGTTCTAGTCCGAGTTCGCACCTCCGGCGCTACACCATGTCCTATAAATCTTGACTGGTCTCTACAAAGGCAATGCTGTTGCTCAACTCAATAACAAGGGGATTATTCAATTTCCGAGGGGCTGAATCGTGCCATAGATGTAGCAATGCTTTTCTTTCACTGACATACTTGATTTATGAATAGTGCCGTAGGACACCATACCATTGTTGGCTCTAGCTGCTTAATGAATAGGCCCCACTGTGTAATCGGCGTTTGTGACACGTACACAACGTCTCCAGGGATCAATAATATGTTTTTGTTTGGCTCATGGATGATAAATTTCCAAGAAAAACTATATATTTTTGGTGATTCGATGCCTCCTCTAATGACCTGAATGTGTCTTTTGTCTCCTGTAAAGGGGATGCCTCCAGCTAACGTCAGAGCCTCCTTAAGGGAAATATATCCTGCAGGCAGAGGGATCGGCCTCGGCATGCCAACTTCGCCCATCACCATGGCCACATGATCCTTCAATCCACCAATATAGATTTTATCTCCGCCTCTCATCACAATATTTTGGGTCATGTCTCCATCTTTAATAAGCCGATACATATCTATCTTGAGAGGCACTCCACAGCGCTCCACATAGCTAGCATATAGGTTGGATTCAGGCGGAAGCGCTGCCTTAGCAAGAATCTCATATAAGCGAACTCGTCCATCAACAGGGATGTTGGATGCTTGCACCAAACCGGTTAACTCGACGTTGTTTAGTTTTCTTTCTTTAAAGGCTATAAAAACATCGATATCCCGAATTTGTTCTCTGAATCGAGATCGCATCTCTAGCCTACCTTGCGACAAGGTCATCCCGACAACGGCGACAGGTGGAAGTCCTGGCAATAAGACCATCCCGTTTGAGACGCGGAATCCTCCCATCTGGCCATTGATAAATTGTATTGATTCAACGAAATCAGGGCGTGCAGGGCAGTACAGACTGATATTTAAAACATCATCTTCTGTAATCAAATCCTCAAATGGAATAAAGTCGTCCGGAGATAGGTCTGTAAAGGTTTTTCCTTGAAGTTCTTCGACTGCAAACTTGCCTTGGCTGTAAATAAATTGAGAATCTTGAACAAACGTTGCCGATCCAAAAATATCATAGCGTCGACATGGCGCTGCTGCGTTTGCTCCAAGGCATATAGACAACAAACAAATGACATAAACAACAGTTTTCATGACGTCTTTTTTCTCCGCGGATCTATACTATCGGACGATGAGATTTTCGACTATAGTGTTGCACACATCACAGCAGTTCCCGCTAGAAATCTCAGGCTAAAGCCTCTCAGGCTAAAGCCTGAGCTACATATTTAACATGTAGCTCAGGCTTTAGCCTGAGATTGGAGTCATTTCACTTCTATTGACCTCATTTCCCAGATCTTGTTTTGACAGGCCCTTCAATAAGGTTTCAATGAGTGATTCCAGAATTAAACTGATCACCACAGCGATAATGACAAAGGACACGAAAAGCTGGTTGCCAATTAGGCCAATTTTTAAAGCAATTGCCCCCATGATGATATCCATAGCTCCACGGGCATTCAAGGAAACGCCAACGATAAGGGCAGGCCGTAATGAGAATCCGCTTAATCGGGCTCCAAGCGTGGCTGCAAAGAGCTTGACGATGCATAGCAGGACAAAAACACCAAGGACCATTGGGATATTCAATTCTTCGAAGAAATTTAATCTTAAACCGATAGAAATAAAGAATATGGGAGCAAAAAAATTCATGATAAATGTTCTCAGCTGCTCAAAAATGAAGCTATTTTCACCAATAATCCTTCTACAAACAATTCCTGCAATGAAAGCACCGAGAGTCGGATGGATATTAATGGCATTCGTAAACGCACCTGAAAGCAGACAAGCTCCTAATAACAGCGAAATGTCATAGCCTGAACCGGTTTCAGTATCCTCTTTTTGAGCGAAAAGCTTAACCATGAACTTTTTGCAGCTTGAAATGAGGAACATGACAGTGAAGAATAGTAAAATATAAAAGACCGTATAAATGATTTGAATATTCTCAATGGTTGGATTGGCATAGATCAATATGGAAGAAAATAAAAGCCATCCAACAACGTCTGTCACCAGGGCAGTGCCTACAATGGTAATTCCAACTTGGCTGTTCAGAATGTTTTGGGCCAACAATATTCTAACGATGATTGCCAAAGCCGTTAAAGAAATGAGGGTTCCAAAAATCAGGGGAAACACAAAAGGAGCGGCTGAAAAGACAAATCCATGAAAAAAATCAAAATATTGCCAGCCAGCCCAGATTCCCACGCTTAGGGGTAAGAAGATGCTCAAAAGACTCGTGATGGCGATCGATTTTTTGCTTTTGGTTAAGAGATTAAAATCCAATTCCAGACCGGCAAAAAAAAGCAGCATCACGACAGAAAGATTAAATAAAATATCGTAGGCGTTCTGTAAACCACCCTCTTCAGGAAATAGGGTTTCATGCAGGTGGGGAAACAGGTATCCTAAAACTGTAGGGCCCAACAGGATTCCTGCCAACAATTCGGCTGCCAATGTGGGAATACGAAAATATTGGCCAATCCTGAAAAGAATTCGGGCCAATATCAACATGATGCCCAAAACGACCAGAAACAGGGTTATTTCATGTGAAGTCAGTTCATGCATTGTTTGAGATCAATTCATTTTATAGATTGATAATGTGATACCTGGGGCCGCTGGCCATTTTTCCGTTGCTGCGAAAGTGATGAGACCCATCGAAGGAGAACTCGTTGCAAATTTACAGCGGATAAGATCCCCTTTTTTGCAGGATAAAATCAGTTGATCTACAATCGTGTGAGATCTTGATGTCGGGCTGGCAAAAACCCAGCTGCCTGAATTTTCTATGGCTTTTCTATTGCGTTCTAACCAGAAGTAAACGTCACCGCCTTTAACAATGCCTCCCACATATTCCCTGGCGCCAACTTGTGCGACAGCCATGCAGAAATAGACACCCTCTTCCTGAATGGAAACTTCATTTGTTTTTGTGTCAAAACCCATCCCCTCAATGCCATCCATATTTTCCAGGATGACCACAATGCCCTTATTGATTTCATCAATTGTAGCAAGCTGATCCTGACGGCTTGAGAGTTGCACGTAGTGGCTTTTGGAAGCAGCAACGTCACTGGCATTTAAAGAAAAGAGCGAAACAAGCAAGCTGCAGGCAAAAATAACCCATTGTTTTTTCATAAAATTCCTTCTCAAGCGCCTTGTGAATTCAAAAATTAAGCTATACCGAACGTGACTCAAAAATTGGATTTGGGCTAGCGCGAAAGCTCCCGCGGTTGAATCATTGTAAACAGGTCAATATTAGTAATATGAACCTGTTTACAATGACTTCAACCCCGGGGCTTTGGCGCTGCCCAAATGCCAATTTTTGAATCACGTTCGGTATAGATGATTCCCCAGCATTTGTCAATGATTGAACCAAGTCATTCCGGTGGCTTAATGATAATATATAGATACTCCTTAATTTGGTTTAATGTTGTTTATTTACTAGTAATGATAAAGAAGGATAAATATTGAAAATTCGGGATAAAATACCTGTAGAGGTTGACGAAATGATCTCTTTCCTTTACCTTCAGGTTAGATCAAGATTGATTTTTGGATATACGATGCGGATGTTTGCCAGAATTTTCTTCCTATTCATTTTTTGTAATGGAATTTGTTTCGGAAGCCAAGAGATCGGCACCATCAAATGCACTGACAATGTGTTGAGGCAGATATATCCCAATCAGAATGCTTGCATCTTGCAAGGGAGCATCCCCTCGAGGCTGCAGGAACTGTCTTTTGCCATTTATCCCACACAGGTTTTCACTTATAATACCGTTCGCTTCAACTTCAACAAACGCTTCAACGTCTTTCCCAAAGCCATTATCATACCTAAATCTCATGCGTCTCTGGCAAAGGTGCTAAAAACCCTTCGAAAGAAGAATTTAGCCTTTGCCGTGCGTTCTGGAGGACATTGTTTTGAACCAGGCTCCTTATCTTCAGACTACGTCCTCGATCTGCGCCGCTTTAATTCAATAAAACTATCAGACGAAGGAGAGGTCTATGTTGGTTCAGGAGCACGACTGGGGCCTGTCATCGAGAAATTAGGAAAATTGGATCTCGCCCTTCCCACAGGCACATGTCAGTCTGTAGGGATGGGTGGGTTAGCCCTTGGAGGCGGCATCGGATTCTTAGCGAGGACATTCGGTTTAACTTGCGATGCCGTCAAGAGCATGATTGTACTTACAGCAGACTCTGCAATCATAGAAGTGGATGAAAATCATTACTCAGACCTATTCTGGGCACTGCGTGGAGCAGGTAATAATTCTTATGGGATTGTTCTTGGCTTTAAGTTCAAGACGTTCTCTGTCCCTGCAGCCACATTTTTTGAGTTAAAATGGAATTGGGATCCACTACTGATCCAACAAATATTTAACGCCTGGCACTCTTGGATTGCCCAACTGCCTAATACGATTAATCCTGTTCTGACAATGAGTTATTCGAATGGGGCTTTGAGTGTCTCTATTGTTGGATTAAAAGTTGGGTCTGATCCTTTTGTAGAGTGGCAGACAGCTTTTCAAAATCTGAATCCTACAGTGAACATTCACACAGGGCGCTATGTCGACTTGGCACAGCTGTGGGCCGATTCACCGACAGAACCGTTTTCAAAAGTGAAATCGTTGATCGCCTTTACCCCTATACCCGCCCCTGCCGTGCAGCTTGCGATCGATTATATGCAACAACTGCAGCTGAGTCAGGCCCCATTTCAAGCCTCGTTGCAAGTGACAGCTTTTGGTGGACAATTGGCTCAAGGCGATACGGCATTTTTTCCTAGAAACGCCGTGGAGTGGTGGCATCAGGTAGTCAATTGGAATCAACAGGAGCAAGAAGCAGCTGCATTAGCGAGTATAGGCGCGTTTTATTCTTCTGTCGTACCTTTAGTCTCAAACTTTGCTTATTCTAATGACGTCGATTACGATCTGGGCAATAGTTATCTACAAGCCTACTATGGCGACCATGTGGATAGACTTATCCAGATTAAGAACAAATACGATCCAAATAATCTCTTTCACTGGCAGCAAAGCATTCCGTTATCCATTTAGAGGGTAAAAGACGCAAACCCATCTAGAAATATCTGTGGGTAACATTTTACTTATAAATTCAAGATTTTAGGTAAAACTTTCTTAAAGTTATAGTTCTTGTAGAGATGTTCTATAGTCATGTTCCAATCGGTATCATCTTTTCCAACATAAGAAAAGAAATCTTGAATGTTTGCATACCAACACTTTCTTGAAACGTTCACATCGTTAGCTTTCATTTTCTTTATGGTTTCGTCAGCTTCGGAGCCAAAGCAAGCTTCCTTAAAGAGTTGTGCGAGTTTTTTATTTTTTTCACTCAAATGAAAGACGAAGGACTCGATAAAATTCAC
>Ga0207122_1159_pt1 | contig 11397 bp, 8 predicted proteins | sample Alteio_BWMinHeat_38_FD_153504 | JGI IMG/M metagenome (GOLD analysis project Ga0207122, IMG submission 153504) | Enriched cells from forest soil in Barre Woods Harvard Forest LTER site, Petersham, Massachusetts, United States -... | ecosystem: Environmental > Terrestrial > Soil > Temperate forest >... | reverse complement strand
GGCTTCGTTCAACATCGGCGCATCTTTTTATCGCGAAGGAAAAAAGGACGAAGCGAAAGCAGAGTGGGCGAAAGCGCTTGAGGTAAACCCCGAGTTTGCGGAGGTTCACTATAACGCGGGTGTGATGGCGTATGAGGCGCAAGATTTGGATAGTGCGATAGCCGCTTGGGAAAAGGCGATACAAGTTCGCCCGAATTTCTGGCAAGCGCTGTACAATCTTGGAAACGCGTTTTACTTGAAGCGAAATTTACCGCTGGCGGAAGAAAACTGGAAGCGGACGCTGGAGAGCAAGACGGATCACTGGCAGGCGCATTGGAACTTGGGAAACTTGTACGCTTTCGAGCTGGCGCGAACTCCGGAAGCGGTGCAAGAATGGCAGCAGGTCACGACGATTAAGGGCGATCACTGGCAGGCGTATTTTAACATCGGGGAAGTGTATTTTGACGAGGGAAAGGTGGAGCTCGCGCAGATTGAGTGGGAAAAAGTGGTTTCGCTCAACCCGAACTATTGGCCCGCGTATCACAACCTTGGAAGCATCGCTTACCAGAACGGCGACCTCGGAACCGCCATCGGCTGGTGGGCCAAAGCGTTAGCCCACCTGGTTTTCGGTTAACTAATTGGTGAAGATACTCTTTCGCTCCACACATGACCCGATGCATCCGCTCGATCACCTTGAAGAGCTTCGGATGCGAATTATCTATGCCCTTTCCGCATGGGTTCTTTTTTCGTTAGGCGGATTGATTTTTTCGGGGAAGATTCTGGAGATTCTCACGCGACCGGTTCCGAAGCTTGTCATGCTGACTCCGGCTGAAGCGTTCCTCGTCCATCTGAAAATCGCGTTGATTGCGGGCGCCGCACTAGCCGCTCCTTTTGCGCTTCACCAGTTGCTTCTCTTTGTTTTGCCGGCGCTTCGACCGCAAGAGCGCAAAGGAATTGTGTGGGTCATTCCGATGGCGTTTATTTTGTTCTTTTCAGGGGCCGCTTTCGCGAATTTTGTGTTGCTGCCGTTTGCCATTAGGTTTTTCTTAAGTTACACCACCGACAAAATCGAAGAAATGATCTCGCTTTCAAACTATGTCGGATTCGTGTTGAGTTTTTTGGTGGGTGGGGGAATCGTTTTTGAGATGCCGCTCCTCATGATGGGACTCGGCAAATTCGGAGTGGTGAACTCGAAACTCTTGAGGCGCTATCGGAAGGAAGCGATTCTCGGGATCTTGATTGCCACTGCGCTTCTCTCGCCAAGCCCCGACGTTTTTTCCTGGTCGCTTCTCTCGGCCAGCATGTATGGCTTGTTTGAGCTTAGCATCTGGCTGGTTAGGCTCGTAGAAAAGAAGACAGCCGGAACGGTGGTCGACTAGTGAAGAACCCGCGACACTTTGAGTTTCGCAATCAATGCTGCGTGAGGGTCCCAGTCGGCTGCCAGGAGCTCTTGTGTGTTTGGCGCAGTACCAACCCTTCCATTTTTCGGGAAAACTGACCAAAATTGATGTTTCGAACTCCGCCAATGAGTAAAGTGATGTTTCGCAGTTCTTGAACCGGTTCTTAAGAGGAAGCGTCTCAGGAGTGCCTTGACAAAGGGTTCCTGCTCGGTCGTGATCTTTTCAGCAGCTACATATTTCTTGTTGCATTGTGCCAGTATGTCGGCTTCACTTGTCGACCGCTCTGCTAATAGAAAAACTTCGCCACCGGTTAATCCTGATCCTAAATTTCCACCATGAGGCCCTAAGAGCATTCCTACGCCTCCGGACATCAACTGAAACGGATGCTTGCCCGCGGTTTTTGCGACAATAGTCGCTCCGGAATTTCGCACTCCAAAGCGCTGTCCCGCTTGCCCGCGAATGTACCCTTCTCCGCTGGTGGCGCCATAAAACGCGGTATTGCCAATATCCCCGAGAACAATAATCTTTCCTCCGGAAAGACTTTTGCCCACGTAATCGGCTGCATCGCCATCCAACAGAAACTCCAATCCTTTCGGCAGAAGCCATCCGAAGCTTTGACCTGCTACGCCGTTGAAGAAAACTTGGACGCCGTTATGTGGGATGGAGAGATTTCCCCTAACTCTTTCTCCGGCAATTTTTCCGCCAACGGATCGATCTCGATTGGAAATCTCAAGCTCGATAATTCGTTTTCCAGTTCTGATTTGCTCGATAATTTCATCATCGAGTCCGGTGTAAACGGTTTTATATGATTGCCCTCTGAGTTTTGCCACTCTATTCGAGCTGTCATCGGGATTAGGATAATATAGAATTCGGCTTAAATCGAGCCTGGTTGAGCTTTCCACATCGTCACGGACAATCTGTCGGAGCCGATTTGTTTGACCAACCAACTCATCGAACTTGCGATAACCAAGCTTGGCTAATCCTTTTCTAACCTCTTCAGCTTTAAATCGAAAAGCTTTTTCAAGATCTTCCGGGGTCCCTTTGAATTTTTCCTGTCCCTTTGGATGATTGGTGGCAATTCCCGCGGGGCACCCACTTTCTCCGCCTATATGGCATTGATCGCACTTTACGCAGAACATTACGATCAAGGCTTCAGTGCTGATAGCGAATTCTTCTACCCCATGAGCTCCCAATTTAAGAATGTCGTCCGGAGTGCTTAGCCCGCCATCGGCTTCAATCACGCAGTAATCGCGCAAACCGTTTCGCACAAGCACTTGATGCGTTTCAGCGGCCCCCAGCTCAAGTGGAATTCCCGCATTGCCGGCGCTTAAAGGCTTGGCGCCAGTTCCCCCTTGAGGTCCGGCGATAATAACTCGATGGGCCGCGGTTTTGTTGCATCCACTTGCAATGGTTCCAACGCCAACCTTAGAGACCAACTTCACCGATTTTTCGGCGTCGAGATTCGCAGTCGCCAAATCGTGGACTAGTTGCCCGAGATCTTCAATCGAATAGATATCATGGTGAGGTGGAGGGCTAATTAATTCAACTCCCGGGGTACTGTGTCGATTGCGGGCAATCCAAGGATCGACTTTATTTCCCGCAAGTTGTCCTCCTAATCCAGCTTTCGCCCCTTGAGCCATTTTTATTTGCAATTCTCTTGCTATACTCACATAGACATCCGTCACGCCAAAGCGCGCTGAGGCGATTTGTTTGATAGCGCTGTTGGTATCGTTTTCGCTTCCTGCCGTAAGAAGGCGGGCCGGGTCTTCTCCTCCTTCGCCAGTATTGCTTCTCCCACCGATCCGGTTCATGGCTATCGCGAGAGTTGTATGCGCTTTCCATCCAATCGAGCCATGACTCATTGCACCTGTTTTAAAACGTTTCATGATCTCTTCAACCGGTTCGACTTCTTCAAGAGGAACAGGAGGCCGATCATAAACAAATTCCATGAGATCGCGAAGATTAATCACAGGTCCTTTTTCAACAACCTCAAGCGATTTTCGATAGAGGGATCTTGATTCAGCCGGATCGGGTTCAGCTACATAGGCATGAATGCTTTTTACATAGGGCTGTGACCACCGCCTTGGGGTGATTGCTTGAGTGCTTGGCGATCCTTTGTAGTCTCCTCGCTTTGGCGGTCTAATGCCCGCCCAATTAATGCCGGTCCGATGAATAATGCGGGAGCAAATTTTGGATTAAGCGCAATGACTTTTTTGTATTCCTCGATAGCGGCGTCAAGATTGTTCACGCGATACAACGCCGACGCCAAATTGTAGTGCGCCACAAAGTTGTTCGGATTCAAATCGACCGCTTTTTTATATTCGCGCACTGCAAGCTCAACGCGACCGAGTCCGTCATAAGCGGTTCCAAGATTGTTGTGCGTTAAAGCGTTATACGGATCAAGCTGAGTAGCCTTTTCCCATTCGAGAACCGCTAAATCAAGTTTTCCTTGCTTGTAATAAGTGTTCCCCAAGACATTGTGCGAAGCGGCTTCCGTAGGAGAAAACTCCGAGCGCTTCACTTCTCCGAAAGCGCCGCGGGTTAAATCGTCCACCATTTCGCCGACGGTCTGGTAACGATCGTCGGGGTCTTTCTGCATCGCTTTTAAAATCGCCGCTTCGACGTCACCTGAAATTGCAGGATTTAATCTTGACGGAGGGGTCGGCTCTTGCGAAAGGTGAGCCTGAATCAATGCGGCCGGATTGTCGGCGGTAAACGGAAGCGAACCGGTGAACATTTCGTACAAAAGAACGCCGAGCGAATAAATATCGGATCGGCGATCGACCCGCTCGCCGCGCGCTTGTTCGGGAGAAAAATAACTGAACGTTCCGAGAACCGCTCCTGTTTCGGTAAGCGAATATTCGGTTTCAATCCAAGCCAAACCAAAATCGGCCACTTTCACATGGTTGTCATCGGTCACCAAAATATTTCCAGGCTTCACGTCCCGATGAATCACGCCATGCTGGTGGGCGTAGTCCAACGCATAAGCCGCCGGAAGAAAATAGTTCATCCCTTCCTTGAGCTCAAATCGTTTCTTTTTCTCCATCAGTTTGTCGAGCGATTTTCCTTGAATATACTCAAAAACGATAAAGTAAATTCCTTCGTGCTCGCTGATGTCGTAAATCCCTTGGATGTTCGGATGATTGAGGCGCGCAGCCGCTTGCGCCTCGCGGATAAACCGCTCTTTGGATTCGGTGTCGGAAACTAGATGCGGAGGAAGAATTTTGATGGAGACGATCCGCTCGAGAACCGGATCTTCCCCTTTGTAAACGATCCCCATGCCACCGCGGCCGATTTCTTCGATGATGTTGTAGCGGCCAATCGTTGCGCTAATCAAGGCGTTTCTCCCATCTTAGTTCGTTGATTCTCGCCGGGACCGCCTTGTCCTGTTCTGCGATTCGCTTCGGGCAAACGAGTCGGGATGCTGATGGAAGGCATCCTTTCACCCCCTGTTGAAAAGTTAACATCCAGTTCACACTTTAAGGTTGCAAATCAGATCAAAACAACGCATAATTGAACATGCCTATTTAAGAATTGGAGGCCATCCATGGCGGTAAAAGTTTTGGCAAGCACAGCAGCTATCACAGCAGGATTAAGATCCATTTCAGCTCATCCTCTTGTTTTAATCGTGAAAACTCACATGTTGAACATGCCTTCTCCGGGAACGGAGAAGCGAGTCCCGGCACGCCATTCGGCAGTTGATACCGTTATCCACATAGTAGGAACGGCTCCTTTCGACATCACTTATCAGAGAAAGAGCGGCAAATTGATTTATGACGGCGGAGTCGGAGAAAAGCATTGCCGAGTTGAAGGAACCTTGGAAAAAGGAGAGCACTACTTTAAAAACGTTAAGATGAAAGGAAGCATCGCTGAGGTGAATCACGTCCTCAAAGGCAACGACGCGTTTATAGACGATACGGGAGTTGCAGACGGATCGAGCTTCAGATGGCATCTTGCAATCCACCGGAATCTCGAAGATAATCTTTACGGAGTTATTGACGCGCAAGCGGGCGGTTCACCGTTTGGCCGCTTGAACTTACACGTGTATACTGAAGTCGCCGGGAATCAAAGACGCGCCGCCGGCTACGAGCTGGTTGACATCGACGGCTCTGATGGGAAAACAGGCGTTCAAGTTCGCGCAACTGATTTCGTCTACAATCCAAAATTGGGAATTCTGGAAAAAGCGCGCATTCATGGTCGATGGGGGGAGTTTGAAGAAGATCTTCAGATGACCCGCGTCATCGATCAATCCGAATTCAAATAGAACTTTTTTGGGAAACTCATGACCCTGAACCCCTTGAGATGGCTTTTATCTCCCCATGTCCCCAAGGTTCCGGACACGCCCCAAAAAGCCACGGTCATGTTGCCGACAGCCGATCTTCAGATTTACCGAGCTATTGAGGCGTATGCCGATCAAGCTCAGCTCACGCCGAAGCAATGGATTGAAACATCGATCCCGCAATGGTTGCGCGCTCACCCTCCGGACAAAGCACAAACCGCATCGATTTTGGACAAGGTTTCACATCTGAATGTCGATGGGCAAGAAGCGAACTGGGTGCATCACGTTCTAACACAGCCGGCACTCGGCGTAGCTGAATCGGCTGGGATCGGAGTAGCCGCAACCGCGCTTCGGGTTTTCTTGGCTCTCATTTATAGATCCAGCGCGCTTCCAGAGTTACCAAGTGGTCCGGGTGATTTCAAAGTTAGCTACGATTGGGAGCAGATAGTCCTTCCGTTTCCCAAGAATCTCGAACTCTTTCCTACGCTTAATCAAGCAGCGCATGAGGCCAAACAGGATCTGGTAGGTTGGATGGAGGAAAAGGTGGCAATCCCGCTTCCGCATTATGCCGACAAACTAAAACCGGAGCAATTCGCTTGGCCTCAGCAGGTTGCCGCTCACTTGAGAATCGATCCGGAAGAAGGTGGAGCAATCATCGATTATCTGCAAGCGATGCAGATTGAGGAGTCAGCTGCTCGGAATGGCTTGGCCTCCGTTGCAATTTGGGTTTTCTTGGCTCAGATTTACGGACTCCACCGGATTCCGCCACTACCGGATAATCACCCCTTGAAGCCACCATCACTCTTTCTTCCCTAGCTTTTGCACGTCGAGCGCGTCGAATTCTTTGTTGGTTAATGTTTGCATCGGACAATTTTTCGGCAAGACAAAAGTATCGGCCGGAAGCTCTCCTTCTTTCAACACCGTTACTTCTTTTCTAGAAGCCACTTTGCCGGCTTTATACACTTCAATTTTGAGAAGCAAATCGACTTTGGGCGAATACCAAACCAGAAAACCATCCTTGGTAATATCGCCTGCGGTCACTTTTTTGCAAGATAGTCCGGCAATTGTTTCCTCTCCGATGACATTCAACGGAAGTCCCGATTTTTTTAATTGGTCGAGGCCATCTAAAAGCGAGTGCCAGAGGCCCGCGGCCTGAATTGTGTGCGGGTCGAACGTGTAATCTTTTTTCGTGAACTGGTTTTGATAACAAAGCTTCTTCGAAGGCACCAAGGTATAACGAAGCAAAAACGGATCGGCGTCCGGATAAAAAAGAAGCATTTGAGTCACGGGACTTTCCAGATGATAGTCGGCTCGAAACGAAAGGCCCGAAGGTTTACGAGCGGCCGAATAATCGGCTAAAACTTCTTGGTTTTGTTCCAAGTTCATGATTCGTTGAGTATAAGTCAATGAAATCACCGAACTGTCGGAGTGAAAAATATCGTCGGCGCTCAATGTTGGAGCATCCGCAAAAGACGCGGGTGCCAAAAGCAGTATCAATAAGATCCATCTGAAACATTTTTCTCTCATGATCGAATGTGTTTCGCTTTCGTTTCACGCATCCCTGGATACCGCAAGGGCCAATCGAATAGAAAGACGAAACAGAAAAGATGGGTCTTGCCTTCTTCAATACCCTCACCCGACAAAAAGAACCTTTCAAACCAATGGTGAAAGGCGAAGTTAAGCTTTACACGTGCGGTCCGACCGTGTATGATTTCTCGCATATCGGCAATGCGAGAACTTATGTGTTCGAAGATGTCTTGCGCCGCTGGCTGATTCTTTCCGGCTACAAAGTGACACAAGTCATGAATCTCACCGATGTCGACGATAAGACGATTCGAGGCGCACGCGCCAAAGGAGTTCCTCTCAACGAATATACAAAAGCTTATATCGATTATTTCTTTGAAGATTTACGAACTCTAAATATCGAAAAATCCGAATACTATCCGCGAGCCACAGAGCATGTTCCCGGAATGGTCGTAATGATACGGGATCTTCTCGAAAAGAAAATAGCTTATCGCGGAGACGATCAAAGCATCTATTACGATGTCTCGAAATTTCCGGCTTACGGACATCTGGCCCACGTCCAGGTGGAAGAGCTGAAAGCCGGCGCCCGCGTTCAGCATGATGAATACGACAAAGCGCAAGCAGCCGATTTTGCTCTTTGGAAAGCTTGGGACGAAGAGGACGGGGAAGTCTTTTGGGAAACGGAGCTTGGAAAAGGAAGACCCGGATGGCACATCGAGTGCTCCGCCATGAGCATGAAATATCTTGGTCCTCATTTCGACATTCACACCGGCGGAGTCGACAACATCTTTCCCCATCATCAAAATGAAATCGCGCAATCTGAAGCTTTCACCGGCCAAACTTTCGTGAATTATTGGCTTCACGCCGAGCACCTGATCGTCGACAACCGGAAAATGAGCAAGTCTCTCGGCAACTTTTACACGGTACGCGATATTTTAAGCAAAGGTTTTTCGCCATTGGCCATTCGATATTTTTTTGTCTCAAGTCATTATCGAAACAAATTAAATTTCACTTTTCCCGCGTTGCAAGGGGCCCATTCCGCGGTGATCCGAATACAAGATTTTCTTCGACGGCTTCAAGAATGGGATGGATCGCCTCTTTCCGGATTCACCGAACGAGTGAAGAAAGCACGAAACGAATTTCGAGAAGGGATGGATGACGATCTGAACACTCCGAAGGCGCTTGCAGCCGTTCACGAGTTGATCAATGAAGTTAATCTTGCCATGGAAGAAAAGAAAATAACTCGAGCGCAGTCTTCGGAACTCTTCGACTTTTTTATTGAAGTCGACAAACTTTTGGGGCTTGGACTGGATGGGCTTGCCGACAAAACATCGCTTCCTCCGGACATCGAAAAGCTGGTGAGCGAAAGGGAGTCGGCCAGAAAGGCCAAAGACTTCCGAAAATCAGATGAACTCCGTGATGCGATCAAAGAAAAAGGATTTCTGGTGGAAGATACGCCGGCCGGGCCCCGCTGCAAGGCAATCGCGCCATGAATCGCGACATGAATGAGAGCTCCGTTCTCTACGGTCGCCATGCGGTTTTGGAAGCATTGAAATCGGAAACGACGTTGGAAAAAATCTTTCTCCTCCAATCACGCCATCCAGCCGATTCGCTCCATCAAATCAGGCGATCGGCTGAAGAATCTGGAATTCCGGTGCTCTTCGCGCCGAAGGAAAAACTCGATCGACTGGCTCAATCGCGCGATCACCAGGGCGTCGTGGCGCTCGTTTCCACACACGAGTATGCAACGCTTCAAGACATCCTGGAACGCAAATCGGAAAAACGTTTGATTCTGGTGCTCGATCACCTTGAAGACACGCAAAATCTTGGGAGCCTTTTACGAACCGCGGACGCGGTGGGAGCCAGCGGGGTCGTCATTCCGAAACGGCGAGCGGCCGGACTTTCAGGGGGAGCCGCCAAAGCATCGGCGGGCGCAATCCACCATATTCCCGTCGCTCGTGTCGTCAATATCCACCAAACGCTCCTGGAACTTCGCAAAGCCGACTATACACTGGTAGGCGCCGATCAATCGGCGGAAAAAACCTTTCAATCGATCCACTACCCAGAGCCGCTTGCCGTGGTGGTTGGAAACGAGCACAAAGGTTTGAGCCTTCTCGTGAAAAACACCTGCGACACACTCGTTAAAATCCCGATGATCGGCCATCTCGACTCGTTGAATGTCTCGGTTGCCGGCGCCTTGATCCTTTATCAAGCGTTCTTGCAGTGGGAAGAAGCCGGATAGGAAAAATCAAACAAGCCCTTGAATTTCTAGCCCATGGTTCAAGCCACGACATCATCATCCAAAAAAGCAATCAGGAAGCTGGTTTCTAAAGATCTTTTCTCGATTACGCTTATCCAAGATCCGCAAATCTCTCCCGATGGAACAAAAATTCTTTACGTACACAAAACGTTCAAACCTAAAAAAAATGAATACGAATCCAAAATCCATTTTGTTCCTTTCGACGGAAAAAAGCAATCGCGGCCGTGGAGTCGCGGTCCCGCCGATGAGGAACCTTGTTTTTCACCCGATGGTGAATCGCTTGCCTTCACCGCCAAGGTGGGCGACTTTCGACAGCTTTTCGTCATGCCGTGCGACGGAGGCGAGGGGCGTCAAGTCACTCATTTCAAGAATAATGTTTCGCAAATCACTTGGAGTCCTGATGGCAAACGAATCGCGTTTGTGGTGGCCATCACCGACAAAGGACTGATTCCCGAAGATGAAAAACCGGAAGAAGATCTTTACGAAAAATACAATCAAGACGTGAAAGTCATTCGGCGAATCTGGTACAAAATGGATGGAGAAGGATTCGTCCATAATAAGCGACATCAGATTTTTGTGGTTGATCTGGAAACCGAAGCAGTGAAGCAAATCACTCACGGAGAGCATGAAGCCAACACCCCTCAATTTTCTCCCGACGGAGAATCGATTGTTTTTTCCTCGAACCGGAACCGCGACTCCGATCATGAGCCGTTTGGTCACATTTATCTTGTTCCAAGCCACGGCGGAGAACCCAAAAATTTAACTCCCGGAAACTTCTTTTTCAGCAATCCGATTTTTTCTCCCGACGGAAAATGGATCGCTTTCACCGGCACCGACGAGCCGATGAACTGGTACGCAAATTTTCGCCTCTGGATTGTGCCTGCCGACGGCGGAAAACCGGAGTGCCTCACTCTCAACTTCGATCGCCCTGTCGGCGATCAGAGCATCAACGATCTACGGGCTCTTTCCCATGGGGAAACGCCGAGATGGAATCGCGACAATCGAACGATTTACATTACGATGAGCGATTCCGGAGCCGTGTTTCTGGCGGCTGTTGATCGAGACACCAAAGCCATCAAAGAATTCGGCCGCGGAGAACAGGTGGTCTTCGGATGGAGCACGGCGCAAAACGTCGACCGTGCGGTCTTGGGAAAAAGCGATCCGGTCACTCCGAACGATCTCTGGAGTTTGGAGCTTGCATCCAATAAACTGGAACGGCTCACAAAACTAAACGATCGATTCTTGGAAACGGCTCCCATTTCGACGCCCGAGCGATTTCAATCGACCTCTCCCGACGGAACAAAAGTGGAAGGTTGGATTCTAAAGCCTGCCGACTTTGAAAGCGGGAAAAAGTATCCAGCCATCTTTGAAATCCACGGAGGTCCAATGGCGATGTATGGTTGGAGTTTTTTCTATGAATTCCAGCTTCTTGCCAATCATGGCTACGTGATCATTTACACGAATCCCCGCGGCAGCATGGGATACGGCCAGCCGTTTTGCGAAGCCATCAAGGGAGATTGGGGAAATCGCGATTATCAAGATTTGTCGGCCGCTCTGGACGTGGCGCTCAAAACCGGATTCATCGATGAAGCGCGGCTTGGCGTGGCCGGCGGAAGCTACGGAGGCTTCATGACTAACTGGGTTGTGGGTCACACCGATCGTTTTAAAGCCGCGGTCACCATGCGATCGGTCACGAATGAGCATAGTTTTTTCGGCACCAGCGATTTTGGATTCTGGGGAGACATGAATTTGGGCTCACTCCCGTGGGACAAGCCCGAAGCTTATCTTCGGATGTCCCCCATCACCTACGTTAAAAATATCAAGACCCCGCTTCTCATTCTTCACTCCGAAGAAGACCACCGTTGCCCGGTGGAACAAGCAGAACAGCTCTTTGCATCATTAAAGAAAATGAAACGCGAAACGGTTTTCATCCGTTTCCCCGGTGAATCGCACGA
>Ga0207122_1158_pt1 | contig 11415 bp, 8 predicted proteins | sample Alteio_BWMinHeat_38_FD_153504 | JGI IMG/M metagenome (GOLD analysis project Ga0207122, IMG submission 153504) | Enriched cells from forest soil in Barre Woods Harvard Forest LTER site, Petersham, Massachusetts, United States -... | ecosystem: Environmental > Terrestrial > Soil > Temperate forest >... | reverse complement strand
CAGGCGTTGAGCGGCAGATTTTTGAATTGTTTCCCCGGCTAAGGGAGCGTCAAAGTCAATTGGCAGGCACGCTATCAGGTGGTGAGCAACAAATGCTGGCGATTGGACGTGCCTTGATGTCAAAACCTCGTTTGCTTATGTTGGACGAGCCCTCTATGGGTTTAGCTCCCAAGTTGGTTGGAGAGGTTTTTGAGGTTTTGGCAGAGTTACAAAAACAGGGTTTAACGTTATTGATTGTTGAGCAATATGCGCAAAGAGCACTCTCGCTATGTCATTACGCCTATGTTTTGAATCGCGGAAGGATAGTGCTTGATGGTGTGCCAGATGTTGTAGGGGATCAGCTACAGCGCGCATATTTAGGATAGGTGAGTATTGTGGTTTGGTGGTTGAATAACGATTAAATGTATGGCCCCATAAATACTATATTAAGACATTAATAAAAATAGGAATGTTACCAAATAGTTAACAAAATCAGGATTGAATGATATTCGGGCCTATGCTTTCATGCATTTTAATCGTGAGTTTGGAATGTATAGGAGGTTGTGATGACTATAGGTTTTGAATCGCGCACACTAGGGATTTATATTCAGCGCCCGCTGGATGAAGTTTATCGTTTCATTAAAATTCCTGAAAATTTTCCTAAATGGGCAAGTGGTTTAGGGCATGCCATTACCTTGATCAATGGTGAGTGGGTTGTAGAGACGCCTCAAGGGTTAATAAGAGTGCGCTTTTCTGAGCATAATGAGTGGGGTGTAGCGGATCATACTGTCATTTTGGAAACCGGACGTGAGCTTTATGTTCCTATGCGGGTGGTGTCCAATGGCACGGGTAGTGAAGTGGTTTTTACTCTTTTTCGTTTACCTGACATGTCTGATGAGCAGTTTGTTGAGGATATCGAGAAGGTTGAACAGGATTTAAAAGCTTTGAAACGTGTGCTTGAGTCTTAAAGATTTTATTTTGGATATGAAGAAAATACCATGCGTACAATTATGAATTTTCTCTGGTTTATTCTGGGTGGAGTCCTCATGGGGCTGGGCTGGTGGTTCTTTGGCGTGCTGGCATTGATCTCTGTTGTGGGAATACCTTGGGCTAGGGCCTGTTTTGTTATAGGCCAGTTTACTTTTTTTCCTTTTGGACAAGAAGCCATCAATCGAGAAGAGCTTACTCATAGAGAAGATATTGGTACCAGCATATTAGGAACTGTAGGTAATATTTTATGGTTTATTTTTGCAGGCGTTTGGTTGGCCATTGGCCATGTTACATCTGCGATAGCTTGTTTTGTTTCAATTATTGGTATTCCTTTTGGGATTCAGCATTTAAAACTAGCGGGTATTGCACTGGCACCTATTGGAAAGGCAATTGTGACGACTGAAGTTGCTGAGGCGGCTAGAAGGAACGCTTCGGAATCAGTGGTTGCTGGTCTGAGGAGGTAGGAAACTTTAGGGTCTTAGTTACTAAAAGCGTTGCATTTTCCTTGTGTTTTGGCGATTAACTTTTAATACTTTTTTGGAATGGCAACTAAAATCCTTAAAAAATAAGGCCTTATTATGCGTAGAACTATTTTCATAAGTAGCATTTTGCTTGTTCTTAGCTCAACAGCCCATGCTTACATAGGCAGATTTACCTTAAAGAATATGAGTTCAACACAATGCTTAAGCATAGCCTCATCCACTATCCATCAAGCAAGCTGCATAAATCAAGGAAATACAACACACACCGAGCAACTTTGGAGATTCATAAATGACACAGGTAAATACAAATCAGGATTCTATCTACAATCCGAAATTGCCCAGCAATGTTTACAAAATTCAAAAAAAGGGATAGTCAACTTAGCGCCTTGTAAAAAAAACAAAAAGAGTCAGCTTTTTATATTAATGAATTATGGTCCAGAAGACTCTTCTGGAAAAATTAAAAAGTCAACGTATCGAATACTATCCACAAGTAACCTGCAATGTTTATCCATTAATACCTCTACAGGTACAGACACCATGCAGGGTTTAGTCACACAACCGTGTGATAATGGATTAAGCCAACAGTTTGTATTACAAAGAATAACCGCCAAAAACAGGCATACTCAAATTGCTAACAATAGCTCAAGTACAAGTAGTGGAACAACAAACATTCAAACCACATCCATCACCTCAAAAGATCAGAGAATCAACAATGTTTACATGAGCTGGTATGGATTTGATGATAGTGCCTGTGCCACAGCAACATCATCTACTTGCGACAATATCGCTTTCCCTAAAAAAGATGGTTTTCCTACTGCGCATGACACTACCACTGAAGATAGTGGCAGTTACCGCAATCCTATTACACTAGCGGCCGCAGCAAATGATAGCGGTAAGGATGGCCCCTGGCCCGTTGGAACACTCTTTTATGTTCCTATGGTTCACAAGTATTTCATATTGGAAGACTCGTGTTTGGAGTGTGGTCAGGATTGGGTTCAACATAAATATCACGTCGATTTATATATGGGACCCAATCAAACAGGGGGTTCAGCATTAGTCGCCTGCAAGCAGGCCTTAACGACAACCAGTACTCTTATTGTAAATCCAAGCGAGGGCTATCCTGTTGAACAACAGAAGATTTACACACCAGGGAATTGTACGAGCAAACATAACTTTCCTACCAATATAGCGCCTGTCACTCTGGCATCCACATCCCTAAACTCTACCAATACTACAGCCTCACCTGCTCAAGCAACATCACCGACTGGAACACCTGTCACACCTATTCCTGGTGGCGATGGAAAATTTGCCACATCTACCCTGCAAAACCAGACTGTATGGCAAACCCAAACAACAGCTCCCTACCTGTACTTTTCTGTTCCTGATGCATTACATGCTTCTGCAAATCAACCGCTTTACGTTGCTGTCCACTACCTCGATTCAGGATATCAAAGACTTAAACTGGAATACGATAGCTCAAACTCCCCTTACACTGCCGCAGATGTCAGCTTCCATTCGTCCTTAGTTAACAGCAAACAATTTGCAACAGCGTACTTTAAGTTAAGCACTCCTTCGCTACAAAAACGTGAAAACAACCATGCCGATTTTCGTATTACCTCTACCGGAGATCCTGTCTCCATTGCGAGCGTTGAAGTTCAATCGCTGTCTTTCCCTGATCCTCTTTTCCTAAGAGCACAGCAAAAACCATGGCTGAACGTTATCAGTGGCAATGGCAATCTTGGTACGCTTCGCGGAAAGGTCATGGCAGGCTATCAAGGTTGGTTTTTCTGTCCGAACGATCTGAATGATGGTGGCTGGTTTCACTGGGTAAGAAACAATACATTTACTACCGAGAATTTTAATACCGATATGTGGCCTGATATGACGGCATATCCCTCTAGCTCAGCCTACCGCGCAGGTGAGGTACTTACACGTAGCGGTAAACCTGCTTATGTCTTTTCATCTACTGATCCTGCAGTCGTGCAACAGCATTTTGTCTGGATGCAGGACAATAATATTGACGGTATTTTTCTACAACGCTTCTTAAGTAGTACCATCTTACCTGGCGCAAATCCGGAGTGGGTTTTGGCTAATGTTCGCCAGTCTGCTGGAGCAACAAACCGCATTTGGGCCATTGAATACGATATTACAGGCCTTACAGATGCTACAGTGGCAGACACCGTTATACGCGATTGGAAATGGTTAAACGACGTAGCTCACATACGCCAGGACTCCAACTATGCGAATGAAAAAGGAAAGCCTGTTGTATTTGTATGGGGACTTCCTATTCGCCCAGGCATTTCTCCCAGTACAGCCAATTCTATTATTGATTTTCTTAAAAATGATCCGGTCTATGGAGGGAATTACGTTATTGGAGGTATTGGCAACCAATGGCAATCGCAGCTCTCAAGCTGGCAAGATCATCTCAAACGTTATAACGGTCTCCTCGTATGGCAACCTCAAAATAATAAACAGGATCAAGCCACCTTTTCTTCATGGGGTATTGACTGGTATCCCCATGTCTACCCTGGTTTTAGCTGGAGTAATTTAGCAAAACGTCCACAAGATTACTCTGACAGGGCCGGCGGGCAATTTTATTGGGATAGAATGTATGATGTAATTTCTTCAGGTGCTGATCGTATGTTTATTGGCATGTTTGATGAATATGATGAAGGAACCGCAATCCTACCGATGTCCGACGATGCGCCCCTTCCCCCACCCAACGGTCGCTTTTTAGACAATCAAGGTAAGCCTAGCACATGGTGGCTTAAACTAAGTGGTAAAGGAAAGGCTATGTTGCTTAAACAAACGCCTCTTACTCCTACTATGCCATCACAGTAATTAGGGTAACAGTCACTTTTCTAAGTCGATGTCCTACTGAAAGTGGGTTATCTGCCTGTGGGCCAAATTAACCTCAATTTGGAATGCGAAATTAGGCATGTATTTTAAATGCATGTTTGTTCGTAATAACGATCTTTAGAAAGATATGCAAACTATGGAATTGACTCGTCACTCCGATTATGCGCTAAGGGTATTGTTATATCTGGCTATTTATCCAGACCGGCAGGCAACGATTACAGACATTGCACAGGCGTACAACATATCCAGGAATCATTTGATGAAAGTGGTGCATCGCTTATCTAAAGGAGGGTATATCCAAACTTTTCGAGGGAACCAAGGAGGGATGCGCTTGGCACGTGATCCTTCAAAAATTGTACTGGGTCAGGTTGTGCTTGATATGGGAGAAAAGGTTAATTTGATTGATTGTGAAGGGCAGGGCTGTCCGATTGTGCCAGCCTGCGTACTAAAACGAGTGCTGGGCGAGGCATCGCAAGCTTTGATTGATGTATTGAAGCGTTATACCTTGGCAGATATTGTGGCACAGCCACAAAGCTTAACGGCGCTTCTTTTAGCACCGAACGCATTTGAACGTGATTCCAAAGCAGATAGAGTGGTTATAAATAAAAAGTGAATTCATTAATAGAGGAATAAGGTTAAGGGGCAATAGTCATGGTTTCAGGCATAACTCTTTAATATGAAGCCATGCAGTCGATCTGAAAAGGACCGATAATGTGGGGGTAATCCACTCTTAACTCAAATAGGCATAGTACTTAGCTTTGAGTCGTTTTTTTATTATATGGAAGCTGTGCACTTGTGTTCATCGGTGGATGGATAAACAAAAAGAAAGTATGACTTATATAGCGAGAACACCATGATCACCGAACTCTCGGCTGTACTTGAACAGAATGATTCGGATGCAATGATCCGCTTGAGGCGTATTATGGATGGCATTGATGCCGCTGTGGCTTACGTTGATAATCAATTTAAATATCGTTATGCGAATCGCGCTTTCTGTAATGTGTACGGATTAAGCTATGAAGCCATGACAAGGCTAGATGTTCATACGCTTTTAGGACAATCCAGTTTTCGTGAAGTCCACAACTATATTCTTCAGGCCCTTATGGGTGAGCGGGTCTACTATGAACGCTTAGTGCAATGTGGGAATGGCGAGTTGCGTTGGATGCTGGTGCAGCTTACGCCAGATCGTGTAGGTGAGAAGATTCTGGGTTATTTTGCGGTCATGGTAGATATTCAGGATCGCAAGCGTACTGAACAAGTTTTAAGTAATACAAGCAATGAATTGCGCAGGCTTTTAGATAATATGCCTGGGCCTATTGCCTATATTGATCAACAGTTTTGTTATCGCTATGTGAATCGTGCATTTTGCGAATGGATTGGGCTGAGTGGTGATTGCATTCAAGGTAAGACGGTAGCAGAGGTTGAGGGCGAAGCTATCTTTTCGAAGCTTGCACCTTCCATGCGGCGTGCGTTAAGTGGCCAGTCAGTATCGTTAGAGCGAATTATCACGCATCGCGATGGTCAGCAAAACTGGATGTATTTGCGCTATGTACCAGACCAGCGAAGTGGATCAGATATACAAGGCGTTTATGCCATTATGTCGGATATTCAGGCGCTCAAAGAAACAGAGAAAAAGCTGCGGCAGGTGAATTGGCTTTTAGATTCACATATCAATAATTCTCCTCTAGCGGTTACTGAATGGACCGCTGATTTTCGTCTCGTACGTTGGTCACCACAGGCTGAGAAGATTTTTGGCTGGCAAGCTGAAGAAGTTTTAGGTCGTCGGATGTGTGACTGGGATTTTGTTTTTCCAGCGGACTTGCCCGACCTTAAATCGGAACTTGAGCGAGTGAGAAATACACACAGTCATCACGCCGTCACGTTAACGAGAAACCATCGTAAAGATGGAACCGTAGCCTACTGTGAGTGGTATCACTCATGTCTTTATAACGAGCAAGGGCAACTTGTTTCTATTCTCTCTCTTGCGCAAGACATTTCTAGCCGGGTTGAGGCTGAGCAGCGTCTGAATTACTTAGCGAATCATGATCCTTTAACAGGGCTGCCTAATCGTAGTTTGCTCCATGAGCGCTTAAAACAAGCATTGGCGCGCTCTAAACGCTCAGGGAAACCCCTCGCCCTGTTGTTTATTGATCTTGATCGTTTTAAGGTGGTTAACGATACGCTAGGACATAAGGTGGGTGATCGTTTACTCAAGCAAGTATCTGAGACGCTACGTGACTGCGTGCGTGGTAGCGATACGATTGCTCGTTTAGGCGGTGATGAGTTTATGTTGCTGTTGGAGGATCAGGCAAATCGTGATTCGGCGGCGGCGTTAGCCAATAAAATGTTGTTAGCATTAACTCAACCTTTTTATATTGATGACCACGAGATTTTTATTGGGGCCAGTATAGGAATCAGTTTCTATCCAGATGATGGCCAGGATATTGATAATTTAACTAAAAATGCTGATGTGGCCATGTATCGAGCTAAGGAATCAGGCTCTAACAGTTATCAGTTTTTTGCTGAAGATATGGCTCAGGCGTTGCAACAACAAGTCGTGCTTGAACGCTCATTACGTAGCGCTATTGAGCACGATCAGCTTGCGTTATTGTATCAGCCTCGCTATGAAATTCGGGGTCGTCGTCTCGAGCCTGTTGCTTTAGAGGCATTGGTGCGCTGGTCTCATCCTGAGTTAGGATTGCTAGCTCCACGATCATTTTTAAAAGTAGCTGAAGACAGTAATTTAATTAATGAGCTGGGTGAGTGGGTATTTGAGAGTGTTTTAAAGGCCTTGGTTGGTTTAGAGAGCGTTTATCCCAATATTCAGATTGCAGTGAATGTTTCAGGTCGTCAATTACGCCAGCCTCATTTTGTTCCGCGTTTGGAAATGTTATGCCGACAGTATCAGGTCAAGCCATCTCACTTAATCCTTGAGATCCATGAAGCCACTTTGCTTGGCGATCATGAGATGCTAGATCGGTTGTTCAGGCAGATTAAACAGATGGGCATTTCAATTGTTATTGATGACTTTGGAACAGGCTACGCCAGTCTGATGCAGCTTAAACAGTTGCCGATAGACGTTCTTAATATAGATAAACAATTTATCCAAAATCTGGGTCGCAATAAAGATGATGAGGCTATTACAGCCGCTACACTGGCAATTGCACAAAAACTAGGCATGAGAGTTATGGCTGAAGGGGTAGAGACGCGAGAGCAGTTGGATTTTTTAATTGCGCAGAATTGTAGTTTTGTTCAAGGCTTCTTTTTTGGAGAGCCACAACCCCTTCAAGATGTGATGCATCATCTACAAACACCCTGGACATTTGATTGATTTTTCGTCATCATTTTATGGCTAGCTATTTGAAGGCCATCGTATTTTTATGATAAGCATGAGCTAGCTCGGTCGGTGTGGATCCAGAGTTTTAAGTCTAGCTTATGTGAAGAGGAGGGCTTCTATGCGTGCATTTCGCCTTCTTCTATTTCTACTTCTGAGTGTCGCTTTTCTTTTTCCAGTAAGCAATGTTTTTTCACAGGGAATGCCACAAGACTCCAATGGAGTTTTTCAGGATTGGTATAGAGATTTTTATGCAAAGGCTGCTGAAGCTCAAAAAGCAGGGCCTGCAGCGAGTTCTCAGAGATGGGGGGGAATTGCAGCCAAGTGTAAATTAGGTAATGCCACTGGTGGTGCTGCCACTGGTGGCACTGCCACTGATCCCTTTCAATCAGGTATGGGATTTTTTGAGACTAAAGATAATGCGAACAAGATTCTGTATTGTGGCAAAAAGAGTAAAAACAGTATTACATTTGAAGATCAATTAAATGCCGCAATGTATAATGCCCATGCCTATGATCCTGGCGGGGCAAATCCTGATAAATGTGATGCTAATGGAAATAATCCAGGCCGTATTGATTATAAAGCACGTGGGGAGTTATTGGTTAAACACCCATTAGCTGTGCCTGTTAACTTGGCGGTATGGTGTGTGGCTAATCAAGCACAGAATATGCTGCCACTTTTTTGTATGTATGCAGTGCGGCTGTTTGGAATGTTGTTAATTATTGAATTTGTATGGATGGCAATGAATTGGATCCTTAAAGCAGCTAGTTTGGGACAAATTATTGATGGCCTTGTAACAAAAATACACGTTTGGACTTTTTTGGGATGTTTTATTTTAACCGGATTTTATGGGTTTACAAATGAAAACTGGATGTATACGATTTTTAGTAGTTTTAACCAAATAGGGGAAACGGTTGTAGAGAATATATTTACTGATATGGCCAGTAATACGACAAATCCGCAAGGTAATCCAGTCAGTGCAAAGGATTTATCGAGCTTGTCTGTAGTGACGAATAATCAGACTGGGTTAGTTGGAAATACGGATTTTTTAGCTGGCGAAGCTTTAAGTCCTGGTAGTTTTTTTGCAATGGGTATTATGGTTATCAGCAGTGTTTGGAGTAAAGTCTCCTTTGGTTTTGATATTGTTTCATTATTAATTATACCTGTATTAATATTTGTAACGCCTATTATATTGGCAACCTTTTCAAAGATGGTTGCTGATATTGCACTGACAATGCTGGAAGGTTATTTAGGTTTGGGTATTATGCTTGTACTCATTGCTTTTGGAGCAGCGCGATGGGGGACAGATTATATTCAAAAAGTGTTGTTATATGGCGTGATGATGGGTTTTAAGCTTTTATGTTTGTATAGCCTTTTTGGGATTGGTGTTAGAATGATGGCGTATGTAGCGCTATCTGTTCATTATGTGCAGGGGATGGGTGATTTTATTACAGCCTTATTTTCTATGCTTGCGATTACATTAATGATGTCTTTCCTTTTTCATCGATTACCACAAGCTGCTGGTGCGCTGTTTGCTGGATCGCCGACCATGTCGTTTGGTCAGTTACTGAAAGATACCATGGAGAATATTGAAGGCGGCAATAAAGCCTTATCCTTGGTTGGAAAGGCTGCTGGAAAAGTGGCTGGAGCCGCTGGGAAGTATTCTGGTGCTACTAAACAATTAAGTAATTTAAAAGCCGCTGCGGGGAAAAAAGTATCTGGATCATTTAATAAAATATCAGGTTCAAGCGGTGGTGGAGGAAAAGTCAAAAAGGAAAGCGAGAAATCAAAAGGTGGCAGTGATAAGAAAAAAGGCGGTGACGATAAAAAGGAGGGCAAGGGTAAAGCAGGTGCTGCTGCAGCTAAAAAAGCAGGTTCACAGTTTTCAGCCCAAGCACTTAAAGATATGGGGGACGATGCGCCTTCAACAGGTAATTTTATTACGCCAGATGTTAAACCTCCAGGTGACGATTAAAGATTTTTCAATCTGAGAAACCTTTGAATCAGCGTTCAAAGGTTTCTTGTTTTTATGGGTGCCTCTAAAACTATTTTCTTATAAATCATTGCATTGCAGTGTCAAAGTTTTAAGAGGTGCCACATGGTTTTAGATAAGGACACTATGGGTGCACAGGTATTGAGTTTTGAGTTTTTTCCGCCAGCGACATCTGAAGGTCGTACGAAATGGATGTCAACCTATCAACAACTCCGACAATTTAAACCAGAGTTTTTTTCAGTGACCTATGGTGCGGGGGGGTCTACAAGAGATCGAACCTATGAATTAGTTTCAACCATTCAAAAAGAAGGGGATCGTGCTGCTCCGCATCTTTCATGCGTTGGATCGACTCAGGAGAGTATACGGGCCATTTTGGATGAGTATCGCCAACAGAATATTCGTCATATTGTTGCATTACGTGGCGATTTGCCATCAGGCATGGCTGATCCTGGCGAGCTTCGATATGCTAGCGAGTTAGTGGAGTTTATCCGCAAGGAAACGGGGGATTGGTTTCATATTGAAGTTGCCGCTTATCCTGAATATCATCCTCAGGCACAATCCGCCCAAAAAGACCTGCTTCATTTTAAAGAAAAAGTAAACGCTGGTGCGAATACGGCCATTACGCAGTATTTTTATAATATCGATGCCTATTGGAGTTTTTGTGATTCAGCAGCAAGCTTAGGGGTTAATATTCCAATTATTCCAGGTATTATGCCTATTTCGAGTTTTAGTAAACTGTGTCGTTTTTCTGATGCATGTGGTGCAGAGATTCCTCGCTGGATACGAAAGAAAATGGAAAGCTTTGGTGATGATGCAGTTTCAATTCGTGCGTTTGGCTTAGACGTAGTGACACATTTGTGTGATCAGCTTCTTACGGGGGGCGCGCCAGGCTTGCATTTTTATACGCTGAACCAAGCGAGTTTAACGAGTGTTATTTGGCAGCGCTTAGGTTTGAGTTAAGTGTTGATAACACAATGATTGCCCTGAAGTGATACTTCTGTGGAGGTGCTGTTATAGCATCTCCTTGATTGAAGGCACGTATAGTATGTGCCTTTGTTATCTCATTCCTAGTTCCCTTTGAAGTGCATTAATGTTGCGTTCATGAGATTGAATGGTTTGCTGAATAGCCGTGTTGGGCTGCTCAGGTTGTTGAGGCGGTGCGCTACTTGTTGTTGAAAGTGTTTGTGCAAGATGAAGTTGGAGTTGTTTTTTTGCATCAGAAAGTGCTTTGACCTCGGTATTGAGTTCGTCCAACAGAATACTTTTGCGAGTGTTGTCTCGGCCTTGCTGAGTAGTATTATCAATTTGGGCGGGTAATCCCGCCAGGCTATCAGGTGTGCTGTTGCGGTGTGTGGAAGTGCCATTATTGGGAGCTTGTAAAACAACGGCACGACTACCTGGAATAATAGAAATTTGTTCTGTAACAAGGCGCATATTTTTATTTTTAGATTTTGGAGGTACATTTGTGTAGACAATGCGTCCTGCTTCATCCTCATAGCGATAGATATCTGATGCTTGCGCACATGACATTGCTGTTACTAGCGTAAATAAGGTCATATTGCGGATGATCTGTAGAATATAAGATCTCATAATGCTCGATCCTCTTCTGAAGGCAAAAATTCATAAACCCGAAGGGTTTAGGATGATCTTTCCAAGTGTGTGGTAGGGTTGAGGAGAGATGACATCGAGTCTCATGCCTGGGAAAGACTCTAAATGCATCCAATTTAGTATATCCCTTACATTTGGGATTGTTTCAAGGATAAGACACTTTATATGTT
>Ga0207122_1157_pt1 | contig 11438 bp, 5 predicted proteins | sample Alteio_BWMinHeat_38_FD_153504 | JGI IMG/M metagenome (GOLD analysis project Ga0207122, IMG submission 153504) | Enriched cells from forest soil in Barre Woods Harvard Forest LTER site, Petersham, Massachusetts, United States -... | ecosystem: Environmental > Terrestrial > Soil > Temperate forest >... | reverse complement strand
TCCGATGACACGGTTAAGTCCTTGCGCGAAGACGACGGAAAAATCCGCCGGCGAGCCCGCGGTGGTGAGGAGCGGCGACATTGCGCCCGCTGCGGCTGAACGCTGGTCCCAGCTCGAAAATTGCTGGGCCGGATCGACGGTCGGTCCGTGGCCAAGCGACGTGGGCCAGGAAGCCCAGTCAATCACGGATGAAGGCCCGGTCGGATCCAAGGTGGGATGCGAGCCTTTGCCTCCGAAGACGAGGATCGCGTCCGCGCTTTGCTGGAGCTGTTGAAACAACGCCTGCGTAGTGATGGCCGCGTTCATCTGTCCGATGTCAGGAGCCTTTGCATAGGTAACGCCATTCAAGGTCACGCTGGGCAACTCTGACGTGGCGAACGCCGCGTATAAAAGTGAGCAAAAGCCGGCGGAAAGAATGCCAATCAGCACCAGGCTGAGAATGCACTCGATCAGGGTGAAGCCTTGGCGCTGGGGTGGTCGCATGGCGGGCAGACGAAATCAGTTTACCGTGCGCGAGCCCGCGGTGATTGTGACCTGAGCGGTCAGTGTGCCTCCGAGATGAAAAGTATATCCGCCTGGCTCAAATGTCTCGAGAGAGGTCGGTGTTCCCGGCAGATAGGGTTGGAGGAGACTAAACTTGGCGTCGTCGCTTCCCGCGTTACTCCAGGCCGTGGCCGCGCCGGAGACGCGCAACAGGTAAATCTGCTGGGCTTGGTTGATGGCCTGCGCAGCGGCGATCGCCTGTTTGTCCTGGCCGGCACTGAATAGGCCGAAGACGGCCATCCCGGCCAGGGCTGCAAGCAATCCAATCAGGACACAGACACCGAGCGTCTCCACCAAGGTGAAGCCAGTCGCGGCGCGGTGGCGGCGCGTTCTCATCGGAATCGCAGCCCGCGGTCGTTACGGCAGAGCGGTGACGGCTGGATTGTAGCCGAAGGAAATCGTCGGCGGGGCGCCGCTCATCGTGTAGCTGGCCGGGGTTCCAACGGGCGGGTTCATCTTGATCGGGATGCCGTTGACCGTGAACCCGGTGTTGAGCGACGTGATGGCCGTCGTGGCGCTTGTGGTATCGATGTTTCCACCCGGGCCAATGGTGGCGCCGGTGGCAGCCGCGATCGATACGAGCTGATTGAGCATTTGCGCGTTGCGGGCCTTGGTGTTGGTGATCGCCTGCTGGCTGGCGTTGCCAACGTAAATATACGCGCCGAGCGAAATGATCCCGATGAGGACGATCACGCCGAGGAGTTCGACAAGGGAAAAGCCGGCGGTGGACGACGGGGAAATAGCCGGGAGCAGGCCCCGGCGCAGGGAGGGGGAAGTGACATTCATGTTTGTTGAGAGCTGGAGTGTTATCATCTCACGGCAGAAAAACTGCCGGGAGGATTGCTGGGACCTATTCTAGCGGGAAAACGACCAGAAAACTCTCGGGGTTTAAAAAGCCCAAAGATAATTGCAACAAAATTGCAAAAAGAAAAAGCCCTGGCCAGTGTCCCCTTTCGATTTCTGCGCGTTGTCCTCCACCTTGGAAAGGGACCGAAGGGATAAGGGACAAGGGACATGAAGGGATAAAGAAGGGATAAGGGACAGAGGGATAAGGGACAGGCTAGAGGGATAAAGGACAACGGAGTCATGGTAGTGGGAGGTTATGGTGAGAGGTTATGGGACATGAGAGGTTATGGGACAGGCGAAAAAAGTGAAAATTGGGCGTGAAACGGTGCTAAGTTGAGGGCATGAGAGGAAGACGGATTAAAATCCCGCCGGAAGAGGGCGTAGCGATGTACCATTGCATGAGCCGCACCGTAAATGGAGAGTGGCTCTTCGAGCCTGTGGACCGTGAGGTACTTAGGAAGCAGCTTTGGCTGGTGGCCGACTACTGCGGCTTGCAGGTTCTTTCCTATACCATTCTCTCGAATCACTTCCACGTGCTGGTGCGGGTACCGGAGAAAAACGTGCCCGATGATGCCGAACTCTTGCGACGTTACGAGCGGATGTATCCCAAACCGACCAAGTATCAATCCGCGCGGCTGGAAGTGATAAAGGAGCAACTGCAGTCCGGTGGACCTGAAGCCGACTATTGGCGGCAGGGCCAATTGAAGCTCATGGGAGACGTTTCTGCCTATATGAAGCTCGTGAAGCAGCGGTTCTCGATCTGGTTTAACCGTAGCCACCACCGGTTTGGTACTTTGTGGTCGGAACGCTTCAAGAGTGTCTTGGTGGAATCTGGACGGGCGTTGCGGACCATGTCGGCTTACATCGATCTCAATTGCGTGCGAGCAAGGCTGGTGGACGATCCTAAAGACTATCGGTTCTGTGGTTATGCCGAAGCCGTGGCCGGAAATAAGGATGCACAAAGCGGCCTCGGCGTAGTCATGGAGAATTCAAACTGGAAAGAATCTCAGACCCTATACCGACAGATGCTGTTTGCCACTGTAGCCGAAGCCAAGGAACAAGGAGCCGGCGTTTCAGCAAAGGCATTGGCCAAGGTAATTACGGACGAAGGCCGCTTGCCTCTGGCGACAGTTTTACGCTGTAGGGTACGCTATTTTAGCGATGGAGCCGTTCTCGGCAGCCGCGCCTTCGTGGAGAAGCAACTCGCTGTTTACCGCGTCCACACCGGTCTACGCGAGCAGGCCAATCCCCATCTTCTGCCAAAGATAACGGACTGGGGGGATCTCGCTGCCCTGCGAGGGCTGCGCAAAGCGGTTTTTGGATAGAAGATCATCAAGGCAAACTTTATTCATTTCGTAAGCGTTGCTATCGGTCCGTGGCCGGAAGAACGGAGGGGATAGGAGCGAATCTCGGAACGCCGTACCTGGTTTCGGCCGTAAATGGCCCAAACAATGGCCAAAGGCCTCTCCTGAATTCTTGGCTCATTCCTACCGCGCCAGCATGAATCACTTTATGGTGCTCTGACTCGCTATTTGACAACATGACAGCACGTCTTTCACTTTTTGCCTGTCCCTTTCCGTTTGTCTCATTTTTTACCTGTCCCTTTCCATTGTCCTTAGGGACAGGCAAATTCTTCGCCGCAGTGAGAGTGAGTATTACCACCCGCCGCGCGCGCGCTCTCCAATCTCCAATCTCCAATCCCAAAATCTGATCTGAGATGTTCTAGGGACAGGCTAATTCCTCGCCCCAAGGTGAAGCCCGTCGCGGCGCGGTGGCGGCGCGTTCTCATCGGAGATTTTCTAGGGACAGGCTAATTCCTCGCCGGTCTTGGAATGACGGGTTCGATCCATTCGGCAAGCTCAGGTCAGGCTGGCTCACCGCAGGCAATCCCCTCGATGGCTCGGGACCCTGAGCTTGTCGAACGGGCTTGTCGAAATGGCTCAGAGCGGCGGATCAGCCGGCAAAATTAATGCCGAACGGCAACGCGCACCGGCACCGGGCGCGGGGCGTTTGCTTTCAGGCGGAACCAGAAAAAGAGTCCGAGCGCGGCAGCGGTGAAGATGGCACCGTAGGTCGACGGTTCGGGCACGGGCGTGATCTCGTGGCCGGGGCCGGGACCATCGGTGTAGCTGAGCCATTTGGTGGTATCGCCGGTGTAGGGCGCACCCCAAGAAATCTGGGTGAGGCTCCCGGTGGGAGTATTTGCAGAGTAGAAATATTCCTTCTCATCGTTCCAGTTATTGACAGTGAGGGTGACACCAGCACCCAGGATCAAGTTGGTCATACTGAGAATGGAAGAGGAACTGCTGCCGCCAAAATCGATGACGGAATTGGCGATGATGTCGAGCGTGCCGACGGTGAGGTTGAAGCCTGCCAGGCTGAGCTTGGCGTTGGACAGGTCGAGCGTGCCGCTGAAGGTCTGATTGGCGCCAAGTTGAAGGGTGCCAGTGCTGTTGATGCCATTGACCGTAAGAACGCTGCTGGCGTTGCCGGCGGAGAGAACGCTGCCGGTGCCGAGGGTGAATACATTGCCGGAATCAATCTGGAGCGTGCCAGTGCTGCCGGCGCCGACGGTGAGCGTGCGAGCCGTGCTCGTGATGCCGGCGACTTCGAGGGTGCCGCCGTTGAAGGTGAGATTGTTGGCGGCGCCACCGAGGTTGGTATTGGCCGTGACTTTCACCGTGCCGGCATTGAGGTTGAGGCCGCCGGTAAAGGTATTGGCACCGGAAAGCGTGAGGGTGCCCGTGTCGGTCTTGGTGAGGGCACCCGTGCCGGCAACGATGCCGCCGTATGTGAGGGTGGTACCGGAGGTGGTGTCGATGGTGCCGCCGCCGGCATTGAGGGTGACGCCGCGATTGCTGCTGAGAGCAAAGGTACCGGTGGTTTGAAGCGTGCCGCCGCCGAAGTTCAGGTCATTGGCGGTGACAGCGACCGGAGCGGTGCCGAGATTATTGTCGGTGCCGATGCTGAGCGTGCCGGCGTTGATGGTGGTGGCGCCGGTGTAGGTGTTGGTGCCGGAAAGCGTGAGGGTGCCCGTGTCGGTCTTGGTGAGGGCACCCGTGCCGGCAACGATGCCGCCGTATGTGAGGGTGGTACCGGAGGTGGTGTCGATGGTGCCGCCGCCGGCATTGAGGGTGACGCCGCGATTGCTGCTGAGAGCAAAGGTACCGGTGGTTTGAAGCGTGCCGCCGCCGAAGTTCAGGTCATTGGCGGTGACAGCGACCGGAGCGGTGCCGAGATTATTGTCGGTGCCGATGCTGAGCGTGCCGGCGTTGATGGTGGTGGCGCCGGTGTAGGTGTTGGTGCCGGAGAGCGTCTCCGTGCCGGTGCCCACTTTGGTCAGGCTGCCGACACCGGAAATAACCCCCGAGAAAGTGGTGGAGGTGTTGTCGTTGCCGATGGTCAACGCGCTCCCGGCGATGCCCATGGTGATATTGCCCGCGCCAGCGATGGAGCCCACGGCACCTGCGAAGCCAGTAGTAGCGTTGGCGAGGCTGAAGGTCGCCCCGGAGGCCACGGTAAGGGCGCTGGTGTTGCTCGTGGCATTGGCGATACCCAGTTGAAGAGTGCCCGCACTCACGATCGTGGCTCCGGTATTCGTATTGAGACCGTCGAACTCCAGCGTACCTGCGCCAGTTTTCGTGAAGTTGCCCGACCCCGTGACTACACCAAACAGCTGGTTAGGAATTCCTGTTACGTCTGACTGCCAAGTGCCTCCTCCGGCGTTGAGGGTGACACCTCGTTGGGCACCAAAAACGCCGCCGTTGGTGGTGAGCTCAAGCGTGCCTCCGTTAAAGTTAAGATAATTGGCTACCACGGCGCCAGGCGTAGCGCCCAGGTGACCGGCGCCAACGACACTGATTGTCCCGGCATTCAAGTTAATGATGCCAGACTCCGAATTACCAGCAGAGGAGAGCGTGATCGTGCCCGATCCGTTTTGGGTGATCGTTCCGGTTCCCGAAATTACGGCGCTGTAGCTTACATTGCTGCTGCTGTCAAAAACGAGGGATCCATTGTCTACAATATTAACGCTGCTGGTGATGCTTCCGGCGGCCGCGCCATTGCCGATTTGCAGCGTGCCCGCGCTGATGGTGGTGACCCCGGTGTAGGTGTCGGTGCCAGAGAGAACGAGCGTCCCGGCGCCGGCTTTGGTGAGATTGAAGGCGCCGGCGACGATGGCCGAAATGGTGCCATTGGCGGTGGTGGTGACGGTGGCGTTTTGGGAAAGATTGAGTGTGCCTGAGCCGCCGACGGTGACATTGCCGCTCGTGAAAGTGAGACCGCCGACATTGTTGATGGCGCCATTGGTGGCGACAGTGAATGTGCCGGTTCCGTCACTACCAGCGGAGAAAGTGGCAATCGAACTGGCGCCAAAACTATTCCACGTATTGGTGGCAGAAGTGCCGAGGCTATTGTTTGTCCAATCCGAAGTGGTGTTATTATCCCAAGTACCACCGGCGTTACCAGAGCCCGTGGTCGTACCATTGATATCCCAATAAACGGTCACCGCCGGCGCCTGATGGATTGAGCAACAGAACAACGCAGCCACTAAAACTCCCTTCACCAATACTGAATTGGCCGAAACGGACGACAAACGGCGGACACGGCTGAAATAATTTGGATGCATGGGGAGCTGGGCTCAGCCAGATCGAAACACAAACTTACCATCTTGTCAAGATTTTAATAGGGTAAACACCCCAGTTTTTTGAAAATAATGTCAACTTTTTACTAAAAAAGTTAATTTAGACTTAAAATTTAACCAAGTTTTAGCTGATTGGCCGCATGCGCAGGCAATCAACTGCGGGCAGGTCTCCTGCCAAGGGCCAGTACAGGTAACAAGAATCAAGCTACCAACTACCAACTACGATTTGCCAACCACGGAGTGTTTACGAATTGGCATAGTCCGGCGCTGAGGGCGCCGCGGCCGCTTTTCCCGTCATCGGCATCATCAATTTTACGGCCGTTGAATTTCCATCGATAGGCGAGCGGAGCAGCGCTCGTGGCGGTCACGGTGAAGGTGACATTGCCACCCGAGTTCACTGATTGAGATTACGGCCCATGGGCGATGACGGGCGGGAGCGGTCGCACCTTAAGATCGGCCTCGTCGCTGGTGGTGGAGCCGTTGCTATTCGTGACGACCACGGTGTAATCACCGGCGCTGGCCAAGGTCACATTGAACAAGGTCAAGGTGGCGCCAGTCGCGCCGGGGATCGCCTGGTGGTTGAAGCGCCATTGATAATTCACGGGCAAGGCAGGGGCGACGGAAACGGTGAAGGTCACATCAGTTCCTTCGGTCACGGTTTGGCTTTTGGGGTCGGCCGTAATATCCGGCCGATCCTTGAGCGCATCGGAATCCTTCGGGACGATGACCTGGACGGTGCCGGTCGTCGTATTGCCGAAGATATCGCTGGTCTGGACCGTGATGGCATAGATGATTCCGTCGCCGTGGTGATCGCGTTCGGCGCGAAGATTCAAGGTGAGCGGCCCGGTGACCTGCCAATCGACATCCTGATCGGCGGCCTCGTTGCTGCTCACCGCGATGATCCTGGAAACGGGGCGCGGATCGGCCGCATCAGTCGCGTTGACTGTAATCGTGACCGGCACCAGCTGGTTATCCGGCGGAGTGAGAATGCCAGGCGTGGCCGTGATCGAGTGGATCACCGGCGGAGTCGTGCTGATGCCTATCGTATAAGTGCCGCTGGCGACCGCACTCGAGCCACTCGCATCGACGCCAATGGCGCTGAGCTTCGTAGTCGTTGCAATGGAAATGGAACCTGTGTACAAAGTCGAAGCGGTCGTGGGCGCGGTGCCATCGGTTGTGTAGTAGATATTGGTCGCATTTGCACTCGTGATGCTGACCGACTGAGCTGTGCTATAGAGGCCGGGAGCCGGAGAAAATACCGGGACAGAAGGTGGCTGGATTGTATAGGTGCCGCTGGTGACCTGGCTCGAGCCGGCTGCATCGACGCCGATGGCGCGAAGCGTCGTGGTCGTCGAAATGGCGATAAAACCCGTAAATAATGTAGAGGACGTGGTCGGCGTGCTGCCATCGGTAGTGTAATAGATGCTGGTCGCCTGCGCGCTCATGATGTGCACCGACTGAGCCGTTGGATAATTGCCGGGAGCCGGGGCAAACACCGGAGCAGAAGGCGGCAGGATCGTGTAGGTACCGCTGGTGACCGGGCTCGAGCCGCCCGCATTGACGCCGATGGCGCGAAGCGTCGTGGTCGTCGATATGGAGACAGGACCCGTGTACATAGTCGAAGCGGTCGTGGGCGTGCTGCCATCGGTCGTATAATGAATTTGGGTCGCGCCCGCACTTGTGATGAACACCGACTGAGCCGTGCTGTAGGTGCCGGGAGCCGGGGCAAATACCAGAGCGGACGGCGACGGCGGCAGGATGACCGTCAGGGTGACGGAGTTGCTCGGGACCGAGCCTTCAAGATTGCTGACGACGACCATGTAGCTGCCCGCATTGGACGCGGCAATATTGGTGAGGGTGAGCGTCGCGCTGGTCGCGCCGGGGATATTGACCCCATTAAATTTCCATTGATAGGAGAGCGGAGCGGTTCCCGTCGCCAAAACCGTGAAGGTCGCGGTGGATCCTGCGATCGCGCTATTGGTCGAATTGGCAAACACGGTTCCATTGCTGCTGGCCCCACCATTGGCGGCCGTTCCGTATAACCGGCCGTCGTTTCCCTTGATAAGTCCAGCTTCGGGGTTAGCCCCATCGTTGCCGCCGGTGAAACTGTATAGCGTGGCGAAGCCCGTTCCATCGGTGTTCACGACAAACACCGTGCCATTGCCACTTGTCCCGCCAACCTGGGCTGTTCCGTACAATCGGCCACCGGTTCCCTGAATGAGGCTGCCGAAAGGAATGGCGCCATCATTGCCATTGGTGAAACTGTAAAGCGTGGTGAAGCCTGTGCCAGCTGGGTTCAGCGCAAACACGGTGCCAAAGCCACTGGCCCCGCCACTCTGCGTCGTTCCGTATAAGCGGCCGTCGGTCCCCTGAATAAGGCCGGCTTGGGAATTGGCCCCATCATTGCCATTGGTGAAGCTGTAAAGCGTGATGAAGCCTGCGCCAGCGGAGTTCAGCGCAAACACGGTGCCAAAGCCACTGGCCCCGCCGCTCGGGGTCGTTCCATATAAGCGGCCGTCGGTTCCCTGGATGAGATTGGTGGCGGGACCAGCGCCATCATTGCCATTGGTAAAACTGTAAAGCGTGGTGAAGCCGGTGCCAGCGAGGTTCATCGCAAACACGGTGCCAAAGCTGGCCGCCCCGCCACTCTGCGTCGTTCCGTATAAGCGGCCGTCGGCTCCCTGAATCAGGCCGGCTGCGGGACCGGAGCCATCATTGACATTGGCGGGATTGAAACTGTGAAGCGTGGTGAAGCCAGTGCCAGCTGGATTCAGCGCAAACACGGTGCCAGCGCCGTTGGCTCCGCCATTCTGGGCCGTTCCGTACAAGCGGCCGTCGGTTCCCTGGATGAGGTTGCCAGTGGGATTGGCGCCATCATTGCCATTGGTAAAACGGTAAAGCGTGGTGAAACCGGTGCCATCGGGGTTCACCGCAAACAAGGTCCCATTGCCGTTCACATTCCCGCCTGCGAAGGTCGTTCCGTATAACCGGCCATCAGTTCCCTGGATGAGACTGGCTTGGGGAGCGGAGCCATCAGTACCACCCTGAAAGCTGCTGAGCAGGGAGAACGACGTGATCTGAGGCTGTTGGGTGATGGTAGGAGGCGTGGCGAAGGCAGTCGAACTGAGAGTGTGAAAAGCCAGGATGGCCAATGAGGAAATCAGCGATTGTTTAATTAATGATTTCATGGGGGCTGGATTGATCGATGCAGATGAAATCCGATGCAGGTGAAACGCGAATGGACGCTATAGATACGAATACGGCTCGAACTTCACCACGAAGGACACTTAGTCAGAGGCTTTGAGTTTTTTGTGCAGTGGTGAATCAGGCTGAGTCGTAATTCCAAATTGGGCTAAAGCTGGACAGGCGATTCCATTTTCCAAGGAAAAGCGGAGGGAGAAACCTTCAGGGTCGTGGCGGCGAGTGCAAGAAAATTGCTGGTCAAAAGCGTTGCCATGAATGATTTATAAAGAAAACCATTTGCAGGAATTTTCAGGCCAGTGGCGAATGAACAATGACCAATCTCGCCAACTACTAATAATCCACAAGATCACTACCGAACAGCGATGCGAACGGGCACCGGGCGCACCGTGTTGGCTTTCAGGCGGAACCAGAAAAAGAGCCCGAGGGCGGCAGCGGTGAAGAGGGCGCCGTAGGTCGCGGGCTCGGGCACAGGTGTGATTTCGTGATCGGCAGACAGCCACTTGGTGGTTGCGCCATTTCCACCGGAAAAGCCGGTAAAGTGTATTTGGTTTTCGGGGGCGGCGCCCATGGCGTTCGGGATGGCGCCGGTGAAATTCGCGCTGTAGAAGTATTCCTTCTCATCGTTCCAGTTATTGACGGTGAGGATGACGCCACCAGCCAGGATCAAGTTGGTCACACTGAGAATGGAAGAGGAACCGCTGCCGCCAAAATCGATGACGGAATTGGCGGTGATATCGAGCGTGCCGACGGTGAGGTTGAAGCCGGCCAGGCTGAGGGTGGCGTTGGCCAGGTCGAGCGTGCCGTTGAAAGTTTGGCTGGCGCCAAGGATATTGCTGGCGCCGGCGAGGGTGAGCGTCTCGGTGCCGGCACTGGCGAGCGTGCCGCTGATGTTAAGGTTGGTGATGGTCTGGTTGAAGCCGTTCAGATTGAGCGTAGCGCCGCTCGCAACGGTGACACCGCTGGAGGTTTTAAGGACGTCCACTGCGCCGGCGGTGAGGGTGCCCTTGCTGATGTTGGTGGCGCCGGTAAAAGTGTTGGCGCCGGAAAGCGTGAGGATGGAAGTTGCACTGGTATCCTTGGTCAGGCCGCCCGTGCCGCTGATGTTGCCGGACAAAATCTGGTTGGCGCTGCTGCTGTATTTCAGCGTGCCGTTGTCGGTGATCGTGCCGGCATAGGTCGCCGAGGTGCCGAGGCTGCCGCCGCCGCCGATCTGGAGCGTGCCGGCGCTGATGGTGGTGTTGCCGCTATAGGTATTGGCGCCGGTAAGGTCGAGGGTGGAAGCCGCGCTCGTATCTTTGGTGAGCGCGCCCGTGCCACTGATGATGCCGGACAAGGTCTGATTGGCGCTGCTGCTGTATTCCAGCGTGCCGGAGTTGGCGATCGTGCCGGCATAGGTCGCCGAGGTGCCGAGGCTGCCGCCGCCGCCGATCTGGAGCGTGCCGGCGCTGATGGTGGTGTTGCCGCTATAGGTATTGGCGCCGGTAAGGTCGAGGGTGGAAGCCGCGCTCGTATCTTTGGTGAGCGCGCCCGTGCCACTGATGATGCCGGACAAGGTCTGGTTGGCGCTGCTGCTGTACTCCAGCGTGCCGGAGTTGGCGATCGTGCCGGCATAGGCACCGGAGCCGAGGCTGCCGCTGCCGCCGACTTGGAGCGTGCCGGCGCTGATGGTGGTGTTGCCGGTGTAGGTGTTGGCGTTGGCAAGCGTGAGGGTGCCAGTACCGGCTTTGGTGAGAGTGAAACCGCTGAAACCGTCATTGATTATGCCGCTGAGAGTGAGCTGGGTGCCACTGGCTGCGCCCATCGTTGTGGCAGCCGTCATAGTGATGGGACCCGCGAAGGTATTGTTGCCGGAAATATTGTCGATGGCTCCGTTGCTGCCTGCCGCGCCGGTGCCGCTGACCGAAACCGACTGGATAGTGGCGTAGTTGATGCCGCCCTGAAAGGCCAGGGTGGCGCCGGAACTGACGGTGGTGAGGCCCGCTCCGGTGCCAAGAGCGGCATTTTTTGCGGCAACCAGCGTACCAGCGCTGATGGTGGTGGTGCCACTGTAGGTGTTGGCGCTGGCGCCGGACAGCGTGAGGGTGCCCGTGCCGGCCTTGGTGAGATTAAAACCGCTTCCACCAATAACGCCACTGAGAGTGAGCTGAGAGCCGCTGGCGGCTCCCATTGTCGTATTGCCTGTCATCGTAATGGGACCGGCGAA
>Ga0207122_1156_pt1 | contig 11454 bp, 10 predicted proteins | sample Alteio_BWMinHeat_38_FD_153504 | JGI IMG/M metagenome (GOLD analysis project Ga0207122, IMG submission 153504) | Enriched cells from forest soil in Barre Woods Harvard Forest LTER site, Petersham, Massachusetts, United States -... | ecosystem: Environmental > Terrestrial > Soil > Temperate forest >... | reverse complement strand
GTGTGACCCAATGAGTGTGTGATGCATGAGGGTTTTCAGTTTGTTTGGGCGAAAGTGGTGGGAGTGTCGGCGGTGTGGTTGCAGCATTGTCTGGCTTAGACGTAGTGATTGCGGAGGAGGATTCAGCAGTCATTCAGGCATCCTTGTTTCGGTCTGCAAAGGTTTGGCGTGTGTGCATAGTTTAGTGCTGTTGGGCTTGATACACAATTTTTCCCTCTATGATCGTCATCATAACCTTGCCAGGCACATGCATGCCTAGAAACGGCGTGTTTTTACCTTGGCTATGAAGATTTGAAGGCGTAATTTCCCAGTAAGTATCTGGATCAAAAAGACACAGATCTGCAGGAGCGCCTACACTTAGGTGGCCTGCGGGGAGGCCTAAGAGCTTGGCCGGTTCATGTGTAATTTTGGCAATAGCCTGTGGAAGTTCAATGTTGTGAGTATTTGCCCAGTGAAGTGTTAGGGGCAGTAATAGCTCCAGTCCTGTCGCTCCAATTTCAGACTCACCAAAAGGGAGTTGCTTGGCATTATCATCAACGGGGGTGTGGTCTGAACAAATGGCGTCGAGCGTGCCATCTTCTACACCGGCTTGTAAGGCATCTCGATCTCGCATGCTGCGAAGTGGCGGTGATAGGTGGCAATGTGAGTTGAAGTAGCCAATATCAATATCACACAGGTGAAGGTGGTGAATACTGACATCCGCTGTAATGGGCAGACCATCGGCCTTGGCTTGGCGTACAAGTGCTACACCTTCTGCACTGGAGAGCTGACAAATATGCACACGTGTTCCTGTCTGACGCATCAGCGTGATGATTTGCTGGAGAGCCAGCGTTTCAGCACAGGTTGGAATGCCCGGTAAACCTAGTCGTGTTGCAACATGGCCATCATGTGCAACACCCCCTCGGCTGAGGTAAGGGTCTTGTGGGCGTAACCATACAGGATAGTCAAATGTAGCTGCGTACTGAAGGGCTCGGTATAAGAGGTGGGTGTCAAAAAGAGGGGCTTCTGCGTGTGAAAAACCAACGCATCCTGCTTCGGTAAGTTCTGCCATTTCTGTGAGCTGTTGACCTCGTAAGCCAAGGGTCAGAGCGCCTAAAGGATACACATGGGCTTGAGATAGTTGGCGTGTGCGATGTTTAAGCATTTCTACCAGACCAGGTTCATCCAGTACGGGGTCTGTATCAGGAGGGCACACAAGGCTAGTGATACCGCCGCTGACGGCAGCTAGCATTTCTGATTCAAGGGTGGCACGGTATTCGAGGCCAGGTTCACGTAATCGTGCAGAGATGTCTACAAGGCCAGGACACGTAATCCAATTAGGTGCGTCAATAAGATGATCTGCTACCCAGCCTGATGGCGGGTGATCCCAGGCAACAATGCGGTTTTCGGCAATATAAAGGGTGTGATGCCCTGCGCGACTGTGCGCCGGATCGATAACATGGCTATTCCGAATTTCAATACGAGGAGACATAAAGCGTTCTTACACCAAGGCAGGATCTGTAGAAAGTTGTTGGAGGATGTCAGAGGAAGGCACTTTTCCTGATAGTAAAGCAATAACGGCCATTCGTATGGCAATTCCAAACGTGACTTGAGGCAAGATAACTGAATGTGGTCCGTCTGCAACGGTAGAGTCAATTTCTACACCACGGTTCATAGGGCCCGGATGCATAACGATGGCATCCGATTTGGCTAGTGAAAGGCGTTCTTCGGTTAAACCATATTTTTTGAAAAATTCATGAGTGGAGGGCAATAAACCAGCCTCCATGCGTTCTTGTTGAAGACGTAGTGTAATAATGACATCCATGTCTTTAAGGCCAGCCTCAATATTTGAAAAGACATGTACTCCTAGAGATTCAACATCAGCAGGCAAGAGCGTTTGTGGGGCGATAACCCGGATTTCAGGTGTACCTAGTGTACTGAGCGCATGGATGAGGGATCGGGCGACGCGAGAATGGAGGATATCGCCTATGATGGCAACCCGTAATTGAGTGAAATCGCCTTTATAGTGACGGATGGTGAACATATCTAACAAAGCTTGCGTGGGATGAGCGTGCCGGCCATCTCCTGCATTAATTACATGAATATGATTAGGCATGTGCTGTGCAATGAGATGGGCAGCGCCGCTTTGGCTATGTCGCACTACAAACACATCGGCCAGCATGGCGACAAGGTTGTTCACAGTGTCTAGGAGCGTCTCGCCTTTGCTGGTGCTGGATGAGTTTATGTTCAGGTTAACTACATCAGCGGATAATCGTTTTGCGGCGATTTCAAAGGTGGTGCGGGTACGGGTTGAGTTTTCAAAAAAAAGATTGAAAACACCATGTCCACGCAACCAATCCACTTTTTTAACCTCGCGCTCATTTAGATTGACTAATGAGTTCGCGATGTCAAGAATTTGAAGGAGAATAGATCGCGGTAAGCCTTCAATGCTAAGCAGATGTTGGAGTTCGCCGTGTGCATTCAGTTGGGGGTTGCGTGCCATAAGGGTATCGAGAAAAAGAAATAGGGTTAAGGGGTTTGCGCAGGTTCTATCCATTGATAGGGGGGCGCACCGTCAAGAAAGTCTTGCAGAATGTGTTGGGCTGCATAGGCATCAAGCTTAGCTTTGTTCTGTTTGGATAGTGGACCCTTATGATGTTGGCGATAGCTCTGTTCAGCGGCGTAGCTTGAAAGTTGTTCATTGATTAGAGCAACAGGCCGTGCAAAGTTATCAGCCAAGTCTTGAGCAAACTGTTGGCAGGCTGGTTGGAGAGGGTGGGGATCAGAACGTCCATCGGCATGTGTCGGATAACCAACGACAAAAGCCACAGGCTGCCATTCTTTGACAAGAGCTATCAAACTAGGGGATACAGATATGTCTACAGAGCGCTGAAGAGTGGAGTGGGGGTGTGCAAGTGCTGTTTGCGTATGGCCTGTAGCGATGCCAATACGCTTTAGGCCAAAATCCAGGCCAAGGATGGTGCCGTTTACATTTAAGTGGGAGGGGAGGCTAAGCATGCCCAACCGTTGGAGCGATTCTGAACCAGTCTACTCCAAGTTGACGGACGGCTGCGTTCAGTCGTTCAGCTGGAGGAAGATCAAAAAGAATCTTTGAGTCAGCAGGGACATTGAGCCAGTAGTTATGGCCAATCTCTTGCTCCAGCTGCCCAGCTTCCCAGCCAGCATAGCCTAGGATAATCAAGGCATTTTCTGGGCCAGTACCTTCATTAATGGCATCTAGAATATCGCGAGATGTTGTGAGCCCTAATGAGTCTGTAAGCGTTAGGGTGGATTTCCATTCACCAGGAGGGCAATGCAATACAAAACCACGCTCGAGCTGTACAGGTCCGCCTAAATAGACAGGAGTAGACTCAAGGTCATGGTCATGTACCACGAGTTCACTTTGCTCAAGAATTTTGGCTACAGTAATATGCATGGGGCGATTAACAATCAGACCCAAAGCACCATTCGAGTTGTGATCGCAGACATAAATAAGGGCTTCGTCGAACAATGTATGAGCATGCCCGGGCGCGGGAATCAGGAAGTGATTACGAAGATCCATGATTGACTCCAAGAGGACGAAACTCCACATATATCATTTATATATAGTTAGCTTTTTAATTGTACAGTATTAGTCTTGCGACTTAAAGCTATGGCGTCCCCTAGGGGATTCGAACCCCTGTTACCGCCGTGAAAGGGCGATGTCCTAGGCCTCTAGACGAAGGGGACGTTTATGTGATTAAACGTCTTCTGGTGGAGATAAGCGGGGTCGAACCGCTGACCTCTTGCATGCCATGCAAGCGCTCTACCAACTGAGCTATATCCCCTCTGGATGACTGGCATTATAGAGAGGTTTGATAGAGTTGGCAAGAACTATTGTTAGTAACAATCCCTCCTGCTTTAAGAAACCAAAGTAACCAAGTTATCACGGTGGATAACCTCAGGTTCCAGTGAATAACCCAAGATGAGAGAAATTTCCTGGGAGGAGCGACGGATAATGCGTTTTAAATCGCTACTAGGGTAGTTTACCATGCCGCGTGCAATTTCGCGGTGTGCTGCATCGTAACACCCAACGATGTCACCGCGTAAAAACTCACCTTCGCAGTTACTAATACCAATTGCGAGTAGGCTTTTGCCGAGTTTAAGCAGTGCATTTGTAGCGCCATCATCCAAAAATAGTTTTCCGCCGAGCTGAATTTGATCAGCGAGCCACTGGCGACGAGCATTTAAACTTAATTCTGGGGCGCGCAATAAAGAGCCGATTCGTTCCCCAAGCGTTAATCGTGTGAGCAGATCGGGTTCACGTCCACTGGCAATTAATGTGTGTGTACCGCTACGTGCAGCGCGCTTGGCAGCTAAAACCTTGGTCATCATACCGCCAGTGCCGTATTGAGTACCTGATCCTCCGGCCATCTGTTCAATTTCGGGTGAGTTCGCATCGACTTCTGCGATCAGGCTGGCCGTTGGGTCTTTACGAGGATCGGCGGTAAAGAGGCCGTGCTGGTCGGTCAAAATAGCTAGAATGTCAGCCTCAATGAGGTTGGCAACCATGGCGCTTAGTGTATCGTTATCACCAAAACGAATTTCATCGGTAGCTACCGTATCATTTTCGTTGATGATTGGGATGATACCTAGCTCAAGAAGCGTACAGAGCGTTGCTCGTATGTTGAGATAGCGCTGACGGTCTGAAAAATCTTCGTGAGTAAGGAGTATTTGGGCTGTTTGTAGGCCATGCTCGCGAAATGAGCTTTCATAAGCATGAATCAGACCCATTTGGCCTATAGCTGCTGCTGCTTGTAAGTGAGGCAAGTCCGTTGGGCGGCGATTCCAGTTTAATCGAAACATGCCTTCAGCAACGGCACCACTTGAAACTAAAACTACGGATCGACCTTCGGCTCGCAGCGCTGCAATTTGTTGCGCCCACATGCTGATGGCTAAGGGGTTGATACCTCTGCCATCATTGGTTACCAGTGAGCTGCCAATTTTAATAACCCAACGAGTCGCGTGTTGGTAAACAGTCATGATGTTGGAGTGTCTGTGGGCTGATGTGGTTGCTCAGCCTCTGATTCCTCTGTGGATGATTCATCATCATCATTTAAACCGGGAACATGGGGTACTGGGCATTCGGCGATGTAGTCAGCTAATGCATAGCACATGCGTTGGCAGCCTTCGCCGCTGACGCCTGAAATGGCGAACCAGTGATTTTTCCATTGTAGTGAATCAAGGAGCGATTGAATGCGTGTTTCGCGCTCTTCCGTCGGAATAAGATCTAATTTATTGATGATCAGCCAACGTGGTTTTGCAGCCAGTTCAGGACTGTAGCGTTCTAATTCGAGTTCAAGAGCGCGTACACAATGAGCTGGATCAATATCTTCATCCAAAGGAGCAATGTCGACAAGATGGAGAAGAACGCGGGTACGCATTAAGTGACGTAAAAAGCGGTGGCCTAGTCCTGCGCCGTCAGCTGCTCCTTCGATAAGACCAGGAATATCTGCAACGACAAAACTTTTGTTGGTATCGACACGCACAACGCCTAGATTGGGATGTAGAGTAGTGAAGGGGTAATCAGCAATCTTGGGGCGTGCCTTAGAAATAGCGCTGATTAGTGTGGATTTTCCTGCGTTTGGCATGCCGAGCAATCCAACATCAGCCAATACTTTAAGTTCAAGCGCCAGCTCAAAATCCTCTCCCTCTTCTCCGGGGGTGGCTTGTCGTGGTGCTCGGTTTGTACTGGATTTAAAGTGCAAATTGCCAAGGCCACCTTGGCCGCCACGTGCCAAAAGAATAACCTGTTCGTGATGGGTTAAGTCTGCAATGATGTGGCCTGTTTGTGCATCTTTAACCAGTGTTCCAACGGGAAAGTGAAGATAAATATCTTCCGCAGCTTTGCCAAATTGGTCTGCGCCTCGTCCAGATTCTCCGTTACCTGCCTGAAAAGTACGTTGGTAGCGGTATTCAATAAGCGTATTGAGGTTATGGTCAGCCACTGCATAAATACTTCCACCACGGCCTCCATTGCCACCATCTGGGCCACCACGAGGGATAAATTTTTCACGGCGAAAGCTCACAATGCCTTTGCCGCCTTTGCCCGCCATTACACGAATACGGGCTTCATCAAAAAACTTCATGAAAACAACCTAATAACAGAATTTAAGAAACAAGATCACGTAAGGCTGCTTCGAAAGCATCCATGGCGTCAAGTACTTTCGGTAAAGCGGCTTGGGCAGCGTCCATTTCCCCATGTTTACCTGCAAGTTCCAGTTCAAGCGCTGCCTGACGAAGTGGCTCGGCTACAAAATTACTGACAGCACCTTTTAAGCTGTGAGCTTGCTGATAGGCTGTTGTTAAATCACCCTGGGATAAGGACGTTTGTAGCGAGTGACGATAGCCATCCAGATCTGGAAGCATCATTTCAGCTAATTCATGCAATAAAGCTCTATCGCCACCCAAATTTTCTAGAGCTGCTTCAATATTAATGACAGCATGGTTCATTCTAAAAGTCTCCTGTGCAACCATGAAAACAGGTTTACTGGAACGTAAAACTATCGCTATGGTTTTTCAATAGCATCCGTTGGGGAAGTGTTTCCTTGCGAAGATCCGGTTACGAAAGATTGCAGGGAGTTTAGCATAGCGCTAAGAATGTTCTGTTGAATCGGTTTCTGAATATGTCCCCAAACAGGTGTATCGCTAGGAATGAGGTATTCGCCGTATTTACCTGAGAACATAACAATGATAGGTGTATGGTGATCCAGAATACGATTTTGGATGCTTACTAAATGAAGTAACTCATTACCACTGGAGCGCGGCATATCGAGATCGATAAAGATTGCACCAAAACGTTCTGATGTGAAATAGCTCATCAATTCTTCAGCCGTACTTACGGTAATGCAACGGTGCCCTAGCTGTTCAAGCCAGCCTTCTGCAAGCTTTCGGTTGATTGGATCATGTGTGGCGAGAAGCATTCGTGAGTGATGATGAGCAGAGAGTGTTGTTGTGGCATGAGGGGATGATGGAGGAACTGCTTCGTTATGACTCATATCCATGAGGGATGTGGGGGATTCAAGCAATGCGTTAAGCAACTCTTGTCGATGAAGAGGCTTAAGTAAAATGGTTGTAGCGTGGGCTTGTCGGTAGCGTTCATGCTCACGGAAAGGCGCGTTGACAGGCAACATCATTAGGCGATGATGTATGCCTCTTGCGTGGGCAGCTTCCAGAATTTTATAAGGTGCAGAGCGATCATCATCGGAGAGTCGACCATCAATCAGAATGGCATCAATAATGGTATTGGATGGATCTGAATCATTCAAAATGGTAAGGGCTTGATGAACTGTACGAGCTGCCAGGATATTCATTGACCAGCTTGTTGCAAGTTGCGCGATGACCTGACTGGTGCGTGCATGATCTTCTACAATAAGCAATGTGCGTTGAAAAAGAGCATGGATATCATTGGGTGGCAAAGGTTGTGTGTAGGGGAGCGCCCAATCAAAGTATAGCGTTGTACCGTGTCCAGGTTGGCTAGAGATATGGTAAGAGGCTCCAATATGATGCATGAGTCGACTGAAAACAGATAATCCCAGTCCCGATCCACCTTGATGCTGGCGGCTCAGAGCAGCGTCGCCTTGGGCGAAAGGTTCAAAAATATGCTGATGCTGATCTTCATGAATGCCAATACCAGTATCGCTAACGCTGAAACGTATACACACTTGATCATATTCAATGCGTAGAAGTGTGGCAGAAAGTTCCACGCTTCCACTGGGAGTGAATTTGATTGCATTGTGAATAAGAGGATCTAATGCACGACGTAGTAGATGTACATCGGCTTCAACCTGGTCGGGTAAGGACGGGTCAATATTCACAATGAGTTCAAGGTGTTTTGATTCGGCCTGAGGACTGAAATGACGCGCACATTCGATTAATACAGCCTCAAGATTGAATAGAGCGGGTTGAGGTAGCGCTGTGCGTTGTTCAAAACTAAGAATATCGTTAACGTCAGTTGTTGTATTTAAAATGCTATGCGCCAACGTGTGAATGAGGCCTAAATACTCATTGTTGTGAGGTAAGGCCAGGGTTTTGAGCCAAGCATTCATTAAATCCACTAAACCTAGCAGGCTGTGGAGGTGGGTGCGGATTTTGTCACTCAAATGAGCTAACATTTGAGTATGCTGACGATCTTGCTGTTCAGCGCGATCTAAACGAGTTTGTAAGTCTGTATGGTGGACATGCTTATCCAAACTTGCAATGAGTCCGATCATGCCAATAGGTTGATCGTTTTCGAGAATGGGTGCGCGATAAACCAAAGCGCGTTGTGTTTGCCCTAATTGGTTACGTACATCCGTTTCATGAGCTGTTGTGGTTTTTTGATCTAGGGTTTCACGTTCCCTGTCCCATAGTGTCTGGGCAAAGGTGGGTTCGAATACGTCCCAGGCTGTTTTGCCAATCCATTGCACACGCGAGACTTGAGTGAGGCGTTCCCATGCGAGATTAAAGAATAGGTATTGGCCTAAATGATTTTTGATATACATCGGTAGAGGCAAATGCTCTAGCCACTGGTGAAGTTGTTTATTTTCATGGATTAATGCTTGTTCGCGAGCAAGGGTTGTGCTGCAGTCATAGGCGTAGCCAAGAATAGTAGTGATACCGGCAGCATTGATATGTTTTACAAGATGGAGTTCAAGTGGTTGTGAAGGTTGTGTGCCACTTAAGGTAATTTGAACGGTGGTTTGAGTGTGTTCGCCGGATAATAATGTTTGAACGTGTGACTTATAGGTGTTTAGGTGGTCTGGGTGGATGAATTGCTCAAATGGACGCTGTACTAAATGAGGGGATGGGGCTTCTCCAATAAGCGTTGCCCATGAGGAGGATAAAAAAAGGCAGTGTCCTTCGGTATCATGCTGAATAATTGCGCCGGGTAAATGGTTTAAAAGACCATCAAGTGACGCTTCGCTTTGTTGTAAACGGATGATTTCTTTTTTGACCCGATCAAGTACTCCATGCAAGGCCCATTCCAGATCAGATAAACTCCATGGCAACGAGGTAAGTGTAGTGCGCGAAGTATCTTTAAATCCGCTGTAATCGAATAACCGCAATCGTTGTGTGAGCGTATTCAAATGATGCTCAAGATGGCGTGTGGTGATAGAAATCAAAATGAGCAGTAAAAGCCCTAATACAATTTCAGCGCTAAGTAATGTTTTAAGAAACGGTGTAGCAACAATGTTGTGGGTGTGCAGTGTTTCGATTCGCAGCCAAGCTGGAGATGTTGAGGGCGTATTGATCATTTGCCAGAAAATATCTCGGTCTAAATGATATTCCCAAGTGCGCTCTATGGAGGCGGCAGGAGGTTGCAGGCGAGAGCACGAAGTACTGGTGCGGAATACAGTGGGAGCCGGGTTGAGGTTACGTTGAAAGCAAGAGAGTGGGATTCCTTCCGTATCAAGCAACATAATGGAGGTGAGTGCAGGGAACGTTTGGCCCATTGCTTCCCATAGCGAATGCCCTTCGGCCATCAAGCCGTAGCGATCCATAAGAGGGTTGCTATGGTAGAAACGAGCGATTTTTTCGATGTGTTCGCGCTCGGCCAGAATGGCATTATCTTCAAAGGTTGTTTTAACTACATGATTCAGCGAAAGGCAGATTAGGCTATAAACAACCAATGTTGTGAAAAGGGCGCGATGATGGAGGCGCGGAAGCCAGCGGGTAATCGAATGGCGCAAATAGTGTGTGTGTGTGGGAATCATTAGACGCACATGATCTCCAGTTCGTTTAAATACTGGCGTGCTCGGGCAATATAATTTTTAGCATTGTGTTCAATTTGTGGAAATTCATCCTCTCGCAGTGTACGGTGTATGCGTGCAGGAACACCTAAAACTAGCGTTCCTTCGGGTGCTTCAAATCCTTCAGGTAGCAAGGCACCGGCAGCTACCAAGCAGCGTGATCCGATTCGAGCGCCATTCATCAAAATAGCGCCCATTCCAATCAATGCATAGTCGGCAATTGTGCATCCGTGAATAATGGCATGATGCCCAATAGTGACATACTGCCCGATAGTGACGGGGTAGCCTGGGTCTGTGTGAACAATAGAACCATCTTGGATATTGGTTCCTCGGCCAATACGGATAGGTGCATTGTCTGCACGAAGTACCGCATTAAACCAAACACTGCTTTCGGATTCGATCTGAATATCGCCAATGAGCCGGGCTCCATCGGCTAGGAAGTGTCCATCCCCTTTGAGTTCAGGGTACAATCCGTTCCAACCCCACCACGTTGTATTTGGAAATGGATGGATCATGCACACGCTTCCTGTGTTAAATGTCGCGACGTATCGTTTTTTTAATCTGGATAACCCAGAAGCCTTAGCCCAAACCTTACGTCAATATCTTAAATCATTAGAGCTTAAGGGTACCGTACTTCTGGCACAAGAAGGGATTAACCTTTTTTTGGCAGGCTCCCCGGAGGCCATTAAGACATTTCGTGAAATAATGTGTCAACCAGAAATGCCCACAGCGCTGCATGATTTGGATTATAAAGAAAGCTGGTCGGAAACGATACCATTCAAGCGCCTTAAAGTAAAAGTAAAGCCTGAGATTGTAACGTTTCGGCAACCTAGCCTATCTCCTGCACAACAACGGGCCCCAGGAGTAACGCCATATACATTAAAAGCATGGTTGGATGCATCGGATGACGTGATTCTTTTAGATACACGCAATACCTTTGAGTTTAAGCATGGAGCTTTTGAAAAGTCAGTACATTTGGGTAATGATGATTTTTGCGCATTTGCTGAAGCAGTTAAAGTGTTACCGGAAGACTGGAAACATAAACGGATTGTGACATTTTGCACCGGTGGAATACGTTGCGAAAAGGCTGCGCCTTTTATGCGTCATCAAGGTTTTGAAGACGTGTACCAGTTAGAGGGAGGTATTTTGCGGTACTTTGAACAGGTTGGACATCAGCACTATGAGGGTGAGTGTTTTGTTTTTGATGATCGCGTGGCTGTAGATGAGGAATTGCAGCCAAGAGCTTAAAATGCCTAAACTATCTGTAATTATCATTACAAAAAATGAATCTGCACATATTGTCCCGTGTTTGGAGTCCGTGCGTTTTGCTGATGAATGGATTGTTGTGGATTCAGGAAGTGTGGATGATACCGTTGAGCGGGCTCGTCAATGGGGAGCTGTAGTTTATATCTATGATGATTGGCAAGGATTCGGCATTCAGAAGAATCGAGCTTTGCAACATGCTACAGGCGAGTGGGTATTATCTATTGATGCCGATGAGCGTGTTTCCCCCGGGCTTACGGAAGAAATTCAGCATGTGATGGCGGTGCCCGATGCGGCGGTGGCGTATACCATGCCACGCTTATCATCCTATTGTGGGCATTTCATGCAGCATGGAGGATGGTGGCCCGATCGAGTATTACGGTTATTTCGCAGGGAATCAGGTCGTTTTTCAGATCGTAGGGTGCATGAAAGTGTTCAAATA
>Ga0207122_1155_pt1 | contig 11456 bp, 9 predicted proteins | sample Alteio_BWMinHeat_38_FD_153504 | JGI IMG/M metagenome (GOLD analysis project Ga0207122, IMG submission 153504) | Enriched cells from forest soil in Barre Woods Harvard Forest LTER site, Petersham, Massachusetts, United States -... | ecosystem: Environmental > Terrestrial > Soil > Temperate forest >... | reverse complement strand
TCGCAACTTCGAGCGTAAGAAGCAGGCCTGGGCTAACGAGCGATGGATTCCCAGCGACGTGGTCTGGACCGATGACTTCCACGCGATTCTCAACTCCGATGTCGACATCATCGTCGAGTTAATCGGAGGGCTGACGCCGGCGGAGGAATTAGTGCGAAGTGCCCTAAAGGCCGGCAAGTCCGTAGCCACAGCCAACAAACAACTCATCGCCCGTCACGGCCCGGACCTGCTCCAACTCGCCAGCGTGCACGGTTGCCGCCTCGAATTCGGAGCGTCCGTGGCGGGTGGCGTTCCCGTTCTTCCCGCCCTGCGCACCGGACTCTCCGGAGACCGCCTCCACGGAATCGCTGGTATTCTCAACGGCACCTGCAACTACATTCTCAGCCGCATTGAGACCGACCGTATTCCCTTCAGCGAGGCGCTCGAGGAAGCCCAGGCACGCGGCTATGCCGAAGCCGACGCCAGCGAAGACCTCGATGGCGGCGACGCCCGCGCCAAACTTTCCATCCTCGCGCTGGCCGGCCTGCAAGTCCGCGTTTCCCCTGCCGACATTCGCGCCCGCACCATCCGCCCTATCGAGGCCGTTGATTTCGATTACTCTGCCGAACTGGGCTGCACCATCCGCCAAATTTCTCGCGCCGATCTAAAAGACACCACGCTGTTTGCCGAGGTCGGCCCCAGCCTGGTTCCCGCATCCTCCCCCTTCGGACGCGTGCAGAAAAATCTGAATCTGGTTTTGACCTCGGGAGAATACGGCGGCGACGTTGCTTTCCTCGGCGCAGGCGCGGGAGGAGATCCCACCGCCGTTGCCGTCGTATCAGATTTGATTTCGATTGCGGATAGCCCTTCGACGGGAACGCTCCCGTTACGTCCGCTCCAACTCGCCTCGCCAAAAATCAGCTGCGATTTTGAAACACCCTGGTATCTAAGATTTGTCGTGAAGGATCAGCCCGGCATCATCGCGCGTCTGGCCACGATTCTCTCGGCTCACCAACTCAACATCGACGCCGTTCTGCAAAATGCCGGCTTCGACAAAAACGCGCTCCCTTTCGTCATCACCCTGGAACCCTGCCGCGACGCGCAACTCCACCCCGCGCTCCAGGAAATGTCCGCCCTTCCCTTCGCACTCCGCCCCTGCCTTTGCCTTCCCATCCTGCGCTAGAAAAGATGAAGAGTGTCCTGCAGTACGCCTCAATTACTTCCAGAACGGATTCTTCAACCCAGCCGGCGCGAATGCACTATCCACCCTCGACTCCGTGCCAGAATCGTCGGATATCTTTTCATCCAGCAAACGCGATGATGGCGCTTTCAGCTCGTCGGTAGGATAAGAAACTTTACGGGGATCAGGATATTCGGATTTCATTTGGGGACCTCCACAATCTTTAAGCAATAAATCTATCCCCATTGAAACACTTCTAAGCAACCGTGAATCCGCAAAATCTCGATACTTCCCATCGAAAAATCAACTGTTCCCATCCGCACTGTCACCCTGCGTGACCCCTGTGTCCTCTGTGGTTAAAGACTTCTCGCTCTCCCCGCCCCCAGCCTGCACAATTCAAAACTGCTACCATGTCAGGTTATTCATAACCTAATCCAAGGAAGCCAAATGAAATACCGCAAGCTAGGCCGAACCGGTTTCGACGTCAGCGACATCGCCCCTGGACTCTGGGGCATGAGCGGCTGGAGCGGCTCGGACGACCAGCAGTCCCTCGATTCCCTGCAGCTCTCCGTCGACTCCGGCTGCAACTTCTTCGATACCGCCTGGGCCTATGGCGACGGCAAAAGCGACGGCCTGCTCGGCGAAACCATGTCTCGCAACAAAAAACGCCTCTACGCCGCCTCCAAAATCCCCCCCGCCAACGGACAATGGCCCGCGCTTCCCCAATACAAATACCACGACGTATTTTCCAAAGACCACGTAATCAAATACGCGGATTTAATCCGCAAGAAACTCCGCGTCGACTCCATCGACCTTCTCCAGTTCCATGTCTGGGACGATAGCTGGACCGACGACCCTGAATTTCGCTCCACCGTCGAGAAACTAAAAGATGGCGGCTGGATACGCCACTTCGGCCTCAGCCTCAACCGCTGGGAACCGGAGAACGGCATCAAGGCCCTGCACACGGGATTAGTCGACGTGGTGCAGGTAATCTATAACATTTTCGATCAGGCGCCAGAGGACAAGCTGTTACCCCTCTGCCAGGAACTGAACGTCGGCGTAATCGCGCGCGTGCCTCTCGACGAAGGCAGTCTGGGCGGCAAGATGACTCTGGAAACCCGCTTCCCAAAATCCGATTGGCGCTCCGGATACTTCGGCCCGGAAAATCTCGCAAACACGATTCAACGTGTCGAGCAGCTCAAGAAAGTCCTGCCCGCAGGGATGACTCTTCCGGAAATGTCTCTGCGTTTCATCCTGTCGCATCCCGCAGTCAGCACAACCATTGCAGGCATGCGCGGCCCCCAACACGTTCGCGAGAACGTCGCCACCAGTGACGCCGGTCCACTCGACTCCAGCCTGCTCAAAGAACTGAAAAAACATCGCTGGGATCGCACCCCGCAACGCTGGTCGGATTGATCTCGCTATTTGATCGTTAGAATGGAACCAATGTTTCCGACGCGAACCAAACCGAAAGATTCACGGAAGTAGAATGCCCCGGACGGAGCGGCCTCGGACTGGGGACTTCGATTGCCACGAGTAGAGAACCTTCATAAAATCCGTAACACGACATGTTGAGCCAGGGATAACCCGCTCGCAATAGCTCCTCAAACCTAACTTCATAATCCGAGGGTGTGAGTAAGTCGTCCCGGCGCACATGATACGTTCCGTCCTCCAGGTTGACCGCATCGCAATAAGGCTCGACGATGCGGACGTCGTGGGTCAGCGGTTCGGGACCGACGCTCGGCAGCCAACGAAACAGCCGATCGAGATGACTAGAAAGAGCACTCATGCACGATCAACTCTCTCTGACAGCGCCCTTTGGAATAGCCCGCTTGTCAACCGTTTTACCCTACGACCTCTGGTAGTAGCAACTGCCACGCTCTAATCTCGAATGTTGCCTGATTCATGAAATCAAAATTCGTTCTGGCCACCGTTTTTCTCATCATCCTGCTCACGGCGCCCCTCCAGGCCCAAAACCCCCGCGGCTCCCTGCGCGGAACTGTTCAAGATGCATCCGGCGCCCGCATCGCCTCCGCAAAGATCATGGCGCAACTCGCAGGTTCCTCCATTCGGCGGGAAGCTTCGAGCGAGGACCGCGGCGAGTTTCGCCTCGATGATCTTCCACCCGGCAACTACCACGTCACCATAAACGCGGCAGGTTTTGCCCCGGCGCAGAAGGATGTCGTCATCGCCGTCGCCACCGTCCGCGATATTACGGTCACCATGACTCCGCCGCCCGTGCAGCAGACGGTAAGAGTCCAGGCCGAACCCTCTTCCATCACCACCCAGGTCATCGATCTCGCCAGCGCCGTTCATCAAGGCGTTGTCACCAGCCAGGACCTCGAAACTCTTCCCCTCGCCGCCCGCAGCTTTGCCAACATCGCGTATTTAGTTCCCGGCACGGAGCCAGTCGAACCTTCCGATCCCACCAAAGCGCGCATCACCGCCGTCTCCACCGGAGGCAGTTCCGGCCTCAACAACGAACTCTCAGTCGATGGCGGCGACAATTCCGACGATTGGATTGGCGGCTTCCTCCAGAACTTTTCTCCCGACGCCATCCAGGAATTTGCCGTGCGCACCGCACAAGAAGACGCCGACACCGGAGGCACCACCGCAGGTTCCGTCGTCATCACCACCAGACGCGGCACCAATGAATGGCATGGAAGTGGCGCATTCTACGAGCGCGCAGCCTCACTCAACGCCCGCTTCCCCATCGAGAATCCCGCGCCAAATCCCAAGCAGCCATTCTCCCGCCAGAATTACGTTATGACTCTCGGCGGCCCCATCAAACCGGACAAACTGTGGACATTTGCATCCTTCGAATACGTCCACGAAAATGCCAGCATCGCCTACAGTCCCGCCAGCGTTGCCCAGTTCGGCGCCCTCGCGCAACTGGCCGCCGATGGCCTGATCCCGGGCGTCCCCTCGATAACCGTGCCCCAAAACGTTCCCGTCCCCTTCCGCGACTACATCGCTTCGCTGCGTTTCGACTGGGCCCAATCATCCAAGTCGCAATGGTTTCTGCGCGTCTCTGAAGACAACTACCTCACCCACAACGCTCTGGTGCAGCAGGCCACGCTGCCCTCAACCGGCTTGACCACGCACAACAATTACTGGAACTCAGTCATCAGCAACACCTACGCCTTCAATCCCAGATGGCTGGGCACGTTCGTATTCGACATCAGCGAATTGCACCTCACGCAGGCTCGCACTTCGACTCTGGGCTTCGCGCTGGCCTTCCCCTTCAGCTCCACATCGCAAACCATCTCAGGATTCGAAACCTTCGGCGATAACCAATTCGCCACTCCGATCACTCTTTTCCCCGACCTGCGCAACCAGCAAAAATATCAGCTTCGCTACGACGTAAGCCACGCCACCGGCGATCACGCCTTCAAGTTCGGAGTCAACTTCATCCACGAACCCGTGCTCAGCGGCGCGTTTCCCGGCAATCAGGAAACCCTTCATAGCTTTCCCAACGATCCCACCTTCTATCTGACCAACCCCGCTCAGTTCACCGCGGACTACGCGGCCGGCGCTTCCACCACCCCCGCCAACGATGGTAGCTTTTCGCAAAACGTGCAGCGCCTTGCGCTCTACGCGGAGGATTCCTGGCGCGTAACGCAGCATCTCACCGTGAATTACGGATTGCGTTATCAAACCACTTTCGGACTCTTCACCGCCTCGAACCGCAGCCAGACCGACAATCCCGCATTCCTCACCCTGCAAGCGCTGCAGATTCCAGTAAGCATTCCACACGATGACCGGGCACAAGTCGGTCCGCGCCTCGGCCTCGCCTATTCTCCCGGAGATAGCGGCAAAACCGTGCTCCGCGCGGGATTTGGCATGTTCTACAACGATCTCGCGCAAAACGGATGGGCCACCGCATTTCAGGGCGTCAACTCCACGAACGCCGCCACCGGCCCCTGCACCTTCGTCCCCAACACCACTCCGCCCTCGACCGCCGGCGCCGGCTGCATCCCTGGCGACTCTTTCGGCGGAACTGGAAACCTGATCGACGGTCACTACCGCACTCCCTATGCCATTCACGCCAGCGGTGGTATCCAACATGTCTTTAACCAGTACTGGACATTAGCCGCGGACTACACCCACGAAGAAGGCAACCACGGCTATCGCGCCTACGGCTTCACCGGTGGTACAAACCTGTTCACGCCACTTATCCCTGCGTCAGATCCAAACTACTATGCCGATCAGGCGGGAGTAGTTCCCGATCTTAGTCTGTTTAAGTCCGACAATCGTTCCACTTACAACGCACTTATGCTTCACTTGCAAGGTAACGTATCTCACCGCCTCAGCCTCACAGCTAACTACACGCTTTCCAGCGCCAAAACCTGGGGATGTCTGCTCGGCGAACTTTTCGATTACGTCAACGGCGTTTGTGACCCTCTCAATCCCTTTGCACCCGGAGACTACGGCCCCTCCGGCGAGGATGTCACTCATCGCTTCGTTCTCGCCGGCACTCTCCATATCCCCGGCGGTTTCGAATTCACCACCATCACGCAAGCCGAAAGCGCCCGCCCGTTCACCATTACCAACGCCACCAGCACCGGCCGAATCTCGATAAACGGCCTGCCCGAAGGTCTGGACACCGTCCGCGGAACGCCCTACATCCAGGCGGACGTGCGGGTCAGCCGCCCCTTCAAGATCGGCGAACGCTGGCAAATTCTGCCCTTTGCCGAATTCTTCAATCTCTTTAACCGCAACAATCCCGGCGCAAATTATGTTACTAACATCGCCCTGCTGCCAGTCCCGTCAGCCCAAGCGCAGCTCGGCAACATCACCGACATCTGCACCAACTCCGCTTGCAGCACCACCCAGCCTATCAGCAGTATCAACCAACTTCGCCTGCCCGCCGGTGCTCTCGGAGATTTCTTCGGGCCTGGGACCACCGTAGGCATCCCCTTCGCCGCACAGCTCGGCGTGAGACTGACTTTCTAAATGCACCTGGCTTACAACTGGCACGAATCCCGTTCCGCAACAATCGCACACCCAACCAATTAGCTGCCGCCGTCGTTATCATCGAAGACGAAAGTCTTGACTGCCGGACCAAGCTGGCCGGTTGTGGAATTCACATCACGATATAAAGAAGACGCCGAGGGGCTATCCGGGTATGGATTCAATCCAAACACCGGCGGCCTTACCACTGGAGAGCAATTCGCTATTCCCGCAACTCTATGGAATGTTTCCTGGCGCAACGGAAATAACCTGCAGCCGTTCGACACGACTACTAAGCAGCGCGCACTATAGTTTGGCCAAACTGGAAGATCGTACTGGAAAGAGAGCTACCTCAACGTACTAACCACTCCGTAGCCGCATGCACGCGTACTAATAGCTCGCTGTAAGTCAAAGCTATGGTGATCGCCGCCGCACCCCCGCTGCCCCATAGCGTATATACCAATGAATGGTTCCTTACACGACTCTGCCGCGCCTCCGTCCACCGAATCAGCCGCTCCACCCGTGCATTCACTGACTCCGCCGGGCTATGGACCAAAGCCGTCGCCAGCTCTGCGGGCGGTTGCAGCGGCGCCAGCCGCGACAGCTTAATCACCGCCGCCGCAAGATCCAACGCCTCCGATGCGCTCGACACCGCGGCGTCATCGGCCGCCATTTCAGTAGCTTCGCGCCATGCGCACTCCAGTTGCCCCATCCCCGGAAATGCCACCAGCCGCAAGAACAGTTTCCTCAGATTATCCCGGCGTCGTACGTGAACCATTTCATGCCGCAACGCACTCCGCAATTCCCGCTCGGTCAGCACAAACTCGGCCGCGCACGATAACCACACCCGCGGACGCAGAATACCCGCCGCCGACAGTGGAGGCGCAGGCGCAGCAGTCCGCATCACACACACTGGCTGGTTGGAATCCGCATCACTGTTGCCGATCACACGCGCATCCGCATCGATCGACCACCCCGCTACCGTCCTCGCTGCCCGTACCGAAGCCGCTACTGCGTTCCACGCTCCCGCCAGCATCACGGCTGTTCCGCAGCAACCCAGCACCAGCGCGACCGCACCCATCGACTCTTCGACGGCCCTCGGCTCGAGCAGCAGAAACGAGGGCACCGCAAAAAGAAAGGTTGCCCCCATCGCTGCCACCAAAGGAAGCATTCGCAGAAAGAAAAGGAGGTCAGCACATCTTCTGGCCGAGCCTTGATGGCCACGAACCCATACCCTCCGCCATACCAGGCACACCACCAGCGACAGCACACTATAGAGGATGAAGAAAGTCGAAGAAGAAACTGCGAACCCTCGGGCGGCGAACATTACTGCCTCTCCTTCAAATCATTACGCGCGGCTTCCCGCTGCCCCAGTTCGCGCCTCTTACGCTCCACCAGTTTCCGCAGATCATCCAGCAACTGCCGATCCCGCTCTCCCAGAATCTCTACCAGAAACGATAGCGGCAACGTCGAAGCCGGACTGGCGTCCAGCAGTTGGCGAAACGCCCGTCCCGCCGCCTCCCGGTGAAACTCTTCGCGGCTAAGACGCGCCACGTAGCGGAACGCCCTGCCCTCCTCCGATCGTGTCAGAAATCCCTTCTTGAACAGCCGGTCCAGCGTGGTCATCACCGTGGTATAGGCCAGATCCTCATATCCGCCTTCCACCAACTCCCGCACCGTGGCGCTGCCCCGCCCCCACAGCGCTTCCAGCAAACGCTGTTCGAGCGGTCCCAGACTTCCCCCGGAACTTCGAAATGAATGGAACATTCGCTTCATTCGCTTCCTGCTGAATCCCGCATTCTACTCCGTCAGAAGTGCAAATTCACTTGCATGTCGGCCGGAACCGCCACCAGTCCCGTCACCCCCTGCGGCGTCGTCGAATTGTCCACGTTCTCCGCCCCCGTGCAGCCGGTCATCGCCGTTAGAGTCCACGGGCTCGTGATCTGCGAAAACCATTCGTAAGTCTGCGACGCTGAATTGTTGATCCCGTTGTTGCACACCCAGCCGGAGATCGCCATGTGAGGAAAGTAATTCTGTGCGCCCGTCGATACAATGCTCATCGCCTTCCACGCCTGGTCTGATGCCTGGGACGTGAATTTCGTTCCGGCGCAGGTCGGGTCTCCCGTCCATGCCCCCATGTTTGCTTCGGTATTCAATTCGTTATAGTTGATCAAATCTTTCCAGGAACTCCCGTTTGTGGGCACAACCAAAACGTGTGCCGGCCTCGGCACTTCGCACCCCATTTCAATGTCGGAAAACGACGGCCCCGAGGTCAACTCCACCGCCTGCGGCGCCAATCCATACCACGCCAGCGCGTAACCTACCGCCCCAGCACCCGCGCTTCCCGCTTGCACGCCAAACGGATACTCCGGTCTCTGTTGTTGCAGGTAGCTCAGCAGAGTTGCCATCCGGCACGCCGCATTCTTCAGGTTCGGCACCTCTCCCGTGATCTCCCATCCCGTAGCGAACTCCACCTGCTCGATCGCGAACCCATAAGAGAGATAAGCCCCCAAATACTTCGACCCGCCAGGAGTCAAATCCTCCGCTCCATTTACCAGCACCACCACTCCCTTCATCGTGCCCTTCGGGGCTTCGTACCCGTACGTCGATTGAATATCCGCTACCGAGGGACACGAGATCGTCACGCTGGTGCATACCGAGTTGTGATAGAAGTTGGTCGTGCAGTTAACGCTGGTGGGATTCGACACGGTCCCTTGTGGAAGCGTCTGAGCCCCACAGATCCCGGCTCCAACGAAAAGCAGACCAACACCAATTAAGATTTTCACGGTCCCTCCTGCAATGGCCTTCCGCACGACTTGCAGTTGTGCCACGTTAGCTGACTGGTTCTTGGGCCCGAACTTTGAAATTTTCGACCACAACAGCCTGGGGAAAACAAACAGGTCCACAAATGTTTTGACGGGCCGTAGCGACCTTGATTTCGCCCCTGGGGGAAGGGCTTTGCGATTCTAAGCCGACTCCGTCCGACGGTCAAGACGCATAAGTGCCTCTCTGGAAGCTCCTAAAGCCCTGACAAATGGTCGAGAGCGGTAAAGCGTTCGAACTCTCTCGCGGATCTGCTCAATGTGCTCGTGGAGCGCGGACCTCAACTCCGTTGCTAGCGGTTCGACCTCTTCGCGGTCGCGGGCCGCTACCGCTCTGGAGCATAAGCCCAGAATTCGCTCCTCGGATGGGGAAAACATGCAACCTTGGATAGCATTTTCCCCTTCACAGTTGTCGATTCCCTGCCCCAAATTTTTGGCGTCCCACACCCTGCGAGAGTCTCAAAACGATACAGCGTTCCACCCCCAAATTCCCCTATGCCGCGCCCTTCTCACGCGTCTCCGTCACATCTTCGATCGCCAGCACAATCGACGGATGCCCGGGCTGCAGTTCCACACGCCGCGCGTTCAGCAGCATGGTCCGTGGTCCCAGTTTCAAAAAATCGTGGCTCACTTTGTAGTCGATTACTTGATCGTTTCGGGAGACGACATCCTCCAGCACGCGCCGTAACCCAGGGACGTTCCATTGTCCATTGCCTAGCTCGTAAATCGAGCTGCCCTCTGTCTCCGGCGAGCTTACGTCGAAGGTCCGATAAAAAGCCCGGTTCGCCGCCGTTACCCGAAACTTGTCGTCCAACACCAAAATGCTGCCTTGCGAATTTTCGATTAGCCCGTCGGCATACTCCCGCGTCTTTTCCAGCGCACGCTTCAACGTATCTATATCCTGCAAACTGATCACAGCTCCCGTGATCTTGCTGTCCCAGCTCTTGTAAGGACGAATGCGCAATGCGTACCAAGACCCTCCCCTCTCTCGTACCTCGTGCTCCTGCGGACTCGCGCACCGAATCGTCTCCTGAACCAGCGCTTCCAGATCCTCCAACTCCAGATTCGTCCGGATCTCCCCCAGCCGCCTCCCAATGTCACTTGGCAGCAGATTAAGCAGCCTTTGTGATGGCGGAGTGAACCGCCGAATCCGCAGATCCAGACTCACCATCACAACCGGAAGATTCACCGTATCCAACAGGTTCACCAGGTCGCTGTTCACCAAACTCAATTCCGCATTCCGGTTCTGCATCTCCTCGTTCAGAGTCATCAGCTCCTCGTTGGTCGATTGCAACTCCTCCTTGGCCGTCTCCAGTTCTTCATTCGTGCTCTGCAACTCTTCGTTCGCGGATAAAACCTCCTCGTTCACCGACTTGAATTCCTCCAGAGTAGTCTCATGATCTTCGATCAGTGACGATAGCTGCCCCCGCAACTGCACAATCTCGCGCCGCAAGGTCCGGCTCTCCAACGTCGGGTGATCTGCCGCCCGCGTTTTCCCGCTGCCATTCTTCCCTGCCGCTCGCTGCACCACTTTTTCCTGGAATACAATCACGAAATAACGCTCCTGCGCTCCTTGCGCCCGCAGAGGAATCACTTCCAGGTCCACCTCGCCCCCCTTGCCCTCCGATTCAAATTGCACCCCTTCCTGTCGCACCGTCGCATTGGTTTTCTTGGCCTTGCTTAGCGCCGCCCGCAGATCCACCACCAGCCCCTCCCGCGCCATCTTCGATAAACTAAAAGTCGGCTGTCCCGCCGCCGGCTCCAGGTAGGCTCCCGTCTTGCCCTGAAATTGCACAATCTCCATGTGATCGTTCACCACCACGCTCGCCGGAACAAACCGGTTGATCAGCAGTTGCTCCACTTCGTTCTCCACAGTAAAAGGAGCGGGAAAATGCAATCCTGATTTCACATCCTCCGTCCGCCGCGGCAAATAGTCCGCGTTCGCAAAGTATGTCGTCAGTCGCGCTGTCGTCTTTCTCTTCTGATAGATCTTGTCCTTCTTGTCGACCAGCGAAAAGTGGTCGCCAAATCCTGCCAGACTCTCTGCATCCCCCAACATCAGATACCCGTTGGGCTTCAACGCATAGTGCAGCGTCGGAATAACCCGCCTCTGCAACAGCGGCCCCAGATAGATCAGCAGATTCCTGCAACTCACCAGATCCAGATTCGAGAACGGCGGATCCTTTACCAGATTCTGCCGCGCAAATATGCACATGTCCCGAATCGATTTGTTGACCTGGTACCCGCCCTCCTGATGCACAAAAAATCTCTTCAGCCGCTCCGGGGAAATCTGTGACACCGCCGCCTTCGTATACATCCCGCTCCGCGCCCGCTGCATCGCCGAATCCGCCGGCGGATGGATCTGCACAAGATTGAAAAGCTGAAAGAGTACCTGCTTTATATCGCGAAGAAGCCCGAGGAAGTGGATGAACTGTACCGGGATTTGCTGATCAACGTGACGGGATTTTTCCGGGAGCCGGAGTCATTCATGGCGCTGCGCAAGCATGTATATCCCAGGCTGT
>Ga0207122_1154_pt1 | contig 11466 bp, 3 predicted proteins | sample Alteio_BWMinHeat_38_FD_153504 | JGI IMG/M metagenome (GOLD analysis project Ga0207122, IMG submission 153504) | Enriched cells from forest soil in Barre Woods Harvard Forest LTER site, Petersham, Massachusetts, United States -... | ecosystem: Environmental > Terrestrial > Soil > Temperate forest >... | reverse complement strand
TGCCCAAGAATGGTCACACTTGGCCGATGGATCTGATCGACTACTGGCTAAGGTATCCTGCAGATCTGCGCCATGTTGCTGCGTACCGCCTTGACCCCGCGAAGGGGCCTCTCGCCGACAAGAAGCCTAGCGACTTACAGGAGTTGCCGATAGGTGCGCAGCCAGTTGAACTCCCGCATCTGCGTAGGCTCATTCGCGTAGATTTTGTGCCTGCTCAACGTGGGCTCGGTGCAGAAGAGGATGAAGCGCGGTCCGAATCGGCCCACACTCGGCCCGGCCTGTTCTCAAGCCAACTTCTGAAGTTCGCCCGACAACACCTGAATGTTACACCCTCTGGTCATGGCCATCGAGAGGACTTGGTGGCAGCCGTTGCCCAGGCACAGGCTGATCTTGACGAGTCGATTTACAAGGCGCTGAAGCCGGCTATGGAAGATGTTGAAGTTCTCGGTTATCCAGGACTGCATGATCCCCAGCAGATTCACTTCAGAACCCGTATCCAGACAGCAGACTTGTTAGCACATAACACTGCTGTCCAGTACCGCCTTGGAATGGGAACTGCTGGTGACGAGTCCTTGCCGGAGCACTCCATTGGCCTTGGCTACCAAAATCTTCAGTCGCTGAGCTTCATGCTCGTATCTTTCCGCGCGGCACGACTCAACCCGCTTCAAAGCGTTCCAGCTGCTGTCCATCTTGTGATGGTAGAAGAGCCTGAGGCACACCTGCACGTTCAGGTGCAACGTATATTTCCTGCAAAAGCCCACAGCCTGATTTGTCCAAAGGAGCCGGTGTACAGCAATCTGCGCTGCCAGTTGCTTATTAGCACGCACTCGAGCCACCTCGCACATGGGAATAGTTTCGCCAAGCTGCGTTACATGAAGCGGGTGACTGCCAATAGTACTGAAGGCAGACCGAGTACGGAGGTGATTAACCTAGGCGATGTATTCGGCGATGATATACAAACTAGGACGTTCGCTGAACGCTATTTTCAGGTGCAGCACGCTGACCTGCTCTTTGCAGACGCCGCCATCTTTGTGGAAGGAACGGCCGAACGTATGCTAGTGCCGATGTTCATCAAGCGCGACTTCCCAGAACTAGCAAAGAGATATGTGTCCTTTCTGGATATCGGCGGTAGCCACGCCCACCGTCTGCGGCCCTTGGTAGAGCGGCTTGGAATCCCAACTGCAGTCATTACGGATTTAGATCCCGTAGTCCCGACCACTAGTGCTAAGGGGCGAACTGTACGGGCAGCAGTGCACATTGCTGGTCAAGCTAATCTCGAATGTGGCAATGACACACTGACCTCCTGGCATCCCAGGCTAGCGGACTTTCAAGCTTATCGAAAGCCAACTCCCGCTGAGCTGGAATGGACCTCCGAGACCGGCGTCAAGGTTCGATTCGCCTGGCAACTACCCGTTGCAGCCGCTAGTGACGAATGGCCCAGCTCGTTTGAAGACGCGCTTGTCCTCTCAAATATCGAGTGGTTCAAAGCGCTGGACAACGAGAAGGACGTAGCTACGGGCAATAAGAAGGTGCATCGTGGAACGCTCGGAAAGGTACTTGGCCTGGTGCTTGACCATTCTAACCATGCAGAATTGCTCAAAGAGCTCCACGACCTTCTTCATGGGAACTTTAGCAAGGGAGATTTTGCTGCAACGTTATTCGAGCGACTCCATGAAGACAAGATCTTGGCCTGCCCGGCTTACATCTGCGATGCGCTTGACTGGCTCAACCGTCAGCTAGAACCTACTGCTGGAGAAACTCCGTGAGCGTGGCAGAATCACTTCAGGGGAATAACCGTGACGCTCACATCGTCGATGATATCTGCAACTATGTCACTGCAAGCCCACCGCGCAGCTTCTTCCTCTTCGCTGGGGCTGGCTCTGGGAAGACTCGCACCTTAATCGAAGTCCTGCGTCGAGTCACCGGAGTTGTGGAACACGAAGCAGGAAAGAGTTATGCAGAGCAGCTTCGGTCGCGCGGGCAGTCGGTTCGAGTTATCACTTATACCAAAAACGCAACTGCTATTGTCACCAGCAGGCTTGGTGAGAACTACCTGACGGTAGTATCCACTATCCACACATTCTGCTGGGAGCTGATCAAGGGCTTCGACGATGACATCCGGGATGCACTACTTGCTCGCAATGCAAGAAAGCTTGCAGATGCCAAGGCTGAAGCTGCGAGAAAGGTCAAGGGAGAGTCAGCTAAAGACAGAGAGGAGTACGCTGAGATTGAGGCGAAGGCCAACGAGATTCGTAGCACGGATAAGTTCATTTATCATCCTGATCGAGATACCTATGGACAGGGAGCATTGTCTCATTCTGAAGTCCTTTACGTTGCAGCGTGGCTCATTCGCGAACGCCCTACGCTGCAACGCATCCTGGAGGATCGGCACCCGCTCATCCTTATCGACGAATCACAGGACACGATGAAAGACGTTCTCGACACGCTTTTTGAGGTCACAAAAAATCGTCCAGGTTATATCACGCTTGGATTGATTGGCGACCATCGTCAACGCATTTATCCAGACGGCCACGACGATTTACCATCACATGTACCAGAAAATTGGGCGCGCCCAGAATTACAGATGAACCACCGCAGCCAACAGCGTATCGTTAAGCTTATCAATAAGATTTGGGATACAGACATCGAAGGTCGTACTCAATCGAAAACTGGAGTATCTCAGCACCCTCGAACAGAAAAGAATGGGGGAATCGTGCATATCTTTGTGGGAGATTCGAAAACAGATACGCTAGGGAAAATCCAAAAGGAAAAGGAATGTGCTAGGGTCATGGCGGCTAAAACCGGTAACACGGCATGGCAGGAGAATATTCGTGGCTTCAAAGTTCTAGCCCTTGAGCACAAGCTGGCGGCCAAACGGGGCGATTTCTTTGATGCATTTAATGCAATGGATCTTCTGGATAAAGACGCAGCGACACCCAAACCCAACGGAGAACGGGCAGGCCCCGCCATGGTACGGCCTCTCCTAGGAGCCGTGCTGGAGCTGGCCGATTGTGTTCTGCATGATGGTTCATGGAATGAGTTCGCTGCCATGGATGTACTACGCCGCCATGGAACGTTTACGAAGTTGTCGCAGACTGATGCAGAACGCAAGGTGGCCTTGGAGAAAATTTATGATTCAGTCATGAAGTTTGCAGCAGCAGCTTCTAAGGACGGGGCCATTGTGCGTGAAGTTCTGGCACCAATCATTGAAGCGGATATCTTCGAAGTGGATTCTCGTCTAATTCTCGCGTACCAAGATGCCTCACCGCCTCCGCTTGAGCCGCAGGCTAGGGTCAAGGAAACCACAGAGGACCGACGCAAGCGAGGATGGAACATTTTATTCAATACAAATTGGTGTGAGATTGCCCGATATCGCTCCTACCTTGACGGAAATGCGGCACTCGCTACACACCAAGTTGTGAAAGGCTCCGAGTTCAAACACGTCATGGTTATCATGGATGATGAGGAAGCCGGTGGCAACCAGTTCTCTTATGATAAGCTCTTCGGGGCCGAAGCGTTGAGCAATACCGATAAAAAGAATATTGACGGGGGCAAGGAGACCACAATCGATAGAACTCTCCGACTTTTATATGTCACCTGTAGTCGAGCCGAGGAAAGTCTTGCGCTGATTCTTTGGGCTAAGAACCCCCAAGCTGCGCTGGACGCAATCGGCAGGTCGGATTGGTTTATTGCCAGCGAGATAACTGCTTTGACGTAGTCACTGCTCAGAAGCATCTTGGCATGACATTTGAACTTAGCGGTGACACAAGAGAAAATCGCCGTAGATATGACTCCTCAAAAGAATATAGATAGGGAACGAAGAGTGTACTCATGAACAGATTATAGAAGTTATTATTTTCACAAGTTTGTAACAGGGTTTGATTTTGGTGGTTCCGTTCGGGCTATTTCTTTCCAGCCACGGTCGAATGTGAAGGTCCGGGATTTGCCAACAGGATTTTGAATTCTCAGTACGTGGGCTTGTTCGGGATTGATCGCATGTTCAACCACGTACAGCCAATAAGCATCGCCCTTTTCACGGGCACAGTCGAATTGTGTGCGTGACAGTCCCACGGGATGATCTTCCAAGCTGCCTGTCATTGACTTTACTTCTACCCATCGAATCTGCTTACCACTGCCGTCGGTCTCGTATAGATCAAAACCAGGGTTGCCATCCGGCGTGCGGCACAAAGTCGGTTCAAAAGCAATGACCAAGTCGATGGCGTGCTGTTCAATTGCCATTCGCGTCGTTTGATCGAGTCCATCGGGGTCTTGGCTATCGTCAATCGGATGTGCTCCTACGTAGGAAATGAAAGGGCGGGACCCAACTTGGTCAGGAGTCCTCTTCCCATGACCGCTGCCATTTCTATTGTTGTCATATGCGCCATGTCCATCTGAACCATAGAGTGCGCCTCTGTTTCCTTGTCCGCTGCCGCGTAGTGTCCCAGTATCAATACGGCCTTTGTTGCCATGTCCTGCGAAATTGCCCATGCTGTCGCCGCCATCGAGATCAGGGGTGCCAGGCAGGATATCGGGTATGTAGTCGCCGTACAGGTCTTTCGCATCGTCGTATACATTGCCATTAGATGGCGGATTGGTTTCTAATACGGCAACTGTCGATGACTCGGGTTCCCGTGTTGGACTGGTGCTCAATCGGGATGCCAGCTCGGCAACGATAGCAGGATCTCTTCGAAGTAGATCGAGAATTGCTGGATCGATACCCGACTCCTTGGCCAGCTGATCGATGATCGGCGGCTTGAAGGCGATTTTGGTCAGCAGAAATGGGTTGGGCTTCCAGCCAAGGGAGTCGAACACTACGAGTCCAGGAGGCACTAAATCACCCTTGGCGTTTGGCACCCAAGCGACCTGATTGAGCGTCCGAATGAAGGTGGCATCGAATCGGGCGGCCTTTGTCTCGTGAGAATAGCTCCATTTGTAGGAGCCATAAAAAGCGGAAGTGTTTCGCGACTCAAGGTCAGCCAATGCTTCCCACAACACTTTCACTCTGGCTACTGCCTCATCGGGGTTTAGCGTTGGCAAGAACTCCAGGAACTGTGTCAGCCCGCGAAGAGTAAAGTCTTCTGGCGGATTTTCCCACGTTGCACGTTCCAGGCCCTCTTCTCTACGAATCTTCGCCTTCTCAGAATCACTTAGCCTCGACGGGGTTGCTTGCGAAATAAGGTAGCGGCTTGCGCCACAGGACACAAGCAATTCACGGATGTCATCACCACGCAAGCAGTCGTATTCGTTATCAACGATGAGAATGCCGGGTACACCGGCGAAGAGTTGTTTCAGGCGGTCAGTGGCGATGTAGATGTCTCGAGGCTTGGCGGCGTGGGCTTTGCCATCGCCAGTGTCGACCACCTTCACAAATCTGGTATCGTGCAGGGCTGAACGGAGCTTTTCCTTCTGTGTTGTTGAATCGGTGCTGAAGGCAGCCAGGATACGCTCGATGTCAGCAGCGTAGGCATTGTCGCTCACATCCACTTCTTCCTGCTGGTACTTCGGCAGAATGTTCCAGATCACGTCGTCCACAGGGTCGGGTTCGGTAATGCCCAGCGAACTCAGGAATAGGCGCACCTCGGGTGTCGTGCACACCGTACGGCGTATTGTCGGAAAACTAGTGGCAATCGCACTGGGCAGGAAGGCCTTAGCTTTCCCGCACTCTCGGGCGACGACGTGAGTGCCGTCATCTAGACGGATAAATGGAACAGAGTCTAGGTGACGGCGCAGAGTTTTCTCCTGACTACGAAGGAATTCATAGAGTCGCAACATCCACTCGTCAGACTGTGTTTCAAGAAATGATTTAGTCAGGCTTGGCACTAACTTCTCTGGCCTGATTTCTTCGATTTTGAGTTCGTGCATCAAATATTTGTATAATTCAGGGGTCTTGTCTTGAGTGATATCGTCTGTCAACCAAGCGATGACTTCTGAACCGAACAACGCTGTAACCTGTTCTGGACTAAACAACTCGCGTAACTCTTGCGTGCGCGCCAGCTTAGCTTGACGGGCATTTACATACCTGCCGTCGAAGGTCGGAAGCAATGCCTCTGACTGAAATGCCTGTCGGACTGTATTGAACATCGGCGCAAACCGTGAATCTTGTAAGAACTTATTGCGGTCAAGTGGCAGACTGCGCAGCACTGAGACATCCAGCATCGCCTCGTCCCGCATCCAACACAGTGCTTCCACCAGTAAGTTGCTTGTTTGCTTGATCAAATTCTGGTTCCACAATTCGCCAGGCGGAACATTGTCTCGGCTGGGCGTAGTGCGGTAAGGCCCTTGCACAAGAAAGCCAAGGTGGCTCTCCACCACTGTCGGAAAAAATACCACTAGCGGTGATTTTGCCAGAGGCTCTACAGTCCAGCGGTCGGGAACGTCCTTGACTGCCACCAGTGAAAAAGCTATTTCGACCCGTCCAACCTTATGCTGCTTGGCAGAAAACACGTCGCTGTAAAACACCAGCCAGTTCTGATCGACTTCGGGCCGATCATCCTCTTTGCCGATTACCGTGACACGATGAACATTTGGCCCAAGCATTTTAGGGGGATTGCGCAGGTAGAACCCTGAAACATCACCCTCAATGCTCCAGTCGATTTCGGTGATGTGACGAAGAAATAACAGCGTGTCCGGGCCCAAGCGGCGGAGTCCTGCCGTGATATCTTGCACCGCGTTTGTATCCTCCGGTTTCAGAGGGAGAATGATCTGGGTTTCGTCCTCAGGACGTGTTGAACGAGCTATTTGTTTAGGAAAGATGTAATCCTCAATAGCGAAGTCCTCATCACCAGAGTGAATTTCTGGGAGATCAGTAATCGTGTAGACGGACTTAAAGCCTAGGCCGAAGCGGCCTATCGAAGAGTCGCTTTTGGTACTCTCAGCAATGTCACAGACGCTACGGACATCGGCCTCATCGAATGGCTTACCGCGATGAGAGAGCTTAAGGCTGTCGGGGGTTAGGACGAATGAAACCTTGCGCGAACCATGCCACTCCCCGCGCCTACCGAGTGCATCCTCCGCATTTTGCAGCAGTTCAAAAATGAAGTGCGTGCGGTTGTCATAAAGATCAGCTGCTAATTTTCCGGATTTCTGAGCACCCTTGGTACCGTAACTTTTTCGATTTTCCTCACAAATTGCCCTGTAGTTTGATGCCACGGCTCCCCCTAAATGCGGTTTTACAACATCCTCTAGGATTTCAAGTCTGTTCAAGAATACCATCCTATGCCAAGATGCGATAATAAAGAACTGAGTCGCAAATTAGCGAAGTATCGAACAGTATTAGAGTTTAGCTCGTGGCAAGCTGCGGAGAATTAGACTTTAAGAAATTAAATAACACAGGACCTAAGGGAAATCTGATGAGCGAACAACGGAATGACATCTAACGCTATTGCCCTCCAGTCCAAGGCTAATCTACAGCAGCTTGAAGCCATTCTGGCCACTGACGGCCCGGTACTCATCATCGCAGGGCCAGGATCGGGAAAGACCTTCACGCTGGTCGAGCGCATCGTCTATCTTATCACCCATAAGGGTGTTGCACCTGAATCGCTGCTGGTCGTCACCTTCACTGATAAGGCTGCGCGCGAGCTCACTACCCGTATCTCTAACCGACTAGCTGAGTTAGATATCCAGTTCAATCTGAACGAGATGTACCTCGGCACCTTTCACTCTATTTGCCTACGGCTGCTTGAGGATTACCGCGAGTTTACACGGCTCAAGCGCAGCTTCACGCTGTTCGACCAGTTTGACCAACAGTACTTTCTCTACCAGCACATTAAGGACTTTCGGGAGTTGCTAGATGCTCAACTTGTCATGGGCGATGACCAGACGGGCCGCTGGGCGCAGTCAGAGAACCTGCTCAAATGGATCAATAAGGTCAGTGAGGAGGCACTTGATGCAGTTACGCTAGCAGAGGCACCTGAACCTGAAATCCGAGCACTGGCCACCTGCTTTGCCAAGTATCAGGAGCTGCTTAATGAGAGCAACTCGCTGGACTTTTCAGGCATCCAGTACGAGGCTCTACAACTGCTGGAAAAACATCCCGAGGTGCTGGCGCAACTGCGCAACAAGCTCACCCACTTGATGGTAGACGAGTACCAGGACACCAATACCATCCAGGAACGCATCCTTCTGTTACTCGCGGGCGAGCGCCACAATCTATGCGTAGTGGGCGACGATGACCAGGGCTTGTACCGTTTTCGTGGAGCCACTATCCGCAATATTCTAGAATTTCCGGCACTGTTCGACGACGGGCAGTGCAAACAGGTTAAGCTCACCGTCAACTACCGCTCGCACCCAGACATTATCCGCTTCTACAACGAGTGGATGAAGGAACAAGTGTGGGATGACGGCACGCGCGTATTCCGCTTTGCTAAGCAGATCGTTCCACGCGAGGACGAGTTTCCCGATCTGCCCACAGCGGTCAGGCTAGCCGCTAGCGACGACAAGGACGATACCGATAACTGGCACGCTGAGGTGCTGGCCTTCCTCAATGGCTTGAAAGCCTCAGGGCAGCTTTCCGACTGGAATCAGGTTGCATTTCTATTCCGCTCGGTCAAGAACGACAAGGTTGTGGCACTGGCGCGTTTTCTCGAAGCGCAGGGTGTGCCCGTATTTTCGCCTCGTTCGAATATGTTCTTCGAGCGGGAGGAAATCCGTCTGATGATCGGTGCGCTGATTTTTCTGTTCCCGCAGTTCCCCAAGGTTCGGGTATGGTCGGAAGGTGTCACCTTACCTATATGGGATTACTACGACCTGCATTGCTTTGCTCCTTTCATTGCTGAGCTGCGCAAACCTGAAAACAAGGCGCTACTTGATTGGGCGCGCCCGTTGGCCAAGCGTCACATCGTGCTGGCACAAAATACCGACTACTCCTTTTCCGGTCTTTTCTATCAGCTACTGCAGTTTCCGTTGTTCTCTCGTTTTCTTACCGAAGATGCCGCACAAGGTGTGGACAAGGGCCGCGCGGCACGCAATCTTGGCACCTTCTCTAAGCTTCTGACCAAGTTTGAGTATCTGCATTACGTCAGCGTGCTTAGCCCCGAGTTTCTGGAAAAGAGCTTGCGCGATCTGTTCAATCAGTTCTTACGCTTCCTCGTTGATGGTGGTATTGGTGAGTACGAGGATGAGGCCGAGTACGCGCCCAAGGGCTGCGTGTCCTTCCTCACCATTCATCAATCCAAAGGGCTGGAATTTCCGGTGGTGGTGTGTGGCTCGTTGGAGGCGGTGCCGCGCAAGCAATATAGTTCACTTGATGTGTTGCTGGAGGATGGCGGCTATCTTTCCAAGGAACGCTTCGAGCCGCTCGAACATATCAAAAACTTCGACTTCTGGCGGCTGTTCTACACCGCTTTCTCTCGCGCTCAGAATCTACTGGTTCTGGCTGCTCAGGAGAAACAAGGAAGGGGCAAGTCGCCCTCCAAATATTTTGAGCGTCTGTTCTACGAATTGCCCAGTTGGCGCGCCGTTGATCTGTCGGCGCTGACTTTTGAGGCAGTCAAGCAGATAAACCTCAAGCGCGAATACTCTTTCACCTCGCACATTACCGTGTTCGAGAACTGCGCAGAGCAGTATCGCTTCTTTAAGGAGCTTGAATTCACGCCGATCCGCGAGAGCCCGATGCTGTTCGGTACGTTGGTACACCAGACCATTGAGGACATTCATAAGACAGTGCTGCGTGGTGAAGAAGGTTCCATTTCCCTTGACGCCATCAAGGGCTGGTTCTCAGCTAACTACTCCATGCTCTCTAAGAAGGAGCGTGTCTATCTTGCGCCATCCTCACAGCAGGCAGCGCTGCTTCATGTGTTGCGCTACTATGAGCGCGAAAACGGCCACTGGGATCGCATCAAAGAAGCCGAGGTCGAGATATCGCTCATCAAGGATCAGTACATCTTAAAGGGCAGTGTTGATCTGATCCGGGGCGAGCATGGCACGGTCGAGATCATCGACTTCAAGGCGGAAAAGAAGCCCGACATGGAGAAGGATCGGGATCGCCTGCACCAGTACCAACACCAATTGGAAGTTTATGCCCATTTGGTGGAAGAGCGTACCGGCCAGAAGGTCAGCCGAATGCACTTGTACTACACCGGTGAGGATGGCGGCAACCCATACGTGTCGTTTACCAAAGACAACCATGCCATCGACAAGACCATTGCACGTTTCGACGACATCGTGGCGCGTATCGAGCGGAAGGACTACCAGATTGCAGCACGCCCAGCCAAACTGTGCCAAAACTGCGATATGTGTTCTTACTGCGATAACAAGAATTGGAAATTTAGGAAAAATGATTGATGAGCAATAACACTCCCGCGCAGAAAAGCCTGCAATTGGCCGCGTCAGACGGCGGCACTACAAACGTTGAGAAGTACGAGTTCGAGCCGATCAAGGGCTACCCGATGCTCAACTGGCGTGGCAAGCGCCCGTTTACTTCGACGCAGTATTACCCAGCGCAGTTGAAGGAAGTCCACGGCGAAGAAGTGGACGGCTGGCGCAATAAAATTTTTTGGGGTGACAATCTTCAGGTTATGAGTCACTTGTTAAAGGAGTTTCGAGGCAAGATCGATCTTATCTACATCGATCCTCCTTTTGACTCAAAAGCAGACTACAAAAAGACAATTCAACTGAAGGGCAGTTCCGCATCCAACGACCAATCTTCTTTTGAAGAAAAGCAATACACCGACCTTTGGAGTAATGATGAGTACCTACAGTTCATGTATGAGCGACTCGTCGTGGCACGTGAGTTGCTATCTGACAAAGGCAGCATCTTTCTGCACTGTGATTTTCACAAATCGCATCACCTGCGGTGTTTGTTGGATGAGGTTTTTGGCAACGGCGGGGCAGATACCCGAAGCGCAGGCTATAAGAACGAAATAATTTGGTGCTACTCTGTGGGTGGCAAAGCAAAAGCTAAGTTTGGGGAGAAACATGACACTATTTATTGGTACACGAAAAGTGTGAACTGGATTTTCAATCCTGAGGGGGCACGCGTTCCACGCAAGCCTAACTCACATATGAAGTTGTTAGTAGACGCCGATGGTAGGGAGTATCAACAAAAGATAGATGCAAAAACCGGTAAGGCTTACGTCTACTACATGGATGAAGGGAAAGTTGCCGAAGACTATTGGACTGATATTGAGACCTTGAATTGGGAAGATGCGGAAAGGCAGGACTATCCCACTCAAAAACCAGAGAAACTCTTGAGAAGAATCATTGCGACATGCTCATCACCAGAAAGCATTGTCTTTGACTTTTTTGCTGGATCTGGTACCACACAGGTCGTGGCTATGGAACTTGGACGAAGATTCATAGGCGCAGACATTAATCTTGGCGCGATTCAAACCACTTCCAAGCGACTAATTCGAGCATTTGATGAATTGGGTCAAATTTCGATGGATCAAAGTACAAGATCTTTTACTGGTTTTGAGATCTACAACGTCAATCATTACGACGTGTTCCGCAATCCGATTCAGGCTAAAG
>Ga0207122_1153_pt1 | contig 11582 bp, 4 predicted proteins | sample Alteio_BWMinHeat_38_FD_153504 | JGI IMG/M metagenome (GOLD analysis project Ga0207122, IMG submission 153504) | Enriched cells from forest soil in Barre Woods Harvard Forest LTER site, Petersham, Massachusetts, United States -... | ecosystem: Environmental > Terrestrial > Soil > Temperate forest >... | reverse complement strand
GCACGCCGAAACATCCGGGGAAACCCTCGTCGAAACCACAGGTGGACCATTGCGTGGCCGCATCGAACGCGGTATCCATGTCTTCAAAGGTATTGCCTATGGCCTCGATACCGGCGGCAGTGCGCGTTTCAAACGACCGCGCCGGCCGATGCCCTGGGCCGGTACAAAAGATGCGTTGCGGTTCGGTCCTATGTGCCCTCAGCAGGGCATGTTCTCGCCGCACGATACCGAGATCGTGAAACTGCTATCCGGCGGGTTCGAGATCCCATCGATCGAACCGAGTGAAGATTGTCTCGCGCTCAATATCTGGACTCCCCAGCCACACGAAGGCCGGCGCCCCGTCATGGTCTGGTGCCACGGAGGCAGGTTCACCGAAGGCTCGGGTGGCAATGCATGGTGCGACGGTGCTGCATTGGCGGAGCGCGGCGATGTCGTCGTGGTCACCCTCAACCATCGCCTCAATATCTTCGGCCACCTGCATCTAAGAGACCTCGCTGCCAACGAGCAGGCCTGGGCCGACTCGGGCAATATCGGCCTGCTCGACATCGTCGCCGCGCTCGAATGGATTCGCGACAACATCGGCCGGTTTGGAGGTGACGCCGCGAACGTCACATTATTCGGAAACTCCGGCGGCGGTGCAAAAATCAGCGCACTGATGACCATGCCGGCAGCGCGCGGGTTAATCCACAAAGCCATCGTCCAAAGCGCCCCGCTCCAAGGCGCCGCCGGCTCTTCTCGCCGGCAGACCGGGTTCGCCGAAGAAATACTGACGGAGCTGAACCTGTCACCCGAAAACATGGAACGGTTGATCGATCTCCCGGTTCCGCAGTTAAAAACCGCGATGTGCACCGTGGACGCGCGTCTCGGCGCACCGGGAAGCATGGGCATCTTCGTACCCGCCGTGGATGGCGATACGTTGCCGGAGCATCCTTTTGCATCGAAGGCTCCCGACTGCTGCGACGCGATCCCGTTATTGATTGGCAGCACCGCCGACGAAATGACCTTGCTGCTGGGCGGAGCCACCCTGCCCGCCGGGCCGGTGGAATTGCTACAGGCCCTGCAGCGCTGGCCTGCTGTCGACGAGACCACGGCACGTCACCTCATTGCGATATACCGCGACATTCATCCCGCGGCCGACGCCAGCGAGCTGTTTCTCGCCATCGCTTCCGACTATGCAGTTCGAAACAGCATCGTTGCGCAAGCGGAGCACAAATCGCGACAGAGCGCACCCGTATACATGTACCTGTTTCGATGGGCCGTACCCGCGCTTCAAGGCCGATTCGGTGCCATGCACGGTGCGGAGGTCCCGTTCGTATTCGGCAATATGGACAAGGCCCCCGGTTTCGAGGCGAGCCCCGATCAGTACCGGGTGCTCGAGGAAAAAATCATGGATGCCTGGATCGCCTTCGCCCGCACAGGCAACCCCAATCACCCATCGCTTCCACATTGGCCCGCCTATGACCTCTCCACAAGGGCAACCCTGTGTTTCGGCGAAGCCTCGCCCTTCGGCGCGTGTCGCACAGCACGCAGCGACCACTGTGAAATCATCGAAGACCCCGGCCGAGAAGCTCGGCTCGCAATGCGCGCACTGGCAGACAATTCGCCGATGGATAAATGAAGCGTTCGAGGAAAAATAGATGCAGCAGCTGACAGAGACGCCAAGGTACAAAAATAGCGACCCATCCACAGGAACGAAAACACCTCGCGAGAGCCCCCATCAAACAACATCGGTGCAGACCGTCGAAGCCGATGAAGAACCATCGAAACACATCGCGCCAAGACCAGGGCGCGTTGCAGACAAGATAGCCATGGTCACCGGTGCCGCGAGTGGCTTCGGCGAGGCCATTGCCATGCTGCTCGCACGCGAAGGCGCCGCAGTAATCGTCGCGGATATCGACGACACACGAGGTAACGAAGTGGCAGCCCGTATTCTCTCCCAGGGCGGCGAAGCTGCATATATACATCTGGATGTGGGCGATGAGTCGGATTGGGTAAACGCCATACAGACCGTTCTTAGCCTTCACGGTCGATTGCATATCCTGGTCAATAACGCCGGTATCGCTCCATCGGGGTCCATGACTATGGACTTCGACCTTTGGCGAAAAGTGATGCGTATCAATCTAGATGGAACATTCCTAGGTACCCGGCACGCCATCGAAGCAATGCGTCAGACCGGCAGCCGGGGGAGCATCGTCAATATTTCCTCGGTCATGGCCATGGTGGGCCAACCCACGACTGCGGCGTACAGCGCCAGCAAAGGCGGCGTACGCAGCCTCACCAAGGCCGCGGCTATCTATTGTGCCTCGGAGCGGTTGCCGATCCGCGTCAACTCGATCCATCCAGGCACCTGCCTGACACCCCTGGTGAAAAGTTACTACGCCGCACAGCCGCCCGAACTACTGCAACAGCAGATCGACAGGCATCCGATCGGGCATCTGGGCGACCCCGATGACATCGCATATGGAGTGTTATACCTCGCATCCGACGAATCTAAATTTGTATTGGGCTCCGAACTGGTGATCGATGGAGGGCTATTGGCAAGCGACTGATGCGACAGTGCCTAAAAAATTCCAGGAAATAGACGCATCAATCGGAGTGCCCTGAAAGGGTATTGCTCCTCGCGAGCCATGGGAGAAAATAGCGCGATCTTATGCTGTACAAACATGCGGTTAAAAAAATGAATCGGATACACGGAACTGTAACCCATCGCATCGGAGGCGAAATCGAACATGGAATTGTTGGAGCGCATGCTTGTAAGAGCCAGAACGGATGCAAACTCCAGAGCATCCTTACCCCTTAAAATTTCGCTTTCGCCGCTCGATTTGTACATGGGCCACTTCATCACCGGCGGCGTTCATTTCTTTCTTAGGCCCCCTTCCATCGAGCGGCTAGCCGACGCGCTGGCTACCGCTATCCGCCTTCACAGCAGCTTCGACGCTTGCTTGATGCGCGAAGACAATCTCCTTGCGCTGTATTGCGGCAATACCGGTGTATACCTGTCCGTATACCGCAGCGAGAAGGAATGCCCAGACTTTCGGTCAGGTGCATCGCTGTTTACCGACATCATACCGACCGACAATGGTTTTCCCTGGATGTTGTCTTCTGGCTCGTATTCGCCCAGCTATTTACACTCCGCCGACCTTTCAAATCGCGCCTACCAGGAAGAACTACCTTATCTTCGCGTAGCAGAGCCATCGGCCCGATATTCATCCTCCAACGTCCACAAGTTGTCAGATTTACCGGAACAACTATTATCTGAAAAGCTGATCGCGGAGCCCGGTGCACACGAGAACAACCCAACAATCATCTATACCCTGAATAGCGGCGCTCCGGTTGCCGATTTTCGTTTGGTATTGTTCAAGGATCGAGGTTGCGCCCTGGTGTTTCGGCATGTCCACAGCCTGGGGGATGGAGCAAGCACGTTTCATTTCCTGCAAAACTGGTCGCGAATCTACCGGGGAGAAAAAGTCAGCCCGCCGAGTGTCTTCAATCGAGCCGACATCTTCCGGGTGGGGAGCGGCGATGGCGTAGCGCCAAGCAAAAAATTGAACATCGTCCAGATCGCAGATCTGAATGTTTCAGGCATTGAAGCAATCCCGGACGATAAAACCCGCTCGAACGAACCAATATCAGGTAACACAGTTGTCGAACGTCGAGGGGCGATACGAATAGATATTGCGGAGTCCACTCTCGCCTATTTCGTCTCGGGCTGCCAGATGCAGGCATCTCATCGCCTGTCATCCTCCGAGATTCTGCATGCACTGGTATGGCAGTGTTTTGCGCTGGCGCAGCCCTGCGACGACCAACTACCCACTCGCATTCATACGCTATTCAATCTGCGCAATCTCGAAGGGCTGGGGATTCCCGACGGTTACGAAGGCAGTGCGGTGCTGGGGCGGTCGGCGACAGCTACCTACGCCGAGCTACGTTGCATGGGCATTCACGAATTGGCATCGATGTTCAAACGCCACACCAAACCGCTGGCTGTGGCCGATATCCAACGAGACATCGGTTATCTGGCACGCGAATACGCCGACGGTCACATCGACCTGGGCGGCCATTACACTCGCTTCGTCATCGAAGCATGGCTGGACTGCAAGGGCGAGCGCGGTCTCATCGTCAACGATCTGCGCACGCTGACCAATATCGATCTCCGGTTCGAGGATTCCCCCGCTCGCATGGAGATCATGGTGGGAACGGAGATCAACATGGTATCGATCTACCCCAACGACGATGGCACGATCACCGTACATTACGTCGGCGAACAGGCGACGCTGCCATCATTTGCGAACCACTTGTTGTGTATTCTGGGGGTTGGAAGGCCAGGTTCGTAACCTCACTCCTCCGCACGATAGGCCGATGGCGATCGACCCGTCCAGCTTTTGAATGCACGTGAAAACACGCTCGGCGCACTGAACCCCAGCATCGATGAAATATCGTCCAGCGTCATCCCGGTTTCTCGTAGCAGGCGCATGGCGCGCTGTCTGCGCAGCCCATCCAGAATGACCTGGAAAGAAGTCTGTTCACGCAATAAATTGCGACGCAGCGTGGACGCGCTCTGCCCCAGCATATCCGCAACCTGATCCAACCCGGGTATGTCGGTATTGGTCTCCAGGGCACGATGAAAAATCATTTCGACCTGGCTTTGCGTGGACATGCCGCCTGGAAGCGCCAATAGCGGAACAGGCACACTCTCCAACGTGGCCGCCAGCTCGCGATAGGTTCGCACCACGGGCTTGCCGAGGTCGTCTATGTCGAACACCAACGCGGTGCAATCCGCTCCAAACGCCATCGAGCAACCGAACAAGTTAGCGAGCACACCACTGTCGGCACAATCGTCGTGGACGAACTGAACGCGCTGCAACCGCAACGGCTCACCGATCAACCAACTGAACAGCTTGAAAAAGAATGCCAGCCCGAATACGTCGAGGATGGCGGGACCGGCGGCATTTCGGCAGCGACGGGCGTCGGTCGAAAAAATGACCTCGTCCGAAGCAACATCGACACGCAATCCGCCCCAGCGATTATTGGATATACGAGTGAAACGAATCGCCCGGTCGATAACTGCTGCAAGCGTGTCGCAGTTGATCAGGCAATAACAGAACAGATCGACATCCGCCTTGGCAGGTGAGTCGAATACACCAAGCTGCGGGGACTGTTTACACACAGCGGCGATCAACGCCTGAAACGCCGTAGCCAATCGCTCCGATGAAAGATTTTCCGGAAGCAGTATCTCTCGACCCTTGCGCACCGGCGGCGGCAAACCCGCTGTACCGAGGACAGACTGCAGATCGATGCCGATATGGTCAGCCGTTTTCAGGATCAGATTGACTGCGGCACCCGACATCCTGTCGGCAGTCTCACGTTGGGCAGGATAATTCATTTGGACGATTGATCCGGAGCACCGCGATCGCTCCAGCTCCTCCCTGTCACTCTTTTTCAGGTTGGCCCGCAAGCGATCTATATGGGCTATTTCGACCCGGCCCGTCGTGCAAGCCACATCCATTTGGCTCAGGCAGAAGATCGATATCTATCATTATCATGAAGCACTGCATGTAATGATCCGTAAATTAGTGTGCGGCGCCTGCCTTGTCAATCGCTCGTGGCTGGCGGAGCGTTCCGCCGACACTCCATTCAATATCGCCGATTTCCTCCCGAATGACATTCACCCCGGATTGGCATTTACCCGAAACCGGAGACCTCCTAAATTTAAAACACCGAAGACGAACGCAATGGACCTGCGCCCCATGAAAAAATCTTACAAGATCATCACTGCAACGAACTCGACAACACTTTCTTTGAGCAACAGAAATACCTGCCACCACAGCGCGCCATCGCTGAACACCTCATCCCTCGCAGATCAGGGTGAACAGCCCCTCACAGGTCTCGATATTGGCAACCCGGTCGAAGGTTTCAGTTTTGCGCTGGTCTATGAGAAACCGTTGGATGAACAGGCATTGATCGAAGGGTTACGAAAATCCCTCGGGCGCATACCTTATTTTTCCGGCCGACTGTTCGGTGTCGGGTCATCGCTGCCGCTGGCCATTCCGAACAACGAGGGTGCACTCTTCATCAGCGCTCTCTTCGATGGACACCTTCCCACGTTTAATCCTCAACGCCCGCTCAAGCCTTATCTGCGGCGCTTCCTCCCGGTCATCGAAGCTTTTTCCTTCGGCCACGATACGCCGTTGCTACAAATTCAACTCACTCATTTTGCGAACGGCTGCATACTCGGCATCTCCATATCGCATGCTCTCTGCGATGGTATCTCCATGCTGGGCTTCGTTCACGAATGGGCCAACAATGTGCGCGGCGGTGACCTGCTGCCACTACCTTGCTGGAATCGCCGCGAAGTGCAGCAATTGGCGCTCGGGTGTGGCGGGCAGCCATCCAGCCAGAACCCGGTAGTGGAGCTCAAAGAACCCTTCTGCCTGCCCGACTGTGCGGTGGAAACCGGTGTTTTTCATCTGCCAGTCGGGCTATTGCAGGAACTGGAGAGGAGGTATCGAGCAGACGACGATTCAGTCTCGCGCCACGACATCATAACTGCCTTCATTTATCTGCTGATGGCGCACTGCGGCGCGAACCCGGAAGTGGCGCCATCGCTCACCATCGCCTGCAATCTGCGTCGCACGTTGGAACTGTCAGCCAACTATCTGGGTAACGCCGTATGGTTACGGAGCTGTGCTATGGAGCACGAGCACCTGCAGACTGCCGATATCGAAGGCATTGCCGGACGCATCTGCCAGCTTCACCGAGATATCACGCGCGACGCGATTCGCGAGGACCTGGCGTTCTGGCAGGCCAGAATGGCGGACGGATCGGCCGCCCGCTTCCTGTCGCAGGCAACACACGACGTACTGAGTGGTGGCATCCTGATCGACAACATGTCCAGGTTCGACTTTTATTCGCTGGATTTTGGCGCAGGCGCTCCGTTGTGGCTGGACATACCGCCACCCTCCCTGCCAGCACCGGTGGTCCGGGCCACACTCATGATGCCGACATCATCAGATCGCGGTGGCATAGACCTGCATGTGATCCTGCCACCCGAAGAGATGGAAAGATTCCGATCGCAATTCGACGATCCGTTTCTCGATCCCGTGCAGTCCAATGCCCGATTCGATGTAATTCCACGGGAACATTCGCCGACCGACAGCGCTCTTCTAGCCGACGAGCGCACCGACGACTTCACTGCACATATTGGCACTATGGATCGAAGTAACGCTCAGAACGAGGAACACGTCATCGAAGGAGCCCTCGTGGCCTGATCGATTTTTTACTACGACAAGAATCATTGCCTTCGGAGCGCAGGGGGAACCGGGTCGTCGAAGATCGAGGCGACATCGACAGCTAAATTTTATCGTCTCTACCTTCACGGTCTCGCACTCACGATTCGTCGAAAGCTTCGACTTTTTAGCACAGCCCTTGTGGGACGTACTCTTGCAATGATTACCGCCGGTGCTTGAAGCCTCTAACAAAGCTCAAGCTCTTCCATTTAGAAATAGCGACAATATAAACAATATAAAAAGACGCCAGCACGCCAATGCCTAAAAAAACACCCCAAAAATAGAGCCCGACTGAGAGCCTGACTCACCCCAAAGAGTTGTCGCCACGCTTCTGTCACATTGTCTGAATTACAGTAATAACCCTCTGCTTCAACTCCAGCTCAACATTATTTCCACCGAAGCAAATCACCAGCATGATATTTGCGTACAAACGCACATCGAGCTCTTGCAGAAACCCGGCTGCTGTAGATACTCTGGTCGCTTCACGGGACACCCTTCCAATAATTACAGACTTTTAAATCGTCGAACGGCGCGACGACAATCATTCCTGACTACGGAGAGTGTTATGCACGTCATCCAGGAGTCCCCGGCGTTAGCGCCCGAGGCGGATCTGTCGATAATATTGGCCGCAATCAGCGCCCTCAAGAAAGGCGATAGTTCGGCCCGATTACCCACCGATTGGGAGGGGACCGCGGGCAAGATAGCCGCCGAATTCAACGACCTGGTATCGCAAAGCGCCCGTTTGGCCAGCGGTATTCGGGTTATCGATCGAAGCATCCAGCTCGGTAGCGTCAAGCCCGCCACTCGCCTCGCCACCACCAAGATCAGCGGCTTCTGGCGCGACAGCGCCGAAACCATCAATGCCTTTGCCGACCATGCCGAATGGCTTCACATCCACTTCCGTAAACTATTGACGGCACTGACCGCCCTCAAGAAAGGCGACCTGTCGATTCGCCTGATCGAGGATGGAACCGCCCTCCCCGGTAACGTCGCGCAGACCTTCGACACCTTCAACGAGGTGGTCGAACTCAACCTGCGCATGACCGAGGAGCTGGCGTGGCTCAGCCGCGTGGTAGGCAAGGAAGGGAAACTGAAGGAGCGCGCCTCGCTGCCGGTAGCCAGCGGTTTCTGGCGCGATTCGGTCGAGTCCATCAACTCGCTGATCGACGACCTGGTCCACCCCACCAGCGAAGTGGCACGTGTCATCGGTGCGGTGGCGCAGGGCGACCTGTCCAAGAGCATGGCGTTGGAGGCCGATGACCGCGCCCTCGAAGGCGAATTCCTGCGCACCGCGAAGATCATCAACAAAATGGTGGAACAGCTCGGCACCTTCGCCGCGGAGGTAACGCGGGTGGCGCGCGAGGTGGGCACCGACGGCAAGCTCGGCGGCCAGGCCGAGGTGCAAGGTGTCGCCGGCACGTGGAAAGACCTCACCGACTCGGTGAACTTCATGGCCAGCAACCTCACCGCGCAAGTGCGCAACATCGCCGGCGTCACCAAGGCGGTGGCGATGGGCGACCTCTCCAAGAAAATCGACGTCGACGTCAAAGGCGAAATCCTCGAACTGAAAAATACCATCAACACGATGGTGGACCAGCTGCGGTCGTTCGCATCGGAAGTAACACGCGTCGCGCGCGAGGTGGGCACTGAAGGTAAGCTCGGCGGCCAAGCCGATGTACAGGGCGTCGCCGGTACGTGGAAAGATCTCACCGACTCCGTGAACTCGATGGGCTCCAACCTCACCGGCCAGGTGCGCAACATCGCCGAGGTGACCAAGGCGGTGGCCGCCGGCGACCTCTCCAAGAAGATCACCGTCGACGTGAAAGGCGAAATCCTCGAACTGAAAAACACCATCAACACGATGGTGGACCAGTTGAGCTCTTTCGCCTCCGAAGTAACACGCGTAGCGCGCGAAGTGGGCACCGAAGGTAAGCTGGGCGGTCAGGCCGATGTGCAGGGCGTCGCCGGTACGTGGAAGGATCTCACCGACTCCGTGAATTCGATGGGCTCCAACCTGACAGCGCAGGTGCGCAACATCGCAGAAGTAACCACCGCGGTAGCCGCGGGCGACTTGTCGAAAAAAATCGACGTCGACGTGAAAGGCGAAATTCTCGAACTGAAAAACACCATCAACACGATGGTGGACCAACTGCGATCGTTTGCCTCCGAAGTAACACGCGTGGCGCGCGAAGTGGGCACCGAAGGTAAGCTCGGCGGCCAGGCCGACGTGCAAGGCGTTGCCGGTACGTGGAAGGACCTCACCGACTCCGTGAACTCGATGGGCTCCAACCTCACGGCGCAGGTGCGCAACATCGCCGAGGTGACCACCGCGGTGGCGGCCGGTGACTTGTCGAAAAAAATCACCGTCGACGTGAAAGGCGAAATTCTCGAACTGAAAAACACCATCAATACGATGGTGGACCAATTGCGGTCGTTTGCATCCGAAGTAACACGCGTCGCGCGCGAGGTGGGCACGGAAGGTAAACTCGGCGGCCAGGCCGATGTACAAGGCGTTGCCGGCACGTGGAAGGATCTTACCGACTCCGTGAACTCGATGGGCTCCAACCTGACAGCACAGGTGCGCAACATCGCCGAGGTGACGACCGCGGTGGCCGCCGGCGACTTGTCGAAAAAAATCACCGTCGACGTGAAGGGCGAAATCCTCGAACTGAAAAACACCATCAACACGATGGTGGACCAGCTGCGCTCGTTCGCCTCCGAAGTAACACGCGTGGCGCGCGAGGTGGGCACGGAAGGTAAGCTCGGCGGCCAGGCCGACGTACAAGGCGTCGCCGGTACGTGGAAGGATCTCACCGACAACGTGAACTTCATGGCCGGCAACCTCACCAGCCAGGTGCGCAACATCGCCGACGTCACCAAGGCGGTGGCGACCGGTGACCTGTCGAAAAAAATCACCGTCGACGTGAAGGGCGAAATTCTCGAACTGAAAAACACCATCAACACGATGGTGGACCAATTGCGGTCGTTTGCCTCCGAAGTAACACGCGTCGCGCGCGAGGTGGGCACCGAGGGCAAACTCGGCGGCCAAGCCGATGTACAGGGCGTCGCCGGTACGTGGAAAGATCTCACCGACAACGTGAACTTCATGGCCGGCAACCTCACCAGCCAGGTGCGCGGTATCGCGAAGGTCGTGACCGCGGTGGCGACGGGCGACCTCGAACAGAAACTCACCGTGGAGGCGAAAGGCGAGATCGCCGCGCTGGCCGACACGATCAACAGCATGACCAACACATTGGCGACCTTCGCGGACCAGGTGACCAGCGTGGCGCGCGAGGTCGGCGTCGAAGGCAAGCTGGGCGGCCAGGCGAAGGTGCCCGGCGCGGCGGGCACGTGGAAGGGCCTCACCGAAAACGTCAACCAGCTCGCGGCCAACCTCACCACGCAGGTGCGCGCGATCGCCGAGGTGGCGACCGCCGTGACGCAGGGCGACTTGACGCGATCGATCACCGTCGAGGCGCTCGGCGAAGTGGCGGCGCTGAAAGACACGATCAACGAAATGATCCGCAACCTGAAGGATACGACGCAGGTCAACACCGAGCAGGACTGGCTGAAGACCAACCTCGCGAAATTCAGCCGGATGCTGCAGGGCCAGAAAGATCTCGTCACCGTGGGCCATCTCATTCTCTCGGAGCTCGCGCCGGTGGTCGGCGCGCAGCAGGCCGAGTTCTACGTACTCGATGCATCGCGCGAAGTGCCGCGTCTGAAACTGCTGGCGAGCTACGCGTCCGAGGGCCATAGCGCCTATGGCAAGGAGCTCGATCTCGGCGAAGGTCTGGTCGGCCAGTGCGCGTACGACAAGAAGAAAATCCTGCTGACCTCGATCGGTCAGGAGTCGTTCCGCATCGCCTCGGGCCTCACCGAAGCCGCGCCGCGCAACGTGCTGGTGCTGCCGATCATCTTCGAAAGTTACGTCAAGGGCGTGGTCGAACTGGCTTCCGCGGAGCGCTTCAACCCCACTCACCAGGCCTTCCTCGACCAGCTGACGGAAAGTATCGGCATCGTCATCAACACCATCGAAGCAAACATGCGCACCGAGGATCTGCTCACGCAATCGCAATCGCTGGCGCAGGAGCTGCAGAGCCGGCAGGAAGAACTGCAACAGACCAACGAGGAGCTGCAGGAGAAGGCTCACCTGCTGGTGCACCAGAACAACGAGGTGGAGCGCAAGAACCAGGAAGTGGAACAGGCGCGACAAGCACTCGAGGAAAAAGCGCGGCAGCTTTCGCTCACGTCGAAATACAAATCGGAATTCCTCGCCAACATGTCGCACGAGCT
>Ga0207122_1152_pt1 | contig 11610 bp, 14 predicted proteins | sample Alteio_BWMinHeat_38_FD_153504 | JGI IMG/M metagenome (GOLD analysis project Ga0207122, IMG submission 153504) | Enriched cells from forest soil in Barre Woods Harvard Forest LTER site, Petersham, Massachusetts, United States -... | ecosystem: Environmental > Terrestrial > Soil > Temperate forest >... | reverse complement strand
GGCAGTAGCGTTGCAAATAAGGCTATTAGCTATAATGGTACACCTGATGTCATCAATATGGACAAAAGTGGTGTGATAACACCAACAACGTACTTGCTCTAGCTTTTGGTGTTTTGATTGTTGCTTTGGTGGTGGGCGGTTCCCTCTGGATTATGGCTAATTTAAATGCCAACATGCTACCAATGAATGAAATGATGAATATGTAGCTGTGCTGTTGTTGCGGTGATATATCCTCCCCCTGCGAAGGAGGAGGGAATTAATAATAATGCTGTACCAAAGGTGGTTTCTACTTCGCAGGTGTTACTATTTTCTGTTATAGGCCAGAAGAAATAGTAGTATTCACTCGCGTAGTATTCGACAAAGGACGAGTGCCATAATAGGAATTAATTTCTTTTTCCCAAATAGGGTCTGTCATATTAGGCCAGTGATCTTTATCAAACCCAGGAGCATTTTTAAGCTGCTCTTTCGATACATTAAGCACAAACCGATTATTAATATAATCTAATTGTAAAGCATGCCAGGGAACAGCAAAGAGTTTGTCACCTATTCCTAAGAATCCGCCAAATGATAATACTGCATAGCTTACTTTTCCAGTTTTAACATCCAGCATAAACTCTTTAATATCACCAAGGCTTTCTTCTTCCCTATTGTATACATCTTCTCCAATAAGTGTGTTTGCCCCCATAAGTTGAGGTCTGCTTCCAATGGTTTGAGAGTTTTTGTATATACCGTATGCATCTCTATCTAAGTAACTCATGTGTTTCTCCTTTAGAACATTGATTGAACAAGCTATGAAAGAAAATGCTTTCTTTTATTTGCTACGTGTTCATTTACATCGTTAATAAGAGTAAATTTATATTTTTAGTGTAAATGCTCTGGCAGTAATTATTTTGACTAGCCGCTCTTAATGATGACTACTTAATATTAAAATAGGCTAATAATGTTTGCCTTCACAAAATTCTTCGATCATTTTGCGATTAAAGGCAGGTAAATCTTCAGGCTTACGGCTTGTGACCAAGCCATTATCTGTAACCACTTCTGCATCTATCCACTGAGCGCCAGCATTTGTGAAATCCGTTTTTAAAGAAGGCCATGAGGTGACTCTTCGCCCTTTTAATGCTTGTGTTTCAATCAGAAGTTGAGGGCCATGACAAATTGCAGCAATTGGTTTTTTTGCATCTACAAACGCACGAACAAATTGTACTGCCTGGGGATTAGCGCGAAGTTTGTCTGGATTCATAACGCCTCCAGGGAGTAATAGGGCATCGTAGGCGTTAGCCTGTGCCTTCTTGAGATCCACATCCACTTTAATAGAGGCACCCCAGTCTGTTTTATTCCAAGCACGGATTTCTCCTTCTTTCAGAGACACAACATCCACTTGGGCTCCTGCTTGCTCAAGTGCTTTTTTGGGTTCTAAAAGCTCAGAAGGTTCAAAACCCTCGGCAGAGAGAATGGCGACCTTTTTTCCTTGCAATCGAGTATTTGCCATGATTCAACATCCTTTCTTGAGATAAAAAAAGAAGGAACACTTTAAAACTTATGTGAAAAAATACTTTAGAACGTAGAACACTATTCTCCCAATGGGATTAACTTTTGCAGGTGTACATATACTGCCAAGCCCAAGTTGCAATAGATCAGTGCGGATCTTTTTTCTGATGGGGCAGGTGGGAGGTTTGAGAATGTTCGATAGTATGTTTTACAACGCCGTTGGCTTGCGTGATTGCTCGTTCTTCGGAATAGCCACGTACTAAAGCTGAGTTCGCTACATGTGCCCACTGTCGTTTAGTTTTAGCCGAACGGGCTTTTTTAGTGTGTTTAGGCGCATCTTTTGGGGTCCATGGCATTTTAGATCTCCTCGGCGATTGATTTCATTTGACAGATGTACGTCATCTGATCAATTGAATTTACCATTTGAGCTGATATTACCATTTTTATGAATTGTTGTCAAAGATGGATTTTTCAATTTCAGGATTTTTAGGGGTAGCTAACTGGATAGGTATGGAGCTGTAAGAGTGAAATGCCAAAGTGGAAGAAAGATTGTTTAGGTCGACACTTAGATTTACTCTTTGTTTTCAATAAACAGTAAATGTGGTAAATTTGTTCGCTTGTATTCTCATTTTTGGATGATCTCGGAATGGATGACCCTTTTTATAATCCTGAGGACTTTCGTTCTCCTGCTGAGGCAGTAAAAATACTTGGGGTATCTCCTAAAACAGTCCAGTTATGGGTTGAAAATGGAACATTACGTGCCTGGAAAACACCAGGAGGGCATCGGCGCATTACCGTAGAATCCATTATGGAGGTTGTGCGACAACGTGAACAATCTAAACGCCCAGCGCTTGTAATACCTGAATCTCAGCCCAAACTTCCCTTAATTCTGATTGTTGATGACGAACTTAATCATCGGCGTTTATATGAATTAGGTATCGCGGCGTGGAAACGTCCTGTAAAGGTAGAAACCGCAAAAGATGGGTTTGAGGGACTTATAAAAATGGGACATTATCGGCCACAAGTGCTCATTACCGATTTGCATATGCCAGGCATGGATGGATTTCAGATGATTCGTCGATTGCAGGGTATACCAGAGCTTTCTGGTACCTTGTTAATTGTAGTGACAGCAATGAATCATGCTGAAATTGAAGCTCGTGGGGGTCTGCCTGCAAATCTGCTGGTTTTTTCTAAGCCTGTTCCTTTTGATCAATTGAAAGAAAATATTGCAGGTCACTTGGGGTGGTCCGCCTGATACATAGATACTTTTATGTATTTTTTGCCACGCCCTCTACCAGAAAGTGAGTGTCAATGATGGAATTTTCCACCGAGAAGATTCATAGGGATACCAATCTATCAGAAACCATTTTTTTGTTCAGCCCAGATGGATTTGTTGGTTTTAATGCACAAAAACAGGTTATTCAAGTTAATCCTGCTTTCGTAAAATTAACAGGGCTTGAGAAAGAAGCATGGCTTGGTTTGAGTGAGGATGATTTTAAAGTAAGGTTTCTGCAGCTGTGTTGCGCAAAGGATGGGTATGTTAGTGGTACATGGCCAACAGTTGTGGAGTTTTCGTATCCAGATAGTACGATCCAGCGCTATACGGTTTCTAAAATTATTTCGCCTTTAACATCTGATTGCATCATACAATTCCAAGAAATCACAGATGAGCATGAAGAGCGAAAGCGCCTGAAAAGTGAGTTTTTGGCTGATGCAGCTCATGCACTTCGTACTCCTGTTTCAGCCATACAAGGGTTTGCAGAATTATTGCTGAACAATTCTTTTGAAGCTTCTGTTCAAAAAGAGATTTTGGGCATTATTAAGGAAGAGTCAGTGAAAATAATCAGTCTAATCAATGCGTTTGTGAATTCTTCAGCTGAGGGTAATGCTGTATAGAACGTCAACATTTTTAGGGGTTGTACGTTGCTTTAAGGGTTAGCAAATAACCAAGAATTGATCTTAATCTGAATAGGCAGATATGGATTTACCTCAAGTAAAGGAGTCATATCATGAAACCAGATTCAAACCATATTGAGAACGATAACGCTTCATCTACAAAAGATAAAGATCAGGCTGCCAAGGAAAAGTACAGTGAAAAAGTATTGGATCAGGCTTTGAAAGACACTTTTCCTGCCAGTGATCCGGTTTCAATTGTATCGCCTAAAAAATCTCCAAAACACACAGATACTAAAACAACCTTATAGTGATATTCCTTTGATCGCATGCCGTTGTGAATTAATTTTTTCAGATTAATCGCTAAATTGTCTGTGGTTCTCAACAACTTCATCAATCACAACTTTGAATAAGGTCCAGGCAAAATCTGGGTTCAAACCCAACTCATGGGCACGCATCTTAATCCGCGCTTGCTGCTGCGCCTCTCTAATGGGATCAATTGGAGCTATACCATTGATCCCTTTGACACGGCCTATTTCAGTCGTTGTTTTGAAGCGTGCTGCTAGCAAAATAAGAAGTCGCTCATCAAGTTCATCGATTTCTGATCGCAATTCAGATAGTTTTTCAAACGGCATCCATTAAGCCTTATAAGCAGATGAAGCTTAAAATAAACTATTAAGTATTTGAAAACACTATTAACGAGTACTCAGTTACACTCAAACCCCATGCTGTTTTAGCCAGGTTTTTAGTCGTTGCCAACCATCTTCAGCCGCCTCTTTACGATAGCTTGGTCGATAATCCGCATAAAATGCATGCGGCGCATCGGGATAAATATGCACCGTTGAAGGGCTATTTACTGCAGCAAGCGCAGCTTGGAACGTGTGTACGGTTTCCAGCGGAATCCCAGTATCGGCCCCTCCATAAAGTCCCAGAACAGGTACTTTAAGGTGTTCAGCTTGCGAAAGCGGAGAGTGAGGCTGTAATTCAGTGGACGCACTATCAAGCCGACCATACCAGGCAACGCCTGCTTTCAGCTTGGGTTGATGCGCGGCATATAGCCAGGTGATACGACCACCCCAGCAGAATCCACTGATAGCAATACGCTTAGAATCGCCGCCGTGGGTTTCAGCCCACGCTAAGGTAGCATCCAAATCGGTTAGCACCTGTGCATCGGGAACACGCGCAACAATTTCGCGAATGGCTTCAATCTGCAAATTGGCAACGCTACCTTGGCGATAAAACAGCTCAGGAGCAACCGCCAGATAACCTAATTTGGCAAGCCGCCGCGTTACATCACGAATATGCTCATGTACTCCAAAAATTTCTTGAACTACCAGCACAATCGGGTAGGAACCCGCGTGAATGGGTTTTGCAAAATAGCCGGGAATTTCGCCATTGGATGTAGCAATTTTGATATCCCCGACTTCGAGACCTTCGCTATCTGTCTTGATTTCCGTAGTATGTGCAATCGGTTGAACTGCCTTAGCAAACCCCGGAACTGATGTAGGTAGAGGTGGTGTGGGTAGTGTTGTCATAACAATTCTTCACTTATATTGGAATAGATGTTGAAATAGGATTTCATCACTTACGCATTATTAAGCAGCCAGCTTTGAAGTAAGCCTCCATAATGCATCGATTTGAGTTTTTAATATCTGCGATTGCTTCTCATCAATCAACAGGCCTTCCAGAGAAAATGCCTGAAAAGCATTGGGAACAGCAACATGCTGAGGTAAAACCAAGGTACCCAACGAAGTAAGAATCTCTCTGGTATGACGAAGCGCCCGCTGACCTGCCAAGCTACCTGGCGAAGTCGAAATTAATAGCGCAGTTTTATTCGCATACGGTTCGTGGTGCTTACTCGCTTCGTCTTTACGTGATACCCAATCCAAAACATTTTTTAACAAGGGCGTAACCGAACCATTGTATTCAGGATTGGCAATAATAAACCCTGCGTGTTCAGAAAACCGCTTACGCAGCGTACGGGCAAAGTCGGGTAGGCCTTGTGCTTCAACATCACCGTCGTAAATCGGCAGCGGATAATCTGCAAGATTTAATACGGTATGAGGAATAGCTTGCGTTTGTAGAACATCCGCAGCAGCACGAGCCAATTTGGTATGAAAAGAATCTTTGCGAACACTTCCAGATAAAACTAGCAGACTCATAGTGGTTGTCCTACTTTAGAGGGGGTGGAAGCAGGTTTTTTAAACGCTGGAATAGGCTGATATGGCTGTACTCCTTAAGTGATTTATGCAGTGCCAAAATTAAGACTGCCTCACCACTTTGCATTCATCGCCTTGCGGAAAGAAAACTTAGAAACTACACAACCTAGCTATAACACTGCAGATCGACATCTAACAAGCAAGAGTTGTGCCAGCCTATAAACCTATAATTGATAAGGATTATGAAGATTTTATTGATGGAAAATATGTTTTTAAATAGACAGATTGATGAAAATTGATCAGATGACAAAGGGAAAACTATAATTTTCGAATACTCATTAATATCAACATTTGGCTTAATTTCACTTTGTTTTTTAGAGCCGCTCATACAATTACTCATTTTACCAAATAAATTGACACATTAAATAAAAATTCGGCAAAATGCATCAACACAAGCTCGCTTATTCATTTCTCCCTGCTGAGAATAGGCACTTACATAACCAAAATCGTCAATAGACAGAAAATGGACTATGAAAACTTCTCCCATTCGCTATACCCCTCAGATGGAACATTACGAAGAAGACGAAGAAAAAATAGCTGCTGAACTGGGGGAAATCATGCTAAGCATTAGCAAAAAAACATATGCAGATTCCGGTCATGCTATGCGCAGCGTACATGTTAAGAGCCATGCGTTGTTGCAAGGTGAATTGCACGTGCTCAAAGACTTACCTGAGCCACTTGCGCAGGGCATCTTTCAGCATCCAGCAACTTACCCTGTCATTCTCCGATTGTCGACCATTCCAGGGGATATCCTACCCGACAGCGTTTCAACTCCTCGAGGTCTTGCCATTAAAATTGTAGGCGTCAAAGGTGAGCGTTTGCCGGGTTCGGAAGATGCCGTCACACAGGATTTCGTTATGGCCAATTGGCCAGCTTTTTTGAAACCTAATGCAAAAGCGTTCATTAGCGGCGTAAAGCTTCTTGCGATGACCACTGATAGGGGCGAGGGCATAAAGGTAGCAGGTTCAACCCTTTTGCGTGGCGTAGAAAAAGCTATTGAAGCTGTGGGAAATGCCAGTCCAATAATAAAGAGCATAGGAGGCGAACCGGCACATCATCCGCTTGGCGAAATCTACTATACGCAAGTGCCTATGCTACATGGCCCTTATATGGGCAAGCTTTCTGTTGCTCCCATCTCTCCCGAACTTAGAGCCCTTACTGGCAAAGAGATCGACATTACTCATAACCCTTATGCGTTACGTGAAGCCATTTTGGATTTTTTTGCGATGAACGGTGGTGAATGGGAAGTGCGAATTCAATTGTGTACGGATCTCGATGCAATGCCCATTGAAGATGCCTCTATCATTTGGCCAGAAGATAAAAGCCCTTACATCGCCGTAGCACGAATTGTTGTGAAGCCTCAATCTTCCTGGAGTGAAGCACGTTCTGTAGCCATTGACGATGGGATGTCTTTCAGCCCCTGGCACGGTTTAGCTGTACATCGCCCCCTTGGTTCTATTATGCGCGTACGCAAAATAGTATATGAAATGTCTTCACATTTTCGTGCTCAGCGTAATAACAAAACATTGCAGGAACCACGCAATCTGAAGGGTCTTTTTACGGACAATGACCCGGCTCCTTCAATAAAAATTTAATAATGCCTAGGTTTAATCCAGGGTGTATTTCTTTAATGCGATCGTGAGCCCCCACCGGAATGCGAGCCACCGCCACCTGGGTGTGCTCCGCCGCCTCTACTACCAGAGCGCGAGTGTGATGGAATAGATGGCATGGGACGAGAGGCGGGTGCGGATCTGTAAGCATGCTCAGATGAATGACCACCCTCATGCCCTGAACGACGATAGCGGTTATCGTTGCGGCGATTACCTCCATTACGGTATGGTCCCACATAGTAGCCAGGCCCCCAGCCACCATAGACAGTACCGTAGGGTTCATAGTAATTCAGTCCAATGCATATCCCGTCTTCATATATGCCACCCGCTGCGGAACAACTGGATGCATCTATGTATATCTCGTCTGCTACAGCGTAGTTAGACGATAGAATCGTGAGCATCCCAATCACAAAGGAGATTGCTGACCTGCGTAAAAGTAACGTGTTCATTGGGTCACCTCTTTACTTTCAGTGTCAGACCACTCAAGCAGTCCGAAGCGTGCTCCAAGCGGATCTGCAACAACGGCGACCTTTCCTCCATGGCGATCAACCCTCGGCTCAACCAGCACGCGGCCACCGAGTGCCACAAGTTTGGCAGTCATTTTGACGGTATCTTTTACACGGATGTAATTGAGCCAGTGGGGATGAATATTAAGCTTATTTGCAGGTAACGTATTTGCGCTCGCGCGAGCATAGTTATCGGTCGCAAGCAGAAGATGTTGGGCGTCTTTGTCAGCAGGCAATTCGAAGACTTCGTAGTTGAATAGCATTTGGTAGAATGCAGCATCGGTGTCTGGATTACTTGTAATGAGTGAACTCCAAATCCATTCTCCGGGTGCGGCCAGAACGTCGGACGGATCGCCGCTACTGGAAGCAAGAACCGCAAAAATAGCGCCCTGCGGATCTGCGAAAACGGCTTCCCGACCACGATTAGGGATGTTATGCGGCTCAAACAGCACCTTTGCACCATGTTCTAGCGCCATCTTTTTTGCCACATCGACGTCGCGCACGGAGATAAAACTCAGCCACGCAGGCTGCCGATGCTCGCCTGCTGGAACATCCTTGTGTATCAATCCTGCGACAGGACGACCTTCAAGAAAGGCTTCGGCGTACTTAATCTTACCCGTCTGGATGTCGCGAAATGTCCAGCCAAACAATCCTTCATAGAACCGTTTAGCAGCGGCAAGATCTGGCGTTACCAGTTCAACAAAGATCACTTTGCCAACATGATGCTCCTGGCTGGCTGGCTGGTTCAACGAGTACTGGCAACTGGAGCGATGAAGCCATAACTGGCGCGGCGCACACAACGCCGAGAAGCGCAACGAGCACTCCTTGCTTTAACACGTTCTGGATTCGATAAGGCTGTATCCTTTGCGGCCTGATCGTATTGGACGCACTTGAATCCATGAGGTTCTGGCTGCCTTGTGCATCATGCATCGTATTCTCCATTGTCCTGACTAAAGACAACGATACGAATATTCTGTTCAGGTGTCCGTGCGCTAGTGTACTTAGAGCTAAGACTCTCCCATGGCCGAATGATTGACAAAATGATGGCAATCAGTAATTATGGTCTATTCGGTAATTTTTGATCCCTGCTTGACCTCTAGCTGCATAGAATGATTTTTATTGTGATATTATTTTAAGGAGAGTATTACCATAAATTTTTAATATGATCTTGCGTTGGTAGGAACATCTAGAGATGTATTGTATGAGTTAAAACAATATGTAGCTCAAGTGATTTTTCGTTGTATGTGGGTATCGATTCAACATATGCGTGATACGTTTAATTGAAGTCCCATCATTGATCGCAAGGAGATCGCTATGAAAACGGTATCAAAATATATTCTTTGTTTTGTAATAATTACAGGTGTAAGTGCCTGTAATCAAAAGTCTTCTGAAACCGTAGGCCAAAAAATAGATCGCGCTACAGATAAAGCAGGTAATGAAATCTCTGATGCGTCTAAGAAAACAGGAGAGGCCATTGATGATTCAACGATTACTGCCAAAATTAAAGCCTCTATCCTTGGAGAGCCTAATTTAAAAAGTTTACAGGTTAATGTGGATACTACACAAGGTGTTGTAACACTTTCAGGCACTGTAGATTCTCAAGCGCAGCTGGATACGGTTCGGAAAATAGCCAGTGCTACGCCTGGTGTAAAGGATGTTAATAGTCAGATTGTGATTAAGTCTGGGAATTAAAATAAACGCTGGGAATCTTCTGATTAAGTGATCGAGCGGTACTTTGTATCGCTCGATGTCGTTGCTTGTCTATTCACGTCGTTTTAAGATGTTTCCCGATTCCTGCAAATTAATCTTTCTCAGGTATATGCTTATAATGATTCCATGCTTTGAGGAAATAAATAAAATGACTTAAATAATTGAAGTGATTGTATAAAATAATGAAATTTTGAATCCAGATAAATCATGTATTATAAAACCAGAGTATTTATACGTTCATTACGCGAGAATGGGTTTTTCTTTTCCAGAATAGTGCAATAGGATAAGATGAGCGCTTATTTAAGATCATAGATGAGTTCATAGCGGGCTAGAAACGTTTAAATTTCAGGATAACGATAATGCAGTCACTCGTGTCAGGTACGGAAAATGAAGAGATTATTAGAAATACACTGATTACTTCGCAACTGGATACACGCTCTTGTCGTTCGCGCAATGTAGAAGCAGAAAATGAAGCGCTGTATTCTCTAGCGGCGCATTTAAATGACAGTCCTCAAGCGTTGCTTGAACAATTGGTTAAAGAAGCCTGCCGTTTATGTTATGCGGGTAGTGCATGCGTAAGCTTGCTCGAAACACTTCCTAATGGGGAAGAAATTTTTCGTTGGGTGGCCATCAGTGGGCACTATGAGAAGTATGCAGGTAACACTACCCCGCGTGATCATAGCCTTTGCGGTGTAACGATGAACAGTGGAGTGCCGCAGCTTTTTAGCTATCCCGGAAAAATATTTAACTATTTGGCGGACTTTAATCCTCCGCTTGTGGAGGCACTCGTTATTGCCTTACCAGGAGAGGCTCGTGGTTTAGGTAATTTGTGGATTGTCACTCATGATGAGTTACGTCAATTTGATCGTGAAGATGCTCGAGTCATGCAAAGCATGGCAAATTTTACTGCTGCGGCACTCAGGATTCAGCGATTATTATCTGACGAACAAAAAGTACACGCGTTGGCTGCCATTGAAATAGAAGAACGTAAGCAGGTTGAAGAATATCTCAGGCATCGTAATGAGCGTTTAAATTTACTTTCTGAGGCAGCGGCAGAATTATTGATTACTACAGACCCTGATCATATGGTGAGTCATTTGTTTAAAAAAGTGGCTTCGCATCTTCAACTTGATATTTACATTAACTATATGGTGGCCGACGAATCAGCAAGCGTTTTGCAATTGGATTCCTGTGCAGGAATTTCTGAAGCCTATCTTTCTGATATACAGTACATAGATTTTGAAGGAGGATCTATCTCCGGGCGTGTCGCTGCTACAGGCAAGCCTGCTTATTTAGCTTATATTCAATCATCGAGTGATTCTAGTGCTACTTTTATTAAAAGCTTGGGAGCGCGTTCATACTTTTGTATTCCACTGATTGCTCAAGCTAGGATTTTAGGTACTTTAGGGTTTGCCAGTTGTAAGCTGAATCAGTTTAGTGCAGAAGACTTGGAGTTTTTACGTACTATTTGCCATTATGTTGCGAATGCTAAGGAACGATTACGAGCCGAAGAAGAGTTGCGCAAAGCGTTTGAAAAGGCAGAAACAGCCAATACTGCAAAATCTGAATTTTTAGCGAATATGAGTCACGAGTTACGTACTCCGATGAATGCAGTAATGGGGTTGGCTGATATCCTGGCAACCAGTAAACCATTAACACCAAAACAGCAAAATATTATTAGCACCTTACAAATAAGTGCCAATTCACTTCTCTCATTAATTAACGATTTACTCGATATTTCAAAAATTGAAAACCATATCATTAATCTGGAAAAAATACCCTTTAGCATTACTCAATTGCTTCAGGAAACAGTCAGTATGCTTATAATAAAAGCAAAAGAGAAAAATGTGACATTGGATTTTGAGGAGCAAGGTGTTTTATCTCCGTTGTTTTTGGGGGATCCTACACGATTACGTCAAATTGTGCTTAATCTATGCAGTAATGCCATAAAATTTACAGCAAAAGGAAATGTGCATATCACTGTAAAAGCGCAACCTACAGATGATGAGGCTGTTGAGGAAGTGATTATTTCAGTAGCAGATACGGGTATTGGTATTGCTTCAGATAAGCTGACAACTATTTTTGATAAGTTTGTTCAGGCAGATACGTCCATAAATAGAAAATATGGAGGCACAGGTTTGGGTTTGGCCATTACTAAAACATTAGTGGAAATTATGAATGGTT
>Ga0207122_1063_pt1 | contig 11728 bp, 10 predicted proteins | sample Alteio_BWMinHeat_38_FD_153504 | JGI IMG/M metagenome (GOLD analysis project Ga0207122, IMG submission 153504) | Enriched cells from forest soil in Barre Woods Harvard Forest LTER site, Petersham, Massachusetts, United States -... | ecosystem: Environmental > Terrestrial > Soil > Temperate forest >... | reverse complement strand
GTTAGTTTGTAGGGATGTCCATCGGGATCGACCGGGATTCCCGGTAGTCGCTCGGCGCTCGCGAGTTCTGCAATGCTTGCCGGCAAGCGTCCCGTGTGCTCGCCAAAACGCGTTACTCCTTCCTGTAGATGGGTAACGTCTTCATCGACGCGTAATGCGCGCAAGTGTTCCACCGCATTCTGGCGGATCAACTTGTCCTGGCTGTTCTGATAAGTCGCCGACCACATCATGCGCGCCGTATCGAAGTCGCCCGCATGCTCCGCCATCTGCGCCGCCAGCAAGCGCAAAAACGGGTGCGCGTTCGGCACCTTCGATCCCCGGTCAAACGCGTCGGCTGCTCTCCGGTAATCCTTAAGATTCATGTAATAGACGAAGCCCAGATCGTAATAGAGCTTCCAGTTGTCGGGATTGTTCTGGATGCCGTACTCCATCAACCGAATCGCGTTCTCGGGCTGTCCTGCGCCGCCCGGTGGCGGCGGAGCGAGAAAGCTGGCTCCGAATTGATAAGCCACAACCAGTTTCGGATCGAGATGCGTGGTGATGTCGAGCAAAGGAAAAAGCAGGTTATAGCTTCGCGCGCTGTCGTGGTGCCGTCCGCCAAAATACTGCACGGCGCGCGTCCAATAGATATCGGCAAGCAGGCCGTCGTAGCCCAGACTGGCGCGCTTCAACACCTTGGGCGAATTGAGATACAGCACGTCTTCGAGCGTGGCTTGTGGGCGAAGTTCGTCGGTGCGATGAAGTATTACGGCACTGGCCGCCAGAAAAACGGCAACGCACGCCCCGGCAACGATCGAAACTTTGCGGCGCTGCTTCATTTCAGGTTCCGGTGTTCGAAGATGAGCACGGCTCCGCTCAGAGCCATCGCGGCATAAAAAAGCGCATACAAACTGTTGTGCCAGATTAGTTGCCACGCGACCGGCTGTTCGTGAGCGATGGAACTGACTACGTTGAAAGCCGAGAAATTCGGCACCAGGTACGCTGCGCCGGTCACAAGCCAGCGGGTGAATCCGTGGGCCATGCCCGCGAATCCGCGCAGGTCTTCGGCAAAGCTGCCAATCACGAACAGGGAAAAAGCGAATACCGCCGAGAGCAACGGCGAGGAGAATGACGAAAACAGCAGGGCCAGCGAGCAAATGATCAGGAATTCGAGAACGATGAAATACAACGCGACCAGTATCAGCGCGTCGGCGCGCACAAATTTGTGAGAGACGTAGAACAGCGCGGCAAAAACTCCAATCGCCATGAAGAAAGTATTCACCACCAGGGTGCCGGCCAGGCCGAAGAACTTGCCGACAATGAACTCCCACCTGCGTACCGGACGAGACAGTACGGTGTAGAGCGTCCGCTTTTCAATCTCTTTGGATACCAGGCCGATCCCGATAAAAATTGCGATGACAATTCCGAACAGAGAAACAGCGGTGAGGCCCAGATTGATGACCACCAGTTTTTCAATCTCGATGGAAATCTGGCCTACCAGGATTGCAGCTCCCGAGAGCAACACGGCGAAGGCGATGAGGTTGTAGAGCACTCGATCGCGCACCGCTTCGCGGAAGGTGTTGGAGGCTATGTGGACGATGCGGGCCTTCATGCTGTCCTCGTCATAATGCTTTTCCGGCCGAGGTTTCGGCGCGTTGAAGTTTCTCGACAAAATACGCTTCGAGGGAGGTGCGCACGGGAGTGAGCGCGATCAAGCGCAGGCGCTCGCGGCGCAGCGCATCGATGGCCGCGTCCTGCTGAGTCTCGTCAATGATGGCGCGCACTGTGTCTCCGGTGACGTGGCACTCTGCGCCCAGAGCCTTCATCGATGTGGGCACATGCGTGCCTTGCCAGATCACTTCCACTTTGCTCTGAACGCTGGAGGTCAAATCCGCAACCGCGCCGATACCGCGAAGTTCGCCTTTGTGGATGATGGCGACGCGATCACAGAGCGCTTCGGCGTCGGAAAGAATGTGCGTCGAGAAAAATACGGTCTTGCCTTCGTGCTTGAGCTGCTCCATCAGGTCGCGCACTTCGCGGCGGCCCATGGGATCGAGTCCCGACATGGGTTCGTCGAAGAATACGAGTTTCGGATCGTGCAGAATAGCCTGCGCGATTCCTGCGCGCTGTAACATGCCTTTGGAAAACTTCCGCAACTGTACGCCCTTGATATCTCGCAGGCCTACGCGTTGCAATGTGGACTCAACCCGCCGTGAACGGTCTTTGGCTGGAACGCCGGAGAGTTGCGCGTAGTAGTTCAGGAGTTCGTGGGCGGTAAGATGATCGTAGAAATACGGCTGCTCGGGAAGGAATCCGATTTGCGCCTTCACTTCCGGATCAGTCCAATCGCGGCCCAGAAGGCGCGCTGACCCGGAGGTAGGGAAGACCAATCCCATGAGCAGTTTCAGAGTGGTAGTCTTGCCGGCGCCGTTGGGACCGAGGAAGCCGAAGATCTCGCCATCTTCCACTGTGAGGTGGAGAGGGCTCAGAGCGCACTTCGGCCGCTTGCGCCAGAACCCGACGAGATAGGTTTTCTCCAAGCCGAGAATTTCAATTGCAGGCATGGCACTCCGACAGAATGGAATAAAGAGAATTACTTTCCTGAAAAATTATATGAAACGCGGCCGCATTTTTATAGCTGGTGGCAGGTTACGACGGTTACTAAGTGTATGGCTCGCGCGAATGGTGGAGATGCTGTGCAACCGCTTCGCGTCTCAGGCTGGCACACAAACGGGCTTCATCTGTCTCTTGCTGAGACCTTTCGATCGATGCGCTGGGATTCTAACGATGTGCGTTAAGAACTAATTCTTTCGCCCTTCCAGGGCTTGTTCCTTTCCCAGTCGTTTACCCACGGCTTGCGCCGTGGGCTGTCCTGCTAGTTATTCATCGGCCCTAATACTTCGCAGGCGCCAAAGCTGCCCACCTGCGTAATGTTGCCCGCTGGTTGAAGGCGAATCACCATATCCTGAAAGGCGCAATAGGAGCGGGTTCCGGTCAGGCTGCTGAGCGGAAAGCCGGTTGCATAGAATTGATCGTTAATCAGACTGCCGGCGCTGGGGGATCCAGTGGCGTTAAAGCTGTAGCCGCTCTTGCCACTGCCTCCGCCATTGAGGGCCAGGCTGTTATCGATGAGACAGGCCGTGGCGATGCTGGCAGTGCAGGGAACCGCGCCGCCTAGAGTTGCCAGCGCGACCGGGAAGCCGATGGTGGAATAGGTATCGAAATAGGCCGCTTCGGCAATGTTGATGTCATGAATAGAGGCGGCGGCGGACGAATCATTGGCGGCCATGCGTGCCCGCATGAGATTCGGAATCGCGATCGCGGCGATGATCAGTATGATCGCCACCACAATCAGCAGCTCGATAAGTGAGAAACCTTTTTGTTTCCGCATGGGTTTAGTCCCAAACTCTACTGCCCATCTGTGTTTCCGGCCTCTGCCACACTCACACTAAAGACTGTGGCACGTTACAGGCCACTATCCTCTCGCAACTCTGCTTCCAGTACTGCCGTAACTGTCTCCACCCGTCTCCAGACTCTGAATCAAAACAAAACGGGCAGCGAACTCGGCGTTCGCTGCCCCCTTGGCTCGGTACCCTTCCCCGGAATACTTTCGCCAAAGTGGACAGCTAGTTCGCCATCGGCAAGAACGCTTCGCAGCCCACAAAACTGGCTGCCGCGCCCAGGTTGCCGGGGGTATTGGTGCGTACGACTCCATCGTTAAACGCGCAGAAGGACTTGGTTCCCGTCTGCGGGCTCAGGACGATAGCCTGCGTATAGAACTCGATCGGAATAACGGATCCGCCGGGTATGACCGGGATGGCCAAGAAGCTGTAACCGCTCTTGCCGGCGCCGGCCGGAGTGCCGTTGGTCGCCAGGTTGTTGTCAATCAGGCAGCCGGTGGCCACTGCGGGCGTGCAAGGAGCAGCGCCGCCCAGGGCAGCCAGGTTCGCGGCATAGCCGATGGTCGGATAAGCGGCAAAGTAACCGATTTCGCCGGTGACGATGGTACGCTCGGAAGCGGCCGCAGACGAATCGTTGGCTGCCATACGGGCGCGCATCAGGTTAGGAATTGCTATGGCCGCAATGATCAGGATGATTGCGACTACGATCAGCAGTTCGATCAGCGAGAAGCCTTTAGCCTTGCTTTTATGTTGGCGCACGTTTGTTTTCCTCATTTTTTGTCCCTTATCAAGCAAGGGCTAGACACCGTTAATCTTGCACCCCGCGTGCCAAAGCCGCCGTCGCATGGCGTGACGAATGTCCTCCTGGGGACGTCCTTTCTTTTCAAGGTGTTCCGGGATCAGAAGGGGCTTGAAGTTACCCTGGGAGGCAGACGCCAGCAAAATTGGGCAATGAGAGTGACAGAAGTTGGCAGAACGCGAAAACGCCGCGGATCGAGGAAAAAAGGCAGCGAACTTGCGTTCGCTGCCCTGGTTACCTTTCTCCCCACACCCGGCCGGATTCAGCTCACTTAGTTGGCCATGGGGAGGAATGCTTCGCAGCCAACGTAGCTACCAGCCGCGCCCAAGTTGCCAGGCGTGTTGGTGCGAACCACGCCATCATCGATCGCGCAGTAGGACTTGGTACCAGTCTGCGGGCTCAGGGGTATGCCCTGGGTGTAGAACTCGATCGGGATGGTGTTACCGGCAGGAATGACCGGGGCGGCAAGGAAGCTGTAGCCGCTCTTTCCAGAGCCTGCGGGCGTACCGTTGGTTGCCAGGTTGTTGTCAATCAGGCAGCCAGTGGCCACTGCGGGAGTGCAAGGAGCGGCGCCGCCCAAGGCAGCCAGGTTCGCAGCATAGCCAATGGTCGGATAAGCAGCGAAGTAACCGATTTCGCCGGTAATGATGGTGCGTTCGGAAGCGGCCGCAGACGAATCGTTCGCCGCCATTCGGGCGCGCATCAGGTTAGGAATAGCGATCGCTGCAATGATCAGGATGATTGCCACTACGATCAGCAGTTCGATGAGTGAAAAGCCCTTCTGTTGTTTCCGCATCTCGACTTTAGCCCCTGGGACAGGGTACCACCGGCGGAAGCGCTTGAGAGCTCGAGGAGGAAGAATATTGCTGGAAGGTTGCGCTGGCACATCCAGAGCGGGACGGCAAAAGAAAAAGGGCAGCGAACTTGCGTTCGCTGCCCCTGTACTCTTTCCCGAAAACTTGACCAGGTATTAGTTGGCCATCGGGAGGAATGCTTGACAACCGGCGTAGCTACCAGCCGCGCCCAAGTTGCCAGGCGTGTTGGTGCGGACCACACCGTCATCCGTCGCGCAGTAAGACTTGGTACCAGTCTGCGGGCTCAGGACGATGGACTGAGTGTAGAACTCGATCGGAATAAGCGAACCAGCAGGCACGACCGGGGTCGCCAGGAAGCTGTAACCGCTCTTACCGGAGCCGGCCGGAGTACCGTTGGTCGCCAGGTTGTTGTCAATCAGGCAGCCAGTGGCCACTGCGGGCGTGCAAGGAGCAGCGCCGCCCAGGGCAGCCAGGTTCGCGGCATAGCCGATGGTCGGATAAGCGGCAAAGTAGCCGATTTCGCCGGTGACGATGGTACGCTCGGAAGCGGCCGCAGACGAATCATTGGCTGCCATACGCGCACGCATCAGGTTAGGAATAGCGATAGCTGCAATGATCAGGATGATTGCCACCACGATCAGCAGCTCGATTAGTGAGAAACCCTTCTGTTTCCGCATCTCGATTTTCCCCTCGTTTTTGAACTCTTGATTGATTTCGTTTCTGAGTCACGAATGACGCAGTCGGGCATAATGATGGCACTTGCCGGGCCAAAACCGATAGTTACCTTGGTTCCGGTGAGACCTCGAATAATTCCCTTATTTTCAATGACCACCCAAACTCTGGTCCCATTCCAGGGGGACCCGATCCCGGCTCCATGCCAAAATGCGTCGTAAGTCCTGACAATTCGTGTCAGTCTGGCACAGAGCCATTCCTATTTTAGAACGCTGAGTGAAACGGTGCTTGCGCGAAAAACCGTGCGCAGCGCCGCTTCCTGAAGTCGCGGAATCCCGCCGCCAGGTTGATGGTTGCCGTAGAATGTCCTGCCTGATATTCCGGTGCAAAGAGGCTACAAGAGCTAAAAGGTGAACCGCATGGATACACTCTCGAAGGACCGCATCGTAATCGATTCTGAATTGTCGCGGGCATGGACCCTGCCATCGCACCTCTATACGGATACGAGTATCTTCGCGGCGGAGAAGGAAAAGATCTTCGCGCGCTCATGGCAGGTCGTGGGTCATCACGACCAGGTGGCCCAGGCAGGCGATTACTTCACGACAGAGCTGGGAGGCGAACCACTGCTGATCGTGCGCGGCAGCGACGGAGTGTTGCGGGGATTCTATAACGTCTGCCGGCATCGCGCCGGGCCGCCGGCGGAAGGATGTGGCTCCCGAAAACTGTTTCGCTGCGGCTATCACGGGTGGACATACGATCTGCAGGGCGCGCTGATCAGCGCAACCGAGATGGAAGGCGTCGAAGGATTCCGTGTTGAGGATTTCGCATTGCAGCCCGTCCGGCTGGAGGAATGGTTCAACCTTATCTTCGTTAATCTTGATCCCGACGCAGAGCCTCTCGGCGAGAGTCTGGGCGAGTTGCCGCGCCAGGCGGAGAAGTTTTCATTTTCCGGGATGAAGCTGTTCGAACGCCGGACCTACACGATGGAATGCAACTGGAAGACCTACGTGGACAACTATCTGGAAGGCTTCCATTTGCCGAGCGTACATCCCGGGCTGAACCGGGAGATCGACTACAACGCCTACGTCGTCGAGACGTATGCGAGGCACGTGAGGCAATTCAGTCCCATTCGCGGAGCGCAGCCGGGGGATGCGACTCCGCGGCGGTATCCAGAAGCGGCCGAAGATCTGACGGCGAATTACTTCTGGATATTTCCCAACTGGATGCTGAACTGCTATCCCGATAACACCTCCTTGAATATTGTCTTGCCGGTTGCGCCGGAGCGTTCGCTGGCCATCTTCGAGTGGTACTTGAAAGAGGAGCACCAGGGCAGCGCGGCGGCTAAGGCCGCAGTGGAATTCAGCGATCAAATCCAGATTGAAGATGTCAGCATCTGCGAGAGAGTACAAAAAAATCTCCGGTCGCGAAGTTACTCGCGGGGAAGGTTCAGCGTAAAGCAGGAAAAAGGCGTACACGCGTTTCATCGGATGTACGCGGAGTGGATGGAGAAGGGATAATCGCCGAGAACCGCAGAGCGCGCCGAGGAAATAAGGCATTCGAGCTTCGAGAAGCGGTGCAGTTTAAAGCGAGCCTTGTATCAGGGCATGCCTTCAGGCGTGCCGCCAAGATCCGGTAAGTGCGAAGGCTTTAGCCGCCGTGCCATAGCGGCAAGCCCCAGCGGCTAAAGCCGGTTGGGATTGTCGCCTTTGGCGGCATCGCTGAAGCGATGCCCTGATACGAATCTTTTTCGCAAACTGCACCATTGGCGAGCTTCGGACGGCTGTATGCTCACGGGCGATCCCTCGTCCCACAGGTGAAAACGCGGGACTTTGGGATGACGCCAGAAGCCCGGCGTTTAGAGGTTTTCTGCTTTGACCAGCAGGCAGGTTACGTCATCGTGCTGGGGGGTCGCGCCTACGAATAAATCCACCTCGGCCATCAAGCGAGTGAGCATTTCCGCCGGAGTGCTGCCTGCGCCAGCCGCGATGGCGTTAAGCAATCGAGTTTCGCCGTATTCATCCTGTTGAGCATTTTCGGCTTCGACCAATCCGTCGGTAAAGATAATGAGCCAATCGCCGGGGGAGAGAACGACGCTGGCTGATTCATACCTGGCTTCGGGCTGGATGCCGAGCGGCAATCCGCCGACATCGAGACGCTCGATCAATCCTGAGCTTCGGCGCAGGATAGGATTGTTGTGGCCGGCGTTGATGTAGGTAAAGATGCGCCGGGCTGCGTCATACTCCGAAAGAAATGCTGTGGTGAAGCGTAATCCGCCCTGGCTATTGGAGCAGGCGTACTTGTTCATGTTGGCGACCAGTTCGGGCAGCGCAACCTGAGCGGTAGAAAGCGTTTTGAGGCTGGCCTGAAACGTAGCCATGAGCATGGCTGCGGGAATGCTCTTCCCGGCCACGTCGGCGACCGCGAATACGACGCGATTTTCTTCGTTGGTTTTGCCGGGCCGCGGAAAGACGTCATAGTAATCTCCGGCGACAGTGTTCGCAGGGCGGGTGGCGTAGGCGATTGAGATTCCGGGAATCTGCGGCGGCGCTCCGGGCAGAAGCCATGTCTGGATCTCGCGGGCAATTTGCAGATCGCGCTTCATGACGACCCGGTCGGCGATCTCCAGCATTAGCAGCAGGAACATCAGCAGGCCGCCCCAAAAGTGGAAGTCAAGTTCGACGACGTGCAATTCCTGGTCGCCGCCGCGATAACTAAAACCGCTGCTGGGGAATACAAGCATGATCAACGCCGCCAGCAGCAGCACGCGGCGCGCCGGGGAAAGCTTCTCAAGGACGGCCCAGAAGAATTCCTTAACGACGTGCAGCCGGCGTCCGCGCTGCGTGAGGTCCTCTGGGGTCTTCGCGGCAACGTCGCGGGAATAGAGCCGATAACTCGCGCGGGCTTCAGTTTCGAATTGCGACCAGAGCTGAGTAAGCTCCAGGCCCTCGGTGACCCTCCGCCAAAACTGGTGCAGGCGCACTCCCAGAGGAGGGCGTTGGGTGGGGGCTGGTGGGGAAATGGTCGCCATAGGTTCAGTGATTATAGAGGAAGGGGGAGCGGCGGTCAGTGGTCGGTGTGGCCCCTGATCACGATGACTGACCGCTGCATTTAGAACAGTGTCAACTGTTCGCCTAATGATTGAGCTTGCCACTTGTCTGTATAGATCGTGCCACGCGGGTCGGCGCGTTTGATTCCATACTTCTGACGGAAGCGCGCGACAAGTTGCGAAACTCGTTTGCCGTAGGATGGCGGAAGGAATGACCGGTCCTGGTAGCGTTGGCGGTAGTTCTCAACCAAAAGAGGGAAGTGTTGTTCGAGGAAAGGAAGAAACACCGCCGCCGAACAGGGTTTCAGGAACAGCGGGTTGGCAAAGATGTGGCGCGCTCCGGCCCCCGCGGCCTCCCGCACCAGAGCCTCGAGATCTGCGGGAGAATCGGTGATCCCGGGAAGGACTGGCGAGCAACTGACGCCTACGTTGATTCCGGCTTTGCTGAGTTCACGAACCGCCTCGATTCGCAAATCCGGGCGCGGCGCACGCGGCTCCAGAATTCGGGCAAGGTCTGTGTTCAACGTTGTCACGGTGATGTGGATCGACAGCAAGTTGCTTCGCGAGACCTCGCGTAGAAGATCGATATCCCGAACAATCAGATTGGATTTCGTCACAATGCCCAGCTCGAAGCCGCTGTGACGAGCGAACTCTTGCAGAATCCCGCGAGTGATTTCATAGCGTCGCTCCGCCGGTTGATAAGGATCGGTGGCCGTGCCGAGGGCAATGGATTCTCCGTTCTTGACTCGACGCAAGTCGCGCCGCAGTAAATCTGCGGTGTGCTGCTTGACGTAGATTTTCTGTTCAAACTCAGCGCCGTCGCGCATTTCCATGAATTCGTGAGTGTAGCGGGCGTAGCAGTATTTGCAGGCGAATTCGCAACCGCGGTAGGGATTGATCGTCCAGGTGAAGGGCATGCGAACGCCAGTGCAGCGGTTTAGCAGCGACTTCGCGGGGAGGGTGAAGTATTCAACATTGTGCCCTTCGCGCAGGGATTCGCCCTCCGCCGCCAGCCGGGCAATGCCGATGAGAGCGGAGTTCTGGGGAAGAGGGAAGAGCGATGCGGAATCCATATTTCGCCTTTTGTTCGCTTATCATACTGCTGGGAGTGACTTCCGTCAATCGGCGCACGGGGCAGTACCTTTCGGGAAAGATTCGGCTACCCCCCGGTCCGGAACCCGCCGGTTTTGACTTTGCCGCCCCGCCCGTCCGCGCGCGAAGGACAGGGTGAGCAGGCAACGAAGAAGGGTGGGAGGCGTTCGTGCGTTCGAGCGAGCGCAAGATGTCAAAATGTGTAATGGCCCGTTCTCGCCAGTTTGCCTTCCGAATAGCGCGTTGATCGAGCACGACTGCAGCGAAGCACACGCGCGTCGCCCTGTCTGTTTTGACAGTTATCGCCGTTTCGTGGCTGTGCGTACTCTTTATGCGAGGCTGGGGGGTGCGGCGTATATGAAGCTGCGTCTGAATCATTTCAATTTCATTCTGTGCCTGTTCAGCGTCGTGATCGCATTGTTGGTGGGAAATGTTCAGGCACAGAAGGCATCAGCCCCTGCCGCATTCTCCTTTGATGTGTATGGCGACTCGCGGTCGATGATGTACCTCCCGCACAAAGCCGACCAAGAGGCGGACGCTCGCAAGCTCATGGTTGACATGTTCGAGCTGTCGCTTCCCGCAACGGTTGCGCATGCGGTCGTGCAGAAGGACGTCAAGCTGACTTATGACCCAACCAGCAAGGAGTTGGTGCAGATGGTCATGCCGTACATGACCGCCAGCGAAGTGACCACTCTAAAGTTCGACCGAGGCTGGGTCACTGAGGCTTCGGTTGAAGACGTAAAGCTCCTTCCCGGTGTGAACTTCACCATGTATCGCGCGGCAGGCGGAGAGTGGGTTGCCCGAGAGGTGGTGAAAGAGGTCCAGACCGGGCAGGCCGAATTCATTCTCAGTACGGGGGACCTGGTATGGTGGGGCAAGCAGGCGGATAAACCATCCGAAAGCCCATACTGGAAGCTCGTAAACGAGGACGTGCTCAGGCAATTGCCGCATCCGGACAGACGCATGAAGGACGCGGGCTTGGATGGCCGCGTGTTTCCCGCTGTGGGAAACCACGAAGTGTGGGGCGACACCGACGTAGAAGGACTGCTGACTCTATTCCCCTATCTGAAGAAGATGGGAGTTTCTGACAAGAAATTCATCTACTCGTTCGACTACCAGGGCGTTCGCTTCATCTTCCTGTGGACCGGATCATACGACGAAAAGGAACCATCGGCTTGGAACGCCACCCAGCCGGTTTATGACGAGCAGATGAAGCAGCTCCGGGCATGGTTGGACGAGGCCAAGGCGAAGAGTATCAAGAAGGTCTTCATTTCTTTCCACGCCCCTGCCTTTGCTAGTTGCGGTCTAGGCCCTATTCCGGAGGCACAGAATCCTCACAAAACGATTGCCGCATACGCCAAAGACCTGGACATCGTGGTTTTCAATGGGCACGTGCACACGACCGAACTCTACCAGGTCGACGGCGTGAAATACCTGCTGTTGGGCGGCGGCGGTGCGGAACAGGACCCGATCCTTCCCGGCAGGACGCACAACAAGGTCCCCGAAGGCTACCCCAAGGATCTGTACTGGAACGGCGAAGACCCCAAAGAGGACTATAGCTACCTGCATGTAGACGTCATACCGGGACAGCCAACGAAGCTCACACTCAATCGCTTCCGGCCGTGGTCGGCTCAGCCTTTCGAAGCGCTGGAGTTGTTCAAATGAAGGTCCATGGCGGTATGTCCCTCCGCACTGACCTGCCTTTGCCGGCTTTTGTCCTGCACCCGCTCACGGCTGTGGGCATCGCAGTCATGCATGTTTACCTTGCCGCTGGGCATCTCTTGAAGCTGATCGGCGGCGAGGTTACGTGGACAAACGTCTGGAAGGGCTTTGGCGCGCTTGGCGGTGCCTATGTGTTCGCGGCCCTTGCATCACGCGGGCACGTGAAGCGAAGACACCAGGATCAACGAATGCGTGAGGGCAG
>Ga0207122_1150_pt1 | contig 11798 bp, 10 predicted proteins | sample Alteio_BWMinHeat_38_FD_153504 | JGI IMG/M metagenome (GOLD analysis project Ga0207122, IMG submission 153504) | Enriched cells from forest soil in Barre Woods Harvard Forest LTER site, Petersham, Massachusetts, United States -... | ecosystem: Environmental > Terrestrial > Soil > Temperate forest >... | reverse complement strand
GCAGCGCGACCCCGACCCCTGGACAAGTCCGGTCGAGCGTCTCGCTTTGGTTGATAACATCGGTTGATAACGTCGGCCGACCAATCGACCGATAAATCCCTGGCAGTCGGCCTCCATACAGCGGGGCTACTACCAAAGGGCGGCAGATTTTACGCAATGCCCCCGGATAACACAAGGTCGGATATAGCAGCGGCGCTCAGCGCGGCTCCGTCTCGCACGTATCGACCAGGAAGTAACGCGTCATCGCCCGGTCGAGGAAGTTCTCCTCGTCCGCGGCCACCCGCGCCGCCACGTCCGGCGAGGTGGCGATGACCATGGCGGCATCGTAGGCGGCCCGGTCCCGATAGCAGGTCTCGGTGATCACATCGAAGTCCGGTGCCGTCGTCCCCGGGTAGATATAGGCGCCGGCCAGGTCGATGAAATTGCGCCGGTATTCGCACATCTGCGGCAGCAGGCTGAACATTAGCGGCGCGTGCCGCGTCTCGTAGTATTCGATGAAGGCCTCCTTCGACAGGCCCTCTTTCTTTTTCAATAGCGCAATCGCCTTGAGCATGTCTTCCTCGCGTTCTCAAACGTACGACCGTCGGCGCCAGTTGCCAGCCACCGTTCGCGCGACTATAAGATGGGCACCCCTTTCATGGAGAGATCCCGTGCGCGTTCGGTTGCCTTCCCTGCTGTCCACCTTCCTGCTGTCCTGCCTGCTGTCGACGTCGGCCATCGCCGCGACGGCCTACGCCTCGCAGAACAATATCGCCCAGAACGTCCCGCCGGGCACCGGCACCGGCATCGCGCCGCGCGATGATAACAGGGGCAACATCGGCGGCGAGCAGAATCCGCCGCAGGGATGCAGCCGCAGCGACTGGCTGGCCGGGCGCTGCAACAATCGCCCCGAGCCCTATCGCCGCCCCATCGTGGTAGTGCCGGCCGCAACCACGACGCCGGCCGTCGAAGCACCTCTCACCGACGACTGGGAGGGCTGCCGCGCTGCCAAGGTGCGGCAGATGAATGCGAACGGCAACGGCGACCTGACGCAGGCGAAGCAACTGGACGAATGGCTCTGGAAGAACTGCCGGAATTATTCGGACGATCTGCGTCAACTGGAACAGGACCGGATGTAGCCCGCCTCACTCTCCCGCGCAAACCGATCTATAGTTATCTGCAACGCGGCCGCGGCCCTTCTCGAAGCAACAGCTTCAGAATCGCCGGCGGCCTCGGACATTCCCGGCAATGTCATCCAGTTTCTTATCGGTATCCGGATCGATATCGTCAGCGGCCGACGTCACCCTCACTCCATGGCATTTTCCGCCATGCGGGGACCCATCATGGCGCTACCGAAAGTACACGACAACGCATTGTATCAACTGCTGCACAACGAAAACGTCGCGGAATTCAACAAGCGACACGAGGAAGGGAAAACCGCCGAACTGCGCGGCGGCAATTATCGCGGCCTGGACCTGCGCAACCTGGACGCGGACGGGCTGGATTTCACGGACGGTTATTTTCGCGGCGCGGATCTGCGCGGCATCGATTTCCGCAATACGAAACTGGAAGGCGCCAGCATGATCGACGCCAAGATATCCGGTTGTTATTTTCCGAAGGAATTGAGCTCGGAGGAAATCCGGCTCTCGATCACCCAGGGCACGCGCCTTCGCTATCGGACCTGACGGTTCGAGTAGTTGGGTTTCGGGATTTAGCAAAACCCAACTACCAAAATCTAATCGGACAGATAACGGCGTCTCTTCGTATCTTTCAAAAAGGCAAGATCGACCAGCACGAAGCCGTCGATGCAGTCGGAGAAATCCGGATCGATATTGAAGTCGACGAACTGCACGCCACCTTCTTCGCAAAGCTCCGAATACTGTTTGTAGAGCACGGGCGCCGCCATATCCATGGCATTCAGCTCGGCCTTCAATTGCGCGAACCCCGCGCTGTAATCGATGCCCTGCCAACGCGCCGCCGCTTCCTCGCCGACCTGGTACGGTCGACGTGCGCCGACCCAATGCGTGGGCGCAGGGAAGTAGTGGCGATAAAATCCGATCAGCAAATCCTTCGCGCGACCCGGATAACTGTTGCTGATGCTGACCGGACCGAACAGATAACGCACCTCGGGGAATTTCTTCAGGTAGGCGCCGATGCCGTACCAGAGCAGATCGAGACTGCGACGGCCCCAGTAGCGCGGCTGCACGAAGCTGCGCCCCAGTTCCACGCCGGTCTCGAGATAGGACTGCGCGTCGGGACGGTAGTCGAATAAGGTCTGGCTATAAAGTTTCGACGCGGTCGACGGCGACAGATCCGCGGTGCGGCGCAGGCGGTACGCGCCCACCAGCTCCAATGCTTCGTCGTCCCACAACACGATGTGATCGTAATCGCTGTCGTACAGATCCATATCGCGACGCTGGCCGCTGCCCTCGCCCACCGCGCGGAAACTGATTTCGCGCAGGCGCCCGATCTCGCGCATCACCGCGCAATCGCCCTCGAAACGGTAGAGATAGATCGCCATGTCCTGGCGGCCGGCGTCGAGCTTGGCGGTACCGAGCAGCTCGCAGCTGCGAATCTGCGCACGCAGCTGCTGGCGGTCCTCGGGATGCGCGATCGATTCGGCGCCGTTCTCGAAACAACCTTCGCCGCGATTCTTGCCGATCTTGTAGACGTGGCGGCGGAACAGTTTCACTTTCGCGCGGCTGTCGAGTGGCAACGCGTCGTAGACATCGTGATCGATCGCGCGACCGATGCGGATGCGCATGTTCTTGTTGTTGTGTTTGAACATCTCGCGCACCAGCCACAGCGTCGACAGCGGCTTGGCGAGCATCGAAAGGCTGTAGAAAAATACCGAATTGCGCGCATCGACGAACATCGGCACGATCGGCGCCCTTGCCTTCGAAGCGAAACGCAGGAAGCCGTGCCGCCACGGGCCATCCTTCACGCCGGTGGCGCCCATGCGCGACACTTCGCCGGCCGGGAAGATGATGACCGCGCCGTCGTTCTGCAGATGTTGCTCGATAGCGCGCACATTGTCGCGCGTCGTGCGCGAGCCCATGTTGTCGACGCGCAGCAGCAGATTGCGCAGCGGCTCGACCGCGCCCAGCACTTCGTTGGCGACAACCTTGACGTCGCGACGCACTTCGCCGACCAGCTTCAGCAGCGCCAATCCGTCGAGACTACCGATTGGATGGTTGGCCACGATCACGACGCGTCCCCAGGCCGGGATGCGCTCGCGTTCGCGATCGCTGACGCTGATGCCGAAGTCGAAGTGATCGAGCGCCTGCTCGACGAAATCGAAACCGGTCAGGTGGGGATAACGCTCGGAGAAGCGGCGGAACTCGCTTTCGCGAAACACGACGCGCAATAAAGCGACGACGGTCTTGTAGACGGCGGGATTGCGTAGCGGGAAATCGGGAAAGCGTTCACAGACGGCATTTTCGACGGAAATCATCGAGTGTCCTCCAGTATCACCGCGCACGCTACCGGGCATCGATGACAGTTGCGCGGCGAATAATTTGCAGTTTTGTTGCAGCCGCTTTTGTTTTTGTTATCGATGGCTTCAGAAGATCCGTCTCAGCCGGCCATGGCACGCGCCGCCAGCGGCAGCTGCTCGGCCTGCTCGCTGCTGCGCAGCTGCTTGACCGATTGATAAAAATCCGACCAGTGCAGGATTTCGAGCGAGCCGTGCTGGTCCTCGACCAGCGCCGTGCAGCTCTCGACCCAGTCGCCGTCGTTGCAGTACAGCAGGCCGTCGCGAAGAGAGATCTCGGCGTGATGAATATGGCCGCAAACCACGCCGTCGAGACCGCGGCGCTTCGCCTCGGCCAGCGCCGCATCCTCGAACAGCTGCAGCGCCACGCGTGCATTCTTCACGCGGGTCTTCACGTAGCTGGCGAGCGACCAGTAGCGCAGGCCGAGCACGCCGCGCGCGCGATTGACCCAGCGGTGCACCCACATCAGAAAATCGTAGGCGGGGTCGCCGATATGGCGGGAGATGAAATCGAGCTGCACGTGCATGTCGAGCGAGTCGCCATGGAACAGCAACAGGTGGCGGCCGTCGGCCGTGACGTGGCTGGTTTCGCGCAGCACTTCGACCGGACCGAAGTTGTGGTCGACGAATTCGCGCAGCACTTCGTCGTGATTGCCGGGAACGTAGATGACGCGCGTGCCCTGATTGGCCTTGCGCATGATCAGGCGCATGATTTCATAGTGCGCGGCCGGCCACATGAACTGGCGGCGCAGCGCCCAGAAATCGATGATATCGCCGAGCAGGTACAGCGTTTCGCAATCGACCCGCTGCAGGAAATCCAGCAGGTAATGCGCGCGGCAATCCTTGCTGCCCAGATGCACATCCGACAACCAAACGGTACGCACCGACAGTCTGCCGGGCATCATCGCTGCAGTCATGGCCAAACTCCGTCGCGTTTTTTGCCGGGGCTCACGAAACGCAAAGCGACTGCGATGCGAATTCGGGCCGTTGTTACAAGGCTAGCGGCAGGACATGGCGATTTTCTGAATTTATTGAGAAGCTTTTCTTACGGCGGACTGCAAATGCGGCTTTTAGTGGATTGAATAGCAGAGTGAATTCTGGCAGCCGGCTGAGCGAAGCGCTCGATCAGAGCGAAGCGGGATCCGTGTAGGACAGGCTGAACAGCTCGGCTATTGCGGGATGTGTCGCGACACCTTCATGCAGATTGAGGCCGCCGCGCAGGCCGGCGTCGTCGCGCAGCGCGACGCGCCAACCGGCGTTGGCGAGTTTCAGCACATAGGGCAGCGTTGCGTGAGTCAGCGCGAAAGTCGCCGTGCGCGCGACGCCGCCAGGCATGTTCGCCACGCAGTAATGCACGATACCGTCGACTATGAATGTCGGTTGTTCATGTGTGGTGGCCCGGCTCGTTTCGAAGCAGCCGCCCTGGTCGATGGCCACGTCGACCAGTACCGAACCCGGCCGCAGCAGCGCCAATTGCTTACGCGTAACCAGTCTCGGCGCGGCCGCGCCGGGAATCAGCACCGCGCCGACGACGACATCGGCCAGCGCGAGCTGCTGCTCGATCGCATCCAGCGTGGAATACAGCGTGACGATGCGCGAGCCGAATGCTTCGTCGAGTTCGCGCAGACGCGCCAGCGACTTGTCGACGATGGCAACGCGAGCGCCGAGGCCCACCGCCATGCGTGCGGCATTGGTGCCGACCACGCCGCCGCCGAGCACGAGCACCTGTGCCGGCGCGACACCGGGAACGCCGCCGAGCAACACGCCGCTACCGCCCTGCGCTTTTTCGAGATGATGCGCCGCGGCCTGAATCGCCATGCGCCCCGCCACCTCGCTCATCGGCGCCAACAACGGCAATGAACCGCGCGCGTCGATCACCGTTTCATAGGCGATGCAAGTAGCACCCGACGCGAGCAGGCGACGGGTCAATTCGCCATCGGAGGCGAGATGCAGGTAGGTAAACAATATCTGGCCGGCGCGCAGCCAATCGCATTCATGCGGCTGCGGCTCTTTGACTTTCACGATCAACTCGGCGCGGCGGAGGATCTGCTCCGCATCGACCACCAGCTCCGCGCCGGCGGCGAGATACCTGTCGTCGTCGAGGCCGATTCCGCTGCCGGCGCCGCATTGCACGAGCACGCCATGGCCCTGCGCCACCAGCTCGCGCACACCGGCCGGCGTCAGGCCGACGCGATATTCGTTGTTCTTGATTTCCTTGGGGACGCCTATGAGCATCGGAAAATCCGTTTGTTGGTTGTTCGCTCTTGGTTGTTAGTCAAGTTAAAGGTACCGTGCAACAACCGTCCGTGTAGCTCTTAACCGAATCCGACCGATAAAAACACTGGATCGCAGATCCGCTTCGAAGCGGTCCAACTAACAACCAAGAACGAACGACTAGCAACTGCCCCTCAACCGACCCACTGCCAATCGCCATCGACCTCGGTGACGCGCCCTTCCTTCTGCAATTTCAGCAGGTGCGCCCACAGCGAATAACGCGCGATGCGATGCAGCTCGGGATTGACGTCGCTGTATGCGAACGGCGTGATGTCGTCGAGCGAGCCATGTTTGAGCTGGCGCAGCGCGCCGATGGTGCGCGACTCGCGCAACAAGCGATGCTTGATCAGCATCTTGATCTCGGCCTGCGGTTGCAAAATCAGTTGGCCATGCGCCGGCGCCAGCGCGAGCACCGGGTAGTCGAGCAGCAGGTTGAGCGAATCGAGATAATCCTGCATGTCGCCATTGGGCGGTACGATGACCACCGTGGAGCCCTGCATGATGTGGTCGCCGGTGAACAGCAGGCCCTCGTCCTCGAGCAGGAAGCAAAGGTGATTGCCGACGTGGCCGGGCGTCGCGATCGCGCGCACACGGAATTCGTCAGTGGTAAACAGTTCGTCATGCGCGAAACCGCGCGCGGGTTTGAACGTGAGGTCCTGCTTGCCGTCGTCGGCTATCAGGTTGCCCAGCACCTCGGCGCCGGTCTGGGCGGCCAGTTGCGCCGCCGCGGGGGAATGGTCGGGGTGGGTGTGCGTGGTGAGAATCCAGCGCAGGCGCCCGTCGCAGGCGCGCAGGATGGCATCGATATGCGCCGGGTCGGCGGGACCGGGGTCGATCGCCGCCAGTTGCTCGCGGCCCACGAGATACGTATTGGTGCCGGGCCCCGTCATCACGCCGCTGTTGCTCGCCGTGATGCGCCGCACCAGCGGCGAAATTTGCGCCGGCTGGTCGTGCACGATTTCCATCTGCTGAAATGCCACCATTACTGCTCCCGCCGCTGCGACATCGATGCCGTTGTACCGCTATTCCACCAGGCCGTCGATCGGCACAACCGGGTCGACATCCGCGTCGTAGTCGACGCCGTCGATCTCGAAGCCGAACAGCCGCAGGAATTCCTGCTTGTAACCTTTGAAGTCGGTCAGCGCGTCGATATTGTCGCTGGTGACCTGCGGCCACAGCGCCGCGACCTGCTCCTGGATTTCCGGCCGCATCTCGAGGCCGTCGGCGCGCAAGCGCCCCTCGGGATCGAACTTCGGCGCGGCGTTGTAGAGGCTGTCGCGAAACAATCCGTCGACCTGTTCGATGCAGCCTTCGTGCGAACCGTCGGCCTTCATCACCTTGAACAGCAGCGACAGGTACAGCGGCATGATCGGAATCGCCGAGCTGGCCTGCGTCACCACCGCCTTCAACACGGAGACGCGCGCATCGCCGCCGCGCGCCGCCAGTTTCTTGCGAATGTCGACGACGCGTTTGTCGAGATCCTTCTTGGCCGCACCGATGGTGCCATGCCAGTAGATATCCCACGTGATTTTTTCGCCGACGTAAGTGAACGCGGTGGTCTTGGCGCCCTCGGCCAGCACGCCGGCCGCGTCGAGCGCGTCGATCCACATCTGCCAGTCCTCGCCGCCCATCACCGCCACGGTGTTGTCGATCTCCTCCTGCGTCGCCGCGGCGAGTTTGACCTCCTTGATGACTTCCTTATCGGTGTCGATGCCGCGCTGCACGACGTCCTGGCCGATCGGTTTCAATGTCGAGTTGTACACCACGCCGGTCTTCGGATGCTGGCGCCGCGGCGATGCGAGACTGTAGACGACCAGGTCGACCTGGCCGAGGTCGGCCTTGATGGTTTCGATGGTCTTCTGCTTGATGGCATCGGAGAAGGCGTCGCCGTTGATGCTTTTTGCGTACAGGCCCTCGGTCTTGGCGAATTGGTGGAAGGCCGCCGAGTTGTACCAGCCGGCGCTGCCGGGTTTGTCCTCGGCGCCTTCGCGCTCGAAGAACACCCCCAGCGTGCCCGCGCCGCAACCGAAGGCCGCGGTGATACGCGAGGCCAGGCCATACCCGGTGGATGCGCCGATCACCAGCACCCGCTTCGGCCCGTTGGCGACCGGTCCGCGGCGCTTGACGTAGTCGATCTGCTGTTTGACGTTGGCTGCGCAGCCCACCGGATGAGTGGTCACGCACATGAAGCCGCGCACGCGGGGTTTGATGATCATGGGATGTCCTTGAAAATTAACGGGTAGAGTCTGGGTTGAAACCTGCGGCCATTATAAACACTGGCCGCCAACACACCAGACCGGCGTGCGGCTGGCGCGAGTAGAACTGCACGCGGAATGATCGCGGAAGAAGCAAACAGGGAGTGGACGATGGAGCGGAGGACTGAAACGAACGATGGTGCCGAGGCAACGCGCCCCGGCACCGTGGGCATTACATCGGCGAGACCGGATCGCGGCGCGCCATCATGTTGTCGAAACGCACTTTCGCGGCGTTCTCGGTGTGTTCGCGCAGCGGCAGAATCCAGAACATGTCCTTCAGCAGGCTGTCGTACGCAAAATCGGCCACGTCCTCCGGCTGCGTGACCTGCAGCTCGACGCCCATCTGCTTCATCTGCTCCTTCATTTCGTCGAGCGAGTGCACCGCCTTGGCGGCGTCGGACTCGGCCACGGTCAGCTCCTTCGGACGGTTGCGCTCGGAGTTGTAGATACCGGTCGCGACCACGTTCGGGCCCGGGTACAGCGTCGATACCTTGATCGGCGAATTCTCGGCACGCAGTTGCAGGTGCAACACTTCGGTGATCGCGCTGACCGCCGCCTTGGTGGCGGAATACATCGGCGTCATCGGCATCACGACGACACCGCCGTTGCCCGACGACGTGTTGACGATATGCGCTTCGATATTCTGCTCGACCAGGCGCGGCATGAACGCCTTGATGCCGTGCACGACGCCCCACAGGTTGACGTTGAAACACCACTGCCACTCGGTCAGAGGCGCCTCCCATACGTGCGGCGTCTCGGACGCGCCGACGCCGGCGTTGTTGAACACCACATGCACAGCGCCGAAATGGCTGAAGGCCTTCTCGGCCAACGCATCGACCGATTCGTATTTGGTGACGTCGGTGACCACGGAAATGGCATCGATGTTCGCCGCCTTGAGTTCGCCGATGGTGCGGTCCAGCGCTTTTTGCTCGATGTCGGCGATCACGATCTTCGAACCCTCGCGGCCGAAACGGAATGCCAGTGCACGACCCACGCCGCTGGCGCCGCCGGTGATAACCACTACCTTGTCTTTGAAGTTTTTCATGATCGCCTCTACCGTTTGTTTTTGATGATGGAATGGTAAATCAGTAATCGGGATGCGAACCGCGCTGCGAATTTATAGGCCTGTACCTGCGCGGATGCAACCGGCACCGCGCGCAGCGCGATACTTATGGTCGAGCAATACCTATTGTCGAGATTGTGCCGTAGAGCGGCACTCCACCCGCGACGCGAATATCTGGGTGCCGGCGCGTTTCGATGCGCCGATTTTAGGGCAGCCGATCGGCCCTGCGACCGAATCTAAACAAAATTTCACAATAGATCAGCAGACGGCCAGTCTTTGAGGCGATTGTTTTCGTCGGAGTGAAAATGGCGCTCATTGCAACCATCATGGTTCGCCGACCACTGGCTCCATGCCACCGCCCACGCCGACCGGTCTGGTCTTTTTCTTTTTTTAGCGCCCTTACCGACCTAAGCTGCTGCGATCGACATGCGTCGCTCGCAGGTCGCTGCGCACCTCCTCCAAAGGTGCGAATGCAGTCGATCTACGGGCGCTAAAAAAAGAAAAAGACCAGACCGATCGGCTGAGCCCGTACTCTCCATCACGGCCGTGAATATGCTGAACTTTGTGAGCTTTGGAACGAATAGAGGTGGACATGCGGATGGAAGATCCATATCACTCGCGATCACGCCGGCTGTAATTATCTCCGCTCCATTTGCCTTTGGTGCACCGCGCCACGGCATCCTTAATCTTGCGATCAGTCTTTGGCCGTACACGCTCTTTCAACAGGCCAGCAATTTCATCGAGCGCGGCTTCAGGAAAGGGTGCCGTGGGCTGCAATAGAATGTCATCGCTGGTATCGATAACTTGCAACTCCAGCCCAACTTCCCTCTGGCGCAGGCCACGCGCCCCTTTCGAAGTGATGACCTGATCCTTGCTTGATAGTTTAGTGGTTTTCATGGGCACCTCCCGATAAGACAGAGGTAAAACTACGCCGCACAAAGACGGCTTGTCAAAGCTGACACCTGGGAAGGGTACACAGAAAGAAAGAAAGAGAAGCGGCGCCCATCGCTGCGCCGCATCTGTGTCAGAACGAGAAACGAATACCGGTTTCTATGGCGCGTCCCGGCTCGGGTGCATAGTCGCGCAGGAACGAGGTGCTGGCGCGAATGGTCTGGTTGGTGAGGTTGGTGCCACGCAGGAACAGTTGCGTGTCGCGCTCTTTCAGCGCCTTCAGGTAGTAATCGATACCGGCATCGACGCGGTTGTAACCATCGGTGTCGGCTTCGAATTCGCCTGCGCGATCTTGCTTTGCAGCGTGCAGTACACCGGCGTAAGCGTCGAACAGGTCGCCACCCAGCTTCAGGCGAGTACCGACGCGTATCGGCGGCATGCGCGGCACCGCGCCGCCGCGATCGAGTTCACCGCGCACGGAGTCGCCGTAGATATCGACGCTGAATTTACCGGCCCGGGTCTGTGCCAGCAGCGTGGTCAGGTTGAATTCGGCGCCGTTGAAATGTGCATCCTGCTGCGAGTACAGCATGATCGGCGCGCCCTCGGTGCCGGTGGTATTGCTGTTGGCGAGGAAGATGAAATTCCTGAAGCGATTGTCGAACAGCGTGATATAGCCGTCGAAGCGCTCGTCCCTGTAGCTCAGCGTCAGGTCGATATTGCGCGAGGTTTCGCTGCCCAGGCTCGGGTCGCCCACCTCGATCGATTGCGTTGCACCATGCACCACGTAATCGCCGGGCGCATTCTCGACGTTGGAGAATAATTCCTCGACGGTGGGTGCACGCTGCGAGCGCGACACCGCGAGCCCGAGGCTCCAGTCCTGCGCGAATTTCCACGTGCCGCCCGCGGAGCCGCTGAGGTTGTTGAAGGTTTTATCGCGCGCGATGTCGGAATCGGGATTCAGGCGATCGTTGTCGTAACGCACGCCGAGTTCGTAGACAAAATCGCGCCAGTGATAATCCTCGATCACGAACAGGCCGGCGCCACTGCCGATCGACTCGGGAATAAATCCCTCCTCGCCCGCCGCTGCGAAATCGCTGCGTTTCAATTGCAGGCCGACGACGCCATGCCAGCCGAAAATCGGTTCGTGCACCAGCTCGAAACGGTTCTGCCAGGTCTTGTTGGTGAACCGGGTGCCGACGTCGCCGGTGTCCTCGAGTTCGTCGTGCTGATAATCGGTGTAGGTCAGACGCCAGCGCAGAGCGTCGACCACGGCGTTCGGGTTGTCCCATTCGCCGGCGACGTCGTAACGCTTCTGTTTCATGTCGATATGCACGCCGCTTTCGCCGCCCGCCACCGCTGGAATGCCGTAGTAGTTCGACATGTCGTTGACGCTGACACCGAGATAACCGTCGTCGAATATCCACGAGCCGCCCGCCGCGATGCTGTGGTTGCGGCCGCCGGTGTTGTCGACGTCGCCATTGCTGTTCAAGCCGATATCCTGCACGTGCTGGCGATCGAACGCCGAGCCGGGAATCTCGATGTCGTTCCAGTCGCGGTAGGTGCCGTCGAGATGCCAGGCGAATTGTCCGGCGCTGCCATCGAGTTTGACCACGCTGGTGTCGGCGTCGTCGTTGTTGTCGTGGCGATATTCGATCGCACCGGTCACGGCGTTCTGCAGCTGTTTCGGAATGCGATTGTCGATGACGTTCACGACGCCGCCGATCGCGCCGCCGCCATACAGAAGCGTCGACGGACCGCGCAGCACCTCGATGGTTTCCGCCAGCATCGGTTCGACGGTCACCGCGTGGTCGGCGCTGACGCCCGATGCATCGCCACTCGCGGC
>Ga0207122_1093_pt2 | contig 11816 bp, 11 predicted proteins | sample Alteio_BWMinHeat_38_FD_153504 | JGI IMG/M metagenome (GOLD analysis project Ga0207122, IMG submission 153504) | Enriched cells from forest soil in Barre Woods Harvard Forest LTER site, Petersham, Massachusetts, United States -... | ecosystem: Environmental > Terrestrial > Soil > Temperate forest >... | reverse complement strand
CTTTCCATCCGGGATAATATTGATCGGACAACACCACAAAACCGTTCTTATTGAAAGTCGTTTCGGCGGAAAGGGCGTCGGTGTCATACTCCTTGATTGAAACAAGGCCCGGAGATAACGATTCACCCTCGAGCCGGTGAAAGTCATTGGGATAAAGCAAAGCCACTTTTTCAGGGTCGATGAGCCGGAGATAAAGCTTCTTTTTGATTTCGGTTAGATTATCGGCAAGTTCCAGTTGGTTCACTGAAAAAAGTCGCGGGAGGCGATTCAGATTTTCGTACACCGCAAGATTTGTGGAATGAAAGAGTTCGCGATATGCGGGAATTTTTGGCGGACCGTAGTTTTCCAACTCCACAACCTCCGCATGGGTGACGGTGATCGGAAGTTTTGAAAAAGTATAAATGCGCGCGGCGCAGGCGGATGTGATTGGGTTTCTTGTGTAAATAATCTTGAAGAATTCCTGAGCTTCCGGTTTTAGAGATCTCGGAGAAATCCACATTTGTCGCTCCAAATCAAGCGGAGCATCGTATCCATGTGGGGCGTAAAGATCAAAAATCAGTTTGGAGTCCGGAGTTTTGTCGGCTTTTGCCGTTAAGCTAAGGAGGTAAAAATGTTGAGTTTTCAACGGGACCGAGATTTTTTTCACACTGATGGCGGTTCCGGAAGAAGCCGCCAAAACGAGCGGTTCCGAAAATCGGTTTAATGTCTTCAAGCTGATGGCCTGGGCGGCTTTCAACGAGACAAGATCGGTCATCATGATGCTCGGGTTGTCGGAGGGAACCAAAATGTACCGTGTACTAAGAAGGCTTAAGATCGCGTTGTTTGCCAGCAATGGATTCCAGGCTTCCGAGTAGCCTACATACCAGAGATCAAGCAAGTTTTGCAGGTTTCTTGGAATAAGCGGATCATAGCCGTTGAGCGTCGGGATCTGTTCCGGGATCGTGTACAAAGGCCAGATGGAATAATAAGGCCATTGAAACTTTCCAAGATACGCGACTCGTTCTTCACGGTGTTCGCGTAAGAAACTCATGATAGGCGATTGAAGATAGGCCGTGATTTCATTTTGCGACGGCCAACGATTGTCGCAAAATGCTCCAAAAGAATACGCTTCTCCAATCACAAGGAGGGCTAATGCCGCCCAATGAATTTTTTCGAATTTTGGAAATAGCCGGAGCAACACTATCCAGATCAAATAAGCTGCAACAAAAAACATCGGGATATAAAAGACCGGATTTGAAAGAGAGAATGCATCGGCGATGACTTTGATTTCAGTTTGCGAAAAAGCGGGGTAATGAAGCGGATATTCAAGATAGGCTTTTTTGAAGAGGAGCAACATCGTTCCGACAATCCCGACTGAAAGCAATCCAATGGCCACCAAAGTCTTGAACGCCCGCGTTGTCTTTTCTTTTGAAATCAGCGCTTCGACGCCGAAAGCAAATAGAATCGCCGTTGCAAAATCGAAAAGCAACCAATGACGAGTCGGCACTCTCAGCGAATCGTAGAACGGGAAAAAACGATACATCAATTTGTAAAAAGGAGTAAAATTGCCGAAGGTCAGGAGCAATGCAAAAGGCGGGACGATTCCCCAATAAATAACCTCGGGATTTTTTTTCAGTTTTGAAAAATAAAATGAAATCGCCACGACCAGCGCTAAAATTCCGGTGAATCCCGAAATCTCAATCAGAACCGCGGTTCCCCAAAACGGAGTCGTATATCCACCTCCCAAGAGAAACGGAAAGATTAAAGTCGGCAGGGCGAAAAAGGAAATGGAGTGTTCGGTAACCGCTTGGTAATCAAGTTGTCCATGATAGGCATGTTTGGATAACTCCATCGTTGCTAAAATTTGAGGAGAGGCGATGAGGAGTCCGAGAATAACCGATATTCCCAAAAAAATTAATAACCGCCATCGATTTGCTTCTTCTTTTCGTAGAAAGTGGAAAATGGTCAATGTTCCGAGCAACAGGTAAGTCAATAAGCAAACTTGGAAATATCCGGCCAGCTCTTGAACGGCGATAAGAAATGCGCCAAAAATCAGAGCTTTTATTTCCGGTCTCGTTCTTAGATTTTCGTAAACCAGCAGGATGAGCGGAATCCATGTCCCCGCTTCAACGAAAGGCGGGATTTCTTTGTGCGCCATCATGCTTCCTGAAAAAGCGAAAACCACGCCCGCCAGAAATGCGGCAAAGGAAGTTGCGCCAAGTCTCTTGGCATAAAGGAAAGTAAAAAAGCCGGCCAGCGCGTAATGAAACGTGAGGATTAAATTGTTGGCCGACATCGGTGGGATGATAAAGTAGATGAAGTTCGGCGGATAAAGCGCGCCGGTTTGAAGCGCGCCCAGAAAAGGGAGTCCCAGAAATTGATAAGGGAGCCAGAGATGGAGGCCGTGCTTCAAAAAATGATCCGCATAATACATTTTCCATGGGAGAAAATAAGTCCATCCGTCCCCCGGAGCGATGACAAGATGATGGAGGAACGCATCTTTGAAATAGGCGAAAGCTAATAGGAAATAAAGGCAGAAAGGGATAAGCAAGCGTTTCTTACTCATGCTTCACCCGCGGGTCAATCCATACATAACTGATGTCAACCAGCGTATTCACGAGCACAAAAGAAAGCGCAATGAGGAAAACAGTGGCTTGTACCACCGGATAGTCGCGCGCTTTCACGGCGTCCACCACCAGTTTGCCGACGCCCGGCCAGTTGAACACCGTTTCAGTCAAAGTTGCGCCACCGAGAAGGGCGCCGAACTGGAGTCCTGTCATCGTGATAATCGGGATGAGCGCGTTTTTGAAGCCATGGCGAACGAGCGCCGTGAAAGGTGGAAGCCCTTTGGCTAAAGCGGTTCGGAGGTAATCTTGATGGATGACTTCGAGCAAAGCGCCGCGAGTTGTGCGCGCAATCATGGCCAATGGAACGGTGGAAAGCGTGATGGCGGGCAAAACAAGATGGCCGAAGACATCTTTAACATTTCCAAAATCACCGGAAAGCAAGCTGTCAATCAGATAAAAATGGGTTCGCGGCTGCAAAGAGGAACCGACAAAAATTCTCCCCGAAAATGGAAACCACCGGAAGTGAACCGCAAAAAGAAGAATGAAAAGGAGGCCGAGCCAGAAAATCGGCATGGATAATCCGAGGAGCGAAGCAGTTGAAGTCAGATGATCGAGCCGGCTTGACGGCTTTGCCGCCGCAAGCGTTCCGAAAACAGCTCCGAAGAAAAGCGCGATGAACATGGAAGCGAGTGCCAGCTCAATCGTCGCTGGAAATCGGAACAACGCTTCCTGAAACGCCGGGTTGTTGCTTTGTATCGATCGACCGAAATCGAGATGAGCCGCTCCCCAAAGAAAGCGCGCCAGTTGGAAGACCAGCGGCCGGTTGAGGCCAAGCCGCTCTCGAAGCGCGTAGAGCGCGGTGGGAGAAGCGTGCTCGCCCAACATCGCTTTGGCCGGGTCGCCGGGAATCAGATGAAGCATCAAGAATAGCGCCACGCTCACTCCCAAAAGAATCGGGAGAATCATGATGAATCGTTTGGCGATGTATCGCTCCATGCTAATTTTTTTCGGCCTTGGGCAACATGACTACATTTCGGAATCGGAGCATTCCGGTTGGATGAAGCTCGAACCCCTGAATTTCTTTTTTAAACGCCGCCACTTGCTCGGCATGCGCGATTGGAACCCAAGGAGATTCTTCGTAAATAATTCGCTCCGCTTTATCAAAGAACATTGCACGGGATGGAGAATCTTCCACCTGTTCAGCTTTCGTCAAAAAATTGTGAACTTGTTCGTTGGCATAGAATGCTACATTTTGCGCCGGTTTTTTAGCATTGTCTTTGTCCAAGAGCGCGTAAAGAAAATTATCGGGATCCCCATTGTCTCCCACCCATCCGAAAAGCGCCATCGCGTGCTCTCCCATGCTGACTTTATCGAGATAGGTTCCCCAATCAAACGTTAAAAGATTCGCTTCGATACCAACGCCATGAAGATCGGATTGGATCGCCTCGGCCACTGCTTTCGGTTCGGGCATGTAATCGCGATTAATCGGAAGATACCAAAGCGCAGTTCGAAAACCGTTGGGGAAACCATTGTCGCGGAGAAGCTTTTTTGCTTTTTCAGGATCATAAGGGTAATCGCGAAGTGCTTTCGCGTAACCAAGCATCATGGGCGGCATTGGATTGACGGCAGGGATTGCAAGCCCTTGATACAGCTCTCGAATAATCCGCGGCTTGTTGATGGCGTATCGGATCGCTTGCCGGATCGACACTTTATCGAACGGCGGTTTTTGGCAATTCATGGCCAGATAAGCCACGTTCATACCCGGCGCTTTTAATACGGTTATTCCGGGATCGGTTTCAAGCGTTTTCACATCATCGGGATGGGGAGCCACCATGAAATCGATCGTTCCGCGTTCGAGCTCAAGTCGCCGCGAAGTATCGTCGGCAATCGGTTGGAACACCAGTCGCTCGATTTTCGGCGCACCGCCCCAGTAATCGGGATTGGCTTCCAGGATAATGCGCTCTTTTTCTTCCCACAGGGCAAAACGGAAAGGCCCGGTGCCGACTGGGTGCTTGAAATAATCGGCCCCCCATTTCCGGATAGCGCTTGGGCTTGAAATGGCGAAAGGAAACATGGCCAGATTGGCAAGAAACGGGGCCACCGGCTCAGTAAGATGGATCGTGATACGATACGGATCGAGCGCTTTGATTCTATCGATCCGTCCCGGATAGCCTCCCCACATCGTTTGCCAGTAAATGAATTGTCCATCAGCATGATAACGGTTTTTCAGATTCATTTGCCGATCGAAATTAAAAACCACGGCGTCGGCGTTGAACGGAGTCCCATCATGAAATCGGACACCATGCCGCAGATGAAAAATCCAAGTTTTTCCATCCTTCGACATTTCCCAAGATTCCGCTAATGCCGGTTGGATTGCGGTGCTTCCATCGCGATACTCCACCAAAGTATCGAAAATGTTTTCAGTGACTTGAGCCGATTGGGAGTCTGTGATGTCCGCCGGATCGAGCTTTACCGCATCGCCCGGTTTTGCGACGATGAGAATTCCGGGATGATGAAGCGGAGGAGAACACCCATTGGCTATTGGGAGGAGAAAAAAACAAAGCACGCTGAAGACAAGCGTCTTAAACTTTCCTGGGAAATTGGCTCGGCTAAAGAAGCGGAGGAAAACCAGAAGCTAAGCGGCTTTGTCCTTTGGCCGCTTCGCCCTAATCTTTCCGGCGTAAATCTCTTCCAGAGCGATGGTCACCGGCTTGGTCCCGACCGGATGTTCGATGAGCCGCGGGGCCTTGTTATTCAGCTGATGAGCACGCTTGGTGACCAAGGTCACTAAAGTGAATCGAGAATCAACTCGTTCAAGTAATTCATCAATCGGAGGATAAAGCATGTTGGATTTCTTCGAGCCTCCTTAGGCGGTTGCACCTTTCGGCGCGGATAATGGCTTTGACATCTTCGACGGCTTCGTACAGGATGTCGTTGACAACTATATACTGATACGCCTTCATCTGCCTAAGTTCCTCCCGGGCGTTGTGGAGACGGTGTTTTATCGCTTCGGGATTTTCCGTGTGTCTTAGGCGAAGGCGCTCTTCCAGGCTCTTAAACGTGGGAGGGGCCACAAAGATGAAGACCCCTTCCGGAAACTCTTTTTGAACTTGCAGCCCTCCCTGCACATCGATGTCGAGAATCAGGTCGCGGCCAAGAGCAAGCTTTTCCTCCACAAAAGCACGCGGTGTCCCATAGTAATCATCGTGAACTTTTGCCCATTCAAGGAACCCTTTACTCTCGATTCGTCGGTTGAATTCTTGCTCGTTCATGAAGTGATAGTGGATGCCGTTGATTTCGGTTTCTCTTGGCTGCCGGGTGGTCGCGGAAACCGAAAAGGTAAGCCCCGAGACTGCTTTCAGGATGGTCTGGATGATCGTTCCTTTGCCGACTCCCGACGGTCCGGAGATCACGATAAGCAGCCCTTTCAGCATGTTTTGCGTTTCGCGCATGGTCGCGCTTCTCCTTGTACCTGGCGAAATTGGTGAAATTGGTGTGTGTCACCAATTTCGCTAGAAAGGGTTTGGTTGCGCAATGCCAAAGGCATCGGGTATGCTCGATTACTTGACATTTCGGGAGCTTGTGCGCGATGTGGAGGACTCCATCACGGGGCAATGGATGCGGCGCATCTTCCAGCCTCATCCGCAAGAAATAGCGGTCCATTTTGGCAAAGGAAAAACCTTGGTGCTCTCCCTTGAGCCGCAATGGGCCAATATCCGTTTTGACGAGAAACCTGAAAAGCGATTGAACACTCCGTTCTTACTTCTTGCTCGCAAACATCTCGAAGATCGAAAGGTGGAATCGTTTCGTCTCATCGAAGGCGAGAAAATCGCCATCCTTTGGACGCGCGACTCGGGACTCGTGATCGAGCTTCCAGGGGTAAGGAACCGTCTCTTGCTCCTCAACGAAAAGAAAGAAATCGTCGCGGTTTTTCTTCAAAGAAAAATCACTGAAAAAGACGATCGATCGTTTTCCAAAGGCGATCTTTATGTTCCGCCCGATCGACAGGCCTTTCATTTGTGGCTTTCGCCACTTGAAAACATCGAAAGTGATTGGGCGCGGATTTACTCTGGCGACGACAAACGCTGGTGGGGATTCAACAAGTTGCACTGGCACGTTTTGCGGCTTTACCCGGAACAAGAAGCGCTTCGTTCTTTCGTGAATCTCCGAAACAGCGAAAGAGTAATGCCGAGCTTTATCTCATTAGATAAAGGATTGGAAGGAGTGTCGCTCATTCCAAGGCCGGGAGAAGCGCCGTCATTCCGGGATGCATCGGTGTTGGATGTCGTGAGCCGATTTTACAGCCGGAGACTTTTCTACTTGTCGCTTGAAACCGCTCGAAAACGTTGTCTAGCGCAAATCGATCAAAGTCTCGAGAAAAAAAAGAAAAAACAAAACGCGCAATCGCTCGTTCATCAAGAAGCCGAACATGGAGAAAAATGGAAAATCTATGGAGACATTCTTTTGAGCGCCGTCTCAAAAATTGAGCCAAGACAGGAAACATTCACGATGCCGGAAACCGGAGAATCGATTCCTTTGGATCCTCGTTATGATGCGGTTCGTAACGCTCAGAACTACTATAAGCGATACAAGAAAGCAAAACAAGCCGTTACCGCGCTCGACCGCGAGCTTGGTCAACTGGCGGCGGAAATCGCGACTCTTGAGGAGCTTGAAACTTGGACCCAGCTTGCCGAATCGGAAGAAACGCTCGAATGGATTGAATCGCAATTGGAAGCCCCGGGCGGGCGTTCCCCAAAAGAAAAAATCAAAAAGAAATTAACCCATCGGTGCCTTCGTATACACAAAGATGGATACACGCTGCTCGTGGGACGGAATGCGCCGGAGAATGCCGACGTGTTGAGGCAAGCGGGTAAAGAAGATTTTTGGTTTCACGCAAAAGGAATTCCCGGCGGACATGTGGCGATTCGAATCGAGGAGAAGGAGCCGCCGGAATCTGTGATGCTCGAGGCGGCCCGTCTCGCGGCATATTACAGCAAGGGACGGGAATGGGACAAGGTTCCGGTTGATTTCACGCTTCGGAAAGATGTCCGTTCCATTCCGGGGCAAGAAGCCCATGTGACTTATCGGAATCAAAAGACGATTTTGGTCGAACCGGCCGCGTCGACCGGAATCCCGCTCACAAAAGCGGGTGCGGACAAGGGAAAGGGACCCGCTGCCCGAATATAACCGGGACGTGAGTTCCACGGTCACCAAATCCAACGAGTTCTCCACTCAAACCGAACTTCCAGCGAAATCACAAAATCGAATTCGTGATTTTATGGAGATGGTGAAGTTTGAGCATACGCTCTTTGCGCTTCCCTTTGCTTACACCGGCGCTTTCTTGGCGGGCGGCGGCCACTTATCTTTTTGGAAGTTCATTTGGATTACAATGGCGATGATTACGGCTCGCACTGCGGGAATGAGCCTTAATCGTTTGATCGACAAAGATTTGGATGCCCTGAATCCCAGAACCGCTTCCCGTGCGCTGCCCAAAGGGCTGATTCCTACGAAAACCGTTTGGGGATTGGTCGCGGTCTCACTCGCTGTTTTCCTCTTCTCCACCGCAATGCTGAACAAGCTTTCACTGTTTCTTTCGCCCTTGGCCATCTTGGTGCTCTTTGCGTACTCTTACCTGAAGCGCTACACTTGGCTTTGCCACCTCGGGCTTGGATTGGTGCTGGCGTGTGCGCCGGTTGGCGGCTGGATTGCGGTGGCCGGCCGGTTGGGACTCGTTCCAGTAACGCTGGGTGCGGCGGTTATTTTTTGGCTGGCGGGATTCGACATTCTTTACGCTTGTCTCGACGTTGAGTTTGATCGTCAATTTGGACTTTTTTCCGTTCCTCAGCATTTTGGGGTGACGAGGGCTCTTTGGTTCAGCGCGGTATGCCACATTTTGACTTTCGGATTTCTCGCATTGACCGGCGTCTTGGCCGGTTTAAGCTGGCCGTATGATGTCGGGTTGCTTTTAGTCGGAATACTTCTAGTATACGAACATGCCGTGGTCTCACCCGACGATTTGACTCGAATGAACCAAGCGTTTTTTCAGGCCAATGCGATCATTAGTTTTCTCATTTTAGCTTCAACCTTAAGCGCGCTCTGGGTTACGTCATGAAAAACGTTATGCTTCCTTGCGTCATCGGGATCACCGGCGCAAGCGGCGCCCCCTATGCTCAGCGGCTTTTGCAATTTTTTGTCTCCCAGAAGATGCCGGTTCATCTTCTTCTCACAGACTCGGCGCGTCAAGTTATTAAAGAAGAAACCGGAATCGAACTTGGTTCCACGGGAGCTTCTCTAAAGCGTGGCCTCGAGGCGCTCATCGGGAAAGAGGCTCCGGCCTTTGTCACGCACCATGAACTTTCCAACTGGAATTCTCCGTTGGCCAGCGGCTCCGTGAAAACCGGACCGATGGTGGTGGTGCCTTGCAGCGTCCACTCGCTATCGGCCATCGCCAATAGTCATGGTGGGAATCTCTTGGAGCGGCGCGCCGACATCATGTTGAAAGAAAAGAAAAAATTGATTCTTGTGTTTCGGGAGACACCGCTTCACTCGACGCATCTGGAGCACCTGCTCAAGCTTTCTCGGATGGGAGCCGACATTTTGCCCGCTATGCCGGGGTTTTATCATCATCCGAAAACTGTTCAAGATTTGGTGGATTTCGTGGTAGGACGGATTCTCGATCTTCTCGAAATTCCGAATGAGCTTTTTCGGAGGTGGAAATCGTGATTTTTGGTAACGTTGAGCTCAAGCCGATTGTGGAAAAGGTGGATCGTGGAGAGCGACTTTCGTTTGATGACGGATTGGCGCTCATGAAGTCGGATGATTTGCTGACGATCGGCGCCCTTGCCGACCAAGTTCGAAAGCGGATTGCCGGTGACACCGTCTACTATTCCCGAGTCCTTTACTTGAATCCAACCAATGTCTGCATCACCAATTGCAAATTTTGCGCCTTCTATCGCCCGCCGGCCGATGCCGAGGGATATGTGGTTTCGATGGATGAGGTGAAAACACGCATTGCGGATCCGGCGATTCGTGAAGTCCATATGGTGGGAGGACACCATCCGAAATTAAAACTTGATTATTTTGAAGATTTGCTCCGAACGATTCGGAAAGAGCGTCCCGACCTTTGGATTAAAGCGTTTACCGTGGTGGAAATCGATCATTTTGCTAAAGTGAACAAGATTCCGGTGGAAGACATTGTGATTCGATTGAAAGAGGCAGGCCTCGACTCGGTGCCCGGCGGAGGAGCGGAAATCTTTGCTCCACGAGTGCGAAAGCTCATTTGTCCGCTGAAGATTTCCGGAGAAAAATGGATCGAGATTATGGAATTGGTAAATCGTCACGGAATTCCGGCTAACGCCACAATGCTATATGGGCACGTGGAAAATGCGGAAGAGCGTGTCGACCATTTGTTGAAAATTCGGGAGCTGCAAGATCGAACCGGAAAAATCATGAGCTTTATTCCCCTCGGCTTTCAGCCGGAGAATCACGAGATGAGCGATCTTCCGGGAACTACGGGCTTTGACGATTTGAAAGTTCACGCGGTTTCCCGAATTTTTCTCGACAACGTGCCGCACATTAAAGGCCTCTGGACCACGATGGGAACGAAGACAGCCCAAGCCAGCTTGAATTTCGGCGTCGACGATCTAGGTGGAACCTTTATCGATGAGCGAGTGATGGATGAAGCAGGCGCCAAAACTCGCAGCGGCCTGTCTGTGGCGCAGCTCGAGCAAATGATCCGCGACGCCGGCCGCGTTCCGGTGGAAACCAATTCAAGTTATGTTTCTTTGAAAGAAGAAATTTTCTTGGTCTAGATTCGAAGATTCGGAATCGACTCAGCGCCTGATGTCATGCTCTACCGTACTCCGCGCCCACGCTTCGAGAATGTCCTCGCCGGTGAGTGGTCTCTCATTGATGACCGCAATTAGCTCACCAGAAAAATTGACGTAAACCCGGTCTAAAGTTTTCAGGACGCGGTCTCCCGATTCTAGTTGAGACATCCAAGAAATATTGTCGTCGCCGATAGGTGACGGCTCGTAGTCACTTCCATGGTTACCCAACTCTTTTGCGAAGGCATTGACGCCCAATTTTTTCAAATCAACTCCAGTCACATACCTAACCTTTGAATTTCTGCCAGAGGACCAGCCTTGTCTCGCTAAGGAAGCGACCATATGGGCAGTTTCTTCCGAGGAGCTCTCGGAAGTCGACCCGGGAAAATCCGAACCTGGACCAAGAAATCTGGACAACACCATGTCTTTGTCCATTCTGGTAACTTTTAGGTGATCAAAAAATTCCAAACAATTACCAACTCGTACAACGCGATAATCGTTACTATAATATTTTTTTCGGCTTGCTTCGCCATGCAACAGGGGAACGTGATGCGTTTTCATGACTGAGGTCTCCCTTTTTAGTGAATCTTAGCCTAATTTTACTGACAATATGCGATTCTGTCCAGGGCTAATCGACTTTTTATTGTTAGCAAATTGTAACATTTTGGACAAAATCCAGCGCATTCATGCGGTTTTTGACACTTTTTTGACCTCGCTCATTTATAATGGATAAGTGAATCGCAAAATTGCCGCTGTCATCACAGCCTGCACCGGCGACCGTGTTGTCGTGGGGGAACCCGAGCTTATTCATGTTTTGGAAAAGCATAAGTTCAGCAGAAGTATGGTTTTAAAAAGTCTCGAAATAGCTTTGATAGCTCCATTGGAAATTTTTATTGAGCGAATAAATCAATCGCTGACTTATCATTTATTCTATTGCAGATTAAGTGCCAGGTTTTTTGTTAGTGTGGTCAAAAATACAGAAGAAGGTTCATTTTTTAGTTCATTCTACAGCACCGGTAGAAATATCAAGAGGAGGCATCTCGGTCTTGAAAAAGTCAAACGTCCCTTTTAAAAAGCCTAAAATTTGGATTCAAGATCTTGAAGGATGGGGATATATTGATATTTCCTGGTATCCCGGGCCTTATGGAGATGCAATTTATGATCTGGATGAAAAAGGAATCGGTTACTTTGGTCCCAGTGGGGAAATTTTATCGGTTGAGCTTTTCAATGTAAGTCTTGCCTCGGATCATCAAGTGATGCAGTTTGACAACCGGTTTAAAAATCGTGTCGAAGTGACGGTCAAAAAAGGGAAAGTCAGCGTAAAGCTTTCAGGGAAGCCTGCTCGCAAGAAAATCGCGTAGCGCAGTATTACAACGTTCCCAGGCTCCGCCACAAAGAAAAAGCCCCGAATTCGGGGCTTTTTCTTTCTAAGATTGTTTATGCT
>Ga0207122_1149_pt1 | contig 11897 bp, 11 predicted proteins | sample Alteio_BWMinHeat_38_FD_153504 | JGI IMG/M metagenome (GOLD analysis project Ga0207122, IMG submission 153504) | Enriched cells from forest soil in Barre Woods Harvard Forest LTER site, Petersham, Massachusetts, United States -... | ecosystem: Environmental > Terrestrial > Soil > Temperate forest >... | reverse complement strand
ACTGAAACTAACCGATCCTATTACGATGTATAAGGTGTTTCGTGCCGATTGTTTAAAAGGCCTTACATTTGAGTGTGATCGTTTCGATTTTGATTATGAGCTATTGATTAAACTGGTAAAAAAAGGCTGTTTGCCTATTGAGGTTCCTGTTAGCTATCGCTCCAGATCCTTTAAAGAAGGAAAAAAAATAAATATTTTACGAGATCCATGGACATGGTTGCGTGCAATTGTGAAGTATAGAGTGTCATAAAAGTAACGGTTAGCGTTGGCTGTAATATGATGCACTTAACGTATAAAGATGAAAGTTACTTATTAGTGTTTTGAGGAGATAAAAAGGTGCGCGAGATTGGGCAGCATAAGATATCCATTGCAATCCTTGCTGGTGGATTAGCCACACGTTTGCGGCCTTTAACTGAGCGTATTCCGAAGTCGTTGCTTGAAATTGCAGGACGTCCGTTTATTTTTTACCAGCTTGAGTGGTTAAGAGAGCAAGGTTTCGAGCATGTAGTGTTATGTGTGGGCTTTCTTGGTGAGCAAATTCAGGCAGTTGTAGGCAATGGTAGTGCTCTTGGTTTGAAGATTGAGTATTCGTTTGATGGTGAGCAGCTATTAGGGACAGGAGGCGCTATTCGACAGGCTTTGCCTTTATTTGGAGAAAGTTTTTTTGTGCTGTACGGTGATTCATATTTATCGTGCAAACTTAGCGAAATTTATTTGGAATATAAAAAAAGTAAAAAGCCCGCACTCATGACAGTTTTAAATAACAGAAATCTTTGGGGTGACAGTAATGTTTTGTTTGAAAACAAGAGAATTGTAGAGTATAACAAGCACGCACCTAAGTTTGAGATGATGCATATTGACTATGGTTTGGGTATTTTTTCATCTGAAGTTTTTGATAGGTATGTTAAAAATCAGTTTTTTGATTTGGCCGATGTGTATCAAAAGTTATCGCTGGATGGGAAACTTGCAGGGTTTGAGGTAAGCGAGCGTTTCTACGAAATTGGTTCATATCAAGGGATTCGTGAAGCAGAGACGTTTTTATTATCAAAGAGGGAACGGCTATGAGTTATGCGCAACAGCATTTACAGGAGGCTGTAGAGCTGATTAAAAAATTAGATGTAGAGGCCATTGAAAAAATGGCTGAACTGTTGTGCGCTATTAAGGAACGAGAGGGACGACTCTTTTTTTTAGGTGTAGGTGGAAGTGCTGCTAATTGTTCTCATGCCGTGAATGATTTCCGGAAAATTGTAGGTATTGAATCCTATGCGCCTACAGATAATGTATCGGAATTGACAGCCAGGATCAATGATGAGGGCTGGTCAACTATTTTTGCTGAATGGTTGAAAACAAGTCGTTTATCGGCGAATGATGGTGTATTTGTCATGTCGGTGGGTGGTGGGAACCTGGAAAAGAATATTAGTCCTAATTTGGTAGAAGCACTGAAGTATGCCAAGCAAGTTGGGGCTACAATTACTGGGATTGTAGGGCGCGATGGTGGGTATACAGCGAGCGTTGCTGATGCCTGTGTTATTGTACCCACGATCAATCCTGCTAGAGTGACCCCTCATACAGAGGCATTTCAGGCCGTGATTTGGCACCTTCTGGTTTCACACCCTCTTCTTATGGCCAGTGAAACAAAGTGGGAAGCAGTAATTAAGTCATAAGACAGGAATATATTGAGATGCGGCGGGCAGTTTTTCTAGATAGAGACGGCGTGATTAATCGGTCTATACGACATGAAGAAAAGCCTTATTCGCCAAGCTCTCATGAGGAGTTGGTAATTCTTCCTGGAGTTTTGGAGGCCTTAACGGATTTAGCTGCTGGAGATTATTGCTTAATTGTGGTGACGAATCAGCCGGATGTCGCTCGGGGAAAGATATCCCAGTCGCTGGTAGATAGCATGAATGATAGACTTAGGTTTGAGCTTCCTTTAAATGCAATTTATACATGCTTTCATGATGATATGGATCAGTGTGAATGTAGGAAACCTTGCCCTGGGTTATTAATTAAGGCTGCAGATAAGTTTGAAATTGATTTGACAGCTAGCTATATGATTGGTGATCGCTGGCGTGATATCGAGGCAGGAAGACGGGCTGGGTGTAAAACTTTTTTTGTGGATTATGGCTATGCTGAAAAGCAGCCTGAAAATTATGATTTTTGTGTGGGATCATTGTTAGAAGCTGCCAGAATTATTTTGCAATAGGTGATGTTTGAATGATTGAGCTTACGAAGCTAAAAACAAAAATATTTGCTGATACAGCAGATAAAGCCAGTATGTTGGATATGTATACACTTCCTTTTATAAAGGGTCTTACTACGAATCCGACGTTAATCCGGAAAGCTGGCGTCTCCGATTATCGTGCTTTTGCTAAAGATGTTTTAAATGAAATTAAAGATAAACCTATTTCATTTGAAGTTTTTTCTGATGATTTTTCAGAAATGGAGCGTCAGGCTCTGGAAATTGCTAGCTGGGGAAGCAATGTTTATGTAAAAATTCCTATTATGAATACTCAGCGAGAGACATGCTATACGCTTATTAAAAAGCTATCAGATCAAAAGGTTAAGCTTAATATAACGGCTATTATGACGATGGAGCAGGTAGAGAAAGCTATTTCTGTCTTAAATGTACATGTGGCTAGTTATATATCAGTATTCGCTGGACGTATTGCTGATACAGGGATTGATCCCATGCCGATTATGGCAGAAGCGGTAAAGTTACTTAAAGTAAATCCAATGGCTGAATTGATCTGGGCCAGTTCTCGTGAATTATTAAATATTTTTCAGGCAGAAGCTGTTGGATGTCAAGTGATTACTGTGACTCCTGATATTATCAAAAAACTGTCTCTTGTTGGATATGATTTGAATGAATATTCTCTTGAAACAGTAAAAACTTTCTATAACGATGCTGCGATGGCTGGGTTTAGGCTGTAAATGTTTTATGATTAGTTTTGTGGCTGATCTGGTATAGATTTTCTAGCATAAAGCCACCAAATGCCGTCTGTATAAATGAGTTTCGAAAATTTTCGAATGCCTTTATAAGTGGAATTAAATTTAGAAAAATCTCCATGTAAGATATAGTAGTCATAAAGGTGTGCGTCTTTATCCCAATTAAAGAGCTGTGGTCTATCTTGGATAGCATCCTGAATATCTGATTGTATGGTGGGAATATTTCTTTTATATCGTACGATGGCATTGAATGATGAGAAAGATATGTCGCCCTGTCCATCTTTTTCAGCAAAATACCAGGATGCGATATGTAGAAAAATAGGAGGTGAATAATCAGGGGTTTTAAAATCGTAAATTAATGAAATTACTTTTTTATTTTGAGGAATTATTTTCGATATTTTCTTGAATCCTGATAAATTTTTTTCAAAAGATATGGTTTGGTACGCATTTCCAATAAGTATGAGAAAAGAAAATGCGAAGCATAGTTTAGAGTTTTGGGGTGACGGTTTTGCGGCATTAGATTTGCATGAAAAGGCATAAAAAGGTAATAAAAATACTCCGAATCTTTCGCATATATAGGCAGTTCCAAACGCATAAGCTGGGCCATAAAAGGTTATGAGGACAGAATATACAAATGGAATTGCCTGCCAATTTTTGAAAATGTTGATATTGGGTAAGTAAGGTGGTTTGTAAATGATGGCTGCACATATTAAGATGATAGCCCATTGATTAAAAGATCCTGTAGGGGTTATGAATGCGTCTATAAGGCGCTGTGATGTTATGATCCATGTGATGGGTGTAGATACTTGTGGTTCAGTAAGTTTTGTATGCAAAAACCAAATGGCAACAACCGGAAGTGATAAAAATAAGGGCATAAGTTTAATTAAAGATTGCTTTAAATTTTTTGTGGTAAGCATCTCTATAGAAACGACGATCGATAGAAAGAATCCCAACAGAAGGATATGTGTAGTAAATAGTAAATGAGTTCCAATAAAAATAAAAATGCCTTTTTTTACAGTTGGGTTTGCTAGGTATCGCAAGGCATATTCTAGAAAAAGCAACGTAAGGGGAATTCCAATAATAAAATTAAAAAATCCCCATTGAAAAGCAAAACCATATCCTATTGGAAGAAATAACCAATCTAAGTGAGAGCGGTTATTGACAAGGGTGCGGAGTCTGGAGGCTGCCCAAGGTGTAGCAGCAACAGCGATCGAAAGCGTACACTTAATTGCTATAGATACAGGAAAAATGAGAGTCCATAAGGCAGTAATCACATATCCACTCCAATAGGGAGTGAATCCATTTATCCAATACAGAGAAGAAAAATATTCCGTACCTGAAAGAAGTCTTAGTAATGTGGCCATTTGAGTAGCATGCATGGGTATATCCACCATAGGGGGATAGGTGGCTAGCCAAATAGGGATGGTCGACATTATACAGGCAAGTAAAAATTTGTAATTGGTAGATGTGTGCTGTATTGGGGAAGTTATTATAAGTGTCAAGGGAGTTTTTCTTGAGGAGTTGGTGATACAAAACTATCGGAATAGTATATGGTTTTTTTGAGGTTGTTTAGAGGTTTTGAATAATCAATGGGGATATTTCTAGCGTAAAGCCACCACTTGCCGTCTGTATAGAGAAGGTGTAAATTTTTTATCCCTTCATAGACAGTATGGTACTTTGAAATATCGCCATGAAGGATAAAGTAATCGTAATATTTTCCATCTTGATTCCAGTTGAAGGATTGTGGTTCCCATTGAATATTTTTCTGAATATCAGAAACTGTAGTTGGCGCATTTTTTTTGTATCGAATAATCATATTGAATGTTGAGTAATACCTATTACCAAGCCCTCCTTTTTCCGCAAAATACCAGGAAGGGGTATGTAAAAGAATAGGTGTTATATGACTAGGGTTGTTATAATCATAGATTAATGATATTAATTTTTTATTGGGTTCCATTATACGTATTATTTTTCTGAGTCCTGTAAGCTCTGATTCGAATTTTATAGACTCATACGAGTTTATGGCTATTATGATGAATGCAAATATTGGACACAGCACAAGATGATTTTTTTTATTGAATGAGGTACTCTCATTTTCTTTATCTTTGTATGCAAATGCATAAAATGGAAGTAAAAAAGCCCCAAATCGCTCGCATAGATAAGCTGTTCCAAAAACTAAGGAAGGGCCATATAGGGTGATCAAAAAAGCATATAGTAAAGGGATGGTCTGCCAGTGCTTGAAAATATTCATTTTTGGTAAAGGTGGAGGTTTTAAAATGACAGAAAAACAAATTAATGCGATTGCCCAAAAACTAAAACAACCTGCTGGTGTAATAAATACAGCTATAAGACGGTTTGGAGTGATAACCCATGAAATAGGTGAAGAGGTTTGTGGTTCTATAGATCGGGTGTAAATGAACCAAATAATAATGGTTGGAATCGATAATAGTATAGGAATAAGCGTGTTAATAGATTTTTGGAATTTTTTTGAAGTGAGTGCCTCAATAGAAATAATAATGGATAAAGAAAATAATAGAAGAAGTATATGGGTTATAAACAGTAAGTGTGCCCAAATGAAAATAATGATACCAGTTTTTAGGCGTGGAGCAGCAAGATAGCGAATGGAGTATTCTAAAAAGAGTAATGTTAATGGAATTCCAATAATGTAATTTAAAAACCCCCATTGGAACGCAAAGCCATATCCAATAGGAAGAAATAGCCAATCAAAATACGAGTTTTTATTAACAAGCGAACGTAATCTTGAGGCTGCCCAAGGTGTAGCTGCAACAGCCATTGAAAGTGTGCATTTAATTGCTGTGGATATAGGTAAGAACAAACCCCATAAAGCCGTTATTAGGTAACCACTCCAATAAGGTGTGAACCAGTTAATGCGAAATAATGATTCAAAATGTTCGGTTCCGGACAATAGTCTTAAAAAAGTGGCTATTTGAACTGCATGTATAGGGATGTCGAGCATTGGCGGATAGGTTGCAAGCCAGATAGGTAGTGTAGAAGCTAAACATGCTAACAAGAAGTACGGTGGTGAAGAATATGAGTTTTGAGAGGGGAGTATAGAAACAGTCAAGGTGATCTCTTTGATGTCAGCGATATATATTTATCGTAGTTTTACTCGATTATCCATGCGATCTATAAAGATGGTGTAGCCCTTTGAGTTTTCTGAGAACTCTGAATAGTTGAGCGAGATGAGATCGGCTATGAACGCGTACAGTAATGTGAAGGTGAGCTTGAAGCTGTGTTTCAATGCCGTGCAGGCTAATATCTACAATATTAATATTGGCATCGGCAATAGCTTGAGCTAGCTTTGCAAGCATGCCAAGTTGATTTTCGGCCCAGACTTCAAATCTGCAAATAAAGCCTTCAGCTAAAGATTCTTCTTTTGACCATTGGAGTGGAACAGCCTGCAATGAGCTTTCTTTGATTCGTAGCCTTAATTGAGTACATGTTGAGCGGTGGATAACGAGAGCTTCGCTCGCGCGTTCACTGAGGCCTCCTGTGACATGATCACCATGAATGGGAGAGCAACAACGCGCCCAGCGGATTTGCCCTAAAATTTCTTTTGTTAAGACTAAGATTGTTGAGTTGCCGAGTAGTGCCCGTAGTCGTGACGATCTTTCACTCGTATCAGGATGGCGATTAAGGTAGTGACGTATAGAAGAACGTGCACGGCCTGTAATGACCCAATTTAACCAATTAGGTTGGGGGACACAGTTATCGGCGGTGATAATTTCAACCCGATCACCATTTTTGAGAGGTGTTTTAAGAGAGGCGGGTTGTTGGTTAATTTTTACGCGTGAGCAATGGTGGCCAATTTCAGTATGAACAGCATAGGCAAAATCAAGAGCTGATGAACCTCTGGGGAGCGCAATGATATCTCCACGCGGTGTAAATACATACACTTCTGAGGGGAAGAGATCCTTTTTTACGTTTGAAAGGAATTCTTTTGATGAGTCGGTTTTTGATTGAATATCAAGGAGTTGTCTCATCCATTGGCGAGCTTCCTGCTGTGCTGCGGCAAGGCTGTTACCACTTCCTTGTTTATACCGCCAGTGAGCTGCCAGCCCAGTTTCAGCAATATGGTGCATGGCTTCTGTACGAATCTGAATTTCAAGAGGAGCACTGAAAGGGCCAAAGACTGTGGTATGAAGAGATTGGTAGCCATTAGGTTTGGGTATAGCAATGTAGTCTTTAATTTTTCCAGGAATGGGTTTATAGCGCTGATGGATGAGTCCCATGGCCATATAACACTCAATGGGGCGCTCTACGATAACACGGCACCCAAATAAATCATTGACTTGCTCAAAGCGCATGCGTTTTTCACGCATTTTTTGATAAATGCTATAAAGAGATTTAGGGCGGCCCGTGACAGTAGCCTCCACACCATTTGCTCTAAGGTAAGCTTCTAAATCAGAAAGCAGAGTCTCAATACGATTGGCTCGTTGTCCGCCAGCAACAGCTTTAAGTGCTTTCTGAAGCACAAGGTAGCGCTGAGGATGCATGGCCTGGAAGGCTAAGTCGTGAAGCTCTGTGTAGACTCGATTAAGGCCCAGGCGGTGAGCAATGGGGACATAGATATCAAGAGTTTCTTGTGCAATACGCCTGCGCTTCTGTTCTCTTAGTGGACCCAGAGTACGCATATTATGAAGGCGATCCGCGAGTTTAATGAGCATGACGCGAATATCTTGGGTCATGGCCAGAAGCATGCGCCGAAAGCTTTCGGCTTGTGCATCTTCTTTACTGGCAAACTCGATATGGTCGAGTTTTGATACAGCATCTACCAAGTATAAAACCGTACTTCCCATGTGGAGCTTGATATCATCACGGGAAATTTTGGTGTCTTCAATCACATCATGAAGTAAAGCAGCTGCAAGGCCATCAGCATCTAAGCGCCATTCAGCTAAAATGGCCGCTACGGCAACAGGGTGAGTAATATAAGGCTCACCACTATGGCGTAATTGACCCGTATGAGCTCGTTCAGCTAATACAAAGGCCTGCTGAATCCGAGTTTGGTCTTCCGAACTCAGATATTGTGTAAAACGGGAGACATGTTGACTAAGCGAGTTATTGTCCGTCATGGCAGGTTTTTAGAGCACATAATAGTGCGTTGATGGCATCCTGCTTGATATTGAGTACAGATGTTGTTTTCAAGCGGGTGGCTTGTACAATGGCAATTAAATCATTGACGGCTGTTTCAAAGTGTTCATTTATCACAAGAAAATCGAAGGTTGCTGCTTGCATAACTTCGTCATAGGCTGCGCTTAATCGACGATTGATGATGTCAGGATGATCCTGACCTCGTGTATTCAGGCGAGTCTTTAGGACCTCAAAAGAGGGAGGGAGAATAAAGATGCTGGTGGATTGTTCAGGCATCAAGCGGATAACTTGTTCAGCACCTTGCCAATCAATTTCAAGAACGACATCGTTACCTAATGCCAGTTGTTCTTTAATCCATGTATGAGAGGTGCCGTACAGGTTACCATGAACCTCTGCACATTCAATAAAATCACCGTGTTCGCGCATTTGGTGAAAAGTATTGATATCTACAAAGTGATAGGCAATACCTTCTTCTTCACCTGAGCGAGGGGCGCGTGTTGTATAGGAAACAGATACTTTGAGAGAACGGATGCGCTCCAAGGTAGCCTGCACTAAACTGGTTTTTCCAGCACCTGACGGCGCGCTGACAATAAAGACCTGCCCGCTCATTGCAAAACACTCCTTTTAAAGTAAATTTTGAATTTGTTCACGCATTTGCTCAATGAGTAGTTTGAGTTGAAGAGCAGATTGAGTAATATCGATATCGGCTGCTTTTGAGGCAAGCGTATTCGCTTCACGATTTAGTTCTTGCATCAGAAAATCTAGACGTTTGCCTATGCTGCCACCTTCAGATAAAGCTGTTTCTACAGCATCAAGATGTATTATAAGACGATCAAGTTCTTCTCTAACATCGGAACGTAAGGCTTGAAGAGAGGCTTCTTGAGAAAGGCGTTCAGGATCGATCTCAAGTGCCAATTGGTTTAATCGAGCTTGTAAGCGTTCCAAATACTGCTGGGTGAGGCGATCTGCTTGGTCTGAAAGAGGTTGAATGGTTTTGCGACACTCTTTGACTCGGTCAAGTAGCAGGGCCTTAATTTTTTCGCCCTCAGCGGCTCGAGTGTTTTCAAGATGGTTGATGGCTGTATCAACAGACTCTAAAAGGGTGTTGAGTACGGTATCTTCGGAAAGTGTGTTGGACGAAATATCAGCAGTGCGTACACCAGGAAATTGTAATAGGGCGTCCAGGGAGGGCCAAGCACTTTCTGGGCATGTTTTTTGAATATCTCTTAACGTTGTGCATACGGTCTCAAGTTTTTGAGTGTCGTAGCGAAGGGTATAATCTGAGGAAGATAGTGATGCCAAGCTGATCCTGCACTCCACTTTTCCACGTAGTAAGCGGTTGAGAGTACTTCGAATTGTACTTTCAAAGGTTCGTAACTCTTCCGATAACTTAAGTGTTAATTCCAAAAAACGATGATTAACCGAGCGCAACTCTATGGTAAGCGTCCCCTGCTCAGACGTGAAATTTTGATGGCAGTAGGCCGTCATACTATAGATCATGCAGATGTCCTGTCGGAAAAACTGAATTTATCACTGTACGGCCTTCTGCCGATGGATGCAAGCAGTTTGAGGAGGCGAAAGAGTGTCATGGCGTCACCTTTAGTTCAACCCTTGAAGCAGGGTACATATTTGAGACAATATCGCATTGAAAGTGAGTTAGCTTCAGGTGGGTTTAGTTGTGTTTATCGAGTGAGCCGAGAAAAAGATGCAGCGCTTTATATTCTGAAAGAGTGTATTTTTTCACATGCCACAGTTAAACGAAATGAATATGGCGCACTTGTAGTAGCGCGTCTCTCATCTGAAATTCAGTCTATTATTCACGGGTTTTTGAATGAGGCTCGTTGGCTAGCGCGTTTGCCACCACCCTATTTTCCAAAATTGATGGATTGTTTCGCGGCGAATAATACAGCCTATATGGTGTTGGATGATCCGCATGGAGTACCGCTTTCTCAGGCACTCTATTCAGAGGCGTCTTGGACACGGTGGCTTGAAAGTGTTTTAGACGCTATTGGTATTCTTCATGATCATGGAATTTTGCATCTTGATATCAAGCCTAATAATGTCTTGATTTGCCCCAATAACCATATCCGATTGATTGATTTGAGTTCAAGTTCTGAGCACCGTTTAAATCCAACCACCATTGTGGATTCACCCGTCAGTGATGGGTTTGCAGCACCTGAACAATATGAACAGCATGCATCATTAACAACAGCCACAGATCTTTATGCCTTTGGTGCGCTTGTTTTTTATTGTATGAATAGAGGAATGCCTCCTCAATCGGCAGAGACACGTGTTTCTGATGATGCTTTAGGGGAGTGGCTCGAATTTCATCGTGATCATTCTGTGTGGCATTCCATTGCTGCTTTTGTGTATGCGCCATGCTTCAGATGAGCGTCCGCAGCGAGTAAGTGAGATCAAAGAGCTATTGGTGAATGCACATGAAGCCAGATGGTTGCGCGATGATGAGTCATAAGTGAGCAGAGAGGTTATATACCTTGCACAAAAACGCAAATTATGGCCACGCAAGGTATACTTCCTATCTACCCATCTTTGAAATAATTGTAATGCGCTACGTTGTTTTAGATACGGAAACTACAGGGCTTGATCCCAAGCAAGGCCACAGACTGATTGAAATTGGAGCAGTAGAGCTATTAGGGCGGCAGCTTACTGGCAAAACCTTTCATCACTATTTAAATCCTGACCGAGCAATCGATGAAGAGGCCAAAAAAGTTCATGGCATTGAAGAAGCATTTTTAGCAGATAAACCTCGTTTTGCGGAAGTTGCTGATGATCTGTGGTTATTTTGCGAAGGCGCTGAGCTGATTATTCACAATGCCAGTTTTGATATGGGATTTATAAATCATGAACTGGCGCAATTGAGTCGCCCACCGCTCAATAGTGTGTGTACGGTGCGCGATACGCTCAAAGAAGCTAGGCAGCGCTTCCCAGGTAAGCGGAATAACCTTGACGCATTATGCGAGCGTTTGGGAGTGAATGCGAGCCATAGAAGTTTGCACGGAGCACTGTTAGATGCGCAGTTGCTTGCAGAGGTTTTTTTAGCGATGACTCGGGGTCAGCAGTCTTTGATTGATGAGGAATCAGAAGCGGTTTTGAAAACTGATCAGGCTAAGAACGCGGAGATTATTGGCCAGGTGGGCATTGTTAAGCATGTGCTAAAAGTGATAAGTGCCACTGAAGAGGAAGTTGCTGCCCATGATGCGTACTTGGGTGGCCTTAAAAATGCCTTATGGTTAAGCGGATTGTAAGTATAAATCCGGCAAATAGATAGGCTATTTTTTGCTATGTAGCAGATAGTTTCCTGCCGAATGACCATTTACACCCGCAAAGGATACGTATGGTTAAAAAATTAGTTATTATTCCAACATATAATGAGGCTGGAAATATTTTAGCAATCATACAGAAAATAATATCATACAAGGAAAATTATGATGTCTTAGTTATAGATGATAATTCGCCTGATAAGACAGCTGAAATTGTTAAAAAGCTCATGCAAGAATATTCACCTGATAGATTATTTTTAATAAAGCGAGCAAGTAAATTAGGATTGGGAACTGCGTATACAGATGGCTTTAAATTTGCAATCCTAAATAATTATGATTATATTTTTCAAATGGATGGGGATTTTTCGCATAATCCAGATGATTTGAATAGGCTCTGTGAATCCTGCACTCAGGATGGTTATGATATAACTATAGGATCTAGATATATTGATGGAGTTAGAATTATTAATTGGTCTATGCAACGATTACTTATTTCTTATTTTTCTGGGGTTTATGTAAGAATTATTACTAGAATGCGAATACAAGATCCGACTGCTG
>Ga0207122_1138_pt1 | contig 11936 bp, 13 predicted proteins | sample Alteio_BWMinHeat_38_FD_153504 | JGI IMG/M metagenome (GOLD analysis project Ga0207122, IMG submission 153504) | Enriched cells from forest soil in Barre Woods Harvard Forest LTER site, Petersham, Massachusetts, United States -... | ecosystem: Environmental > Terrestrial > Soil > Temperate forest >... | reverse complement strand
CTTGCACCCCATGCAAGTGCGCTACCAGGCTGCGCTACGCCCCGACATGGCAAGCATTTTAAGAGTTAGTGCCTTTTTCGTCAAGTTTCATGCGTAGCTTGAGGGAAACCGGTTTTGCCTGGGGCGGCTTTCTGCTACGATAGGCGCAGTTTTAGTCACAGAGTAGGAAGTCTGGCATGAGTGCAATCGTTGATGTCATCGCCCGTGAAATTCTAGATTCGCGTGGCAATCCCACCGTTGAGGCGGATATTCTTTTAGAGTCGGGGGCGATGGGGCGTGCCGCTGTGCCCTCAGGGGCGTCTACAGGTACTAAAGAAGCTATAGAACTGCGTGATGGTGATACAGCACGTTACCTGGGTAAAGGGGTGCAGAAAGCTGTTGAAAATATCCAAACCGAAATCGCTGAAGCGCTATTAGGGATGGATGCCCAAGATCAGACCCTGATTGATCAGACGTTAATTCGTTTGGATGGTACCGAAAATAAAGGTCGCTTAGGTGCCAATGCTATGTTGGCAGTCTCCTGCGCAGTAGCTAAAGCGGCAGCAGCAGAATCTGATTTGCCACTCTATCGCTATTTGGGTGGGATTGGCCGTATGCCTTTGCCTGTTCCCATGATGAATCTTATTAATGGCGGAGCACATGCCAATAATAGTGTAGATATTCAAGAATTCATGATTGTTCCAATTGGTGCGCCCACATTTCGTGAGGCATTGCGCTATGGAGCCGAGATTTTTCATCGCATGAAAAAATTGATTGATGGTAAAGGGTTGTCCACAACAGTAGGCGATGAGGGTGGCTTTGCCCCCAATCTGCCTTCCAATGAGGCTGCTATACAATTATTGATGGAAGCGATTCAAGCGGCTGGGTTTACGCCCGGTCAAGATATTGCAATTGCCTTGGATTGTGCCAGTTCTGAGTTTTATAAAGATGGCCAATACCACTTAGAATCCGAAGGTTTAAAGCTGAATTCTGCCCGCTTCGTAGATTATTTAGCCACGCTGTGTGACAAGTACCCCATTATCAGTATTGAGGATGGGATGTCTGAGCACGATTGGGAAGGGTGGAAGCTCTTAACCGACAAATTAGGCAATAAAGTTCAATTGGTGGGCGATGATCTTTTTGTAACCAACGCAAAAATCTTGGCGGAAGGTATTCAGAAAGGACTCGCGAACTCTATTTTGATTAAGATTAACCAGATTGGTACTTTGACTGAAACGCTTGAGGCAATTGAGCTTGCTAAAACAGCAGGTTATACCGCTGTGGTATCTCACCGCTCAGGTGAAACAGAAGATAGCTTGATCGCTGATTTAGCTGTAGGGACCAAAGCGATGCAAATCAAAACAGGTTCTTTATCGCGCTCCGATCGCTTGGCAAAATATAACCAACTCTTGCGTATAGAAGAGCAATTGGGTGAGGCGGCGTATTATCCAGGACGTAGTGCCTTCTATCAATTGAAAAAATAGATATACCGTTGTTGTATTGAATGAGAACCCCCTCTCTTTCTGGAGAAGGGGTTTTGTTTTGTAGGGAAAGCTTGATGGCGACTACTGACTTTGATTGGATGGGAGAAGCGCTACGTTTAGCAGATGAAGCTTCCCAAGCAGGCGAAGTTCCAGTTGGTGCTGTAGTTGTCTACCAGGGCGAAATTATTGGTCGTGGTTTTAATCGACCGATTTCAACTCATGATCCAAGCGCTCATGCAGAAATGGTGGCGTTGCGTGAAGCGGCTGTAAAATTAGGTAATTATCGTTTGCCGGGCACTGAGCTTTTTGTGACCCTTGAGCCGTGTGTGATGTGTGCAGGGCTTATTCAACATGCGCGAGTGCAGCGGGTTGTATTTGGTGCGCACGATCCTAAAACCGGCGCATGTGGTAGTGTACTCAATCTTTTTGATGATTCGGTCTTAAATCATCATGCTCGTGAAGTGGTATCTGGGGTTCGTGCTGAAGAGAGTGTAGGACGGTTAAGGGCATTTTTTCGTGCCCGCCGAAAATCGTTTGATACAGGAGAATAGAAACATGCGAAAGCGTTCCGCTGCTCGTGGGTTTACGCTGATCGAAATTATGGTGGTCATGGTGATCATCGGTATCTTAGCGGCTTTAATTGCTCCCAAAATTATTAGTCGTACAGATGATGCAAGGAAGATTGCTGCTCAGCAGGATATTTCCAGTCTGATGCAGGCCCTTAAGTTGTATAAACTGGATAATCAGCGCTATCCCTCTGTGGCTCAAGGTTTACAGTCCTTGATTACGAAGCCTGTGGTTGATCCACTACCTTCAAATTGGAAAGCCGGCGGATATTTAGAGAAATTGCCTGCTGATCCATGGGGGAATCCGTACCAATACCGCCAGCCTGGTTTGCATGGAGAGGTGGAGGTATGGAGTATGGGGGCAGATGGACAAACAGGTGGAGAGGGCGAAGGCGCTGATATTAATTCATGGTGAACATTGATGTTCCAATTGTAGGGCGCAATAACCGAAGGGCATTGCGCCGGAGTCGACACATTCGGTGCAATGCGCGATGCTTATTGCACCCTACGGTTGCGTTTACCTTAATCGAAATGCTAGTTGTGCTCTGCATTATTGCTGTAGCCGCGCGGTGGGTTATTCCTACCTTACCCTCAGTAGGGGCCGATGCAGATCAGCCCGAAAATCAATGGATGGGAGTGTTAAGGTCAGCGCAAATGGATGCCTGGAAAAGCGAATCATGGATTGAAGTGATTCCAGGGCCATCGTTACAGTGGACACGGTGGAGATGGAATTCAACGTCGAATAGTTGGGGGCGCTCAGTATGGTCTCCACCCAAGCCGCTTTCTGAGAATGCGTTGACCGTTCAATTTAAGACCCCTTTTCCTCAGAATCATATTTGGGTGGCACCGCAAAGAACAATTCCTTTTGTGCAGGCCGTATGTCTTTCTGAGCGATGTGTCATGTTGGCACCAGAAGGACGAGTGCTATTGGGTGGCGTAACGGATGTTAGTAATACTGTGCCATAGGCTATGAACGGACGGTACCATCATGACGCAAACGATTAAGACAGATATTGTTATTGTTGGAGCAGGCCCTGTAGGCTTAAGCTTGTTTTTAGCGTTTACACAACACAACTATCGTGTTTTGCTGCTTGAGTCAAAGAGTCCAGATGCTATTGGAATGTTCCCAAAAACGTCAGTGTTAGAGACTTTGGGTGTTGATTCCAGAAATTATGCATTAACGCCAGAGAATGTGGCGTGGCTTGAAAGCTTAGGGGTAGCGGCTGAAGACATTCGGCAAGAAGGCACGCCTATGGAAGCGATGCATGTTGTTTATGAGGCAGGTTCTGCTTCTTTTGAATTATCCGCTCACCAGGTTCGGCAGCCGTATTTAGCTTGGATGTTGAGGCATGATCGACTATGCCATGCGTTGTGGAAACGCGTGTGCAATGCACCACTGGGGGCAAAGTCTTGAGCATGTTCAGATGTATCCCCAGGGGGTTTGGACTTCTGTAGTGTTAGAGCACATGGAGTGGTCTGCCGAGCATGTTAGCCTGCATGTGCAGCATGCCATGCAGCCGGTAAATATTCAGGCAAAGTTGGTGATTGGCGCGGATGGTGCTCAATCCTGGGTGCGTGAACAAACCGGAGTTGCTGTCGAAGTGGTTCCTTATGCACATCATGCTTTGGTGGGATGTTTTGAAACAGAACATTCGCATGGTGGCATTGCATACCAGTGGTTTAAAAAAAATGGCGACATCATGGCATGGTTGCCAATGCCTCATGGTGTAGGGGTTGTGTGGTCACATACGCCCTCTGAAATAACTTCGGATCGTACGACTATCCTTAATGATCCTCAGCGAATAGCCGATGAATTGAGTCAGTATGGACATCAGCGTTTAGGGCAATGGCGGTATCAGGGTGGGCTAGCAATATTTCCACTTTCGATGCAGTATTTAAAAAGTGCGTTGCCTTCAAGGATTATGTTGATGGGCGATGCGCGCCAGCGTGTTCATCCTTTAGCCGGACAGGGCCTGAATTTAGGGTTGATTGAAGCACGACAGTGTGTGGAAGCTATTCAAGCGTTTCCACTGAATGATCCAGGGCATCCTTGGATTAGCGCAAGAATTACTCAAAAGGAGTCTCTTGCGCAACGTGTGATGCCATGGGGAATTGATGCATTCTGGCGTATGAATCAGCCTGGATGTATGCCTCAACCGTTTCAAAAACTCCTTGGATTTGGATGGCGAGGGTTTCATCAGTCCGGTATGCTGAAGCGTGTAGTATCGCGCATGATCTCAATTTAAGCAGTTCGCAAGAAAGGTTATTATGAAACGTGCAGCGCGGTTGGCGCTCTTTTTGGGCGTAACAATACTTTTGGGTGCATGCCAATCGGGGTCTTCTGCATCGCAAACATCAGCACAGCAAGTGCCATTCGAGCAGATTGTTGAGAATATTAAAAAGAAACTGACGAAGGATTACCCCGGTATCGAGGTACAGGGTGTAAAGACAGTTGAAGGTTTTCCGGGTCTGTATGAAGTACAGATTGAGGGTGACTTGGTCTATATGGACCCAACAGCAAAATATGCATTGTTGGGGCACCTGATTGATGTCAAAACAAAAGTTGATCTTACAGAAAAAGCGCTAGAAAAGCAGGCGCAACAGACCATGAAAAAACTTCCTTACCAGTATGCTATTAAGGAAGTGCGTGGTGATGGTAAGCGTACGCTTATTTTATTCTCCGATCCAGATTGTCCTTTCTGTAAGAAGATCGAGCAGTCTTTGCAAGACTTGGATAATGTGACCATTTATACCTTTATGGCACCCATTAAAGAGCTGCATCCAGATGCTGCTCGTAAAGCGGAAGCGATATGGTGTGCGGATAATCGCTTAAAAGCTTGGAATGGTTTTATGAGGCAAGGTGAACCGTTGCCTGAAATGAAACCATCCTGTAATGCACCGAAAGCAGAGTGGGCCAAGTTGATGAAGCGATTTAAGATACATGCAACACCTACGCTACTGTTCCCCAATGGGAAAATTGTGCCTGGAGCGATGGGTAAGGACGATATTGAAAAAATCCTGGATCAAATAGAGAACAAAGATAAAGCCAAGAAAGATGATGCTCAGAAGAAGGATGAGTAGGAGAAAAGCTTCTTGAAGCTCAGATGAAAATAAAAGAGTCCATAAGGACTCTTTATTTTTTGTCGTCCAATTAAAACGGTAATGCGTTAACTTGGGGTAGCGCGCGCCAGTTTTTGCATATTATCGAAAGGATGACCATCATGAACCGTCTACGTTCTATTGCGTTTGCTTTAGCGTGTACTACTGCTGTTTCCTCATTATGGGTATGTGCGCAAAATACACCTGCTCCGGCGGCGGTGGAGCCTAAAGGCGATATAGCGCCTATGGAGACAGGGCATAAGGAATATCATGAAGGATTACTAGGTGTTTTTAAGCGATTGAGCCAGGATTTAAAATTATCACCCGAGCAAGCTGCTGCATTGGATAAGGTCGTTAAGAATTTTCAAGCTCAGCTTAAAAAGGGTCAGAAGCAGCATCAAGAGGCTCGAGAGGAAGGAAAGACTCCTCTCACGGCTCTTCAAAGGATGGAGCGGCATGTCCAATTTATGGATGAGCATGCACAGCAGGCAAAAAGTAATCTTGAAGACTTCAAGCATTTTTATGGACTTTTAAAGCTCGATCAACAGAAGAAAGTGGATGAGGTGTTCGCTCGAATACACCATCATGTTGTTACACATAAAGACCATCAAGGGTATTCTAAAGCTAAAGATCATCGCTCTTTGAAGGATGGAGCCACAAAACCTGCGTCTTCTAGTTCAGATGAAACTAAGCCATCATCAGATGGAGCCAATGTTGAGCCTAAAAGTAATCCATAAACATATAATATAGCAGCGTTCTTTACTAATTTTTATTCGATCTGCAAGCTAAAACCCCTTCTCCAGTTGTATGAGAAGGGGGCAAATTATTTGACAGAACGTGCCAGTTTTTTGCGAACTGTTTCAAAAATACCCGTCAAGAGATGAACCTCTTCTTCTTCAACACGAGCGCGATGTATGAAGCGCTGTAAGCGAGTCATCAGTTGTTTGGGGTTGTTGGGGTCCAAGTAGCCAGATTCCAGCAGCATATTTTCCAGGCTTTTCATCAGATGCGATAGGTGTTGCTGTTGCGCTGGAGGGGATGCCGTTACATCGTAATTGATGGTGGGAATGACAGATTGCGCGACGTATAGCTCATAGCTTAAGAGTTGGACAGCCGCAGCCAAATTAAGAGAGGCATATTCCGGATTGGCAGGGATATAGACCATAGATTGGCAGTTGGAAAGCTCTTCAATCGTCAGTCCATTGGTTTCATTGCCGAATACAAAGGCTACAGGGCCATGTACTGCTTTTTCATAAGCGTGTGTAACAGCCTCTCGCAATGGATAGAGACGCGCAATGCGTTCGCGACGGCGTGATGTAAATCCAAAACTATCAACGCAATGGCTTAAGGCATCGGGCAGGGTTGTGTAGATTTGAGCCTCATCCAATACTGAGCCAGCACCCGAGGCGCGTGCGTAAGCATCTGCATTGATTTCACACAGAGGTTGAACCAGAGAAAGTTGGCTGAGGCCCATATTCTTCATGGCTCGGGCCACGCCACCAATGTTGCCTGGATGACTCGGACGGCACAGGATTATACGAAAAGATGCAGCAGGAGATATAGAAATCATAGTTAGGCGTGCTATTCTAGGCGTCCCTTGACATTTTTGCAGAGGAAGGCATCATGCCCATTCAAAAGGATACCGTAGTAACCCTTAAATACGCATTATACGATGAGAAGGGTACGCTTATCGAGTCATCTGAAGAGCCGATGGCGTATCTGCACGGTGGTTATGATGGTATTTTCCCAGCTGTTGAAGCCGCGTTAGACGGACAAGAAGCTGGGTTTAAAACTAAGCTGACACTGGAGCCAGAAGACGCATTTGGCGATTATGATGATGAATTGGTTCGTGTTGAGTCAAAGGAAACCTTCCCCGAAGAGTTGGAAACCGGGATGCGTTTCGAGTCACAAGAAGATGGTTTAATTTACACTGTAGTTGAGATTGATACTGAAGCTAAACAAGTCGTTTTAGACGGAAATCATCCTCTTTCAGGGATGACTATTCAGTTTGAATGCGAAGTGCTCGAAATACGTCCTGCAACCCAGGAAGAAATTGAGCATGCCCATGTCCACGACGGTACCGAAGAACACGCACACTGAATTCACTACGCGGCTCCTCTGGAGAGGAGCTGTTCTCCTTTGTGTTCTGTTTTTAGAGGGGTGCGAGCAAGCGCCGCCTGATGAGCTTGTCCGTGTAGTTGAAGCGGACCCTGTAGCTCTGGTGATTACTCCAATCCCTGAAAAAGAAGATTCTCTGCCTGTTTATCCGGGCACTATTCAATCTCTCCATGAAGCCGATCTAGGTTTTCCGCAGGCTGGGCGTTTATTAGAACGGTCAGCAAACGTTGGACAGCGTGTCATTTCTCATTCCCTATTAGCTCGACAAGATGTTGAAATTTTCCAACAACAGCATCGGGCTGCAGATGCCGATGTGAGTGCTCAGAATGCCGGATTGCATTTTGCCATGCGTGATGCACAGCGAGCGCGGCAGCTTTTAAGCGAGCAGTTTGTAAGTCCAGCCTTTTTTGAAAAACTTAAAGCCCAGGCAGATATTGCACAAGCAGGTGTAGCACGCGCTATTGCTGAGAGATCCGTATTTAAGAAAACAGTACGTGATGCTGAATTACGCTCGCCTTTTGACGGTGTAGTTGTCGCTACATTAGCTGAAGTAGGCCAAAGTCTGGCTTCAGGGCAGCCGGTGGTGCGAGTTGCTGAAATGAAGCATGTGGATGCTGTATTTTCCGTACCTGAGAGAGAACGTTCGCAATGGTTAGTTGGAACCCCTGTTAGTTTTGTCGCATTAGCAGAGACACAAACACATATGCCCAAGATACGCACGGGTAAAGTGCGAGAAATTAGCCCCGAAGCCGATTCTGTAACACGGAGTTTTCGCGTTAAAGTGGAGCTAAGCGCAGAAGATCGTGTGGCCTTACCGTTGGGGACAAGTATTAAAGCGGGTCAGCGTATTGCGTTAAAGCCTGAGCATTTGCCGCGCTACCGTGTTCCTATGGGGGCAATTTACCAACTTAAAGGGGCACCCATTGTTTGGGTATTGACGTCGAATCGACGGATTGCGCCTCAATCGGTTCGTTTAGTGGGATATCATCCCGCAGGTGCGATTATTGAAACACGGCTATCGCCTAATTCATTGGTGGTTGCTATGGGTGCCCACCTGCTGCAAGAAGGGCAACTAGTTCGCCCTGAGCCATGGCAGCAGTGGAGTGCTGCAAATTCCATGCCTTTGTCTCCCGAGGACAGTTTACCTTCGTATCCAGTGCAATCCCATTTGGATAGGGAGAAGGAGTAATGGCTACGGATGAACGTGATCGTTTTAACCTTTCTCTTTGGGCGCTTGCCAGGCAACCATTAATCCTGTTTTTTTGTGTGGCAATGCTCATTTTAGGTGGGGTTGCCTATTTTCAATTGGGACAATCTGAAGATCCTCCTTTTACCTTTAAAATGATGGTCATGCGTAGCTACTGGGCAGGCGCATCGGCTCATGATGTGGAAATGCAATTAACCGATAAGTTAGAAAAAAAATTGCAAGAAGTACCCTATCTGGATTGGGTTCGAAGTTACTCAAAACCGGGCGAATCATTTATTTTTATTGCCATTAAAGATTCCGTACCTCCTGAAAAGGTGAGTGAAACCTGGTATCAGGTCCGCAAAAAAATCGGTGATATACGTAATACCTTGCCGGAACATGTACGCGGTCCGTTTTTTAATGATGAGTTTGGTGATACCTACACCCATATTTTTGCCTTATCGGGTCAAGGTGTCGATATGGCTACGCTCAAGGATTACGCTGAGCGTGTGCGGGGCGATTTTTTACGGCTACCGGGTGTGGCCAAAATAGATCTTTTAGGAGAGCAGGATGAGAAGGTCTATATCGAGCTTTCTAATAGCCGCTTGGTGACTCTTGGGATTTCTCCCGATGAGATTTTATCCGCCGTTCAACATCATCTTGCATTGCCACCTCATGCAACCTATGAGCAGCGAGATGAGCGTGTGGTGATTCGATTAAAAGCAACGGAATCATGGGCGAAAATTGGAGATTTAACGTTTCACAGCCCAGATAAACAGCATGTTGTGAAGCTTAAAGATATTGCCACAGTTAAGCGAGGGTATAGCGATCCTCCTGCATGGACAATGCGGTTTCAAGGCGAACCAGTGATTGGTTTGGGCATTGTGATGCTTCCGGGGCATAACGTGATGGCTTTGGGAGAGGCTTTGGATATCGAGAATGAGCATTTGCAAAAACAGTTACCTCTTGGATTTAAATTGGATACTGTAACAAGTATGCCGCGAGCCGTGAGCCGTTCAATTGATGAGTTTCTGCATTCACTGTTTGAGGCCATTGCAATTGTGCTTACGGTGAGTTTGATCTCATTGGGTCTTCGCACGGGGATGATTGTGGCGTTATCGATTCCCATAGTATTGGCAGGAACTTTTGCGCTCATGGGGGCTTTTCAGATTGGATTGCATAAAATTTCGCTGGGTGCGCTAATTCTTTCTTTGGGTTTACTGGTGGATGATGCCATTATTGCGGTTGAAAGCATGCTAGTGAAAATTGAGCAAGGCTGGGGACGCATAGAGGCGGCAGGGTTTGCTTACCGTAGTACAGCGTTTCCTATGCTAACGGGCACCTTGATTACAGTAGCAGGTTTTTTGCCCATAGCTACTGCAAAATCTGTGACGGGTGAGTACACGCGTTCAATTTTTCAAGTGACAGCAATCGCACTGTTGTTATCGTGGATTGTGGCTGTTGTGGTGATCCCTTATCTGGGGTATTACCTCATTCCAAAGCATGGTAAGGAGGCGTCTTCAAGTCCATTTCATTTGAAACAAATATGGGCTTGGTTGTGGGGAACGCGCTTTTCAGCACGCCAAATTGAAGATGCAGCTGCAAAAGCTAAAACGACCCATATCTATGAAACGCGGTTTTATATCAAGTTACGCCAGTGGATTGCCCAATGTGTACGTTACCGGAAAACGACACTCCTATTTACGCTTGGAGTTTTTGTGTTGAGCGTTATCGTTTTTCACTTTGTTCCGCAACAGTTTTTTCCTGACTCGAGTCGTCCTGAGTTATTGGTAGATCTGAAACTGGCCGATGGAGCAAGTTATACAGCAACCCATGCCGCTGTTGATCGTTTTGAAGGGTGGCTCAAAAATCAAGAAGGCGTCGAGAATAGAGTGTGTTACGTTGGAAATGGCTCACCACGCTTCTATCTTCCTCTTGATCAGCAATTGCCTAGCCCTAATTTTGCGCAATGCGTGGTGTTGGCCAAAGGGAAGGCAGATCGTGAACGCTTAAGAACGGCAATTATTCATGAGTTCAGTACACATTTTCATGAGTTACGTGGGCGGGTTTCTCGCCTAGAGAATGGGCCGCCTGTAGGATTTCCGGTGCAGTTTCGTGTATCGGGTCGAGATATGCAACAGGTTCGTCGCCTAGCAAATGGTGTGGCCGATAGGCTACGTGCTTAGCCGCTTACGCAAAATGTTCAGTTAGATTGGGACGAGCCGATCAAAGCCTTGCATGTGCATCTGGATATGGATGCACTGCAACGTACAGGCATTACGCCAGATTATCTTGGGGAGTTGATTGAGGGGGCATTTCAGGGATTGACCGTATCATCTTTGCGTGAAGGCATTGAAACACCGGATGTAGTGATTCGTGCGCCTTTAGATGAGCGTGTGCAGATTAATAAACTGCCTTTCTTGATGATTCCTTTGCCAAATGGTCAGCACATTGCATTAGGTAGTGTGGCGCGCATTGAGCCTGTGTTGGAGGAGGCTGTTATTTGGCGTCGTAATAGATTACCCACGTTTACAGTTCGGGCGGATGCTGTAGAGGGCGCGCAAGGTGCAGACGTTGCCAAAGAGCTGGATCACCAAATGGAGGTATTACGAACAGATTTACCACTAGGGTATCGCATTGAAGTAGGAGGAGTCATTGAAGATAGCAGTAAAGGGCAAAATTCAATTGCAGCAGGCTTTCCTCTTATGATGGTGTTGGTGGTTGCATTGTTGATGTTTCAGTTGAATCGTTTTTCTCGAATGCTGATGGTCTTGGTAACGGCACCTCTGGGATTGGTTGGAGTAACGATTGCATTACTACTCTTCAGAATGCCCTTTGGTTTTGTGGCCATGCTTGGCACTATTGCGTTATCAGGCATCATTATGCGAAATACCTTGATTTTGGTGGATCAAATTGATCACGATGTTTTATCAGGTACAGCAGTATTTACAGCCATCATTGAGGCAACCGTACGGCGTTTTAGGCCGATTTGTTTGACGGCGATGGCGGCTGTATTAGGGTTAATTCCGTTGAGTCAGAGTGATTTTTTTGGTCCTATGGCCGTTGCAATGATGGGCGGTATTACTGTGGCAACGCTATTAACGCTTGTGGTTGTGCCTGCCTTATATGCAGCAGTGATGCGAGTGAGTGCAGAGCATGCGCCCTAGGCTGCCATTCTTCACGCGATTGGAGCTAACATTGGAGCTTGCTAAGGATCTTAAACGCTGATAAAATTGCATTCAATTCCTCGATAGCTCAGTCGGTAGAGCGACGGACTGTTAATCCGCAGGTCCCAGGTTCGAGCCCTGGTCGAGGAGCCAGAATCAGAAAAAGCCCGTTTTTATAAACGGGCTTTTTCATTTTCAGCTTTCCACACTGTTATTTAAGGCACTTTGACGGGAAGTGGCAAAAATAAGGACGTATTTAGGCCGATGAGTTAGCAAGCCCGGATATATACCTTGCGCAACCACAATTTGTGTTTTTGTGCAGCGCTTGGCAGGTGCA
>Ga0207122_1148_pt1 | contig 11972 bp, 9 predicted proteins | sample Alteio_BWMinHeat_38_FD_153504 | JGI IMG/M metagenome (GOLD analysis project Ga0207122, IMG submission 153504) | Enriched cells from forest soil in Barre Woods Harvard Forest LTER site, Petersham, Massachusetts, United States -... | ecosystem: Environmental > Terrestrial > Soil > Temperate forest >... | reverse complement strand
GCCCACGGTGACGCCGATCCCGGCGTTGGCCGCGCGGGCGGTTTCTTCCGCTCCGCGGATGTCGGGGCGGCGTTCGAGCAGTTGGGAGGGCAGGCCGATGGGCACTTCCGGCGGGACCGGCTGATCCGACAGGCGCGCGCCGCGAAGGATGGGGCCGGGGTTGCGGCCGATCAGGACACTGATCTGATTTTCCTTGATCGCGATCTGCCGTTCGAGCCCGGGCACCAGCGCCGCGCTCGTGGCCATGGCGGCCCCGGCACTGGAAGTCTCGAGTTTTGAGACGATCCCGCCGGCCAGCCGTTGATTGAATAATTTCAGGCTGTCGCCGAATGAATCCGTTGCCTGATGCGCGATGGCGAGTTCTTCATCGAGCTCCAGGAGTTCGAAATAGTCCGTGGCCACCTGGCCCACAAGGCTGAGCAAGACTCCGCGCCGGGCTTCTTCGGATGCGAGATACTGCGACCGGGCTTGTTCATTGAGCCGGCGAACACGGCCCCACAGGTCGAACTCCCACGCCGCGCCAATGTAGCCGTCAAATCCATTGGTCGTCGAACCGGTTCCCAGCACATTGGGGCCGCCCAAGGCGGCATTGCGGCCGCGATCGGCGTTGGCTTCGTAACCGAGCGAGGGGAAAAGCTGTCCGTGGACCTCGGCGGCGAGCGCCCGCGCTTGTTCGACCCGGGTGGCCGCAATGCGGGCGTCATAACCGTCGACCAGCGCGGCGCGGATCAGATCTTTTAGCCGGTCATCCTGGTACACGTCCCACCATGCGACATCGGCGAATGAATGGTCGCCTCCGGCCGCCTGATCACGAAACGCGGCGGGAGTCCCGACCGTGGGACGCTTGTAATTTGGCCCGATGGCGCAGCCGGCGAGAAGGAAGACCGCCAGAATCGGACGCATATGCTTCAATCGATTCATGGTCGTGCTAATGGCCTCCGGAACCTGGCGGAGTGGGAGTGCCGCCAGGCGGCGTCACGGCTTTCGCGGCGATCGGATTCGGTGGATTCTGGTGTGCGCCATGCGGGAGGCCTTTGGTCGCCCACATTTCGATCACAAAAAACGTGACGGGGATCAGGAAGATCGCGAGGGCGCTGGCCGCGAGCATGCCGCCGATCACCGCGGTTCCCATTACCTGGCGGGCCACCGCGCCCGAGCCGTCGGCCAGCCAGAGGGGAATGCACCCAAGAATAAAGGCGAAGGACGTCATCAGGATGGGACGGAGCCGGATTTTTGCTCCTTCAAGCGCCGCCTCCAGCAGAGGAGTGCCTTGCTCATAACGGGTGCGGGCGAATTCCACGATCAGGATGGCGTTTTTTGCCGACAGGCCGATCAACATAACCAGGCCGATCTGCGCGAACACGTTGTTTTCCAGATGGCGCATCCAAAGGGTGGCATAAGCGCCGAACACCGCGACGGGCACGCCGAGCAGGACGCTGAACGGCAGCGACCAGCTTTCATAAAGCGCGGCGAGAATCAGAAAGACGAAGAGCAATGAGAGCCCGAAAATGGCGGCGGGGGGAACGCCTTCCTCGGCTTTTTTCTCCTGGAACGACATCCCGATGTAATCGAGCCCCATCTCCCGCGGCATGGTCTGGGCGAAGACTTCCTCCAGCGCGCTCCGGGCCTCGTCGGAACTATAGCCGGATGCGGCCGTGGCGTTGATTTGCGCGCAGCGAAACAAATTGTATCGCATGGTGAATTCGGGCCCGAGGCGGTCTTCCACCGTCGCCAGGGCGGTGAGCGGAACCATCACTCCGTCGCGATTGCGGACGAAATAGGTTCCGAGTTTGTCCACGCTGTTGCGGTATTTGCCTTCCGATTCGACATAGACCTGCCATTGGCGTCCGAAGCGGTTGAAGTAATTGACGAAAATGCCGCCCATGTAGCACTGAAGTGTTTGGTAAACATCCGCCAGCGCGACGCCCTGCTTCAGGACCTTGTCGCGGTCCACCTTGACAAATTTCTGAGGCACGGCCGGCAGGAAGGTGGTGGAAAGGCTGCCGCCGTGGCCGGAATCGAACTCCGGTCGTTTGCGCACCGCTTCCATGAACCTGTTCAGGTTGTCAGCCAGGAAGCCGATGTCCTTGCCGGCGCGATCTTCGAGCACGCAGATAACGCCGCCCGAGGTGCCGATGCCCGGAATCGACGGCGGCGAAAAAGCCAGCGCCCTGCCTTCGGGGATTTTTGCCAGCTCGCGATTCAGATGGGCCTTGATCGCGGCATAGCGCTCTTCGGGTTTGGTCCGCTCCGACCAGGGTTTGAAATTGACGAAAAAGAAAGCGCTGTACGTGTTGTAAACCGTGCTGAGGAGGCTGAACCCGATGATGGAGGTGCAGCTTCTCACGCCCGGGGTGTCTTGGATAACCTGCTCAGCCTTGCGGGCGACTTCGCTGGTCCGCTGGAGTGAGGAGGCGTTGGGCAGTTGCAGGCCGACGTAGGCATACCCTTGGTCTTCATCCGGAACAAACGACGAGGGCAAGAGGTGGCCGAACCACAATGCTGCGGCGGCAAAGCAGGCCAGAATGATAAAGCTGACCCCGCTTTTGCGAATCAGGTGGCGGGAAATGTCCACATAGCCATTCGTCGCGCGCCCGAAGATGCGATTGAACCAGCCGAAGAAAACGCCCAGCGGACCGCGGGACTCGGTCCGGGGGCGGAGCAGCATCGCGCACAGGGCGGGGCTGAGCGAGAGGGCGTTGAAGGCCGAAATGATCACGGAAATGGCAATCGTCAGCGCGAACTGCTGATAGAGGCGGCCGGTGATGCCGGGAATAAATGCGGTCGGAATGAACACCGAGGCCAGGATGATGGCGATGGCCACGACCGGGCCGCTCACTTCCTGCATGGCTTTCAAGGTCGCGTCGCGGGGCGACATGCCCTCCTCGATATGGTGCTCGACGGCCTCGACGACGACGATGGCGTCATCCACCACCAGCCCGACGGCGAGAACCAGGCCGAAGAGCGAAAGCGTGTTCACTGAAAATCCGAAGACCGGGAATAGAATAAAAGTGCCGATGAGTGCAACCGGGACGGCGAGAAGCGGAATCAGCGTCGGCCGCCAGCCCTGCAGGAAGACAAAGACGACCAGGATGACCAGCAGCAGCGCCTCCCAGAGCGTGTTGGCGATTTCACGCATGCCCTCGGAGACGGCTTTCGTCGTGTCCAGACCAATGAAATAGTCCAGGCCTTGTGGAAACCGCTGCTTGAGCTGCGCCATCACTTTTTTCACGGCGGTGGCGCAATCGAGGGCGTTGGCTCCCGGGAGCTGGTAGACCGCGATGTTCGCGGCCGGCTTGCCGTTCAGCCGTCCCATCACGTTGTAGACTTGCGCGCCCAATTCGACCCGGGCCACGTCCCGCAGGCGCACGATCGATCCGTCGGGATTGGCGCGAATGACGATGGCGCCAAATTCCTCCGGGGTGGTCAGGCGTCCCTGGGCCCGGACCGAATAGGTGAAGTTCTGGCCCGCCGGCGCCGGCTCGCCGCCGATCAGGCCGGCGGGATTGACGGTGTTCTGGCTTTTGACGGCCTGGATCACCTCGCTGACCGTGATGTTGAGCTTGGCGAGCTGGTCGGGTTTGACCCAGTAGCGCATCGCATACTGCCCGGCGCCGAACACGGTCGCACTGGCAATCCCGGGGATCCGCGTAAGCTGGTCGTTGATGTTGATGTAGGCGTAATTTGCGAGGAACGTGCTGTCGTACGAATCGGTCGGCGAATACAACGCGATCAGCATGAGCGGGGCGGTGAGCTGCTTTTGCACCGTGACGCCGTAATTGGCCACGTCGGCCGGAAGCTGCGGGGAGGCTTGCGTAACCCGCATCTGGGAAAGAATCAGGTCGGTATTGGGATCAGTCGCGACATCGAAGTCAGTCGTCAGCCGCAGCGAGCCGTCGCTGCCGTTGATCGAGTACATATAGTTCAGGTTGTCCACTCCGCTCATCTGCTGCTCGAGGGGCGTGGCGACGGCCTGCTCGACCGTCTGCGCGTCCGCCCCGACAAACGTCGTGGTGATGCGCGCCTCCGGCGGGACGATCTTCGGAAACTGGGCGATCGGCAGGCCGAGGAAAGCCACCACGCCCACGATCACGGTGATGATCGAGATGACGATCGCAACGATCGGCCGGTTGATGAAAAATTTCGACACGGCGCAATTACCTGGCGGCCTCAGCGCCGGTGAACGGAAGGGGATGCACCAACGTGTCCTCCTTGACCTTTTGAATACCCTCCGCGACGACCCGGTCGCCCGGATGCAGTCCCGCTTCAATCACCATCTGGGATCCAGCTTGCTGGCCCACCTTCACGCTGACGATGTGGACGTGGTTTTGCGCATCAACCGTGGCCAGTTGGTAGCCGCCCTGAAGTTCGCTCAAGGCGCGCTGGGGCACGAGGAGCGCTCCGTGTTCGACGTTCACGACGGCCCGCACCCGGGCGAATTGGCCGGGCCGGAGAAGTCCGTTCGGATTGGGAAACACCGCCACCACGCGCAGCGTTCCCGTGTTGCTATCAACCTGGCGATCGAGGGCGAAGAACGTGCCCTTGCGGGGATATGTTGTGCCATCGGAGAGAATCAACTCGAACTCGATTCCCGCCGGAATGCTCGGGGCATCGGGTTCGCGGCCCCTGAACTCGAGGTAATCCTGTTCGTTGATGGGAAAATACGCCTTGATCGGATCCACGGTGGAAACGGTCGTGAGGACGCCGGTGGCCGGCCCGACCAAGTCACCGATCTGCGTTTGCACCAGCCCGGCGATACCATCGACCGGGGCCACGATGTTCGTGAATTCAAGATTGAGATGGGCTTGGTCGAGCGCGCCTCTGGCCGATGCGACCTGGGCTGCGGCCTCCAGTTGGGCCTGCACGGCATCGTCGAACTCCTGCTGGCTGATCGCTTTTTCCTGGGCGAGGGGCTCGTAGCGTTTGACGTCCAGCGTGGCCTTTCCGAGCTGGGCTTGCGCCTGGGCCAACCGGCCATTGGCTGCCTTGAGCTCGGCTGCGAATGGGCGCGGGTCGATTTCAAAAAGCGGGGCTCCCTTCGCCACCACGGAGCCTTCCGTGTAGTCCTGCTTGAGCAGGTAACCGGTTACTTGCGCGCGGATCTGGGCATTGACAAACCCGTCCAGGCTCCCGACCCACTCGCGGGTGACGGGCACGTCTCTTTGATCCACGGCGGCCACCTGGACATCAACGGGAGCGGGCGCCTGATCCGCGTGCTGCCCGCATCCACCCGTGAGAGATAAAATCACCGCGCCAATCAAAATAACAAAATGTATCCGGCCGCGCTTGATTTCGAACATAAGTAACAAGTCAAATAGGCGAGTCCTTGCATTAATTCAAACGGGTTATGCAAAAAAAACGCCCCCGACGAAAGGGGCCTGGCCCGCGTAAGTTGGCCGGAGATATGGATCGAGAACTTTCTTTTATCGCGAACTTTCCGCTCAATACAAACTGGTCAGAGGATTGATTTTAGGATTCGTTGGCAGCGCCCCCATTCATGCAAGCCGTTGTCGTTGCCAAGCCCTACAAATTTGTCCCTCCGTATCGCGGCAACCTCTGGCCCACCCTTCTGCGGCCCCTGCTCCCCCGATTGCTCCGGAGCGACGGCATCACTTCCGTCGAATGCCGCGGCGTCGAAAAACTGGCCGCCTCGGTGGCCGCCGGCCACGGCATCATGCTGGCGCCGAACCACTGCCGGCCCGGGGATCCCTTCGTCATGGCCAAACTTGGGTATGCGGTGGGCCGCCATATTCACGCCATAGCCAGTTGGCATATTTTCATGCAGGGGCGGATGCAGCGTTTCCTGCTGTCCCGGGGCGGAGCTTTTAGCATCTACCGCGAGGGTCTTGACCGCGAAGCGCTGAAGTGTGCGATTCAGATCCTGACGGAGGCGCGCCGCCCGCTGGTGATTTTTCCGGAAGGTGTCATCTCCCGGCACAATGACCGGCTTAATTCCCTGATGGAGGGAACGGCGATGATCGCCCGGACCGCGGCCAAGCAGCGGGCCGCAGCCAATCCTGCCGGTCGTGTCATTATCCACCCGGTCGCTCTCCGCTACTTTTTTGAAGGCGACCTCAACACAACCGTCGAGCCGATGCTGGATAAAATCGAGCAGCGTTTCACCTGGCAGTCCAACCGCGGAATGCCGCTGGTCGATCGGATCAACAAGATTGGCGGGGCGCTCCTCACCCTCAAGGAGATCGAGCACCTGGGCGCACCGCAGGCCGGTGCGCTCAACGAACGAATCCGCCGCCTGATCGACCACCTGCTTTGTCCGATCGAGGACGCGTGGTCGAAAGGCCGGCATGAAGGCTCCGTGGTGACACGGGTCAAAGTGCTGCGCACGGCTTTGCTTCCCGAGCTGGTCACCGGCGAGCTTTCCGAAGCTGAACAGGAACAGCGCTGGAAACTGCTCGCCCAGCTTTATCTCGCGCAACAACTCGCCTTCTATCCCCCCCATTATCTGACCGAGAACCCCACCCCGGAAAGGATCCTTGAGACCGTTGAACGCTTTGAAGAGGACATGACCGACCGGGTGCGCACGGTATCCCCGATCCGGGCCGTCGCCACGGTCGGCGACGCGATCGAAGTCACCCCTGACCGCGTACGCGGCAGCGAAGATCCGCTGATGATAACCCTGCGCGAGCAGTTGGAATCCCTCTTGTCCCTGCCGCCGGCGAAGCCGTGATCGTGGGCTACACCCGATGAACCACCCCATCGATATATTTATCCGCGTCGCCGGCATCGCCGTCGCACTGGTGCTGTGGTTCTGGACCCAGAAGTTGATCAGCCAAAAATCTCCGACCGGCGATGGAGTCGGCGACCGCCTGCATGACATGACTACGCCGTTGCATGCCTGGCTGTTGGCCAATCCTCGCGCGACCAATGCAACCTTGATCGTCACCTCGGCTTTCATCGACCTTTTCGGGCTTTATATCATCGGCGCGACGATCCTCGGCCCGACCGTCCGTCCATTTGTCGCCCTGCTGATGCTTTTTGCCCTGAGACAGCTCTGCCAGGGCCTTTGCTCACTGCCATTTCCAAAAGGCTCGATCTGGCATTATCCCGGCTTTCCCTCGCTCCTCGTCACCTATGGCACGAGCAACGATTTTTTCTTTTCCGGTCACACCTCAATCGCCGTGCTCGGGGCGCTCGAACTCAGCCACGCGGGTCCGCCCTGGCTCGCCGCAGCGGCCGGACTCATCGCCATCCTGGAAATGGCCACGGTGATCATCCTGCGCGCCCATTACATGGTGGATGTTTTCACCGCGGTGTTCGTGGCCTGGGGATGCGAGGTTGCCGCCGGGCGGTTTTCCCCGGGGATTGATGCCTGGCTCCACCGGCTGTTTTAATTTTGATCCACGACGGCCTGATTGGCCATTTCCTGGAGCACGACCCAAATCGTTTGTTGCGTCGGCCAGTATAATTTTCCCAAGCCTCTCAGGCTGCACGTCGGGCCGGGGCAATGATCCGCAAGGTGAGCGTGATCAGGGCGACCGTGATTCCGAGGACAATCAAATCCTGATTTGGGCTCAGGTTGTACCGGGTCAGAAACGAAAGGTAGGCGGCTCCGGCGGCAATGCCCACGTAGTCCGTGAAATTTTGAATCGAAACCGTCTTGCCCAGTTTCGTCTGATCGGTTTCGGACTGCAGGGCGGCATTGATCGGAACGACCAGCAGGCCTGATGCCGCCCCGGTAACAATGAGCACGAGGACAACCAAAACGAGTCCGAATGCTCCACCCAGCAAGCCGAGGCCCATCAGGCCGGCCGCCATGAGCAGGGCATATTTCCGGGCCCAGGAAAGATCGCCCGTTTTGTGCAGCTGACCGGCCAGGACCGCACCTGAAACAATTCCCGCCACCATGCCCACTTTGAGCAGGACCAGCTTGAAATTGGTCACGTGCGTAATCCCAGCCTGCGCATACACCCCAAGCCCCCAGCCTTGCAGGGCGGATTTGAGCGTCGAGCCCGCAAACCAAAAGAGCGCGGACCCAAGGAGAATGCGTCCGAGCCGGGGATTGCGCACGATCGCAAGAAAACTGGAACCGAATTCCTGGACACTGTGACGAAAGGAGGCATTCGCATTGAAAGGAGTCCGCGCCATGGCCGCATTGGACAGGAAGGCTGCACCGTAAAGCGCCATGCTCGAAAAGTAGCAGGTCGGGAGCGAAAGGGTGCGGTCGTAGAGAATACCACCGCCGCCCAGGCCAAGCACAATCGCCACGAGCGTCAGCATCTCGACCGTGCCGTTGGCCTTGACGAGTCGCTCGGTCGGCACGACTTCCGGCAGAATCCCGTATTTGGCGGGCGAATAGAAGCAGGCGCCCATGCCGACGACACAGTAGCCAGCGACCTGAAAGGCGTGACTGGATTGGCCCGCAAACCTGGACACGCCGGCGAACCCAATGGCCGTGCCGGCGAGCTTGATGAGATTCCCGCCGACCAGCCATTGGGTCTTGGCCATCCGGTCGTTGAAAAAACCGGCCAGCGGCGCGAGCAAGATAAAGGGAAGGCTGAAGACGAGGCCAAAAAGCGCGTTTTCGCTGTTGATGACGGATTCGGTGATCCGGCCGGAATCGAGCGCATAGGTCAACGGACCGAGGATGGCCGCCAGGAGGAAGTTGTCGCCGAAGGCGCCGAGAAATTGTCCGATCAGCAGGAGCGGATAATTGCGGCGGGCGGGAGCTGGAAAGGTTGGGTTCATAAAATCGATGAAGGAGTTTAGGCGGCGGCGGGGCGGACGATTTTGCGCAAGAGCGCGTGGGTTGGGAAAAAAACGATGCCCCAAAGCGCGGCCAGATAAACAGCCACATAGAGGTTTTGGTTCATCCAGTGTTGCGGCTCCTTGTCGCTGAAGCCATAAACATAATCAACATTCACCGGGGTGTTCGGATTGGCCTGCACGGTCCCGAGACCGGGGAGGAACAGATACGAGACGAGCACGAGCATCGTCGCCAGAATGCCCCAGGCCTTGAACGCCCGCTGGTCGTAGCCGAGACGGCCCACCAGCCAGATGAGCACGAGCGGAAGCCAGCCATGAAACAGGGACAGACCGCGGGCAAACAAGGGAATGCCCGGCCTGAACATGTATCCGGTCAGGCCGGTCAGGCTGATGCCGATGAAATGAAAAAGAAAATCGACCAGCCAGAAAATCTGCGGAAGCAATATGCCCACGCAGCACATGCTCACCAGCAACGCGCTCTCCCGCCAGATCCCAACCAGTGTCAGGAGCAGCGCCACGTCGCAGAAATAAATGAAGTTGGTCGGGCCATAGTTATGCCAGTAGACTGGCACCAGGACGGCGACGAAGGCGGAATACACGATCTTGAATGCCTGCGGCAGCTTGCGGGCCGCGGGAACAGCCGCCGCTTCGGATGTCATCTGTGTCTGGGTGGGTGTTTTCATGAGTGGAATAATTCGGATTTCAGGAAAGATCAGTGGCTCCATCAGTCAGCGTCTGCAGCACCTGCTCCACGGTCGCATTTTCGGACGCGGAAAGCGGAGCGGTCAGCGCCGCCAGACATTTTTCGTATTTGCGATGCGCCCGGCGCCACGCGGCCCGGCCCTTTGGGCTGAGGCCAACAATATACTGGCGGCGGTCGTGGGTATTTTCGAGCTCGGCCAGCAGGTTCTCCTTTTTCATTCGCTTGAGCAGCCCGGTGACGTTCGAGGGATCGACGATCAGGGCGCTGGCCAGGTCCGAGGCCCGCATTCCGGCCGGATTTTTTGCCAGCAGGGCAAGCACGTTGAATTGGGCGGGGGTCAGGCCGTGGGGCTTGAAGATGTGATGGGCGGCTTTTTCCAGGGCCTGGGCCGTCGTCAGGACGCGTAATACGAGGTGCATGAACAGGGAGATTCAACAGAATGGTTGATATGTCAACAATATATTTGACATATCAAGTAATTATCGCCTATCCCTGTGCATCCCGCATGAAATCGACGTCCCTCACCTCCCGCCGCAGCGCGCTGCTGATGCGTCTCGATCGCTGGGTCTGGCTGGGCCGGATCGAATCGCGCCCGCCGGAAATACCCCGCGGTTCCCTGGTTCTTGCCGCCCATTACAATGGCCTGGTCGACGCCTTCGTTTATGGCAGTCAGCTCCCTTCCTTCATCGGCGTGATCTCCGCCCAATGGCACCGTAGCTTTATCGGCCGCTGGTTTCTGCCCGGCATCGCGGTGAAACGGGCCAAGGATCACGGAGCCAACGCGAACAATCTCACGGCCTTTCGTCTCATGGTCGGCCGGATCCAGGCGGGAGAACGCCTGCTGTATTTTCCTGAAGGCACCAGCCGGCTGGGGCCAGAGCGGTTGCCCATCGGACGCGGCACCCTGCTCTTGCTCCGCGGGCTGCGCTCGGGCGACACGCCACCGGCGGTTTTCTTCACGGCTATACACTACGACGACCCTACCCGGTGGCGTTCCAACGCCAGTGTGGGCTGGGTCGGGCCCGTGGCCATGCCGGCGTCTTCCGGGCAGGATGAATCCTGGGTGCAGGCGCATTTGCTGCAGGCGCAATCGGCCGCCTACTCTCTTCCGGTGCGGCCGTCGTACCGTTGGACGTGGCTGGCCAAGTTGTCAGCTTTGCCTTACCTGCCGGTCTGGGCGGTTGTCGTGCGTCTGGCTCGCCGCACGGCCGACGAAGAAAATGTCATTTCCCTTTGGAAATTTCTTTTCGGTGTTCCGATCACGCTGATTGCGTGGTGCGTCTATACAGCCGTCGCCGCCCGATGGGGGCTTCCCTGGTGGATTCCGTCGGCATCACTAACCGGAGGCTGGCTGCTATGGAATCGATAACTCGAGATATCCGACGCGGTCTTCCCTGGGTCGCGTGGCCGCTTATATTCGCATCGGCGTTGCGCCTGTGCCTCGAACCAGCGGATTGGAGCCGTTTCTACTTTGTCTGGTTGCTTCTCATTCCGGCTTACGTCGCAACCCAACTCCTGATCCTTCGTCGGTCGGGCCCGCTGGCTGTCCGCTTATCACTGTTGTTGAACTTCGCGGCCATCAATGTCGGCTATGAGATGATCGGCGTTGCTCTGCGTTCAACCACTGCATGGCGGGCCGATGACCTCGTTTACTCCGTCGACTGCGCAATTTTTCACGGCGATCCGCAACGCTTCCTCGCCCAGATCCAGGCTCCCTGGCTCAGCACCGTGACCATTCTGGTTTATATCGCCGCGTTCTCCGGCTACTTGTTCTATTTATTTTTGTCCGAAGCCTTCGTTCTGACGCCAGCCACCGGCCGCCTGCAACTCGGTCTCATGCGTCTGTACGGCGTGGGCTTCTCGGGCTACATCCTGTTGCCCGCCGCGGGACCAGCCTTCCACCACCCTGCGCTGCTGCCTGCGATCAGGCATTCTGCGCTTTCGGCGCGGCTGCAGCCGTGGGTGTTGGGCAACTGCTCGCACGTCGATGTATGCCCGAGCATCCACGCGGCCATTTGCGCTTTCATGCTGGTCTGGGTTTATCGCCGGCGACCACGGCTGTTCCCTTTTCTCCTGCTCCCGAGCGCCGCCTTGTTGCTCGGCACGGTTTACCTCCAATACCACTATTTTACCGACCTTCCGTTTGGTCTCTTGTTGGGGGCCATTGCGGCAAACTCCGTTTCCCATGCCAAACCTCCTCCCATTCTCTCATCCCCAGGCACAGCAGGTTGACCTCACGGGCGGCAAAGGTGCGAGCCTCGCCAAATCCACGGCGGCGGGTTTTCCCGTGCCGCCCGGAGCGATCGTGACGGCCGAAGCCTTTCGTCGCTGGCGGGGCGAGCCGGAACTGTCCGCCGACCTCGCCGCCGAAGTTCGCGCCTGGCTTGCCACCCAGCCGGCGGATCGCACCTTCGCCGTTCGTTCCTCGGCGACGGCCGAAGACGGCACCCAACACGCTTTCGCCGGGCAGCATGAGACGTTTCTGCACGTCCCGGCGGAGGAAGTCCCCCGGCGCATTTTGGATTGCTGGCATTCGCGCGATGGC
>Ga0207122_1146_pt1 | contig 12018 bp, 9 predicted proteins | sample Alteio_BWMinHeat_38_FD_153504 | JGI IMG/M metagenome (GOLD analysis project Ga0207122, IMG submission 153504) | Enriched cells from forest soil in Barre Woods Harvard Forest LTER site, Petersham, Massachusetts, United States -... | ecosystem: Environmental > Terrestrial > Soil > Temperate forest >... | reverse complement strand
GGGTCGGCGTCGTACTCTTTGCGCATCACGGCCTTGCCTTCTGCGTCGAACAGGACCACTCCATTGAACGCATCATTCAACACTTTGTAATACATCCGATGCACAGACACCAAAATTCCATGTGAGGAGGAGATGCGGCATTCGCGGCAGAAACCCTGCTCAAAGAGGGACGTCTCGATCAAAATCAGCCTGTCATATTGGTCCCGGATGAGAGACGATTGATGCGTGTCGTCCTCTTTGAAGAGCTCCTTAGACCAAGCCGTCTGTTCGTTAGGCTGCAGCTTGCGGAAATCGAGAAAGACCGAGTCGTAAACGATTTTCTCAAAAACGGCGTAGACATATTTCTCGACTGAGATCCGCTTGTAGTAGGGGTCTGAAACAATTTTATAGGATTGGGGCGCTTCTGAGATATGTTGAGGGCTCAAGACTGTTTTGCCCACGGGTTTGCCCTTTTTCCAGAGATAGTCTTCGAAATAGTGATTCACTTCGGATCTCCCACGAACCTCGGACTCTCTTCGTCACTAACAAAGGCACTCTGGACGAACTTACCCATCTCCGGATCGATCTCTACAGGTTTTGGTGTTTTATCAATCTTGGTTGATTTTGGAAAGCGGAAAGAAAGGGCCCCAAGGGTTACTCCTCCGACAATGACGACAGCAAGCCCTCCGCCAAAGATCACTTCAGCAACGATAGACGCTGTGAGAAGGCCTGTGATGGCGATGCCAATTTGAAGAAGGGTGAATTTCACCGCACTAGAGATCTTTTCGACGAGTTGCTTAAGCTTTCTTGAGAGGATGTTGATCTCACGGCCGAAGCAGGTTCCCGAATTTCGATGTGACTGGATAGGCAACGAGGTATTGTTAAGATCTAGATTCAATGATGGATAGTGCAATGTAACCTCATATCTAAATATGTTTTAAAGATGTGGTGATGAGTGCCGCGACATTGATCTCTTCGGGGAAGTCTTTCAGGCTATGCTTGATGGCTTTCTGCGCCGCAACCTGTGTGTAGCCGAGGTTGATGAGGGCGCGCATGGCGTCGCTGATGTGCTGGTCGCGCCGTGAGGCAGCGGCCGGGATGGCGTAGTCGGAGGCATGATGTGGGACGAAGGGAGACAGCTTGTCCCTGAGTTCGATGATCAGCCTCTCAGCAGTTTTTTTGCCGATGCCGGGAACACGGCATAGGGAGGAGATCTCTTTATTTGTGACAGCGGCATGGAGTTCGCCCGGCGTGAGGTGGCTGACCAAGCTTAAAGCCAACTTAGGGCCGATGCCCGAGATATCGAGCAGCACCTCAAAGAGGTCCCTATCCTGCGCAGACAGGAAGCCATAGAGGGCTTGGGAGAACTCCCTGATGACGAAGGAGGTGTGCAACAGCACTTCAGACTGCACCGGAGGTAAGTTGTTGAAGATGTTTGCCGGAATGTTGACGGCGTAGCCGATGCCATGCACATCGACCACGGCTTTCATGGGGGATGTGTGGATAAGAATACCTTTGATAAAACTGATCATAACGTTACATTTCCTTGCTTGGCCTTAGATGTGAGGGCGTTTGGGCATGGCAGATCGCTAAAGCCAGCGCGTCGGCGGCATCATGGGGCGTCGCCAGCTCTTTCAGCCCAAGCAGCATCGTCACCATGCCTTGTACCTGGCTTTTGCTTGCGGCGCCGTTGCCGACGACGGCGCGTTTGGCTTTAGTGGGTCCATATTCAAACACCGGGATCCCTCTTCGTTTTGCTGCGATCATAGCCACGCCGCGCGCCATCCCTAGCTTGATGGCGCTCTGCACGTTCTTATGGACGTATTGGGTCTCCACCACGACAACGTCAGGGCGGTACCGCTCCAACAACTCCTCGACGCCATTGAAAATGATCAGATAGCGGTCGGAAATTTTATTGTTTGCAGGCGGCCTGATGCATCCATAATCCACCGCTTCGTAATTTCTGCCAACAACTTTGATGAGGCCGTAGCCGCTGACAATGGTGCCGGGGTCTATCCCAAGGATGAGCTCTTCCATTTTTCTTTTTTGTTTAAATGTGTTATATTCGTGACAATAGGGATTTGCCGTTAGAAGATCAACCGTATTTTTTATGATGAGGTCTCAGTGGAAAGTTGGCTAAAAGAAGCTCCTAAAAATATTATTGTACGCATGCCCAACTGGCTGGGCGATGCCGTGATGGCAACGCCGGTATTGGAAGATCTGCGCCACCACTGGAAGCACGCCAAGATCACGGCGATGTGCCCTGTCAACCTGACTCCGCTGCTGGCAGAGGATCCCCATGTCGATGAGCTGATGAGCTTCCAGCGGCCCAGCGGATGGCTGTCGCACCAGCAGCATGGGAAGATCATCGAGTCGCTCCGCCTAGGAAAATATGATCTGGGTATCTTGCTGACCAACTCGCTCTCTTCAGCTTGGTGGTTCTGGCGCGGCGGCGTGCAAAATAAGATAGGCTACATCGGCCACTGGCGACGCCTCCTCCTCGATAAGGCTGTTCCCTATCCGCCCAACAGGGAGAATCAGCACCTCGTCAAGACCTACAAGATGCTCCTTGAGCCGCTTGGTATTGCATTGAGCCAGTCTGCCCCGCGCCTCTACATCACCGAACAGGAAAAGCAGGCTGCCAAAGATCTGCTTAAAAACTGTGGGGTAGGCCCTAACCAGATCATCGTGGGGATAAACCCCGGCGCGGCCTACGGCTCGGCGAAATGCTGGCTGCCGGACCGCTATCGCGCCGTCACGCAGAAGCTTCTGGAAAACCCAAGCATCGCCGTGGTGTATTTCGGCGACCGCGCCGGCGCGCCGCTGGTGCAGGAGATCTGCCAAGGGATGCCTGAGAGGGTTGTCAACCTGGCAGGCAAGACGAACATCCGCGAGCTGATGGCCCTGATCCAAGCTTGCCACATCTTCTTGACTAACGACAGCGGGCCGATGCATATCGCCTCGGCGCTGGGCACCCCTCTGCTGGCGCTGTTTGGGTCTACCAGCGATGTGGCGACAGGCCCCTATCGCGGAGGACTCGTCATCCACAAGCATGTCGAGTGCTCGCCATGCTACAAGCGCACCTGCCCGATCGATTTCCGCTGCATGACGCGCATCGAAGTCGACGAGGTATACCGCGAACTGAAAAAGATGATCAAGGACAGCGGCAAGTAGAAGTGGACGAAGTGGACTAATTGGACTGAGTGGACATTAAAATGTCCATTTCGCCCAATCAGTCCAATTAGTCCACTTCGTCCAACAAAAGGAGTCAGCGTGAATTCTTTTTCGGATCGCATCAAGGCTCTATTTTGGGGTGCTTTTTTTAAGTTGTCGTTAATAAATTGGACTCTATTCCGCTTGCGCTTTGTGCTAGGCATCAAGGAAAAGACTCTCAAGAAAGCCTCGGGAATAAGGGCCGCAGCAGCCTATCGGCAGGCGCTGCAGGTGCCCGCCTATCGGGAGTTCCTCGAAAAGAACCAATGCCATCCTACGCAATTTTCCGATCTGCCCGTCACCTCCAAATATGACTATATCCAGCCATACCTCAAACAGCAGAGAGAGTCCGCCCTCTACCTCAACGGCACCATCCCACTCAAATCGAAGCGCGACACATCCACCGGCACCACGGGCAAGTCGACGCCCTGGTACCGCGGACAGAAAGAACAATCTCATGTGGAAAAGATGTCTGCCTTAGCAGGAAAAGTGGCTTTGCACAATCAGCCCTATACCTTTGTTAACGGCTTTGCTGAAGGCCCTTGGGTCACCGGCATCAGCGCCACGCTGGCAACATGCCACGACCCCAACGGAGCCATCTGTGTCATCGGGCCTGTCAACAAAGAAATCTACGCCTGCATCAAAGAGCTTATCCGAATCCGTCCTCCTGGCCACCCTATCGTCGTCGGGGGATATCCTCCCCATATCCGCGCTGTCGTCGACATGGCCGTCGAAGAAGGATTCCCGCTTCATGAACATACTCTCATCGGCCTCGTCGGCGGTGAGGCGATGAGCGAAGACCTGCGCGATCTGATCGTCTGCCAAAAAGGCCGCACAGGATTTAAGCAATGCTACTCTTCGTACGGAGCCTCGGATCTCGATATCAACATCGGATATGAGTCCGACTTTGAAATCGAATTGCGCAAGCTGTGCCACGACCTCAAGCACAAAGAGTTGGCCGACGAGCTTTTTGGGAAAAATGCCTTTGAGCCGATGATCTTCCGCTACGACCCTCTGAACTATTACATTGAAACCGATGAAGAACAAAACCTTCTCTTCACCTGTGTCAGGTTGGATCGGATCTCGCCGCGGATACGCTACAACCTGGAAGACAGAGGCAAAATCATGGCCTATAGCGATGTCTCAGCTATCCTGAAAAAGCGCGACATCAAAATGTCACAAAAATCGCAGACAAACTGGCCATTCCTCTTTGTCTGGGGGAGGCAGGGCTCCCAAATCAGCTTCAGAGGCAGCAAGGTGGCTCCTGAGAACTTGGGCGAGGCTATCCGATTGCTGGGTATCGCGGCCAAGATTGAGCATTATGGATTCTATCAGTATGAGACGAAAGACGGTAAGACGGTGACCGAGATTTTGTTGGAATTCCATGATGACAAAGATGTCGTTTCGGCTGATAAACGCTTGTTGAAGGATATTCTTGGGAGAATGGCCGAAGTGAACTCAGACTTTGTCGAAGCGATTGACAAATGTCCCGACAATGAGAAACCTGTTTTACGCATCTTTCGGAGTGGAGAAGGTCCCATGGGCATGCAGCAGAAAAAGTACCCCATGCGGAAACAGCAATACATCTTTGTTGCCGGCGACGAGTTCATTCCCCAGCAAGGCAAACTTCAAACACTCTATGAAGGTTAGTCTTCGCAGTATGGGTCATTGACCTAAACCCACGAAGTGGGTTCTCTTTTTGTAGCCCGTAGCAAGGCTCGCGAGCGAAGCGAAGACGAGCCGCAGCTACGGGAGTGTGAACGGAACAAATAACGAACCCCGTAGGGGTTCTTCTCTTTCTGAAATATAGTTTGAGTAAGATAAACTGTAAAACGGAGGAATTTTCATGAGTCATACCTTTTCAAATTTGCTTTTCCATCTCGTTTGGTCAACGAAAAATCGAGAACCATTTATTAGAAAGGAAATTAAATACCGCCTTCACAGTTATATAAGGACAGTTATCGAACGGGAAGGTGCAAATTTATTGTTTATCAATGGTGTTGAAGATCATGTCCATCTGTTGGTGGCTATGCCTTTAACGATGTTGATTCCGGATCTAATCGAAAAAATCAAGCCTGTATCGACCAAATGGTTTACCAAAACTTTTCCTGAAACAAATGGATTTAAATGGCAGGAAGGATATGCTGCTTTTACTGTAGGACAATCAAATCTTCAAGCCGTCATCAAATATATTGAAAATCAAGAAGAACATCACAAAAAGATATCATTCGAAGAAGAATTAATTAGTTTTCTGGATGCTCAGGGGATTCCATACGACAAAAAATTCTTGCTGGGATAAAAAGAAGAACCCCTACGGGGTTTAATTTTGTTCCGTTCACACACCCGTAGCTGTGGCTCGTCTTCGCTTCGCTCGCGAGCCTTGCTACGGGCTACAAAAAGAGAACCCACTTCGTGGGTTTAGCTGCAAGTCTTACTAGTAAAAAACTATCTATTTGTTCTCTGCTATCTTTGCGTTAAAAATTTCACTCATTGTGTCTCTGCGACTTTGTGTCTTCAAAACTATTGCTGAAAAACAAGAAAATATTTACAAGGGGCTAAGAGAGCAGTAATCGGGAGTTTAGCTATCAAACTACTTTTTTTAGGCACAGGCTCAGCATTCACGGTAGACGGCGGCAACTTTCACTCCAACATGTTGCTAGAAGCGGATAGCGGCCAAACATTATTGATCGATTGCGGCGCCGACGCTAGGTTCTCGCTCCATGAACAGGGGTTGTCCTTCCCTGATATCAAGAATATCTTCATTTCCCATTTGCATAGCGACCATGTCGGCGGGTTGGAATGGCTCGCTTTTACGAAAAAATTCCAGTCGAACGGCCAAAAACCCACTCTGTATATCTGCAAGGCCCTTGCCGACGACCTTTGGGATCATGTGCTCTCGGGAGGGTTGAAGTCTATTGCAGGGGAGACATCACTCAAAACGTATTTCAATGTTGTCGATATCCCCGAAGATAGTTTTTTTACCTGGGAGGGAGTCAAAATTCGGACGGTGCCTACCCTCCACTGCCAATACGGCGATGGGAATATGCCCACCTATGGGATTTTTTTCACTGCCAATGGGATCAAAGTGTGGATAAGCGGAGATACCCAATTCAAACCCGATAAACTGATGAAATATTACGAAGAAGCTGATGTGATCTTTCATGATTGCGATATCGTCAGTAAAGGGTCCTCTCCTGTCCATTCGAGTTATCACGATCTTTCCACATTGCCTCCCAAAATCAAAAATAAGATGTGGCTCTATCATTACCAGCCCGGCCCTCTGCCCAATGCTGCCAAGGAAGGCTTCCGCGGTTTCGTCAAGAAAGGGCAACGCTTCGATTTTTCTAATCCTCGCACTCTGTTGCCATAATGAAATTCTTCAGGATGATAACAAAAAGAAACTTATTTTACTCGTGCCTCTGCCTGGGGTTGCAAGTCTATTATTCCGTCCTGTACCGATGGCGCGTTTTTGGCAAAGAAAATCTCCCTCAAGAAGGGGGGTTGATCGCATCAAACCACGCGAGTTACTACGATCCCCCATTCATTGGGGCCTCAGCCTGGCCCACTGAAGTGCATTTTCTGGCGGACAATTATCTATTTGATCACTATCTTTTTGCGACATTGATCAAAAACCTCAATGCTTATCCCATCCATCGTTCTGTCAAGGATACCTCGACTATTAAAAACATCGCTCAATTCCTCAAGGATGGAGAAAAAATTCTCATTTTTCCCGAGGGAAGAAGAGCCCAAACTGACAAACTGCAACCATTTAAACTCGGACTAGCCAGATTGGCTATTCGGACGAAATGTCTCATTGTTCCCACGTACATCCGGGGGACTTTGGATGTCTGGCCTGCTAGTAGGCGTTTTCCCAGGTTTGGGCAAAATTTGACCTGCGTCTTTGGTAAGCCGATTCACGTGGATCGTTATTTATCCATGGATAAGAAAGAAGCTTTCCTGTCTTTGACCCAGGACGTCTATGAAGCGATTGAAAACCTCCGCCTTTGGCTCGATGAACATGATAGGACCAAAAACGACAAACGACGATGACGACGCCAACGACCTTAACGACTTTAATCGAGTAAAGTGACTTGTTAAAGTCGTTAAGGTCGTTGGCGTCGTCATCGTCGTTTGTCGTTTTTTATTATTTTCCAATTCATTTTCAAATAGTTATAGTTGAAAATTAAATAAATTTATGGTATAATGCAAAGAGTGGGGAAATAGAAGGATAATGGTTGAGTTTTACGTCACTTAGGCGTAAAAATTGTTGTTTTGTAATTAATATTAATTATAATATGAGGTTTTTTTATGGACCTTATTAAACAAAGAAAGGATATTGAGTGCATGATTATTAATAAAGCTATGAGTGATAAAAAGTTTGAAGAACTGCTATTCTCCAAACCATCTCAGGCTTTAAAACAAATTGGAGTCACGGTCCCAGAGGAATTTAAACTGAATGTCATCCGCGAAGGAAAAGGGGAGTTGACACTCGTTTATCCAGTGAAGAATGCTGTTGGAGAACTGAGTGAACTCGAACTTGTTAATGCTGCCGGTGGATCATTAACAAGCAGCAGCCAGCGTTCCTCTGACGGATAATTAAGGCAACGATGCCATAAATTAAAAATAATGATGGACGAAAATGGATTTAATGTCCAAATCGTCCATCGATAAAATTATAATGTGAGGTATTTATGGACCTTATCAAACAAAGAAAAGATGTTGAATGGACTCTAATTAATAAAGCGATGAAAGATAAGAAATTCGAAGAACTTCTGTTCAAGGATCCTTATCAAGCTTTGAAACAAATTGGCATTACGGTTCCTGAGGAATTTAACTTGAAAGTCGTCCGCGAGGGAAAAGGGGAATTAACCCTCGTTTATCCTTATAAAACGACTGCAGGCGAACTCAGTGAACTCGAGCTCATTAATGCTGTTGGTGGAAGCGCATCTAATCAGCCTGGGAGTGACCGTCAAGGATGATCTAGGGTCGTCACCAAAAATAGGCCCTTGCACAATAACGGAGTGCAGGCGATCAATGCGTGATACGTAGTTAGTGAATGTACTAATAATTGCAGTGGAGCTGTGAATACACCACCACCGTGAATTGCTGGTTGTTAATGTGATCAAATTGATGGACGAAATGGACGTCAATGGATTGAATGGACATATGTCCGAATTTTTTCCATGATGTCCAAATCGTCCATTTTCTTTTTTATTCTATAGTTTAAACAAAAATGTTACAAATAATCAATTAATTGATATAATAAAGTTTGAGAATGTTTTTTATCAACTAATATTTGGGGTAAAACTATGAACATTCCAAACTATGAAGTCACGTCCGTTCTTTATCGAGGAAGCAACAGGATCGCCTATCAGGCGCAGCGCATCGGGGATCATGTCAGTGTGATTCTCAAAACCCATATCAGCGATTTCCCAAGCCAGCAGGAGTTAGCCAACATCAAGCACGAGTATTCGATGCTTAAAGAACTGACGCTTCCCGGAGTCATTACAGCCCACGAATTGATCAAGGATCAAAACCGTCTGTTTTTGGTCTTAGAGGATATCAAGGGGAAAACGTTAAAGGAATGGATGGGGCAAAAGCCTGTCAAGCTTGCCGATTTCTTTGAGGTGGCCTTACAGCTGGCTTCTATTCTGACGAATATCCACAGGCAAAATATCATCCATAAAGATATCAAACCTGAAAACGTTCTGATCGATCCCAGCAACCTTAAAATTAAAATCATCGATTTTAGCATCTCGTCGAAGCTATCTTTTGAGACTTCGTCCACAGTCAATATTAGCGTCTTGGAGGGGACATTAGCCTATATCTCTCCGGAGCAGACAGGCAGGATGAATCGTGTGGTGGACCAAAGGAGCGACTTCTATTCATTAGGGGTGACTTTTTATGAAATGTTAACGGGCCGCCTTCCCTTTGAAACCACCGATCCTTTGGAACTTGTCTACGCGCACTTAGCGAAGATGCCCGACCCTGTGCACGAACTTAATCCTCAGGTGCCAAAGTCCCTCTCGCAAATCGTCGATAAGTTGATGGCCAAAAGCTCGGATGAGCGCTATGCCAGCGGTTTTGGCCTGAAAGAAGACCTAGTCAAATGTCAAAACCTCTGGAAGGAAGGGAAAACGGAAGAGACGTTTGCCTTGGGACAAAAAGAGGTCAAAAACCGCTTGATAATTTCCCAGAAGCTGTATGGAAGGGAGGAAGAGACCAAGCAGCTATTGAGTATCTTCGACCGCGTCTGTCAACAGGGGACCGGCGAGCTGACCCTTGTCGCCGGCTACTCAGGGATAGGTAAATCGGCCTTTATTCAAGAGATCTATAAACCCCTTTCCAAACAAAGAGGCTATTTCATCCGAGGTAAATTCGACCTGCTGCAGCGCAACACCTCCTATTATGCCTTCATCCAAGCCTTTAAGGAGCTGATGGGGCAGGTGCTGACAGAATCAGAGGTCATTTTGGAAGGTTTGAAACGGGAAATCTTGGAGGCTGTCGGCCCCAATGGACAAGTGGTCATCAATTTGATACCGGAGCTTGAAAAGATCATCGGCAAGCAGCCCGACGTGCCGGAGCTTCAGCCCAAAGAATCACAAAACCGCTTTAACTTTGTCTTCCAACGGTTCATCAAGGTGTTTGCGAAAAAAGAACACCCTCTGGTCGTTTTTATGGATGACTTGCAATGGTCAGACCAGGCCTCGTTAAATTTGCTTGAGCAGCTTCTGTTTGAAACACATTACATCTTTATTGTGGGTGCCTATCGAGACAACGAAGTGTCGGGGCACCATCCTCTCCTATTGACGATTGAGGCATTGCAAAAACAGGAAGTTCCCATGATGACAATTAAACTGGAAGCCCTGAAAGAAAGCGATGTCGACAACCTGATTCAAGACAGCCTCGGACAGAGCAATATCGGCGACCTCTCGTCTCTCGTCTATGCCAAAACACGAGGAAACCCATTCTTTATTAATGAGTTCCTCAAATCGATCTATCAGGAAGGGATCTTGACGATATCTGAAAAAGGTCTTTGGGAGTGGGACATCGCTGCCATCAAAGCCAAAGGGATCACCACTAACGTCGTTGATCTCTTAGTCGAAAAAATTCAAAAATTGCCCGATGCCACACAAAAAATCTTGGCTTTGTGCTCCTGTCTGGGTTCCAAGTTTGATCTCAATACCATCGGTATCGTCTGTCAAAAGGACCCTAGCCAGGTCGCTGCCTTTCTTTGGCCTGCCATTCAAGCTGAGCTCCTGTTGACGATAGGCTCCACATACAAGCAAGCGGCCATCATCGAGGAAGGGGAGACAGAAACAGCCGAGTCTATCGAATACAAGTTTTTACATGACCGTGTCCAAGAAGCTGCTTACCACCTCATCTCCATGACGACTAGAAAGCTTGTCCACCTAAAGATAGGCCGCTTGTTGTTAGAGAAGAGCCGTGAATCGAAAGAAAAATTATTCGAGATTTTGGGCCATCTGAACTATAGCCTCGATTTGATCTCCGATAAAGAAGAGAGAAAACGGTTAGCTGAACTCAACGCCGAAGGGGGTAAGCTGGCGAGGGCTTCCAGTGCCTATGCGGCTGCCCTGGCATACTTTGAAGCCTCCCTCTCTTTGCTGCCGGAGAATAGCTTGCAAGACAACTACGAGTTCACGTTTAAAGCCCATCGCGACTATGCGGAATGCCTATACCTCGTTGGACGTGTTGACGAAGCGGAAACGAAGCTCAAGCAGCTTGTCGACATGGCGAATAACGTGTTGGATAAGGCTGAAATCTATAGCATCTTGGTCGTCCAGCTCACTAACATCGGACGCTATGCAGAAGCTGTCGACGCAGGCCTCAAAGGGTTAAGCCTCCTCGGTTGCAAACTCCCAAGCCCCACCATCCCCAACCTGCTCAAAGCGGTTTTAGGCTTCAAGTTGAGGCTTGCTGTAAGGGGCGACAAAAAAAAATTGGAAAACCTGCCTCCTATGACAGATCCTCTCTATTTGAAGATGACGCGGCTTATGTACCTGATGGCTGCGCCCACATTTATCTATAAGCCAGAGCTGCATATCATCATGGGGATTAAAATGGCCCATGTCTCCATCGATTATGGCTACACTCAAGGCACAGTCTTAGGATTCCTCTGCTACCTGCTGATCATCGTCGCTAAAATGAATGATTATAAAGAAGGGGAATATTGGGCTAACCTCATGAAAAAATATAGCGAAAGATCCGGCCATGTCGATAACTACACATATTTCTGCCTCGCTGCTTTCTATGACTATTGGAATATGCCTTTCCAAGATACCTTAGGCGGATTCAAACGCTCCATCAAAGCCTGTATTGAAGAGGGCGACCTGAACTTCCTGAAATATAATTCCGGCGTCATCTTGTCGATCTACCATAATATGGGTAAATCCCTGACAGACGTGCGGAAACGCTCAGAAGAGTGTATGCAGCTGTTCAAAAGCGACTATGGCTTCTACGACTCTTTCTTGCTCATGCACTACCTCTCCGACTGTCTGATCACGGGCAAGCCGATCGAGGAAAGTGCGATACAGGGTTTCCTGAAAACGATCTTATCCAACCCTTTCGGAAAAACGGGTTATGTGGTCGTCTATGCCAAGCTGGCCGAGGCTGTCTACCTCATGGAAGATTATCCCAAAGCCCTTGAATATAGCATTAAAGCGATGGAGTATGCCGATAGCGCCCTGGGATTTTCATCCACATTGGAGATGGAGATTCTATTTGCCCTGTCCATAACAGCTTGTTTGCCTCAACAGACTGGTTGGGAGAGGATCAAAAACTCCATCAGGCTAAAAATAGAGCGGT
>Ga0207122_1131_pt1 | contig 12151 bp, 14 predicted proteins | sample Alteio_BWMinHeat_38_FD_153504 | JGI IMG/M metagenome (GOLD analysis project Ga0207122, IMG submission 153504) | Enriched cells from forest soil in Barre Woods Harvard Forest LTER site, Petersham, Massachusetts, United States -... | ecosystem: Environmental > Terrestrial > Soil > Temperate forest >... | reverse complement strand
TCAATTCACCCGCCAACCCGTCGAGAAGAATGGTCACAAACTGATGGATCGCAGAGAGTGGAGAACTCTTCTTCATTGTGGCGATTACCGATGGAATTGGCGGCGAGGCGATTAGTAAGCGGGTTAGGGAGCGATGGGAACGTTGTCAACAGGTCCAGCAGGCAGGCTTGACCCTTTCGATCTCTTATCGATCACTGGAAGCGATCAAAGGAAAGCCGAGCGAATCGATGGAGCATCTTTTAGCGAGAGTAGCCACTAACGTTCAGGAACTTATGAACGAAGAACATTTATCGAGGCAACTGACAAATGGACAATAAGAAAATTCTCATTGTGGACGACGATCCGGATATACGCCAAGGCATGCATGTGCGCCTTCAGGCTAACCACTACGCTACTTTCTTTGCAGCCGACGCATTTTCCGGTATGGCCGAAGCACGGAAGCACCGGCCGGATTTAATTATCCTCGACCTCGGTTTGCCTGCGGGGGACGGTTTCACTGTGATGGAAAGACTCAAGACAGTTCCATATCTTGCGGTAATCCCGATCATCGTCGTCTCCGCTCGCGATGGTCTTGGAAACCAAAAGCGTGCTTTCGATGCAGGAGCGAGAGCCTTCCTCCAAAAACCGGTGGATGATGCCGAATTCCTGGCGGTCATTCGGCAAGCCCTGGGAGAACCCGCGCGGACGGAGAACTATACCCCATATCATCAGGGACCGATATAACGATGAGCGGTCCATGTCCACGTTGAACCTTAGTACGGTACCTGACTCGTGCCCTCTATGCCAGACGCCAGCGGGGATAGTGTCTAACTCCGGCACAAATCACATCCCGGTCTTCTCGCGGGAGAGTATTTTATGAGCGATCAGAAAGACGCGACTGTCGGACGTCTAATGCGCGAGAGAAAGGACGCCGACGCAGAATTATTGTTGTTGACTACCGAAGCGACGCGCTTTGGCATAACTCTCGAGGAAATAGGCAAAAGGCTTCAGTGCGAACCTGAATTTGTGGTTTTTGACCTTCAAGAGACGAGCATTAGGTATTCCAGCCCTCATCTTGACAAACCAACTTACAAACCCAGCGATATTGGTAGTGAACACGTCTTGACACTTACTCACGCCATTCGCTCTGCGATGGATCGCGTGAGTTGTCTACAAGAGGAGTCCCGAAAGTTGGGCTTCTGACGGAACAAATTGACAAAGGCAAGCAAAGTACGCCAGGACATGATGGGATGGCATCGGCGATGGATAAGATGATCTGCAGTTCGCTCGTGAAGCGATGCTTGGACCGTGTTGCTCTGCAACTGACAACCGATTGTTCCTGGACAATTCCGCATGAATAACAACACGCAGTCTGGAATTCTTATTTCCGAATGCAAGCTCGACACGGTTGCATCGAGTAGTGTCCTGATCGCGGAAGACGATCCTATCTGCCGTCGGGTTCTTCACAGTCGGCTGGGCAAGTGGGGTTTTCGAGTGATTACGGCTGAGGATGGATTGGAAGCCTGGGAGATCCTCCGACAAGGCAACCCTCCGGATCTCATCATTTTGGATTGGATAATGCCCGGTATAGATGGTCCTGAACTCTGTCGCAGAATTCGTGAAAGGCAGCATGTTATTTATCCGTACATCTTGTTAGTTACCGGGAAAGACGAAACACAGGATGTTGTACGGGGACTGGAAGCTGGAGCTGATGATTATCTCTCGAAACCGGTTGATCCCGCAGAGTTACGGGCACGGCTGCAAGCTGGCAAGAGAATCCTTAACCTGCAGCATGAATTGATCCAGGCGCGAGAGGAACTTCGCTTTCAAGCCAACCATGATGCGTTGACCGGGATATTGAGTCGCAGTGCCATCTTGAACGCGCTTGACCGTGAACTGCAGCGAGGGGCTCGCTCCGGAACGCCGACAGGGATACTGATGATGGATCTAGACCGTTTCAAGAGGCTCAATGACACCTATGGCCATTTGAGTGGTGATGCCATACTGAAGGAAGTCGCGCATCGTATCAACCAAGCTGTGCGCTCTTATGATTTTCTAGGACGCTATGGGGGCGAGGAATTTCTTGGGGTACTCTCCAATTGCTATCCAGACGATCTCCGCACCATTGCTGAAAGGGTCCGCTCTGCGGTTTCCGAGGCCCTGATTGACACAGGCACCGCCAGTTTGGCTGTTACGGTCAGCGTCGGTGGGGTCGTTACATCGCACGCAACCCCGGGCATCGAGTCGCTTGCTGCAGCTGACACCGTGTTATATGAGGCGAAACGCAACGGAGGAAACAGAGTTGAAATCGGGGCTTGCAATCTGGCTGGACTGAAGGTGAGGAGCTGAAGAATGATGGCGATACGACCTATCCCCTTGGCAATAGGCTGGTGCTGCGCTCTGCCGAATGGGACAGATCGCACGCCGCTCTTGGCCGACCAAGGCCGATCCCGGCGCCCTCTATACAGTGGCTCGTCTGGCGTTTCTCGCCTTTCACAACGAAAATTCTTGGTGACGATGCCTGGCATTAGTTGATCCGCTCGGTCGTCAGTCGTCTTGTACATAATCGTCGGAACGAACAAACGGAGGTCCGTATGCAGTCGATTCTTTTGATCGAGGATAGCAGGTTCTTGCGGTTGGCAAACGAACGGGCACTTGCGAAAGCAGGCTACAGTGTAGTGACCGCGGGGGATGGCGAGGAAGGATTGCGTGTAGCTTGTGCAACGATTCCCGACCTCATCCTTTTGGATATGTTATTGCCGAAGTTAGGAGGGGAGCAGGTACTCCAGGCGTTGAGAAATAACGCACCCACCGCGCTAATTCCTGTCATCGTGTTGAGCAGTCTTCCTCAGACTAACGAGAACAGACTCATGACAGAGGGCGCCACCGCCTACTTCGAGAAATCTCAATTGGAACTGGGCAAGCGCTCGGACCTTCTCATCAACATCGTGAAAAGAACGCTGGAGCGTGTCATCGAACCCCATGGCCAGCCAGTGCCCCCCAGCAGGGATCTCTCATGCTCACAATGTGTTAGCGAGAGGCAGACGTGACGCCAGATATGGCATTTGAGTGTTTGCTTGTTTCCAGTGATCCCGGCGTGTTCGGCACCATAGATCGAATACTACAGAAGCTTTCGATCCGTACAAACATCTGCTTGCGTTCTTCAAGAGCCTTCAACCTGCTGGCGAAAGGTAATACCGACCTTATCGTCATCGACTGGGAGGGCGAAGCTTCTTCAGAACTCTTGCACGAGATCTGGAAGTCCGGCGGCACGCGGAAACCAACTATCGTCGCGATTTCTACCCTGGATTGCCCTATACCAGGTGCCCACGTTGTTCTGTGGAAGCCCGTAACACCCGAATCAGGCACCAAGGCGCTAAAAAGTGCTTATTTTAGAATGGTGCAGGACCATCGCTTGCACGCAAGATACGCTCTGATGACGTCTCTCGTAGCAACCGATGAGACTCAGCGAGCTGTGCCCGTGACTATCACGGATATCGGCGATGGTGGAGTCGGGCTTAACACCAAAGTGGAACTTACGATTGGAGATATATTATCGTTTCACTTAATGTTGCCGGGCGCGAACAGAGACGTCTACGTCCAAGTTCGCGTTCTGTGGACCCGGGAGTATGGTGCGGTTGGTTGCGAGTTCCTCCGCATCCCACCCGTCGACGCTGATATTCTGCACGATTGGTGTAAGCGCAAGAGCCAAATTAGGAAACCGTTGATCGAGGTCTGAAGAAAAATGCCGCGCGGCTGCGGAGCCGAGGAATCAGCCTTGTGGAGACCGAGCTCAAGATCGTATCCCGCAAGACTACCGAGTTCATGCTGAAGCGCCCGGTTTGGCGGTGGCAATCCCGACTTTGCCGGTTGTAACCCTGCCCCCAGATTTCGATCTTGCGTCGTGGGTCACCGGGACTGGTGAATCGGTTCGCGCTCAGGCGTTCAGCGCGCAACCGGCGCCCAGCGCTCTCCACGCAGGTATTCTGCACCGGCGTGCCGGGCGGGATAAACTCCAGCCTCACGTCGCCTTCTTCGCTCCAGGCCAGCACCCGACCGCTAAACTCCGGGCTATCGCCCAGAACGATCGCTTCCTGGAGTCCTCGCTCACCCGCAATCCAGCACGCGGCCCCCTCGCAATCCACTCAGAGAGGGTCGACCCCGACCGGGACGCAGAGCAATTTTGCAATCAGTTGATCTTGTGACCCGCCGCCCCCCACTGTCGTTCACGCGAGCATACAACAGACTTCTTTGCTCAATCTGCGATTTGAGCGGCAACGGGTGTCTGGGCGCACGGCGCCGGCCTTTGAGGCCTTGCCCCAGTTAACGTGTGTAGAAGCTCGCGGCCTGGGCATCAAAGTCTTTCGGAGTTCGGTATCACAGACTGCTGGGCGCACGCTCCTCGTTCTACTCCTTCCACCAAGCATCGAACAGGTGCTGAATCCAGGGAACTATCGGCTGGTAACCCGGTGTTACCAGTGTCCCATTACAGTCTCGCCATTGTGGCACTCGAGCCATGAGCCTATCTTCAGGCCATGACCTTGCGTAACGAATCATCAGTTCCGGTTATGAGCATTAGCCAACCGCACTCCGCCATCGCAGCGAATGCATGCAAGGTCGCAACATTCACGAGATCAATGCTGCGCGCTACATTTGCGGTGCTGGGGTTGGTCACGATTTCCATGGCTGCCGAACCTCCGAATGCTCCCAGCACCGTCATCCGGACTGAGTCGGTGATGATCGAGGCTGTAGTGCCGGGTAGGGTCAGTGAGAGAGTGGCCCCTCGTTCCGAGATCAAGCTTATCGACAAGAGGTTCACTAGCCTCGCCATTGTTTCTGTTGGCAGCACATTCGCCGATTCATATACGACGTTGTTTGCCCGCCAGAATTGGCTTGCTGGGAAAAAGGGAGTTTGCAATGTAGAAGTGGAGTCGGCCTATTTGTATGGAACTCACCCGACCGTTGGGCGTGCCTACGCTGTCGCATCGGTGAAAAGTGTCAGTTCTGTGCTTGCCGCGTACTACTGGCGAAAACATCACGTCAGGTTTTGGAGTCTGCCTTTGGTTGCTAACTCGATCATAAGCCTGCAGGGCGTAGGCCAAAACATGGCGGCGTGCAACTAGCCGAGCACCAACAATCACTCGGAAAGAGCGAACGCGAGCCCGGAAGTCCGCGATACAGGCGCTTCATTGACCGAACTCCCGCCTTTCGTGATAACGACCGAACACTCTCCCATTTCCCTCATACCAGACTGCTCAATGGAGCGGTAGCCATCCTCGCCTGGACTAAGGCCGCTACCTTGACCGCAGCCACGGAGGTTTGACGTCGCGGGCAACCATCTGCGATCGCACCTGGAAAAGTCACTACCCCTTTTTTCTGCATGCCATTGGAGAAAACGGCTACGGGTTCGGCCTCGACTTCACCGCGAAAGACTTCCGCAGCCTAACGCTGCCTGTCTTCCTGCTCGGACATGCCGAGTAGTTTGAGCAAAACATTGCGCTTGTGCGCTTCGCCTGCGCGCACGAAAACCCTGACGGACGCAGCGAATTCCGTGATCAGCGGTGGTTTGCAGCCAGGCGGCGCCGCTAAAAACCCAGAGGTATCACTCAATGTTAGTCTGGAAGCGGCCAAAGGAAGTCTTTAAGTGCTCGTCGTAATCGTACTTGAGCAACATCCGGCGCGGATCTACCTTGTAGCTCTGCGCGTTGCCTCCCTCGAAAACAACCTCGGAACGCACGCTGGCTTTGTCGGTAAGTCTTGACGTACAGAAAAGACTAAGGTCGCCTCCCGCCGAGCCGGGGGACGAACCCGCCCCAAAGTTCCGGCTGGCGCTGGTAGAGAACCTTGCAGTCCGCTTCTCCGAAGCCGCGCCACTGAATGCCATGAGGTTCGTGGAAGTCTTCACGGATGTTTGCAGCGGGCACCGTCGGGGCCGCTGGCGTGTTGACCTCAGAATGAGAAAGCTGAGGAAGTGGAAGCCGCATTTGCTCCCTACTTGATCGAGATAACCTCGCGTTGCGATGCCTTCACTTGCTCAACTAGCTCTCAGATTGTCTCTCGGGCCGAAGGGCTGACATCCCGCACGAAGCCCCATTCAGTCAGGAGCAGCGATACTATGGACACTCGGAAATATACCGCATACCTCGGTCTACGTCTCCCTGTAAACCGCGAAATAGTAATCGAGTTCCGTCAGTCAGCCAACAGGGACTTCACTGCTATCTGTGGGTGGGTGTAAAGCACGCTGCCTGCCAAGGAACTTGACTAACCGCGATTCTAAAACACGGATGCCGAAGTGACGCGAATTGAGAGGGTCAGCGGTATAGGTCATTTCGGAAGTGGCGAACGCCAGTGATTTCTGAAGGTCTCTCGCGATCCAGTTGCGGGACAGTATTCTGTTCCTCAGACAAGGTCGAGGCGGAGTCACGGGATCCGAAGACTTCAGGGCGTTGGAACAAAGCACCCGTGACATACAACTGTTCTGAAGCGCCACAAGAGGTCGAAGGATTTTAGGTTGGACGGACAATTCCCCCAGCAACTCAATCGATGGTCTCAGGTTCGATGAAGTCGGTTCGGGAGGTGGAGCACGGGCATTGGTTGGTGACCCTATGAGCCCTCCATGAACGGCGCTAGCTAGCAGCGAGAAGTAGGATTGGGATATGTCTTCTCCCATCACTCCGTCAGCAAATGTAGTTCCTTCTATTCTGCCGACAGCAACGGCCACAGCCACCGCCGCCGCTCCGATCTCGATTCCTCACCTGCTTGCGGCGATGCTAAGAACGTCATCGAACGTTAGCGATCTCTTTTTTTCGCCCGGGAAGCCCCCTTTGGTGGAAATTAATGGAAGACTGGTTCCCGCCGGAGCGGCACGCGCCCTCACAAGTGAGGACACTCGGCGCATTGCGTCGGAGCTCATTGGCGACAACCAACACGCGATTGATAACTTGAAGACACTCGGCTCGTGCGATGTCTCCTACAGTTTGCCGGGCGCCAACCGGTTTCGGGTTAACATCTTCATGCAACGCGGCACGTGTGCTGTCGTAATGCGGGTAATTCCCGGCAAGGTCCCCGACTTCGAATCGCTGAACTTGCCTTCTGAATTGGGGAAGATTGTTGGTCTACGCAATGGAATCGTATTAGTGACCGGCCCGACCGGTTCCGGCAAATCGTCTACCCTAGCAGCTATCATCGACAAAATTAATAAAGAGCAGTCCTATCACGTCCTTACGATCGAAGACCCCATTGAGTTCCTGCATCCACACAAAAACTGCATCGTCCATCAGCGTGAATTGCATAGCGATACGCCCAACTTTGCCCTCGCTTTAAGGGCGGCGCTGCGCCAGGCCCCGAAAGTGATTCTTGTAGGAGAGATGCGAGACAGGGAAACAATCGAGATTGCAATGGAGGCGGCAGAAACCGGCCACTTGGTCCTCTCCACTCTCCATACCATCGACGCATCGAAGACGGTGGAAAGAATCGTGGGAGTTTTTCCCATGGCCGAACAGCACACACTACGAAACCGCCTGGCAAAGAGTTTTCGCTATATCATTTCGCAGAGGCTCGTACCTCGTAAAGATGGCGCCGGACGGGTGGCCGTAATTGAAATATTGAAATCCACTCTGCGCACCCGCGAGTATGTGGAAAAAGGCGAAGGAGATGGCAAAACGCTGCTAGATGCGATGCGCGTCGGGGATCAGGAAGGCATGCAGCACTTCGACGGAGAAATCGAAAGACTCATCCGCCGCGGCATCCTCGATCTGGATACTGGACTGGCTTATGCTACCAATTCCGGTAATCTTCAATTGGAGTTAGTTGACCTTGCACAGGAACTCGCCGATCCGCTGCTGGAAACGAGTGGGATGTAGGTAAGAAGTTTCCGGGGTGGGGGCGCTGCCTTCAAGGACGCTGCATAACCTAACTCGAGTTGGCTACGCCTGCACCGCGAAACTCCGCACCGTGACCGACGAGTGGAAGCGAAGGACAAACCCTAAAATCAAAAGGCTTATCAGGACACTGCCGAACAGCTAATAGACGAAGGCCGAACCAGGTGAGTTCGGTCTGAGGTACAGTGAAGCAAATGCGGTCGTGAGGGCCTGAACGTCGGTTTCCCGCCACTAACCCATGACCGCATTTCGACACTTCGAACTAAGCCATCATACTTGCTGACGGTCTCAATAAGTGTTCACTTTTATACACCTTCGGTAATAATTCTGACACAGGAGTACGGCCCGGTCTGCGTGGTTAGCTTTCGTGCTGGTTCCATCCCGCTTCCCTCGTAATCCCCTTTACTTCTAAACAATAAGGTCCGGCCTCCAGTGGCGTGTGCGTTTTTGACCAGATTCCTGAGGCTACAACTGGAACAATCGGAGCATTCGAACCAGAGACCCCGTTTGTCTCCCTGACAGCGCCCAAGGAGGATTTATGTGGATTCTATTCAAGCGTTTGAAGCAGTCACACGCCCACTCCGAACTTGAAACCCTGATTCTAGAACGTACAGCGGAGCTGCAAAAACTTTCTCAACGTCTGCTGAAGGTGCAGGATGAGGAGAGAAGAAAGATAGCCCGCGACCTGCACGACAGCACCGGCCAAACGTTAACCGCGCTGAAAATCAGCGTTTCTCTCCTTCAAGAAGGGTGCAAAGCAGAACCGGCAAGGCTGGCGATTCTTTCCGATGTTGCACAACTGACGGATCAGGCACTGGAAGAGATTCGTACCATGTCGTATCTGCTGCACCCGCCACTTTTGGATGAGGTGGGCTTTGCTTGCGCGGCCGAGTGGTTCATCGAGGGATTCGCCAAGCGGAGCGGGATTAACGTAAAAGCCGATATTGCAAATTCGCACCGACTGCCCAGTAGAGTGGAGATCGCTTTATTTCGTGTATTGCAGGAGAGCTTGACCAACGTGCATCGTCACTCCGGGGCGGCAGAGGCGAGCATCCATTTTCGACATGACGCCGAAGCTGTGCTTTTGGAGGTACGAGACTTTGGGAAAGGCATAACTGAGGAGCGATTGAAGTTGCTATGTTGTGTAAGCGCAGAGACAGGCGTTGGTTTGGCCGGCATGCGCGAGCGGCTACACGAACTGGGCGGCACGCTGGAGATAGAATCCGACGGGCATGGGACAAGCATGCGAGCCACCGTTCCACTCCATGCAGAGGCTCGCCCTCTTCAAATGGAGCACTGCGGGCGACTCGGCAAATCCGCAGCAGCGTAAATCGCGCTGCATGTCACAGTTTCTTCCCGGCAAGATAGGCGCATTGCCACGATCATGACATTACTTTCTCTTTTGTCTCGCCCTCGGCTGTCTTACTGGGCTGACCTCGCTGACCGCGCTGACCGCGCTGGCGGTGGCCTAATGGGCTGCGCACCTTGGCTGGTTGAATTTGCAAGTACCAAGCTCGTCTTCATATAAGGTCCGGTGACTCTATGCGGCATCCCGTTCCGGGAAGCAAAGTGCGGGCTGCGGGTCAATTTTGTCCACTGCCGGCTTCACATTGATGTGGAATGACGCTCGGTCTCGTGCGAGCTTCGGGCCAATCAGACCGGTCAACCTCTCAACGGTGGTGCTCAGGTCTTTGGCGTGCATCTGCTGCAATTCAATCGTAATTGTGACGTCGAACAACTCGGATTCGTGAAAGTGTTGTGCAATGCGCGAGCAAACTGCCCCCAAGCATTCGAGCGAGGCTCACGAGCAAGCGGCCCTTGCACGCGGGGCACTCGTCACCTCGGCTGTCACTGATGACCTCGCAATCCAGGCAGAAGACTGCTTTCCAGAGAGGGAGAACTCCTGCCTCCCGATGGTTCCTTGTTTCGGCAAACATATACACCAACCTCTGTCACTGACAAATGGGCAGCTACAGTCAACAACAATACAGCGTCATTCTCAGTGTGCAAGCTGTCAAAGTTTCCAGTGGCTAAGCCAACTCTAATCCCAGGCAGGACAGCTCGCAAATCGGCCTACAAATTAGGGAAAACAATGCTTCTGCGGTCGACTGTTGAAATATCGCCATAGCACGCAACATAAAAGGCCTCCATTCTTGCGGTAGGTTGTGATTGTTCGCACCACCACCCTCCTAGAGAGGACATCGGCCTGAATCCGAGCGGACTTTAGGACCTCGGCTAGATCTTATTCTAGGTTTGTGGTGCCGAAACGTGAACACTCCGCCGACATATCCGTCCGGCAGCAGGGAGCGTGGAGTCGGCCCGCGGCTCTTGGTCATTGCCTGCGAATTCGTTTTTCTTCAAAACCGTCCCAGTAGCACGGATAGATTCACTTTCACCACTTGACGCGCGGCGTCGAACAACCGCTCCCGCGCGTGTCAGACCAATCAGGAATATTCTGATCGACTTCTTGCACGTCTCTCTTTTGAAATGTGAGCGGTTTGGATCAGACAAGTCATATTCTTACCGAATAGCATTGTGTGGTTTCACCTGGATGCTCCAAGTTCACACGTCAGAGCCGGAAAGCCCCCGGGGTTGGACCCCAGAATCGGAAGCAGATTCAAATCCAAAGCGAAAATTTCCCTCGCTGCAAGGTGAGAATCTCCGGACGGCTCCATGAAGAAAGCGCTCGTGGTGCCGAGTACTAATACATACCAGACCACCACTAAGGTTGCCTGGATGGCTTTGATGGTACTACAGAGTCGTGGGGGGACAACACCGGCCACATTTTCGAGATAACCACCATGTTTCACCTCGACCCAAAAAGGCATACCGGGTATACCTCCGGGCTACTTTGCAAGAGTGCTGCGATTTAAAATTAGGACTGATGGAAGCCAGTTAAAGTGAGCGAGATTGGACATTAACGAGTGTATCGAATCCAGCATAATGCTAATGCGAATACACTTTGTCCTTCTGGTCGAAGCAAATCACGGGTATCAAGAGGGCAGACGTTGTCTTTATTTTGCGTCTTCCAGTGAGTTCCAGCAACAATGCCCAAGATTCTCATCGCCGATGATTCCCGCATTTACGTACATCTGATATCAGGATGGTTGAAGGATCGCGGCTTCGAAGTACTGGTAGCCTCTGATGCCATTCAGGCGTTCATGATGGCGACTCGCAGCCAACCTGCAGCAGTCATTTTGGATATCAGCATGCCCGGAGGCTCAGGTCTTGACGTGCTTAAGAAATTGAAATTGTCAACGAAAACCAAACGCATTCCTATATTGATAGTCAGCGGAAACGGTCGAGCCGAAATGCGAGACCTCGTAAAACGTCTCGGCGCTGCGGACTTGCTGGAGAAACCTCTTGATTGCACTCAATTCTGCGATATCTTGTCGTCTCTCGTTGTGGGAACTGAGCCCTCTCCCACTGCAGTCGCGGAACGTTAGCATTTGGCGAATCATGGACTCTTCTTCTCACCTATTCAAGCTTCTAGCGGTTGAGGATTCGCCATCTCTCGCAGACTGGTAAAGCATTCCTTTCTGAGAGCTACAGCGTATTCTTTGCGAAGGGCGGACGCCAAGCCCTTGATCTGTTCGCGAATACCGTCCTGGTGTGGCTATCAAAACAACTGACGGGGATACGCTATGGCGATTGTTCATCCGTTACCTCGCAAGGTTAGCTCCCTGTATCTGCCGCCCTCACTGGCGGTCGGTCAGGGCTCAGTCGACGGGGACTTCTGGCTATTCTCTTACCGTCTTGGCTTTGGATCCGGTTAGGAGGCTCTGCAATGCCTGAATCAGGGCCAACGAATTGTTCTCGAACGATTCCATCGATTTCATAAGAAAAGCCGTAGCCCCCTCCTTTAAGAGCTTAGCTTCGTTCGCTTGTCCGAGTCCACTCAGCACAATGACGGGGATATGCTTCACCAGAACGTCGCCCTTAAGCACCCGAAGGACATCGACTCCGGAGACTTTGGGCAACATCATATCGAGCAGAATAAGATCGGGAATGTTCTCACGAGCGGAACGGAGACCCTCCTCGCCGTCCGCCGCATGGATCACTTCGTACCCAGCTTTGACAAGCGCCCGTCCATTTGCGACCCGCTGTAACTTGCTGTCTTCGATCAGGAGGATTTTCATCTCTATAGTTTCAAGGCACCAACCGTTGCGCGGGTTGAGAGCCGCTTCTGTTAGTTTTCGACGGACGCGACTAGCGAATGCGTAATCGCATGTACGGTGAGCATGACGCGATTCGGCACTCCAACTTTTCGCAGAAGTTTGGCTACGTGTGCT
>Ga0207122_1144_pt1 | contig 12154 bp, 11 predicted proteins | sample Alteio_BWMinHeat_38_FD_153504 | JGI IMG/M metagenome (GOLD analysis project Ga0207122, IMG submission 153504) | Enriched cells from forest soil in Barre Woods Harvard Forest LTER site, Petersham, Massachusetts, United States -... | ecosystem: Environmental > Terrestrial > Soil > Temperate forest >... | reverse complement strand
TCAATATGGTAACCAAAGCTGAGCTGATGTTTTCCTTCGTGTAGTCCTGGGCGCCATTCAGTACGTAAATCCAAGGTTTTCCAGCCGGTGCCACTCATATCTTGGATGGTTCCAACCTGATTTGCGGCTTGAGTGGGATCGCTTGCGGTGGTGGAAGAACGGTTAATATCTTTGTGGTAGCTGTAATCCGTAAGGACTGCACTCCAATTCCACTCACCTCGATTGCGCGATTTAAGCTCCAAACCTTGCATGGTATGCTCGGCTTCAGCATGGCTTGGGTTAAGTGCTGAAACGGTGTAATTTTGTCCGCCTATATTGGCTGAGCCGTTGTAAAACGTATTTCCACTAGCTGTTTTTAGATAGCTATCAACGCTGGTGTCTGATCTAAGTTGCCAAAGCCCCAAGGTGTAGAAATCGCAGGTAACCTGGAGAACATTCTTCTGCATGGTCTGGATTTTCGAGGCAGCCTGACGTATGCCCGATCACTGATTTTAAATGATCTTCAAAACCCTACATTCAATGGAAACTATCAACCGAGAATACCTAACTTAAGAGCTACTGCCGTTGCAACTTTCCACCAAAATGATCGGCTTTCATACAGCTTGGCAGCGCGTTATAGTGGGCGACAATTTAATTCTGTTGCTAATACAGACGTTAACCCCGATACCTATGGTGGAGCCAGCCGGTACTTTTTTGTGGATGGGCGAATATCTTACAAAATCGCTAAGCAATGGACGGCTGCGCTTGGGGTGGATAACATTAATAATTATAAAGGGTATATTTCGCCGCATCCCTGGCCTCAGCGGACGGTGTTTGGGCAGGTTAAGTTTGATTATTAAGGGCCTCTGAAAATCGCGGTCATATCTTATGACACTCGATCCATGCCAGTGCAGCCTCTTGGCTACCGGTAATCTCAACGAGCACTGAGAATATATAGCCCGTCAACGACTCAATACCACTTGCCTCCGAGGCAGCAAATGCATCCAGCAGCGCTTGATCACGCGCACTTTCGCTATTAGCGACATGGTAACAACGCGCAACCCCTGCCCACGTGTAGGCCGTACCCATGGGTTCCTGTTCAATAGCATAAAGAGCTAAGGCCACCTTGTATTCCGTTAAAGCAGCGACCATGTTATTCGAAGCATACTCAAGGTTGCCCAAGGATCTCAGCGTATTGGCCTGGCCTAAGCCATCCTGCTCTCTCTGGAAAAATTCAAGAGCCTCTCCGTACAAGTGACGCGCTTCCTCTGGCCGCCCAAACTGCCCTTCAAGATCACCCAGTGATTTCAGCGTAATAGCCTGACCTAGGCCATCCTGTTCTCTCTGGAAAAGTTCAAGAGCCTCTCCGTACAAGCGACGCGCTTTTTCTAGGTGTCCGAGCCGTTTTTCGAGATCACCCAGCGATTTCAGCGTATTAGCCTGGCCTAGGCCATCCCGCTCTCTCCGGAAAAGTTCAAGAGCCTCCCCGTACAAGCGACGCGCCTCTTCTGGGTGTCCAAGCCGTCCCTCAAGATCACCCAGCGATTGCAGCGTATTGGCTTGGCCTAGGCCATTCTGCTCACTCTGGTAAAGCTCAAGAGCCTCCCCGTACAAGCGACGCGCCTCTTCTGGGTGTCCAAGCCGTCCTTCGAGATCACCCAGCGGCCTCAGTGTATTGGCTTGGCCTAGGCCATTCTGCTCGCTCTGGTAAAGCTCAAGAGCCTCTCCGTACAAGCGACGCGCTTCCTCTGGCCGCCCAAGCTGCCCTTCGAGATCACCCAACACTTTTATTGCATTGGCTGGATAACTCAGCCTGGAGTACAGTATCTTGAGTAGTTCGCGTGACTCAACGGCACGAAACTGGTACTGATCAAGAAGCGAATGATTTAAGGCATCCAACAAATCGCGTTGTGGCATAGCCAGCTTAGCTTCTGTCTCCAACAAGCGAATAACGGCGCTGAAACGATCTAACAAATGCCTACGCGCCATCAACGATTTCTCGCTTGAGATAACACTATCAGCACGAGAAGCGAGTGTCGTGAAATAAGCAAAGGCATGGGACTTGGTCTTGCCCCAGGAAAAACCGCCACGCTCATTCATTGCCTCATCAAGCGCATAGCGTGCTACCGGTGGCAGTAGCCCAAACCAGCCAGCGCGCTGCGTCCAAACATGGTGCCGCGACAAACGCTGCCTAGCGTGATCCGCTAATGAAGCTGAGTGCTCAAATGCCGACAACGATTCCTCGTCAATACCCGATGGAAACAGCGCTGCTAACGTCCACAGTAGCAAGGCACCTGGCTGTGCACTCAAGCTATCGGCAGTCAGCGCCAAACTAACGGTAAGGCTGCCTTGCCGCGTGCCAGCATCAAGCGTATCGGCAGCAAGCGCCGTGCCTTTGGCCTTCCATCGCTGGATCAGTCCCGATAGACCGTAGCTCTCACCCAGCCGAGCTATCAGTGTGATGCTCAGTGCATGGCAACCAAGGTCTTTGTCGATAAATCGGCGCAACCCCTCACTGTCCTCCAAAGGTTCTGCACCTGTCCACAAGTCACGGAATAACTGAACGGCTGGATCAAGCGGCAGTGCCTCAATCCCGATGGGCTGACCCAAATCACGAGGCAGGCTTACACGTGATGAAGCAAGCAAACGCACACCTAGCTGCGCAAGCAACCGCCGCAACACCTGTTGACCCTTCGATGTCTCAGCCACGCTTTCTAAGTTGTCGAGGTAGTACACTCCTTCACGCAGTAGTGGCCGCAACTCATCAAAACTAGAAATGTTCTCAGCCCCTAGCGCACCCCCTATGAGGTAAACCATCTCATCGGCACTCGCAGTATCGGGGATATCAATATAGAACACACGCTGCTGCGGTGCATCGGTCAACCAACGCTTAAGTGCAGCCTTACAAACCTCGGTTTTACCGATGCCTCCCGTACCCGTAACCTGAGCGCAAACTACTGCGCCAGCCTCAGTACTACGCAGAAAGTCGAGCACACGCATAATCTCCGATTCTCGACCATAGACTTGCCGCTCACGCGGCGCAAGCCGATTATCATTTGCACCGACCAGTTGCCCCGGCAACCGTGGCTCAAAGGAACGACGTGGCTTGGGTACCTGCACTTCTTCGGTAATCAGCCGCAAAATACGATCATTGCCAGATGGAAAACAATGTCTGTTGTAGAAAGGCCGTAGCGTAATAGGAATATTCTCGTAATTGCCCCCATCAGGCAGCACAGGGAAAAACTTGGTGTTGCGCTGGGCTGCATCGTACATCGCCTGTGTAATAATTGCGCCCTCATAGGTAGCGCCTAGGCCAATACCCAACTCCTCACGCTTCTCATAACGAGCTTTCAATAGCGGCGTACACACCACAAGTACAACATCCACATCTTCAATGTTGTGCAGCATCCAAGCCTGCCAGCCAAGCTCAGGTGGGCGATTCTCATAAGGATGGTCAGTAATCGCTTCAATACCGCGCTCAATGAGCCAATCGGCCAGCACCCTCACCGCTTCTCGGTGCTCAACAGACTCGTGCGCAAAGCTGATGAACACACGTGGGTTTATCATGCTGCCCCTGATATAAAATATTTACACAACAGCATAAGCTAAAAACCCAAAAATCGGGTGCAACTTTTTTCTATTCCTACTTTTCCCCAATTCCTTACCGTAGTATATGCAACACCCACCACGAGATTATCTATATGAATATAGTTTTCAGAAAAATAAGCATAATCATCGTGCTAACCGGAATAATCCAAATAACGTGTGCGAACGCCGCAACACCTATTCATCCGGAAACAACTTCAATCCAGCTCGCACAAAAACTATCTTGGTTAATTTTGACGCCCTCGGTCCTCGTCTACGATCTCACAGACATCAATCGCCAAGATAAAAACAAGATAGATATGATTGTTATTGACTCCCAAGGGCGCAATGCGACGATAACGATCCCCAAGATTGCTGCTGTAAACGTAGCCCTTCAACAAGGTGATGATCTTAAATTGACTCACGACAGTACAGGATCAGTACTATCAAAGGATAACATACCCATTATCTACCTACTGAACCCACTTGATTAGCTAAAATTACGGAGCGGGTTTCTTCGCTAATTTACGCTGAAGCGTTCGCCGATGCATACGCAATGCACGCGCAGTGGATGATATGTTCCCTTGATGTTCCACCAATACACGCTGAATATGTTCCCATTCCAAACGATTCACAGTAAATGGTGCAGCATGGTCATCCAAAACCGGAGAGATTTCTGGAGCTGTACTTTTGCTATCAAACTGTAATGCTGACAAAATGGCATCCACATTCGCAGGTTTGGCCAAATAATCATCCGCTCCCAATTTAACAGCCTGCACTGCCGTGGCAATACTGGCATAGCCCGTTAGTACCAGAAGACGAGCCAGAGGCAATGCTTCTCGCAGCAGCGCAATCCACTGAAGGCCCGAGTCGCGAACAAGATGTAAATCAATTGTTGCATAGTCGAATGCTGTTTGCCTTGCGGCTTGGAGAGCCTCTTCTCCGCTATGCATCACCGTGGTATCAAAACCTCGGCGAGTTAATGCTCGGGCAAGCGTAGCTGAGAATATCTCATCATCGTCTAATACTAAAAAGGTGGGTTTCATATTGAAAAATTGGTGCAGAGTAAGGCAATAAAAGCAACATTCATACTTGGCGGTTTCTTTCAAGCAATTGCAGGTAAAGATATTGTGCCTCAAGCAAGAAGTCTGAAATCTGTGCATAAACAGCCTCAGCTTTTTCAGGATCGTAAGCATGACTGCCATTCATGCGTGCTTGACGATAGTCTTTCCAGCGTAACCAATCAGAACGCAACAAGCCTTTTTCATTACCCGTACGAATCAAGTTTTGAAATGACCCCAGATCAATCTCTTCAGGATTCGCTGCTGTTTTTTCTAAATAATGTTTAAGCATTTTATGCGAAAGCTCATACGTAAACTCAAAGCACTGAATGGCTGAGTTGCGAAATTGCTCAAATAATCCTGAATCAGCCTGAGCCATAGGTGAATTTGCATACTCCAGGCTTTTTTCAAGCTGCTGAATAGCGTGCGCTAACGGATTATAATCAAGGCTCATATCAGACCACTTTCACGTCAAAATCATGTAGAAATGCCATACAAAAACTCTGCTCTATACCCGATCAATAATCTGCCAATAGCCACCTTTATCCGGACCAACCCGTTTTAAATGACCACTCTGCTTGAGGCGTATGATTTGCCAGCGAATGCCATGCTGCGTCACGCTAGTAGCCGCAGCCATTTCTGCTATCGTAATACCTGGATTTTGTGCAATCAGTGCCAGAATTTTCTCGCTAGTTTTCTCGCTAGTTTTCTCGCTAGTTTTCTCGCTAGTTTCTATTACAGCCTCTGGTGTTAGATGCGCTTTAGTGGCTTGATACGTTGGTCGTGGAAATTCAAGTGTAAACATGCTGCTATAGCGAATGGCCACATCTGAGCAGTTCTCCTTTGCCAAAGCCTGATGGATGCGATCAATACCGGAACCCATTTTTTCGATATAATCACATCGCAATAGCAAGCTGGCAATATTCGGGTTACGGCATACACTGCGATGCCCAAAGTCTTTTTCTGACAATCCTTTAGGTAAGCCACCAGGATTATAAATTTCTACGCGATCATCGAAAACTTCCACCATGACATTAGCACCAGGCTCCAGATAATCACGATGACACACAGCATTCACAATACCTTCGCGTAAGGCTGCCTCAGGAAGTTCCAATATTTCTTTACGGCGGGTACTTTCATTCGTAATTTCCCAGCGCAGTTGCAGATGTTTTTTCAGATACAGCAGTGCTTCTTCAATATTCTCGATGAGGCTACCATTAAATTCTTTTCGATCAAGAATGTAAGCCTTATTAGTACCTTTAAATAATGCACAGACGACACTAGCATGAAACAGGCGATAGGTAGGTTCTTTAGCAAAAAATAAGATACCGGTTTGATTTAAATAAAACTTCCCATCTTTATAATCACCGGCACTTAAATTAACTAATAAACGTTCCGTGTTTGATCGTTGGCTGATATGGGCCAAATCCAGAAAGTGATTCAGGCGTTTTTGATCCAAAGCCTCTTGCCAATCAATATCTAAACGCAACTGCTCATCAAAGCGAACTTTTCCTTCTGCCTGAATAAAGGCTGTGATATCCACTGTGTTCATTTTCTGGGAATTAGCGCCATTGCGCAGATAAAATCCTTTATTGCACCGATGTGGGCGATTGGCTCCTTCAGGGATATGAATCACCAAAATACTATGCTGAAACAATTTTTCAATCTGAATGCTTACAGGCGGATCACACGTTACTGCCATATCTTCAATTTGAGATAAGGCCTTATTGGACATATCGCAGCCGACAATCTGATTCTTGTCATTGATGCCAATAAAAATACGCCCACCAGAGGCATTAGCAAAAGCAACCAATTCTTTAGGTAGATCTGCGTTCACACTTTGCTTGAATTCGAGGGTATAACCCTCCCCTTCATCAAGAATTAAATCCAATTCCTCTTGGGTGGTTTTTCGGTACTTAAAGCTCATGCCGCTAGCCTTTTGATGAGATTAAGTATCTCATCATTTTATTGGAGTTAAAAACACCACAAATATCTTCCAGCCCCTTTTTCACAAGGGGCTAGGGAATCACTATAGGAATTTAACACTGCTCACAACGTTTACGCAAACCGCGCTAAATACTTAGAAAAATCCGCCAGTTCTGGAATTCCACTGGCCTGCGCTCTGGCACACCACGCTTGCAAACGCGCTACCAGCTCGTCCTCTGAAGCATTGGAACGCGCCCACAATCCTTGCAAATTCCGATAGAAGTCATACAACATACACAGATAGCTGCTTGAATTTAAAAGCCGCTGAATATCTTGGCGTTCGGCTTCTGTATGCAGACTGACATCTTTACGTAGCAGATTCCACCATTGCCGAGCTGATTTTGATGCAAGGTCGCTATTTCGATCACGCGACACTTTAAGCTCCGTTTGACCCAGCTTCCACATCAGGTTTGCGTATTTAAGTAACACAGCGTACCGATGGGTAGTAATAGCGCGCAAACTGGAATAATCTACCGCGCTTTTAGAAACATCGAAGTGGTACTCAGGCAAAGTTTTCTTCACTGTGGCAAGTCCTAACATCTGTAAAATGCTGATATAGAACCAGCCAATATCAAACTCATACCACTGGACCGATAACTTGGCCGACATCGGAAATGCATGATGGTTGTTATGCAGTTCTTCGCCGCCAATCAGAATTCCCCAGGGGAAAATATTCGTACTGATATCGTTCACCTCAAAGTTTCTGTAGCCCAGAAAATGGCCAATTCCATTTATAACCCCTGCTGCCATTAAAGGAATCCATAACATCTGCACTGCCCATAGCGTTAACCCAATAGGGCCAAACAGCACTACATCGATAATTAACATCAGGCCAATACCCAGCTTGGCATGCGCTGCAGCATATACGTTGCGTTCCAACCAATCATCTGGCGTACCGTGACCAAAACGCTTCAATGTTTCCAAATTTCTGGTCTCAGCACGATACAACTCCACTCCTTGCCACAAGACCTTTTTAATGCCAACCAGCCTAGGGCTATGGGGATCACCTTCGCGCTCACAAAACGCATGATGTTTACGATGAACCGCCGTCCATTCCTTAGTCACCATTCCCGTAGTCATCCATAACCAGAAGCGAAAGAAATGGCTAAGCGCCGGATGCAGCTCAACAGAACGATGCGCCTGATGGCGATGCAAAAAAATCGTGACTGAAACAATCGTAATATGTGTTGCGGCTAAGGCCAGCAGCACATACCCCCACCAGGATAAAGGAATCATCCCATTTAACCACGTTAGATCGTGCATCATTGCAATGACTCCTTTATGTAGAACAATAGGCAGATTAACCACAGGATTTTGATTTACAACGCCCAATAGCAAGAAACTGAACCCATACCCATACCTAAGCTTCCTTTAACTTCTGTGCTCTATCACCCATACTTTATATGAAGAATCCCACTTCTATATCAGTAAATTATAAAGGAGGTGGTTTTATGACCATCTCATCCATCCCAGGCCTCTCGCCCTATCTACCTCCAATATCGACTCCCTCATGGGGACAAGATCTTTTATCTGCTATAACGCACTCTAACAGTACAAACAGTTCATCATATGTTCAGGATATTGTTTCTCTAAGCAGCGACTTAGGTATTGCAAGTACACTCATGGGAGGGAGCAACATATCATCCCAAGCCTATACGCCTCAAGGCTTACTCAATGCATACTACAACATATCCGATAGTACATCCTCTAGCGATGCATTAAATCTATCCTCACTTTCTACATTACTGAATGAAGGATTAGATTCAACAGGCTCCACATCCAGTGAAAACGGTAACCCATTAGATATAAACAGCCGGTGGGTTCAAACACTTCAGAAAAACCCTGATCTGGCTTCAAAGCTTACACAAGGGTTATTGGATCAGGGCATTGTGAATATATGGGCTTAGTAAAATCGACTCTCTCGAAAAAATTGCCTTCAAAACACTTTGGCACGTATAGATTTTACGTGCTGATGACATAAATACGCCGGTTCTTAAACTTACAAGAACCGGCATATTTATTAGATTAGCCATCGATTAACTAAAATTGAGGTGTTATCTTCGAGACCCTCCAACACTATTACCTATAACCCCCCCTACTGCTGCACCACCAATGGTTCCTAGAGCATCACCACCCGTTAGAACAGAGCCTGCAACACCACCAATACCAGCACCCATTACAGTATTTGCATCACGTCTTGACATTCCGGCACAACCACTCAAATCCAGCAGTACCATCACAGCCATGATGCTGATTAAGAATCTTTGAATTGTTTTCATGATAGACCTCCCTGTTCTTACTGCTAAAACCATAGGCCTATTCTATTTAATGGATATACACAGGAAAAAGTTTACCCCCGTTAAAAATGATGAGTACGACTAACGCCGATACACGTATAAGGCAATACACAATCCACTACCCACGAGATACAACATCCAGGTTTCTGAAACAGCATAGGGATACAACATCAAGGCCACTCCAATCCATTTTGGTTTTTTAAGAGAGGCTTTCTTGCCGTAATAATAGGCAGCCATACCGATAATGCTGAAGAAAAAAACGCCCGCAATGTATGCTGGAGTAGGCAGTGTTAAGCCCAAGGACTGCAGCATTTTAAGTTCATCCATACCCATACACTCTCTTCAGCCATAATGCGTTTGATAACTTTACTTCCCCTTCGTGCAGCCTACAGAACAATGGCTGACCCCACAAACGGTAGTGCCGATATATAGTCTTTTACAGGGCCGGTTGATTCCGTACTAGCTGTTCCCCACTGTGTAATACCATTAGGAAGCAATTCCTTTAAGTCATAGCGCTTACCGCAAAAATTAAAGGGCTTGCTGGAAAGTAGTTTTGCTGTAAACACATTACTCGCAAAGAGTGCTTGGCTTACATTATTGTTACTTATGCTAAGCGTTTGCCCAACCACCACACTTACGCGCTGAAATACCGCAATCTCTTCACCCTGTGAAAAGGTATTTGGATCATTAAAATTGCCTACTGGAGTTTCCTGAAAATAAACACCAAATGTCCCCACAGGATCTAAGGATAAACTTAAGCTCCCGTTTGTTACTCTATTAGCTTTAAAAGGCTGTGAGCGAAATGTAAAATGAGCCGTTGACTCTCCTACATCGCCGCTAAATAAGGCGCCATCAATTCCATTCAGATGGATAAAATACCCTAGGTCTTCTACCTTCTTATCCTGAGTCACATAAAAGCGCCCTGTGACATACCACGCAACACTACCTACCCGTGAAGTACTCATTTTTAGCCTTTGAAAAAGTATCACAGCATATAGCGCGCGTACTCAGCAAAAATTAAGCATCACATCATGATGCTGCCCTCACTCAACGTTGTAGGCCAAAATCACCGTATAGTTTTCGGCATCTGGTTTTTTCCCAAGAATACGCAACTCACCCTTTTCTTTGGGCATCACGGATGTTGTAAATATATGACCTTCATTGGGAATATCTGTCCACACGTTATTATGTACCACCACTATTTTTTCAAATTTATCACTTTCAATTTTAAAATCATGTATCTGATTCATTTCGAGCTGGTGTGTAAGCGGTGCTTTTTGTATGACAGCCATTTTATAAGGGATACCGTAAGTGTAAACAAACTCACCTTTAAAATTAGGGGCCTTTATGGTATTCCAGATGGCTTCACCTGAAATACCCAAGTTAAAAAAAGATTCATCCAACGTAGGCAGTGCCTCAAATTCCGCTTTTTTAAGATGCGGCGTTGACTGAAATTGCCAGTTCTCTTTTTCTGGGAAATGTGAAAACATAAGCTGCTCGGGTGATGCCAAGAAAAATATTTCAGAAAACACTTTTTTATAGCCCCCATCCCTTACATAACCTGCCCCCCAGGTAGAATCAATCAGTCGCCATTTCCCATTTATCTTAACTGCATTCCAGGCATGGTTAGGCGCACTCAAAGATTTCCCTTCTCGATGCGAATACCCTTTTACGTAGCCGGATATCGAAACAACTTCTAACCCAGCCTCTTTGGACAGTACCTCAAACAAGGTGGCATAGCCTTCACATACACTGCTACGTTTACTCAGCAGCGTTTCTGCGCTCATTCTTTGCGCATTATCATGAAAATAGGCCTGAATATCGTAATCAATCCGATCTGTAACCCAACGATAAATAGCACGCGCCTTTTCTGTATCATTCTGCGCTGGCTGAATAAGGTATTTTGCCAATGCAGGTATAGAAGCTTCTGCAGATGGAGGAGCAGATAATGCATGTGCATCTATACGCGCAAATTGCCCCTCTTCAACAGACTGTGCCATGGTATAAAAACCGCTGCACATCACACTTACCATAGATATGGCCTGCAACAATCTTTTGAAACGCATTGGAATCTCCCTTTTCTTACTATTAGGAGGAAGCTCATACCGTTTGTAAGCATTGCTGCATTGATATGGCATAGGCAAGTAAAAGACTCGTCACACTCTGTGTAGCGACCTTGGGTACTACTCTAAGTTTTAATGATAATTTTTAGAATGCAATGAGAACTTAAGGCGATTGAACTATTTCTTTACAAAGGTAAAAATATACAAATTCTCTACTTGCTCTCTAGCCCATGGTGTTTTTCTCAGAAATTTCAAGCTGGATTTCACAGATGGATCTTTTATAAAGCAGTTAATGCTAATTTTGTCAGCCAGCTTACTCCAGCCGTAATGATCTACAAGCTTTAAAACAATATTTTCAAGACTAAGCCCGTGCAAAGGATTATTCGGTTGTTCAGCACTCATATTTAAAATACTTTCTTAGCTTTGTTATTACGAAGGGACATAACGAAAGTGTAGAACAACTTTTTATGCAATGGAATTTTTGATTCAAATGCCGTAAAAGAGTTTTCAATCGAACACTATTTATGTTGCGTAAGGAAGAAATAATGAAAAAAGTTTTTGGCCATATTTTTAGACATCTCGTTGTATTCTTGCTCTTGATGGGCGTAACTCATGCAGAAAATATGCCCACAACGTGTGTGCAAGATTGCCCTGCCCCCTTTGTTAATAATACGTTTTGGACAACTGAATATGGTCCTGCTGCAGCCAATATTGTATTAGCGCCCACTAACTTTTTGGCCTGTTCTTCCAGTTCCTATGCACTGTGCTACTACTCTGGTCCGGACGCTGCTCCAACTGGAAAAGACGGTAAAAGCTTACCCAGCTTACCTTGTAAAGTGTCTAAAGATAATCCGAATACTGCGGATTGTCGCTGTTATGCTGAGTCAGGAACATCGTATGTTGATATTCATTCTATTAGAAACACCGAAGCTTATGTCGAAACAGTTCGTGTATGTGGTCTAAACGGCGAGAAATGTGCCAATATGGTTTCAGAGGCTGCTGGCAAGCTGGCTGCTCAGCTTGGTAAAACACCACAAACACTGGCTACGGCACCGGTTTGCAATTATTTGCAAACGGGTAAAAATGGTATGGTGTCGATGGCTCCAAAAACTGAATTAGCATCTACGTTCAGTTTTGCCAAGGCGAAAATTTACGGTACTGAACAAACAAGTTGCACAAGCTC
>Ga0207122_1143_pt1 | contig 12185 bp, 12 predicted proteins | sample Alteio_BWMinHeat_38_FD_153504 | JGI IMG/M metagenome (GOLD analysis project Ga0207122, IMG submission 153504) | Enriched cells from forest soil in Barre Woods Harvard Forest LTER site, Petersham, Massachusetts, United States -... | ecosystem: Environmental > Terrestrial > Soil > Temperate forest >... | reverse complement strand
TGGGCAGTCAATGGGTTAATGCCTTGTAAAAGAGCCCATGAGGAGAAATCATAAAGCAAGAAATCGAAGCCGATCTTCGCAAGAGGAAGGCATCGGCACAAGGCTTTAACCCTTCCCTCCTGTACCCTTAAAATAAACAAGGCGAATTCGACCAATAACGCCACTGTGATGAAAGTAACAGCGCTGTTGATGACGACATTCAATCCATAGGTCCACAACCATTCCTGCGTCATGAGTGCCTCCTCGATTTTTTTACCTGTTTGATGAATTTTTCCATCTCATCTAATTCTTGATCGGTGATATCGCCCCCAGACTCTATCAAGAAGCTGATCATGGTAGACGATTTACCCCCAAAGATCTTTTGCTTGAGCCTGTCCAAAAGGCTGAATGACGAAGAGGGCTTCGCAGCATTGACCCAATATTCGTATTGTTGGCCATTGCGCTGCCGTTCTAGTTCTTTTTTTTCGACAAGCCGGTTCATCACCGTCATGATGGTGGTGTATTTATCGTCGCCCTTGAGGGCCTCCTGGACCTGCTTGACGGTCAATATGGACTGGTTATTGAAGACTTTCAGGATCGCCAGTTCCAGCTCTCCGAACATCCGTTTTTTAATCATTGATCACCTCTTGAACGACAACTTACTACACATGTAGTAATTCGGTCAAGCGGTATTTTTTGGATTGACTATAAATATGGCATCTATTACAATTATGATAGATGTCATAGGAGGTGATTGTATGCTAGGAAAAATTGGAACGCATGATATGCGCCAAAAAATGGGGGAAATCTTAGATTGCGTCAATTTACGCGGCGATGAGTTTATTATTGAACGCAAAGATAAGGAAATAGCAGCATTGATCTCTGTTTCTAAGCTGAGAGCAATCTTGCGTGGAGCTAGGAAATTTATCCAAGAATTTATGGATCAACAAGAAGAGGAAATGTCTGAAGAAGAGACTTTCAGCTTAGTTGAAGAGGCTAAAATTAAAACCCGAAAAAAAAAGAAGAGTTAGCACATGCGGGTAGTCCTCGATGCCAATGTTTTTGCTAGCGCATTGATGAATCCCAAAGGTTCACCCGCTCAAGCAGTTAGACTTGTGATCGCTCAAGGGCTCTACGACTTAGTTATGACCGATGATATTTTCAATGAATTGGAGAGAATTTTATTTTATCCTAAAATCAGAAAACGAATTCGGGGTACCGACGAAGATATCCAATTTTGGCTTGAAGCCCTTCTGATCATTGCTCATCATTGCGAACCTCGATTTGAGCATGAAACGATAGTCAAGGAAGATCCCGATGATGATAAGTACTTAATTGCCGCTCTTGAAAGCCATGCTTCCTACCTGGTATCAGGGGATCAGCATCTGCTTGGTTTAAAACACTACAAACAAATCAAAATCGTTACACCTAAATCTTTTGTGGATTTAAAAATCTAGCTGATACCGCCTTCTAAAGGGATATGATCAAAAAATCTTTACAGTGTACTAACTAGTTGCATCGATTTCCAACATTATAAGGACTTCTTCTACGCTTAATTCTGGGTTGGATTTCTGAATATTTTTCACTCTGAACATAACCTCTTGATCTATTTTACGTATTCTGCTGGTTAGTGACGGATGGAAAAAATCGAAACGGTAGTTGCCCGCAGAAGTGTAAATAATACTATTCCATAATGACTCTGTTCGTGCTTGAATCCAATCTTCTTTTAAATGCCGGAGGTATTGCCATCCTCGGAATAAATCTGTGTTAGCAGTGTTTTGATTGGCAAAGTTATCGGCTTGGCATACGCGGTACCAAGAAAATGAAGCAAATATAGCAGTAGACACAGCTTGAATTAAAAATATCACTGCAGCAAGGCCAAATGCACCTGATAGCAAACAAATAACAGGCACGAAAATGCTAGCAATTATTGTTTTCGAGAATAATGAAAGATCAAACTGGGAATATTTGGAATCAGTACCGCACCGTTCCAAAAAATGTAGCAGTGATAATGTCGGAAGCGTCGTATAAGTGGCTAAAATCGATGATATAATAAAAATATCTAAAAGAGTAGGAGTAAGAGAAAACGTAGTTGGGGTAATCGCAACAAACAAAGCAAAACACAAGATAGAGACAGCATACGTTGTTAAGCCTCTCAACCAAGGACCATTACTCTCAATCAGATGCAACTCTCGAGAAAGAACCCAATTATCTGATCGTATAGCAGCACTGGATAAGTCCACACGATGTATGATGGATAGGTTTAAGATCGTATCCAACTGAATCTTCTTATCTTGGAGGAGGGTTGCAACTGACTCGTTATCCAGGATCAACGTATGAGTAATCATTAATTTTTCAACATCCTCAACTGTGAGTATGCCTGATTCAACAAGTTTCGCAATGTTTGATTGCAATAGGCGACAAGCATTCTCGACACAGATTCTGCCTGCAAGGATGTGGTCGACAACTTGATCATTCTTAAAGACGTCCAATTCCTCTAGATTATAAAGAGTGTAAGCTTGATTAATATCAGCTTCAGGAATGATGCCTTTTGCAATCAGCTTTTTTATGTTTGTCTCGAGAGGGGTGTTTTCATTCTTTTTGGCTATCTCTGCCTGCTTTTTCAAGGTCAAATCATCATGCTCTTTCTTCTCTTTAAGGTTGTTGTCAGCGAATTTTTCCTGTTGTTCATGGTAGTGTTGATGATAAGGCAGAAGATTGAGATCTGTGACCTCTTCGATCTTCTGTTGGATGAGGTTATCTACAAGCTTAATGAAGAGATCCTTTTGACTTTCAGTCACTCCCCAGCTGAGGTAATCTTCTTTGAACTGACGAAGCCACTCGACTCGGCCATTTAAATTTTTATGAACGATGTGATTATCATTCGGCTTCACGATAGATTGCAGGGCTTCCTCGATGGATGAGATTTCATCAGTGGTTGTTGGAGTAAATTCGATCGCATCCAATCCCTTAGCGATCAAACTCGTGTAATTTTTGGTGTCAAAAGACGTTGCTGTCATTGTTTATCCTATCTAGCTAGTTGCTTCGGGTACCAACATTAAAAAGACTTCTTTTAAGCATAATTTTGGGTTGGAATTCTGAATATTTTTCACTCTCGACATAAACGCTTGATCTATTTTACTTATTCTGCTGGTTAGAGTCGGATGGAAAAAATCGAATCGATTGTTTCCCTCAGAATTGTAAATAAAACTATACCATAAAGACTCTGTTCGATCTTGAATCCGATCATTTATGATATTCTGGAGGTACTTTTGCCCCAGGTATAAATCTCTGGCAGTAGCGTTCTGATTAGCAAAGTTATCAGCTTGGCATTCACGGTACCAGGAAAACGAGGTAAAAATAGCCGTAGACACGACATGAACTAAAAACAAGGCCGCAGCAACGTCATATCTGCCAGCTAGCAAAAGGAAAACAGGGTAGCCAAAGCTTAACAAAGCACCCATAAACCCAGCCATATAAGCTAAAAGATCTCTCTCGAAATGTATTCCAAAACCACCCGGCTCCATCACACTCCATGGTAAAAACCGAAGCATCGCAATAGAGGCCATAATCCAAGAAGAAATTAAAATTTCTAATAGAGAAGAATTAGAATCGTTGAACGCGCCTATAACCCAAACATAACCCAAGATGGAAACCGCATATGTTGTTATGCCTCTCAACCAAGAATCGTTACTCTCAATCAGTGCTAACTCACGAATAATATTCCATTTATTATTACTAAAGAATAGGTCCATGATATGTTGAACGGATAGTTTTAAGACTGTATTCAATTGAATCTTCTTATCTTGTAGGAGGGTGGCGACAGAATCGATATCCAGCAACTTCGTATGCGCCACATCTAATTTTTCAACATCCTCAACTGTAAGAATGCCTGATTCAACGAGTTTCGCAATGTTCGCTTTCAATAGGCGATACGCATTCGCGATACAGATTCTGCCTGCCAGGATGTGGTCGACAACTTGATCGTTTTTATAGACGTCCAACTCCTCTAAATTATAAAGAGTGTAAGCTTGATTAATATCAGCTTCAGGGATGAAGCCTTTTGCAATCAGCTTTTTTATGTTTGCCTCGAGAGGGGTGTTTTTATTCTTTTCGGCTATCTCCGCCTGCTTTTTCAAGGTCAAATCATCATGCTCTTTCTTCTCTTTGAGGTTGCTTTCAGTGAATATTTTCTGTTGTTCATGGTAGTGCTGATGACGAGGTAGAAGATTGAGATCTGTGACCTCTTCGATCTTCTGTTGGATGAGGTTATCCACAAGCTTAATGAAGAGATCCTTTTGACTTTCAGTCACTCCCCAGCTGAGGTAATCTTCTTTGAACTGTCGAAGCCATTCGACTCGGTCCTTTAATTTTTCAGGAACGATGTGATTATTATTCGACTTCACGATAGATTGCAGGGCTTCCTCGATGGGTGAGATTTCATCCTCGGATGAAGGAGTAAATTCGATCGCATCCAATCCCTTAGCGATCAAACTCGTGTAATTTTTGGTATCAAAAGACGTTGCTGTCATTGTTTATCCCATATTATAACTAAAACACACATCGTAATTCATTTTTATTTTTAAATCAATAAAATATATGGATAGAGTGCAATTTAAACATAAAGGACACACAGGACATATAGGACACATAGGACAAAAGCAATGATCCTGAGTGTCTTTTGTTCTTTATTTTTTACTGATATTTTTATTGATTATTTTTCTAATATTTGATAACATCCTTATTTAAATATTAAATTAATAAGGTTTGATACTATGCTAAATTCTCCGTCTATACTATTCCACATCCTCGCCTTCTTTCTCATTTTCGGCGAAGCCAAATACTTGAGCGGCAACGAAACGGAAGGCTTCGTTGGCGATGCTGCAATCGAGTGTCACGTTCAAGAAGGGGGCCGCGATGAGCTATTCTTGGGAGCTTGTCCTCGAATGGCAATGTCCCGAAAAGAAGAAGGTTTTGTTTTTCCTTTGCATGTGCCGGGTACATGGGAAAAATCCATTTTTCCTGTCGCTCCTTCATCCTTCAACTTGGTTGATGGACACTTGTTGTGGAGTGATTCAGACCTTGAGGTTAAGGTGGACATCCAGGCACACCCAGTCAATGTGCAGTTTACAAACGTCGGTTCGTTTGCCTATTGGGTTCAAGCGCGGTATCGGTTCTGGAAATGCGGCTATGAGTCCACGAATACGGAAAAAGGTTTTATATATCTTGGGCAGAATCCCTCTTCAAGTGATCATCTTGAGCTGCTGAAGGCTGCTGATTCGATTCTATACAAAGGTCTCTTTGTGAATCAGGATGGCATCAAAGAAGGAGTCATCCTCACTTTGTATCTCGCAGATCAAAAGCCCAAAGTATTGATCCAATGGAACGACATTGCTAATGTGTTGGGAGATGCAAGACGCCTGGTCGAGGCTGATGTCAGCGTGCAGGATGGCCTAGTCAAATTTATTTCAGCAGATATGACAGGGACATTTTATGGGGATCAGCTTCAGGAAGCCGCCGTCGTCCTGAGGACAACGCGTATGGGGCCGCAGTACTGCGACAAAGCCCTTGGAACCCTTCTCTTTGCCAAAGAGTCTTAGATTCAGACTATCTATATTGATCTTTAAGAATTTATCTTTTATAACTGTGAAATAGCAAATAGGGTTTTTATGACGAGCGTACAAAAAGAGTATCAATATCTGCCGACTATTGGTTTCACATCCAATAAAGGTAAGATGACTGAAACAATAAAAAATATCCCGCCGGAAATCATCCAACAGATAATTTACTTTTTAGATGGAGATAATCTAATCCCATTGCGTAGGACATGTCAGGCTTTTAAAGAACATATCATTTGGCATATTAACAAAAGGCCATCCACTTCCTATTTTCCCTTACGAGAGGGTGTTGACCCCTTCGAACACTATCGGCGATCTATTCTATTTCCCAATCCGGAGCATGGATTATCAAAATCTACTCCCACTGAAATATTACTACAACGCGATGTTCAAGTTATCAGTCATAAAGATCTGCTAATCGTCCGAAGCCAAACGATGATCACCTTTATTGATTCGAATACTCTAGAACCTGTGGCCATGATCCGACTGCCGAAAGAAATTTTTTGCGTCTTTGAAACTATGATTCGATTTGACCATTTAATGATTCGTGCAGAAAACATGAATGATCAAACAGCTTATTATTTTTGGAGTCTTAAGACTGATGAAAAGGGGAAATTTGTCGTTCGATTTACCAATTCTGTAATCGAGCCGGATTATCCAGATATTCCGGATGATCAACTCGTGGACACACAAGTTAATTTATCAGCGCTCGACATTGTCACTCCCTGGTATATCTATTATGGTACTGACAATGGGTACTATCTCTATGACTTTCGTGATAAAACCAAAAATCCCCAATGGCAGCACTATCTTTATAATGATACTGATATACTGAAAGATTCTGATCCTCGAATACTGCAACTCCATCATTTTCGTCTCTCCTCTGTGAATATACATAGTAATAATTTCCAAGAGTTTGGAGACTTATTGGTGCATTTTAGTCGTGTACTACCTGACGGAGTATTGCATGATGATGGTACTACTCCCTGTACCCTTGCGGCATACAAATTGGAAACAGGCGAAAAGTTATTTAAAAGGGAAATTAAAGTGTACCGTTTTCCTTATGGTATGCTTCAAAGTAGGTCTGTCTCGCTATCCTTTTATGAGAAAAAATTTGCTTTGTGGAATTATTATCAAAGAAACATCGAATTTTTTGATCTTGAAGGCAAACAAATAAAAACTATTCCATTAGTGTCCGACAAAGAAGATGAGGTTATTGCATATAATGAAAACGGGATTATCCTTCATAATGAAAAAAAAGAATGGTTAAAGATTTATGATCATACGAGGAGAGAGATAAAAGTTAAAACTAAGGACAAGGCAGAAGAGAGGTATGAGGAGTTTGCAAGATTGATTTTGCTCCATTATGCATGGGAAGATGTACAACTCCTTGGAAAGATTCATCTCATCACAGCCTCGTTTACACTATTACCCGGGATAGCAGTCGTTGCGACTATATACTTTAAGATTCAGAGTCAATGGATAAAGATACCTTTGATGGTTGCTGGAATGGCCTTCAGTGTTTATTGTTCTTCTTGGGTCTTGAGTTACTTCGCTCTATCAACGATTGCTCGTGTTTATCTATACTCCACCGGAATCGCAAGCCTAGTCTTTCTAGCGGTACCCGTAATACATATCGCTTTTTGGTGTACCGTGTGGGTGACAAGTCAGCTCTTAAAGAAATATCCAAATAACCATATCATCCAACGCGTTTATAATTGTTTTTATATTGAAAAGCTTAACCAATTCTACAAAGAAATAATCATGACAAAAGAATTCCTCTCTCGCGTGGACGAACACGAGCTTAACCAAGAGCAGATCACTCAACTACAAAGGGCTGGCTGCTATCATGTCTGTCCTATCTCGGCGCAGGCAATCCGACATCCGGTTTTTCTGGGCGGCATCTATTATGACAACGAATCAGTCACCTATTTTAAGGACCTGCATGGCCACCTTCCTCATCGGGCCAAAACAGAAGAATGGACAATCGACAACGACCTCGAACAAAAGATCGCAGCAGCGTTAGAGGTTGTGTAAAAATCGCTTTGTTGTATCATTCATTACCGAGCCCACCGGCAATAGAGTCTCACAAATCTAAATTGAGGTTGCAATTTCTCATGTCTTTTGCACAACGACCCAGCTTGACTTTGCAATCTGTTTCAAGGTCTCTTTTAATGCCTTCTTTGGATCTTTTTTTGAGATATTGTACAAAAGATTTGTTCTCTTTATCATTGATAGAAAAATCAACAGCGCGCAGATATTCACGTTTCTTGGGGAATGTAATTGGATCATGGCCTAACTTAGTTAGAATCCAGTTCATGAATACATACGCTGTCCTTCCATTGCCAATGACGAATGGTTGAAGCCTCCCAATGCTTAGATGGACATAGGCCGCAATTTCAATAGGATCTCTCTTTGATGCTACCATCCGGAGAGTTTCTTTAAAGCAATCGGTGATCTCTTTTTTATCTATATCAGGTTCAAATCCATATCTGCCATCATCATAATCAACAACATCTCCTTTTTTGAAAACTCCACGAGATCGATGGTGTTTGACAACAGGAGGGATGATTTTTCCATTTATTTCTCCAAGGATTTTGGTTAGCTCTTGAGGTTGAAATGAGGTGAGTTCTCGATGCCCATAAGTTTTATCAAGCTCTTTAATGGCATCATCCAAATGGGTTCTTTCAATAGGATAAGAAAAAAGGTCTCTACCATATCCATTGTCATCAATATCACAAACTCTGCCGCTTACTTTTAATATTTGCATTTTTAAAGTATAGTTAGAAGCCACATCTGAATATGACGTTTTTGATATTGACATAGTATTGCCTAAGGATTGCTCCATATCTTGAACTGTTCTGTAATTTGTACTCGTGAAATAACTGCCAGGATGAGTGAAAGCGCCGATATTGAAAGGCTCTAATAATTTGGGCAGATCTTTTATCTCATAGGGATCCTGTGGCGATAATGATGCAGAGCCGAAGGTACCGTTCGTTGTGGGTTGTGCCTTGGCATACATCACACCTGAGGCTATGCTGCCTAAGAAAATAAAGGCATGGGACAGAATTTTTAAAGCCGTTGATGAGATTAAGCTATTGCTGTCATCTGAGGATGATGCTGTTTCTAATTTTTCCTTAATGGGAAGCGAGGCTGAGGCTTTTTTGACACGGTGCTTTTTTTTCTCATGTTTTGCCTTAATGGGCATTGAAGGTTCTTCAATATCAAGAAGAACTGAGTAACGGTTGTTGCTATTTATGCTAACCATAAAAATATAACTCCTTGGTTTTGCGTAACATGATTGATATTAAGAAAATTTAGCTCAATCTTTTTGTGAGTTGCAAGAAAATAAAGTTGCGTCGGGAAAAAGGATCTCTATTCATCGCTTAAGGATTCGACATCAGCTAAGTCCTTGTGTCTACCTATGGCTTTTTTATTTTTTAGAAAAGCGGCTTTGCCTATGAAATTCACTGTAAAATTTCCAAACTGACCGGTCTGACGACTAGACCACACTTCTTCAGCAGAAAGACCATCCAGAGAAGTAAGTAAGTCGATACGTACAGGAGGGTACCCGATTTGAATGACTTTTCCAGAGAGGATGTCATGTTCTGTTAAAGACAAGCTTCCCATGCCAAAATCTTTAAGAGCTTGAATCAAAGCACGAGCATTGGGTCCTGATGGCCTTATCCAAATATCCATATCACCAGTATATCTTGGATATCCCAAGTAAGCTAAAGCAAAGGCTCCCACAATGACATAATCAACATGATTAGTATTAAGCGCTTTAATAAAGTCTAAAAAATCAGAATGAATCTTCACTTATGCATGGGCCTCATTTGAATTGAACGAATAAGTTTTGGTTCCTGTTTAAGCCCAGAAAAGACGTAATACTGTTGTCTTAAAAATTCCACTGCATCGATCCGTTCGCTTGGCGATTTGCTAAGCCAGTACAACAAATCATCATGGGAATCTTTTTTATCAACAATCTTAATTTTTGAGGCTTTTGACATTGATAATCTCTTTCTAGTTTTTTATCCATTTTCCCTTACTGCGCATAGGGTTTGGCGAGGAAGGGTTCGCCGGTCAGGGCGTTCCAGTCGCTGCGGCGGATCGAGCCGTCGGGATTTTGCACTTCGATGGTATACACCGGGAGATAGACCTCTTGCTCGGTGCGGATGGTGAAGTCGTTCCCAAAAGCTGCCTGAGCAGTCTTGATGATCTTGCTCTTGCTGTAGCGCGAGGGGATCCTCTGCGCCCGGCCGATGCTCTTGGAGACTAAGGTCTGCTTGATCTTGGTCTGAGGCACCAACGGTATCTTGGGATTTTCAAAGTGCAGCTGCATCAGGTTGCCCTTCTGCACGATCAGGTGTTTTTGGCGCGCAGACTCGATCCAGGAGTCGACGACGTCCTTATCGCCATTCAGGGCTTCTAACAGATGCTCCTTTGTTAGGCTGCCTTTGTTCCTGGCTAGTGCGTGGATGATCTTGAAATCATTGATGTTGGCGCCGTCATTGAGACAGTCCTCTAAGCCGTGAGATGTCTCCCATGTCTCAGTATTCAGCACCATCTCGCCATCCTGCATGCCCCACAGCACAGTCCCTTCCCGGCTTTTGCCATCTTGATGGTACTTGACTTCCATCAGCAGATAGGGGGAATACCTCGAAACCGGGTCGAGATACGTGCGTCCGCTGTTGCCTAAGAGCTCTTGACGATATCCATCCATGATGCGCTCCGGACTAAACCGCGCTTCCAACGTCAGGATGTCGCCATTCTCGATATAGCTGAAAGCACTTTGTTTCAGGTCATTGGCATCATCCCAATACCACCACGCTGCAGCTCCAACGGCAGCCACGACAAGGATCATCAACAAACGGCGCATAGATCTCTTAATCCTTCATTGATAATAAGAATTCGGCATTGCTATTGGTTTTCTTCAGACGGCTGAGCAGCAGATTCATCGCGTCGATAGCGGGCAGATCGGCAACGGCTTGACGCAGCAGATAGATCTTTTCCAGCTCGGACGGATGGTACAGCAGCTCTTCTTTTCGTGTGCCGCTCTTGATCAGGTCGATACCCGGATAGACACGACGGTCTGTCAAGCGCCTGTCAAGGACAAGCTCCATGTTGCCTGTACCTTTGAATTCTTCAAAGATCACCTCGTCCATACGGGAGCCGGTGTCGATCAGCGCTGTGGCGATGATGGTGAGGGAGCCGCCTTGCTCGATATTACGCGCAGCACCGAAGAAACGCTTCGGCTTATGGAGGGCGTTGGCGTCGATACCGCCTGTCAGAATCTTGCCTGAGTGTGGCTGGATGGTGTTATAGGCGCGGGCGAGGCGTGTGATGGAGTCAAGAAGGATGACGACATCGTGGCCATGCTCGACGAGGCGTCGGGCTTTCTCGATCGCCATTTCGGCAACTTGGACGTGCCTTTCCGGCGGTTCGTCGAAGGTGGAGGAGACAACCTCGCCCTTGACAATACGCTGCATATCGGTAACTTCTTCAGGGCGTTCGTCGATGAGTAGGACGATGAGGTCAATTTCCGGATTGTTGATCGCGATGGCATTGGCGATATTTTGAAGGAGGATCGTTTTACCTGTCCGTGGAGGGGCGACGATGAGACCGCGCTGTCCTTTACCTATCGGTGCGGTGAGATCCAGCACGCGGGTGGAGAGGTTTTCTTTAGTCGTCTCCATGACGATCCTCTTATTCGGATAGAGAGGAGTCAGGTTTTCGAAAAGGATACGCTCACGGGCCTTCTCAGGGGTTGTCGCGTTGATCGTGTCAACTCTGAGGAGGGCGAAGTATTTCTCTTTTTCTTTAGGCGGGCGGATCGTGCCGCAGAGAGTGTCCCCTTTTTTCAGGTCGAACCGACGGATCTGCGCCGGGGATACATAGATATCCTCAGCGGAAGGGAGGTAGTTGTAGTTGGGAGAGCGGAGGAATCCGAATCCGTCCGGGAGGATCTCCAGAACCCCTTCGCCGTATAGCATTTCGTTGGGATTCTCGGAAAGGGCTTTGACGATTTCGAAGACCATCTGTGATTTCGTCAACGAGCCAAGATGTTTAAGACCGATGCTTTTGCCGTATTGGTTCAATTGATCGATATTCATCCGTTGGATGTCGGCAATCTTCACTTCTTCGATTGGCGTCTGCGAATCCTGTTGTCTTTTTTGTTGGGCACTATCCTCGACAGTCATCGAGTTTTCTTGGTTGTTTTCTGGATCCATTAAAAATCAAACTCCCTGTTGTTGTTAAATTTATTCCTCACATAATTCATTATATAGCTCTGTGACAATCTCTGTGAGTTCGGCGAGGTCGCCGTTGTTGATGATGACATAATCGGCCTTCTCGGCTTTCTCTTCCATGTCTATCTGCTCTTTCATCCGATATTCAAAATCCTCTTCCTCATAGTCTGTGGACTCGAGGAACCGCTTTTTGCACAGGTCCCTTTCTGCTATGACCGCGATCACAGGATCAAACTTCTTTTCCGCCTGCGTTTCATACAGGAGGGGTATCTCCGCCACGAAGAGCGACGGGTTGGGCTGCTTAATATGCGCCTGGTAATCTTTCTCTATTTCCTCGTAT
>Ga0207122_1142_pt1 | contig 12223 bp, 16 predicted proteins | sample Alteio_BWMinHeat_38_FD_153504 | JGI IMG/M metagenome (GOLD analysis project Ga0207122, IMG submission 153504) | Enriched cells from forest soil in Barre Woods Harvard Forest LTER site, Petersham, Massachusetts, United States -... | ecosystem: Environmental > Terrestrial > Soil > Temperate forest >... | reverse complement strand
CGCGAGGGCCGGTTCGTAGTTCAGATGCATGACGCCACTGCTGAGCGGGGAAGACGTGGGCGCCAATACTTATGGCAGTTGTGGGCGTCGGACTCGGGGCCGGGGGAGTTTTCGTAGCCGATGCGGGAAACGGTTTTCCGCCAGGGGTACCGGCCGGCATACCGACATCAATGAGCGTGCACGGCATTTTTCACATGATCGGCGGCAGCTCAGCCTTTCTCTCGCTCATCGTCCTCTGCTTCGTGTTCGGTCGGCGATATGCGTCCGTCGGTGAACGGTTATGGGCAGCATCCTCCGGTATCGTAGGCCTGATATTCATCGCATGCCTAGCACTTACAGGAGCCCCAGCTGGTTCCCGCACCCTTTTCGTGGGCGGATCCATCGCATTAATTTGGTCTGCCGTTATATCAGCACGCCTCATGGGGGAGTCGCACATCTGTCCGAAGGAGCTAAGCGAGAAACAAAATGTCGTATCAAGCGTACATCGACAATATCAAGAAGAAAACCGGCAAGACTCCCGCTGATTTCAGCGCGCTTGCCGAGAAGAAGGGCTTAAACAAACCAAATGTCAAGGCGGGCGAAGTGCTCGCGTGGCTTAAGACCGATTTCGGCCTTGGGCACGGCCATGCGATGGCCATCTACGGATCGATCAGGGCTGCGCAAGAGCCGCGTCTCGCGCGAAATGGCAGAGCACGTACGATCGCATGCTGGCTAAGCTCCGCAGATTTGGTTCGGATGTTGCCGTGAAACCCACCGACACGTACATAAGCTTCGTGCGAAGTGGCAAAAAATTTGCGATCCTGCAAGTAACCGCAGATCGAATTGACGTGGGCATCAAATTCAAAACTCTTAAGGTGAACGATCGAGCAACGCTTTCAGGAAAATGGAATGCTATGGTCACCCACCGAGTTCGGATCGACAACCCAAAAGACGTCGACGACGAACTACTCCATTGGCTTCGCGGAGCATACGATGCGGCCGGTACTTGAGTCTAACGGCGATGAAAATGCGCGAGCGGCTGTTTGGTGGCTGGCGGCTACTTTCATGGCGCTGGTGTGATGCAGCCGGCGAAGTGGATTCCCCACTCGGCGACGACCCTGTCGGGCAACTCATGTACGACTCTTCGGGCACAGTCTCTGCTCAACTGGCCCGCCGCAATCAACCCCGGTTTGAAGACGATGATTGGCGGCGCGCCACGGCCGAAGAAAAGAAGGCGGCATGGAGCGGATACTTTGCTTACTTCGGTACGTACACCGTTGACGAAGATGCGCGTGAGGTAATCCACCACGTCGAAGGTAGCTCGTTTCCGAACCTCGTCGGCACGGAACAACGACGAAGCTGTACTTTCGCCGAAAATCGCCTCACATTGGCCGCTGAGACGCCTTGGGGGCGCGTGACAATTGTATGGGAGAAGTTTTGCGCCAACAGCACCGCGGGCTTTTAGATCAAGTGATTCAACTTCAAGGCCGGCGTCGAAATGATGATTGCCAACGCGTCTGGTCCCATTCTAAGTATTGCTATTTCCCGTTTGCAATTGGCCCGATCAGCCTGTGTGCAAATTCCGCAAGTGACCGCCGATGCAGAGGTCGCCCCGATCTCCGGGTGTGACGGCTAAAGGAGCACGTATGCGTGACTATGTCGAACGATCACCTTGGCAGTCGTGATCGGATGCTCAGGTCCGTTGGATAGATCGATGGTAACTAGCGATCTGGAGCCTCTATAATAGTCAACGAACTGCACTCTGCTTGGTGATATCCACGTGAACGCAGACACGTTTGTGTGTCCCTCCACATCGTCCGTGTGCTGCACCAGTGGCGCGTAACTTTTCCGCCGAGAATTCTCAACCGGATAGACGGGGAACCCTTTTTCGCGCTGTCCGTCGAGAGCGCCGGGCAAATTCAACGCGTTTCGGCTCGCAGACTTGGAGAGGTCGTACACCAAGTATACATCACTATAAACCCAGCTCGGCATGAAATGTGGTTGAAAGAACTTTACGTAAATAACGAATTTGCCCGTTGGAGAAATTGTCGGAGAATAACAAAAGAGCGAATCCACGGTTCTGAGCGTGAAAAGGTCCGCGATCTCCACGGCATCGATGGCTGAATTGAATTTGCCGAGTATAACAACTCTTGAGTCTGATACGAACGCCAGCGAGTCAATGCTCTCAAAACCAGTTCGACTAAAATAATTGTCCTTCTTGCCGTTCTTGAGATTGGTTGTCTCCAGGACATATTCTCGCCCGAATTTACAGTCAAGGCACGGCTGTTGAGCTACGGTGGAGATTTTAAAGAGTCGGGAGACGGCAGATGGATGAAAGTCGTCGATCGAACCCGCGCCCGCCGCGCGACCAATTGGGCCAGCGGGGAACAAGAGCAGTAGAGCTGCTCCAAATATCGACGGAAAATTCTTGCAGTGCGTCACGACAGATCCTCACCTGACGTCCCTCGGGGTCCATCGGTAGAAGCGCAAAACGCCGCAAACTATTGCGGCGTAAGGCTTTTTGATGGTGGGCACGAGAGGTCTCGAACCTCTGACCCCTACAGTGTCAATGTGGTTTGGGTTTTTTCCATCTGTGTCTACAATCGCCCAAGAGTGCCCATTCTAATGCGTTTCAGAGATTTTGGCTATTCCACGTCTGTTTACTATCGTCTACTCGTGACCACCCCGAAGTGTGTAATAAAGTGTGTAACTCGCAGGACCCTGGTCTGGACAGGAAGTCACGACCCGGGATCCTTCGCACCGATCGCGAGCGAGGTCGCATGCGTACGCTCTACATTACGCCGTCTGCTTTACGAGCGATAGAACCGTTCTCCATCGACGTCATGGTCGCTAAGCGACTCTGAGAGTTGTTCGAAACTCCACATCCGTTACTGGCACCCGATTCAAGGCCACCCCACTCCCTACGGCGTGCGCTTAGGGTATTGAGTTAGAACAGAATGACCTCTGGCGCTTTGCATCTTGACCAGCTCGAATGGCGCCGTTTGAGGTCGACTGGTTCTATTTAGGTTCCCTCCGAGATAGGCGCCCTAGGAAATAGAGCTCTTCTCCGCTTATCAATTTCTTGCGCGTTGCAGCGCGCCATCGGTCATATGTCTTAGTTCCAAACGGAATCGGGCGCCACGCAAAATGAAGAAGCGCATCAAAAAAGTATTTGTAGCCAGATACGTCGTTTAGGCTGCCGCATATGCGAATGCTCTTAATGGGGGCGCCGACAAAATTCTTGCTTCGTGCGGATACTATTTCAATCAGTCGAGAATCGTCAACGCGGTCAAAAAGTCGACCCCAAGTCATGAACGCAACCGAATACCTCTTTGAATCGATCCCAATTAACCCGACGACGTCTTCCATATGCGACCCCACGTTTGAGCTTCGCCGCCATTTAGAAATGGAGGGCGATCACCCCATCAGTTAGCTGCGTCATCCTGCATACCTTCGCGCTACTGACCATTCCGAACTTTCAAAGCCGTTGCCTGCGGATAATGACAGACCTTGGTGGCAAAATCAAGCAACGCATCCGGCGTGACACAACCGCGCTCGACTGACACTCTTGGCGAAGCGAGGCCTTTGCCTGCCGGCGTTCCCGATCTGAGTCAAGCCGGCGATCCGTCGGATTCGATGCCGAAGCCTCGTACTATCTCAACCCAAGCAAACGTAACCAATACGCCTGTTCGAATTGACAAGTTTCCAACTCTCCCTCCGATCGACGAGAACTCAGCGGAGACGGTCGCGGACTCAAGCATTCAGCAACGGGCGATTCGAGTCGTGCCGAATCAAAGGGAAGTAATTCGTCGAGCTGCGATGGTGTCTCCATCGCTCCTCGGACAACCCGTACAAACAAGCGGTTTATCCCCGGGCATCGCAGAATCGACATCGAACGCTCTCGGAGCGGCGAAAACGGCGCCAAGTTCGCCATTTGAAATAAAGGCCGGTTCGATCATTCCGGCCACTCTAGTGACAGCGATCGACTCTGATGTGCCCAGCTTACTCGTAGCGCAGATTCGTCAGTCAATTTATGACACCGTCGCGGGCCGCTTCCTACTTATACCGCAAGGCGCCAGGCTGGTGGGCACGTATAATTCGAGCATCGCGTACGGGCAAGACCGGCTGCTCGTGACTTGGACTCGCGTCATCTATCCTGACGGGTCGAGCAGCGCCTTACAAAGCATGGCCGGCACGGATCTCTCCGGACGTTCCGGATTCGATGCGCAGGTAGATAACCACACGCGCAAACTATTTCAGGGCGCTATTCTTCTCAGCATTATCGGCGCTGGGGCTCAACTAAGCCAACCACAGCAGTCAGCAACCAATGGATCGGCGCCGACCGTCGGTCAGGTTATCGCCAGTAACCTAGGTAGTCAGATTTCAAGTACTGGAACTCAGCTCGCACAGCGCCAACTTAATGTGCAGCCGAACTTACGCGTCCCCGTGGGATATCAATTTGACGTCATTGTCGACCATGACATCGTCCTAAGTAGGCCATATCCAAACCCCTAGACCCGGCGCCAGGCGTACGTGATATACATCGAATATATGTTGACGGCTGTGACACGCTTCGAGGCGGGAAACAAATCGATGGCACTTTATCCAAAGCACCTTCCGTCTGTTTACGCAGGTCAGGATCTCTTGTGTGAAGGACTACTGTCTATCGATCAGGCGGCTGACTTCTTGAGCGTCTGTCGCGCCACGATGTATAATCTGATGGATGAGGGGAAATTACCGTTTGTGGTTGTGAAGGACTTTCGCGGTCGTCGAATTCCAAAAGCCGCGCTTCGTATATTCGCCGAAGGAACCTAAGCAGGGTCTTGAGTTGAGACGCACGCAAAAGAAAAGCCGTCGCGGCAACGGCGAGGGATCACTGACTCTGAACAAGCGTTCGGGGCGATGGCAAGGATCGGTCATAATCGGCCGTGGAGAGAACGCTAAGCCGTTGCGCCTGTACGTATCGGCCAAACGAAAAGAAGACGCTCAAGACAAGCTCGACAAACTCAGAACGGCACAACGATCGGGTAGTCTTTCCAAGAAAGACAAGACGAAAGTTGGCGAATATCTGGACGGGTGGCTCAACGATGTCGCTCGACCGTCAGTTCGCTCGGGAACCCTTCGTAATTATCAGGGATTGGTGAAGAACAAGATTAAGCCGTTACTCGCTGGTTACCGACTCACGGAACTTAAAGCGTTACAAATACAGAACCTGTTTGCCACGCTAGAACGCAATGGCGAGTCGGCATATCGCAGACAACAAGTCCATTCGGTACTCTACTCGGCGCTACAGCAAGCGGTCGAGTTGCAATTGCTTCCCAATAATCCTTGCGCCGCTGTGCGATCTCCGAAATTACCGACCAACGACGTACTTGTTCTAACCAAGACGCAGGCGGCGAGCCTGTTAGAAGCGGCAAGCGATGGTCGGTAATATGCGCTTTACGTCGTGGCTCTCGCGACTGGCATGCGTCAAGGGGAACTGTTCGGTCTCAAATGGGGCGACGTCGACCTAAAGAATGGCACGATATCAGTGCAGCGAAGCGTTGTTGAAGAGCAGACTACCACTGTTCAAGGCAAGCGGACTCTTCGACCGGCAACCGGCGAACCAAAAACGAAGAGCGGTCGCCGGCTTATTAATTTGCCGGCGACCGCGACAGCAGCACTTCGTAGACATCGAAAGCAGATGTTTGCCGAAGGTCACATGGCCTGGGTATTCTGCGACGTGGCGGGCGGATTGCTTCGGAGATCAAACTTTATTCGACGCCAGTGGAAACCTCTGCTCGAGGCAGTTGACGGCAAACTACGTCGCGGTCATGAATTACCTCGTGGCTTCAAGTTTCACCACTTGCGTCATACGGCCGCATCACTGCGGCTGGCTCAAGGAGACCATCCTAAAGTTGTCCAGGAAATGCTTGGCCACGCGCGCATATCCATAACCCTCGATCTATACTCTCATCTCATGCCGTCGCTCCAAGCTGACTCGGCCGAACGGTTCGAAAAAGCGCTTTCTAAGATGGCGAAGGCGTGAAAGTGTGAAAAAAGTGTGTAATTTAGGGTTTCGGCCCTTTTGACGCCATAATGCAAAACGCCGCAAAATCTTGCGGCGTAAAGGTTTCCGATGGTGGGCACGAGAGGTCTCGAACCTCTGACCCCTACAGTGTCAATGTGGTTCGATCCTTTTCCAGTTCTGCCCATCAGCGTCCACTAGCGCCTATTTAGCGGGTTTTCGACGGATTTTGAAAGTTGTTGGATGCCTACGACTGTCCACCATTGTCTACCGCATAGTGTGCACCTGAGTGTGCACCTTGTGCATCGCCTCGACGGGCCGATTCCACAAATACGAACGTGCCCGACAAACCTGGTCAAACTCCAACAATTGTCGCGCGCTTTTCCGACCATTCGACGCAACGTGTACGATCCCAGTATCGGGAGGGCCGGCACCCCGACCGACGAACTCACACTGCCGAAGCTCAACTCTTCACCTCTGAAACTACAAATCATTGAGATGGACATCTCGAATTAGATGTTGCGGACAAATCGCTGCGTCTGCCTTCGATGAACCCGATAAATCGACGGCAATCGCAGCCGGCGGACCCGTGGCACCGTCAATTTGAAGTGTGTACCTTTGGGGGCCCAAATATTCGGCGTAGTAAGCGTTCCCATCCAAAGTTGTTGATCGCACAACTCCATTCGGGTACACCACTTCGACGTGTAATCCCGCAAACGGAAGCGTTCCTGCTACCGAACAAGCGGTGTCGACGTGCGTAATTGAATGCGATAACCGGCCCACAAGATGACGCTCTACCCCGGCGAGTACAGTAACGGCTAGTACCGCATTACAATGAGATGTCTGGACAATGAAAAAATAGTGTCCAGGCGAAAGAGCAATCCTAAAGGCGTACATTCCGTTTGTCAACATTGTATGGGTCGACTGTTGATCGCGCGTTTCCCCGTATCGCGTATCTGCGACGCCGATGGTCGGGATTGCCGCCGAATCCGCGACACAATTAATTGTGACAAGTGTGACATTTGAATCATGCGACGGTATCGCAGCCATTCCTTGCATTTTCAGAATGACGGCAAACAAGATGACTAACATGGTCCGTACCTCAGCTTAGAATCTGCTAATTAATCCATCAACCGCGAGCGACATGTCGGTCAGTCTTCTCACGGTGGTAACACGCACCCTCTGCATATGGTGCTATAAGGCGGTGCTCCCCCTCGGCCGTGGTTCATCGTCGGATCCCACCATTGTTTTATGACATCGCCTTCGTACGACGTCCAAATCACCTCCGAACCATGGTACCAGTCAATTTTGCCGACATCCGTATTTCTGTCTGTGCTACTTCGAATTTCGTCGACGTGACCACTTGGGCTATCGATCCCCTCGTTTCCGTGAGCGTGCCATATTCCAACCGCTTGGGCAGAATCTGAATTCGGTATAACTATAGCGATAGTAGTTACGTCGATGTTTGAGTGCGTATTCGAATTTTGATCGAGTGGCATATAAACGTACCTCTTGCCAACTTACTTGCCGGTCTTTGAGGCTAACGCTTTGGTTGCCGTGATAGATAGCGGTATCCTTGTGACTCTTGTGGCCGAATACGAACCCGAAAGAAAAGCCGCCGCGGCTTGGATTGCAGCTGGACTTTTGTTTCTCATAACCGTTGTTAACGTAGTGTACTTGGCGATCTCGATAAGACATTACGGATTTTTCGACGACGTGTCAGTATTCTTGGCAGCATACGCCGTAGTTCTTTCTGGCGCGGTGGTCGTCGGAGCGGTGCTGGGGCTGACGGCATCATTAAACAGACTAGCTCAATCATAACGAGATTACTATCTTCCGGCAGGCGGCTCGGTCGTCAGCGTCGGAGTCCAGATCGACTACGACTTTAGCTCACACAGCGTAGATATTGTTCGCGGATACTGACACCTACAGTAACCGTGTAGTGTTCGCCAAATCTGTCGTTCGATTATGAACTGGTTTCGGTTCGATTCACTACTTTGAGAAGCACGTCTTTACGGGGGAAAGCGCTAAAACGCCTTGCCTCTTCGAACAAGGAACGCTGCTATTCGGAGGTCGATCGCGGAGCGAATAGACACCCTGTAAGCGCCTCTTAGTGTGCACCTAGGCTAATTCGGGTGGACTAACCGAAGAAGTGAAAACGCCGCAAAGTCTTGCGGCGTAAGGACTTCCGATGGTGGGCACGAGAGGTCTCGAACCTCTGACCCCTACAGTGTCAAGGAAAGAAAAGTGTAGCTTCTCGTATCATTCTGTAGCGTTCAGGACTGCCGGATGACGTCCAGAGCGTGTGGTTCGCTGCAGTCGGTCAGCAATTTGGTCAGCATCCTGTGGAGTTAATACATCAAGCGTTACCCGGGCCCGACGGCCCTCAGCTAAAGTTTGAAACCGGGTATGTTGACGATTTGAACGAATTGGTGCTTCGAATCGTTCGTTCGGCTCCAGCAGCGGCAATGATCCCCGGCTACGTCCAAGCGGTGATCGACGAAAAATTTGCTATGATTCCCGATCGCGTTGCGCCTTACTGAAGCGTCACGAGAAAACTCGCTCAGGATACCGCTTTGTTTCGAATAAAAACGTCGGATTTACAAAAGTCGATTGCGGATGAATTGTTAAGCTACTAGTGCTCGAATCGTCGAAAGTGCATCCGGAGCTTGCCCGCTTTGGTGGAGTGTTCTTGCGCGACTCTTGGACATGGGTGGCTAAAACAACGTGGCTTAAGGAAGTGAGTTATCCGGTGAACTGGTATGTTGGAGCTTTTAAGAAATACGCATTCTTCGACGGGCGCGCGACGAGGGCGGAGTACTGGTTTTTTCAGTTGTTCAATACACTCGTTATTATGGTTTTGGTCGTCGTCGGCATGTTGTTCGAGATTCTTGGAACCGCGCACGTGGCTACGGCATACAATACTGGCGTGAACACCACCGTACTCGAGCTGGTCGGCCCGTACTTACTTGCGAGTTTTCTCCCGAATCTTGCGGTATCTGTCCGAAGGCTACACGACACGGGTAGGACAGGATGGTGGCTCTGCGTCGGGTTTATTCCATACGTAGGCCTTCTAGCCCAGATAATATTCTTCGTTCAAGATAGCCAGCCGGGAGAGAATGGATACGGGTCCAATCCCAAAGCTCAATCTGCAGCGCAATCGATAGCCGAGTAGTGGGCGTTGAGAAATCTTCACAGAACGGCGGCTACAGAGAACATATGTTAAAGCCTATCGATCTCATGCCAGTCTCATTGGTCCGGCAATCCACGATTATCGCTGCCTCTCGATTGGGCCCTTTATCGCGCGCCTGTTCTCCTTAATCTTGTCCCAGTGAGCATTTATGAGAATTAGTCCACCAATCAGAACAACAATACCAAGGACGAGGATGAGCGGTATCGGCGCGTTCGAATTTACCGACCACATCGAAAGTACCAGAACGCATATAAATGCGGCTGTCCAGACGTCGAGCGAGCTCTTCCGGCGCACGCACTCGTACACAAAGAGCGAAGCCGCACCCAACGAGAAGGCTAACCAGAACATTCTCAAGAGATTCTACACCCCAATAAAATGGCCTGGCTAGAAGAATCCAATCGGCATCATTATACTCGGAGTATAACAATTATTAATAAAGTATGTCGCTCCCGTTGCGCTACCCACGGCAAGGATTCCAGCTGCAGCAATTTTTGGCCCCTCCAATGGCGCCATCGCGGCCTCAATCGGCGATTCCGGAATCGTATAGGCAATAAGTGTACCCCCCAAGACGCCGGCTACCAAAGATCCTGCGCCGGCGACTGCGCATACGTAGCCTTGGCCGTAAACATATGGTCGAGGCTGAGGCGTATACGTGCCATGAAACATGTGCCACTCTTCGCCGAGGGTTTGAAGTATCAACTGACCGTTCAGTTCCCAGACGCCGCCCGCTGCCCAAGTAACCTTGTCGTCTTGCCCGGCTGTTTGAGCGCTAGTCGAAGCGGCCACCCAATGGTAACCGTCGAGTGCATTTATTCCGGCATATACATTCGGTAGCGGTCCCGCCGCCAATTCGTAAGAAACCCCCATCGCGTCACCAGCTCCTTGGGCCAGATCGCCGGTTGTGTTCCATTCCGGCTGTTCTGGTCCATATAAGTGCTCGTCGTTACCCATCATTCCCGAAGGATCGGAAAAGACGGATGGATTATTATTGTTCCAAGTATATGACTTCTGCGTCATTGGGTTCCAAGTGGTTCCCGAAATCGAGTCGGGCTCAATCCAACCTCGCAACGTCAAGTCATAGTCTCGTACGCCCTGGATCATGACAAATCCATCCCAGTATCCGTCACCGTCGGGTTGCAATACCGCCCCGCCTTGGCCGATTGGTTTTCCATACATAGCCGGGGCCGCGCAGCCGTTTATCGAGGGCAACGGACTCCCTTTTGAATTATAGGGATCGAGTGCCGACCAACCGCTATGACCGCCGCCGTTGTGACACCCGCGCATGTGACCTGTGTAGTCACGATCCCAAACGGTCAACTTTGCCTGAGATGACTGTTCCTGAACGAAGTAGTCTGCTGTGCTCCCTATCTTGATGTCATCAACCTGACTATTTTCATTTGTCGTGAAGAGAATTGCGTTTCCGTCCCAATGAAGTGTTTCCAAGTGCACGACGTGACTAGCATCAGTAGTTCCTATTTGTACGATATGCCCGTCCGGCCCGTAAATGCGTTTTAACTGCAAATTATTCGACCCGTCGTGTTGATTGATCAAGCGGCTTTCGGCATCGTAAGAACGCGAGTATTGCTCAACAAGTGAAGTGCAACAAGCGTTGCCATTCCATCCAATAGTCATCCGACCATTAGCGTCAAAAACAACATTTTGAAAACCTTGGTGATTACCGAAAAGTCGAACGGGTTCAGTCGTTTGTACGGCGTTGCGAACGTCTTCGACTCCAGTAATCGGCGTGGAAGAACACTGAGTTCCATCCCAAATCGAGCTATCGGCCGCCATGAAGCCGTCGAACGGCGTTTGGGTAAACCCTAGAGCACAACCGTTTGGATCGCTTCCGGGCGGAGTCTGCGTTGTAATTTCGCCAATCGAGTCGAAGCCTTGCGCAACGGCTGTTGTCGAGCTTGGCTCGGTGAAAGCGAGAACCTCGCCTTCGGGATCGAAAGAACCAAAGGAAGTCGCGCCTTGTGGAGTTGTTATCGTTAGGAGTCGACCCGCGGAAGTGTCATAGGACATTGTCGTCGTTGAATATGGGTCTGTTTCACTCGTGGGCCGGCCGGCGAGGGTTTGGGCAAAGCCAAAGTTCTCCGTCGTCGAATTGAAAGTCAGGACTGAGTTCTTTGGGCGGCCACTCGCGTCGTAGTCGTAAGTGAAGAGATTGTTCTGGTTCATGTTCCCGGTCACTGAGATCGACTCGCGCCGACCGTCTGGGTAATATTGGTATGTGAACACGCTGGGGTCGCTGTTGTTCTCAGGCTGCTCGGTTTTTTGAACTTGATTGCCGTCGCGATCGTACAAATACATTTCGGGTTGACACCCGTTGCATGTTTCCCCCACGCTCTTTACTCGCCCGTCCAAGTCATAGTCGAGCTGGGTATCACTAGTCCCATCAGTAAAAGTCACGGACTTCACTTCGCCGGCGTTTCGATATAGAAAAGTTGACTTGGTGCCGATAGCGTCGGTCGTGTGGTCAAGCATTCCGGCACCGGCTGCTCCGTCATACACGTTGGAAGTTACACTCGCCAATTCGCACGTCGAGATCTGATTCAGCGTGCAATTTGCGTTCGGCGCGTACGTAAAAGCGTTTACGGAGCGGCCGAGCGAATCGTATGCACTTCCCTTCATGTCGATCCATCCGCCGTGATATTCTTGGACCTTGAAAAGAGCCCCGTGAGCCTTAATCGTCGAACTTACACCCAGCGTGCTAATATCCAGCATGGCAACTGAGTTTGCGTTTGTCGCGTTTTGGCTAAGATCGTAATCGTATCGCGTGTCCCATCCGCCCGGCTTGAGCACCTCGACGAGTTTGTCATCCGCATCATAGAATCGAGTAGTGGTCGCCTGCCCTTGAAGACCGAAGTTTGTAGCTATCGATGTCGAATCACCGTCGGCATCGTATGCGTAATGTGTGGAAACAGCGCCCGCGCGCTCGACTGGTGACCGCTTCGCCTGGAGTTGCCCGTTCGTAAAATATGTGTAGGTTGTCGTAATTGTTGAGCCTAAAATACCCGCCACCTTCGGACACGGGCCGTTTG
>Ga0207122_1141_pt1 | contig 12238 bp, 12 predicted proteins | sample Alteio_BWMinHeat_38_FD_153504 | JGI IMG/M metagenome (GOLD analysis project Ga0207122, IMG submission 153504) | Enriched cells from forest soil in Barre Woods Harvard Forest LTER site, Petersham, Massachusetts, United States -... | ecosystem: Environmental > Terrestrial > Soil > Temperate forest >... | reverse complement strand
TTGCGGAAGAGACCAAATCTTGGGAAATCGTTTTCTTGCTTCTTTGCTTAAATTCGTCATCGCCTCAAAATCAACGGCGAACTTCTGATGAATCCAAGTAAAAATCTGTCGCGCCCGATAGGCTGATTCGCCTTCGGATTTAACCAATGCCTCGAGTTCAGGAAGTTCCATTCCTTTAATATTAATCATGTCGCAACTTTGTCACGAAGAATCCATCCAGTTGATCTTTTTGCGGATAAGTTTGGAGAAAAGGTTTTTCGCGAACGGCAAGCCCTTGTAATGATTTAGGGAGCCGCTCCGTTTCCTCCTCTATCCTGAAACCTTGATGGGAAGCCAAAAAGCGCTCGATCACTTCACGGTTTTCTTCCGGTTCGAGCGAACAAGTCGAATAAACAAGCCTTCCTCCCGGCTTCACGAGGTTGGCTCCCGCTTCCAAAAGCTCAAGTTCCGTGGCGGAAAGCTGACGAAAGTCGTCGGGACGCTTGTTCCAGCGCGCGTCGGCGTTTCGTCGAAGCACCCCGGTGGCACCGCACGGGGCATCGACCAAAACAGCGTCAAAGTAAGCGAGCCCGTGTGCGGCAAGTTTTCGTCCGTCGGCATTCAGCGCGCGAATCGATCGCAGACCCGACCGCCTTCGATTTTCTTCGATTCGCTTGACTCGTTCCGGATCAATATCAACGGCAATGACTTCTCCTTGATCATTCATTTGATCGGCAATCTGGCAGCTTTTTCCACCCGGCGCCGCGCAAAGATCGAGAATCTTTTCTCCAGGCTTCGGATCAAGCAGGAGCACCGGCAAAAGCGCTGCTTGAGACTGAACCCAAAAAAGGCCTTCTTTAAAGCCTGGGAGTTTTTCAATCGCGCCGGCCGATTCCAAAGAAAAAGCATCCGGAAAAACTGACGGCGCGGCAACGATATCCCGCTCCTTGCAAATGAGAAGAAACTCTTCGGCGTCGATCCGCTGCCGGTTGATCCGAACATCCAGAGGTGGCACAGCATTATTCCAGGAGCAAAGCGCCTCCGTTTCCGTCTCGCCGAAACGGGGGAGCCAACGCTCGATCATCCAAATCGGATGAGAATGCTCCACCGCCAATCTCTCGAGTGGATCGGTTGGAAGTGGAACCGCGGGACCGCCGGCCCATCTCCGAAGAACCCCGTTGACGAAGCCGACCATACCGGCATGAACGTGTCGTTTTGCCACTTCCACCATGAGATCGACGGTGACCGGTTTTGGAACATGCATGAAGTCGAGCTGATAGCCGCCAAGGCGCAAAATATTTCGGACCGATGGATCAAGCTTTCCCGGCGACCGGTTGGTTAGTTTTCCGACGATATAATCAAGGGAAAGCAGACGCCGGACGGTTCCACGAACCACTTCCGTATAGAACGGACGATTCTTTTCCGGAAGGCGAAGCAATGCTTCTTCAGCAAGGTCATCCAAACTTGCCTCGCCGGATTCCCAACGAAGCAGCGTTGTGACAGCTGTTTCTCGGACATCGTTTCTATATTGTTTGTCCGATTTGGAGGTGGTAGCCATTCATGAAATCCTTTCCTGACATCCGCTTGCGATTTTCAGGCAATAGGTCGAGGGGAAGAAGCGCTCCTTCTCCTGCAGCAATGGCAGGCCCTTCTTTTTCAAGCGAAACCACGGTCCCTGGTGTGCCGGACGTCGAAACGGTTCGTGCGCGATAAATCAAGAGTTGCCCCCCCTTGAACCGGGCGCGAGCTCCCGGCTTTGGTGAAAGACCCCGGATGAGGTTGACGATTTCGTCAGCCGGCCGCTTCCAGTCAATCCATCGCTCTTCGTCGCGAATCATCGGCGCGAAAGTAGCTTCAGGATGATTTTGCGGCGTTCGCGCCACTTTGTTGTCAAGCAGCTTGGGGAGAAGCCCTTTCAGCATGGCTGCGCCTCGGTCGGCAAGCTTATCGAGAAGAGACCCTGTGTCATCCTCCGGAGCAATCGGAAAACGTTCTTGCGCGAGAATATCTCCGGCATCCCATGCTTGCGTCACTTCGGCTACCGTGATTCCGGTTTCAGTTTCGCCCGCCATCAAAGCGCGCTGCACCGGGGCCGCTCCACGATATTTTGGAAGGAGAGATGGATGAAGATTGATCGTGCCGAGTTTGGGAATCTCAAGAATTTCTTTCGGGATATATTCTCCGTACGCAATGCTCACAAAAAGATCGGGATTTTCATTTTTTAGTTGTTCCACAACGGTTGGATCTTTTAGCGTGGGAGGCTGCAACACGGAAAGTTGATGGAGCAAAGCGCTCGATTTGACGGGAGTCGCTTGCAGTTTCTGGCCCCGGTGCGCCGGCTTGTCAGGTTTAGTCAGCACGATCGGAGCGATACCAAGATCAATGAGCACCGAAAGGGATGGGACGGCAAACGCGCTGGAGCCTAGAAAAACAATTTTCGGCCGAGCAATCAACTGATGAATGTCATAAGGCTTTTGCAGTTTCGGAAACTTCGCGTTCCTTTTTGAAATCTTCAGGTTTCATTTCTCGAAGATTCGTGGCTTTGTCGACAAACAGGATCCCATTCAGATGATCGATCTCATGTTGAAAGCACCGGCTCAAAAGCCCGGTGGCTTCCAGTTTAAACCGGCGTCCTGAAAGATCTTGGGCTTTCACCACCACTTTTTCCGCGCGTTCGACGTCCCCATACAGATTGGGAAAACTCAAGCACCCTTCAAGGCCGATTTGCGTTCCTTCTTGTGAAATAATTTTCGGGTTGATCAGCACATGAAGTCCGCCCGCTTCCTCTCCGCAATCGGCCACCAAAACACGCTTCGAAACACCGATTTGAGGCGCAGCTAAACCGACACCGGGCGCCTGGTACATCGTTTCCGCCATGTCTTCGGCAAGCTGCTTCAGCAACGGATCGGAAAAATTGGTCACCTCTTTGGCTTTTTTTCTTAAGATTGGATCGTCGGCTTTTCGAACTTCACGAACATTAGCCATGCGGTTATTTCTCCTTTTTCTTTCCATCCCAATTGAGGATGACGACCGGGGTAGGGGCGTAAACACCGGAAGGATTTTGCCAGTAATCGTCTTCTTTCACGCTTGCTCCGGACGCCAGGCTTCCGATGTTGAACGTTTTTTCAACGAGTGGCTTTCCATATCCGTCCAAATATTGCAATGTGGCTACCACTCCGGCTGCATCTTTCTTTCCGGTGTTGACGACGTTGAAAGACACCCACATTTCGTTGGTATTCGGTTGATACATTTTGGAAAGATTTTGAACCTCGATTAAAGTTTCTTCTTCTTTTGTCTCTTTGGGTTTGTCTTTCTTGTCTTTGTCCGATTTTTTAGTTTCGGTTTTTGCTTTCGTGTTTTTGTCTTGCTTTTTGGTTTCTTTGGTATCGGTGTTGATGAGCGACTCATTGAAACGTCCGCTTAAATCGCCGATGCCGGTTTGAGGATTGTACTGATAGGTTAATCCGACTGCGGACGCCAGAGTCGCCACCGAAATATAAGCCTTTTCGTGTCGAACCATGACTCCTTCCGAGATCGGCTTTCCATTGATATAGAGGAACGCATGAGAACTGTTGGGCGGGCAAAGATCACCCGTGTAGTCCGGCGTCCCGCCACAGAGCACACGGCCCTGGCTTGCGCTCTTCATTTGAAGCGTCTTAAACAAATCGTCGACCGCCGCGTAAATCACCCCTTTATAAACAAGGGTCGGCTTATCGTACAGTTTGTTGTGAACGTACAGTTCGGCCTGGCAAGCCACTCCAAGCACCATGAAAAAAAGAAGCGCTCCAAATAAAATCCGCATTTTCTCCTTCTTTTAGCTTCGGGGAACTTTTCGGTTTTTCCTTTGGATCGTCACGCGATGGCCTCAGGCCGGGGTCTTCGAACGATGCGACAGCTCCTCCGTGGGGACTTCGCTCAAGGCGCTGATGAGGATGCGAACAATCTTCGGATCGAAAAGCGACCCGGCTTCTTTTCGGAGCTCTTGAATGGCGCGCGCGATGGCAACCTGTCCGGGAACGCTCGTGGAAATATCATCGAAGGCGTTGGCCACGGCGAGAATACGGGCCGCCATCGGAATTTTCTCACCCACAAGTCCGTCCGGAAAACCTTTTCCATCGAAGCGTTCGTAGAGATGATAAAGGATTGGGAGAATCGGAAATTGACCCGAAAGCGGCTCCAGAATTTTCAATCCACTTTTCAATGGGGTTACGATTTGTTTCCAATCTTCTTCGGTTAATCCATCCGGTTTGCGATAAAGCGTTTCGAAATGACCCATTTTGACGATGTCGTGAAGGAGCGCCGCGGAGCGAATCGTTTCAAGTTCTTCAACCGGAAGCTGGAGCGTTTTGGCAATCATGATCGCATAGCTTGCAACGCGCTCACTGTGGCCTGGATTGCTTGGCTGGTAATAATCGACGGCACGCAACAAGGCTCGTATGGCATCGAGGTATAGTTTGCCGATGGCGTCGGTCATCATGCAGTTGTCGATGCTTTGCGCCAACTGATTGGCGACGGTTGAGAGGCGAGCCAGTGAGTCTTCATTGAAAAGATCGGGACGAACGTCACCAATCCAGACCACTCCAATCGCTTTCCCCTTGCTGATCAGAGGGAGCGCCATGAATGAGCTAATCTCGAGCGTTTTTTCAAAGCAGCGAGTTTCAGAGGAGTTGCTTAGATCGCTCACGATCACCGGCTGCCCGGTTTCAGCTGCGCGGCCGCAAAGCCCTTCGCCCGGCGTTAAGAAGCGATCGGCGTTGATACATGAAACTCCTTCGGAAGCCGAAAGCATCCATTGCTTTTTCTCGTTTTTCAAAAGGATGCCGAGCGTGTCGACTTCCATCACTTTTTCAATCATGGTGATAGCCGATGAAAGGAGGCCGTCGAGCGTCAAGTTGCCGGTAGAGAGGTAACTCACCTCGGTGAGAACTTTGATTTCCTCGATCTTGCTTTCAAGCACCACTTCGGTGCGTCTTGTTTGAGCCAAGATGATGAGTGAGGTTAAAATAACAATGAGCAAAATGGGGGCGAAAATGTCTATGACCGTTCCCCAGAAAGCAAACGCTCCGAGACCAATAACCGCCGCCAAGAGCACCAATTCGAACGACCAAGGAAGAAAGCGCTTCCAGGACCGTTGAGGGAAACTTGCGGCGATTCCGAGTCCAACCAGCAACAAAAGAGATAAGAGAATATAAGACGGGAGCGGCGCAATGAAATCGCGGTCGAGAAGATCCCGGAGTATTTGAGCTTGGATTTCAAGCCCCGAGAGAGCTCCCGCCGGGGTAATCTTTAAATCTTCTCCGATCGGAGAAGTCACCCCGATCAGAACGATTTTATTCTTGAAGAAATCATCCGAATTAAATTTTGGATCGAGCACGACGTCGGCTGGAATGGCTTGGAAGTTTGAAGTTTTGAAATTAATCCAGAGCGCTCCATCTCCATCCAACGGAACTTTCAGGTCTCCGACTTTCAAAGAGCGCTTTTCGACTTGAACGTCATTGACGGAAAGTCCGTGAGCCAAGAGATAAGCGCGAAGCGCGAAGGCCGGATATTGCTTGTCCTGGTAACTTGTTAACAGCATGGTTCGGCGAACGCCGAGCGTCCCGGTTTGAACATTGACAAAGCCTTGCTCTGTTTTGGTTTCTAAAACAGGGGAGGGGACCCCCATTCGGATAGGGGAAAAAGTGCCACTCTGCTTTCCTTTTTCAGGGTATTCGAACCAAATCGGGAGAACCACATTTTTTTGGAGCGGCTTGGAAAAGATCTCATCATCGGGGGTGACACTTGAAAAATCGATATCGTAACCAATGACCCGGGGAGCGCTTTTCTCAATCTTCTCAGTGACTTGACCCCAGAGCGCGCGTTTCCAAGGCCAAGAGCCGAATTTGTCGATAGAGGAACTCGTGACCGGAACGATTACGATTTCCGACCCATGGCTTGATTCCAATCCAAGTGCTTTGCGCACCATAAAACAGCTCTTTAACCAATAGGCGTCGGCAAGATCGAAAACACGAATTTGCTGTAACGTGAAAACAAGAAGCGCCAATGCGCAAGCGCTAAAATACCACGATCGAAAAATCGCGGCTAATTTTTCTCGTGAGTCAGGTGGATGAATCGGTTGGTTTTTCATTCTCGCTAACCTTTTGTGGCTGCAAGAGTATTAGAACTTTCGTCTTCGAAATCAAGACCTTTTTTCTTGACTTTCCAAAAGACGTTGAACGGCGTGACAATCCCATGTTTAAACGCCTTCAGAGAAGCGCGCCAACTGCCGGTTCGCTGAGTTTTGAAAAAGACCCAGAGGGTCACTTCATTGTTGGCGTTGACCGAGAGCTTTTGGCCGTCTTCCAGTTGGATGACGCAGTAACCATCGGCCGCAGTCTTTAAGGAGTCTCCTTCATGCAAAACCGTTTTGCCTGTGACTCGGTTGGATAGCGCATTGTGGGTAACCGTAACCGTCCCGTGCCAGTAGATGACCTTGGCGCTCGGGCTATAAATGAAGGCTTGCTCGCCCCAGGCCCGACCGAGGAGCATGAATGCCGCTAATATGAAAATCTTGTTCCATCTGTTCATACTCCCATTCTAGCTTATATAATAGAAAGGGGTAATTCCCCTCACGGACGATTTTAGACAGACCAAAAGAACTATTTTTAGCTCACCTGTCGGAAAAGTTACATTTTGGACATATGATCGGCTAGGGTTATATGTGAATCAAGGAGTACAATACTTTGGAAGAGGTGGATATTAATGAGTATTAGCAATATCGGGAAATTGATACAAGAAGTTGTCACTCGTGCCCAAGAGGGACTGAACGCGAAACCTCCGGCTGATGATACGGCAGTTGCCGATGCATTGAAAAGAGTTTATGGTAGCGCCGGCCTTGAGATAAAGAAAGCGCTTCGCGATTGGCAAGCAATTGGCGAGAGGATCAAGCAACAACCTGATGCCCGGGAAGTCATTAAGATACTATTGGAATATACGGGAGTAAAGGTGGGGGGCTCCAGCACCGCCGGCCCAGTGGGGGAAATTCTTCAGAAAGGGGCCTTACCTGTGACTGCCCCAGAAATCATTCTTCCGGAAGTCGGAGATCCCCGCGAACTTACCGCTACGACCGCGGAGATGATCCTACCGGATACAGTTAATATTGTTGCAACGCAATTCGGACCAGGCTTTCAAATTGGGAGCGATTCCACCGTTTCTCCTGGAGCTCGAGGTGGCAAAAACGTTCACATTGGCGACGGTGTTAACATTTACGATACGAGTCTGTTTGGAGATGATATCACACTCAGAAATAGAGTTTCCGTGATGGGCGATATCCAGTGGGGAAATCGAATCAGAGTTGGAAGTGACTCTTTTATCGAATGCAACGGAAATTTTGGCAATGATTTAGATATTGCTGGTAATGTTAACATAAAGACGGGGATTCATTCGGGAGCCCCTGTTACCATTGGTAATGATTTCAAAGTCGGCCCTTGTTCCACTATAGCTGGAACTACAATAGAGGATGGCGTTAAGCTTGGTAGCGACGTCATTACTTCCGAGGTCACGATAGGTCGCCTTAGCCAAGTTGGAAATGATTCAAGCATCCGAGGTAGCATTGGCGCTCAAACAGTGGTCGGTGATGGATGCACGATTACGGCGAATGTCGGCAAAGAAAGTGAAATCGGTAATCGATGCGAAATCCATGGCTCTGTCGGAGATCGCGTCAAGATGGGAGATTCTGTGATCGTGGATGAGGGAGTCCACATTCCGAGCGGAACGACGGTGCCGACCGGTACGCATGTCGGGCGCTGGAGCCCCTACACAAAAGGGCCGAACCAATGGACGCTCGGCTGGCTTTTCGGAACGAAGGCAAGCTAGCTTTTTGTTGAAGGGAAATGTTGGTTTCTGAATAAAAGCTTGAGCATCGTGATTCAGGTTTGGGGATTCTTTGAAGCTTAGTTTCATTTTGGGAACCACGTTAGTCGCTGCAACAGCCGGTGCGCTAACGTGCGGCGACTCCCCTTCTACGCATTCGCCTCAACCCATTCCATCCAAACCGAACGAAACCGTGAAGCCTTTTTCAAAACCAGAGAGCGCTTCTGCGTCAATCAGCCGAATTCGACCCTTGGATGAGCGTGGGGAAGTGGATCGCGCATTCATTGATAAATTGATTGAGAAAGGATTAACCGAGAATCAGCTTATCGCGAACGTACAAAGCCTTCACCCTCCCGAGGATGGAATAAGGCTTCTTGTAGAAAAAGGCTGGAAACTTATTGAACAACAAAAAGGTTTCGTCACGTATGCTCTGCCTTCTCCGATGGATCCGAACGTTCAACAGGAAGTCACATTTTTTATCGACGGAAACCAAACTATTTTGAAGAGTATGGTAGCTTCGTTCCCGGAAGAAAGGGACGTGAGAGTCTATTTAACACAGCTATTTCGCATGGATGCGAATGGAAGTATTTCACAACCGCTGGTTTCATCCGAAGAACGAATCATCGTAAATAACCGCTAGAGGAATTCAATGATTAAGATTTCTATTGATTCAGAGCTTAAGAAGGTAGCGCCTTTTTTGAACCTTGGCTTGGTTGAAGCGATGGTTGAAATCACCAAACACGATGATCTTTTGTGGAAAAAAATAAACTCTTACATCAGAGAAATCATGAACACTTTGACTTTGGAAACTCTAACTGAAATCCCGCAAATCAAAGTGCTCCGAGACGCATATAAAGCGATTGGAAAAGATCCGTCTCGATATCGCGGCTCTCAAGAAGCGTTGTTGCGAAGAATTCTGCAAGGGAAGGGGCTTTACCAGATTAACACCGTTGTCGACATCAACAATTATGTTTCACTGCAATCGAAACAATCGATTGGTTGTTATGATGTTTCAAAGTTAACGCCGCCGATTGTTTTTCGGATCGGGAAGCCGGGGGAGCAATATAAGGGAATTGGGAAAGAGATGATCAATATCGAGGGGCTTCCAGTCTTTGCGGACGCTCACGGGCCGTTCGGAAGTCCAACGAGCGATTCGGAGCGTGCGATGATCCGGCCGGAAACCAAACAGGTGCTCATGGTCATCATCGCGTTTGCGGAGGATCCGCAGCTTGCAGCGCACCTTGCATCCATGGCTGAACTTCTTGAAACTTTCGCAAAAGCTCCAAAAGTCGCTACTTCTTTTCCGGAAAGTTAACGAATTGTTTAGATTTCGACTTGACTTATCGCACCACATCTGTGTTATGATGAGTATAGGATACTTTCATCCAGAGAGGCAGGCAACAAAATGGCATCATCGGGTCGCGATAACACGTTCCAGTACCGGAGTTATGTCGAAACTCCTGAGTCCAAAGACGCCCTTTTACAACGAGGCATTGTTTCAAGAGAAGAGAACGTTATCACAGGACATCCTGCAGCATATCTCGTCCTTATCGATAAAACCAACGAAGCGCGAAAACCGGGATATGACGGCTGTGCCGTGGCGCTTATCGGACAAATCAAAGAAGAAGTAGAAACCTCCGGAAATAAGCTTTATACCCTGCAGCGCGCAAGCAACCTCCTCGATGCGCGCCAGGCTCTCAGTAGTAAGTTTCCGCTGGCACATATCACGACAAGCACTGGCGCGGTACCGGTGCAGACCTTCCGCTCTATCACGAATCCCGGGGAATGGGAAAGACTTCCCATCGAGTTCTGGAGCCCAAGTCCCGTAACAGCGCCTCATTGAAACAATCGGCTTGACAACAATCAATGATAAAGCGAATAAGAACGATGTAAGAAAACATCGACAGGGGATATATTGGATTTGACCAAAAGAACGCATTTTAAGCCCGAACCCTCAAACTGTACCACTACCCACTAACTGCGCCAAATGTTTCTTTGACGACATTACTAGCCGGAGTCCTAAGCTGGCAATAACTCCAGAGCCCGAATCACGGGTCGACTATTCGTGGCTTGCGAAGAATGTCGCGGGGCTGATCTGGCGGGCCTAGAGCCGTCATCTTATTTCCTCAGGGCTTTGCGGGTTGAGTAAAGCGAAAAGCTGGGAGACGGCTTTCCGCAGAAGCGTCGGTCCTTTCACCAATTCATGGGGGTCCCGAGTTTTTTCGTAGATGCTAAAGTGTGCGATGGCTTCCTGATATGCTTGGAGCGCTTCAGCTGCTTCAGGCGGATGAACCGGCAAACGTTTGATCGTTTCTTGGAAATAATGGAGTTCGGCTTCGAGAAGTTTCATTCCGTATGCAAAGAGTTTCGGATCAACCTGACCGAGACGAAGCTCATTACAGAGGTTAATCATGAAGTTCGCGGTCTTCGATGGAGTCGGTCCATCGACAAAGACTTTCACCTGGGCGTGAACTTGGCGTTCACGAAGGTTTTCACAGGTTTCGCGGAAGGCTTTCAGGGCTTCATCTAAGCCCGCATCGTTGAGATTGAGAGCTTCAAGTATAGCTTTGAGGGCTTCTTGATGGTTTTCGTAAGCCTTCATCATTTCCTGAACCGCAGGAATCGCGGCACTGGAATTCATCGCCTGCATCGATTGCTCGGCTGAGAGGAAAACTGATTCAATCGATTTTTGGAGGCGTTCCTTCGTTACGCGCTTCTCGCGGTAATCATTCACCATTTTGTCAATCAAATTGTAGGCGGGATCTTGCGTAGGACCCATCTTGGCCAGAATTCCGACTTCGTACCGGTACATGGCTGCGCCGACTCGATTGATGGCTCTGCGGACCTTGTCCATTCCTTGAACTAAAGTGCCGTCGGCATTATCTTTCAAAAAACGCTCAATCTCATCGATGCCTGCAGCATAGGCGTCCATGGCCGACAGAGTTTCATCGATTTCAAGCCGATTTTCCTTGCGAGCTCCTTCCCCATCTTCATCCAAGCGTTTCAGAAAGTTTTGTTTCAGCGTTTCCAGATTTTGACGAGTCGAAGAAATTGCCGATGGAAGTTCGCTCGCATCCGATTCATGTTTTAATATCAGTCGGCAAACATCGAGAAGCTCAATCGATTTTGTAGAAGCCATATCGTTTTCTTTACTGAAGAACCGCTTCATTCCTTTTTCCAATGGACCTCCAGATGAACGAAATGTTAACTTTCCGGCAAAGGGCTTTACAAACAGATTTCCAACGGCTAATATGTCTTAGTAATGGAACCGATTCATATTCTCTGTAGCTTTCCATTGATGCGCCGTGAAGAGCTTCTGGCGGTGAACCCACTTGGAATAAAACCCGATCCACTGGTACAGGCGACTGGAAAGGTCATCACCCGAAATGACACCGACTACACTTGCTTCATGCCTGATGCCTTGGTTTCCACTGCTGCTTCTCGAGGAAAATGCGCCGGAACAAATTTCAAAGAGTTAGCGATTCGCTTGACTCAAATTGACATCGATAAACAAACATTGGAGTTGTGCAGTCCTATCCCTCCAATGAAAGGGACGATCGAAGGAAAGGAGATTCTGCTTTACCCATTTGCGGGAATCACCGTGGAGCGATTCAATCTACTTCTCCAACGTCCCATGAAAGCAAATGAGCTCCAGGGGTTTTATAAAGTGCTTTGTCTTGACGCAATGCGAAGTCATGGCGGAGCAGTCGGACAGTCCAAAAGCGACAGCCGGGTTGATCTTCAATTGGGTCACATCGATGGAATTGTTTTCATGGTGGGCGCCAAGGAGTATGGTTTAATAAATCGGAAGCGAGTCGAAGGCCGTCTCGGCAATCAAAGGCTGCGGGGAAAGATTGTTACCACTGGGGACGAGAGGAACTCCGGTTTCCGAATTGTACGATATCATGGAGATTTCGACAAGAAGCTTCGATTCCGCCTAAAATTTGCTCCTGTTCTCATTAAAGACTGATCCATTTCTTGCGGTAACGAATCACCCGCTCATTGGACTTCAATGATTTAAAATATTGCGACTTCGGAGCGATTTCAATCAGGGGCACGAGAACAAATCGCCGTTTCGTCATTCGCGGATGGGGGATTGTCAGGCGCTTCGTCTTTAACGATTTTCTCCCATATAGCAAAAGATCGAGATCGAGCTTCCTGGGGCCGAAACGTTTCCCTGGAACCCTCCCTACCCTAGTTTCTATTTCTTTCAAAAGGTTCAGAAGTGCCATCGGCTCAAGCGAGGACCTTACTTCGATCACCGCGTTTAGAAAATAAGGTTGTCGACGATAGCCGACCGGAGAAGTTCGGTAAAGTGAAGAGACTTTGGTTATCCTAACTCCAGACTCGTTGAGAAGCCGCAATCCTTTACGAAGCGAGTGAATTCTTGGTGCAATGTTCGAACCCA